>Ga0182024_10003631_pt1 | contig 36473 bp, 38 predicted proteins | sample P32metaG_FD_120480 | JGI IMG/M metagenome (GOLD analysis project Ga0182024, IMG submission 120480) | Permafrost microbial communities from Stordalen Mire, Sweden - P3-2 metaG (Illumina Assembly) | ecosystem: Environmental > Terrestrial > Soil > Wetlands > Permafrost | place: Sweden: Stordalen...
GTGGGGGCGCCGGGGGCGGTGGCGAGGGTGGCGGTGGCGGTGGCGGCGCGGGCGGTGGCGGCGACGGACTCGTCACCGTGATCTGCAGCACGTCGTAGGTCGGGCTGGGCGCGTCGGTAGCGATGTTCGGGTCGTTGTAGTCGGCAATCGCGCCGATGTAGTAGGTCCCCGCGGTGAGGCCGCCCGGCAGGGTCACCGTCAAGCCGTGGGAATCGTAGTAGCCGGCAGCCGGATACGGGGTCAGCGCGCCGACGCTCTGCGTCGCCAAGAGCGTGTCGCCGGTAGTGATCGTCGCGTCGGTCGAGAGGTAGAGGGCGGTGGTCGAGGCCGACGACGCCCCGGCGCCGAGGTTGAGGTCGTAGAGCGTCAGCCCGAGGCTCCCGCCAGCGGCGACGGTGGTAGCGCTCAGGCTCTCCACCGCGCCGGTCAGCGCCGGCGCGGGCGGTGGCGGTGGCGGTGGGGCTGGCGGCGGAGGCGGTGGCGGTGGCGGCGGGCTCGTCACCGTGATCTTCACCACGTCGTAGGTCGGGTTGGGCGCGTCGGTGGCGATGTTCGGATCGTTGTAGTCGGCGATCGCGCCGATGTAGTAGGTTCCGGGGGTCAGGCCGCCCGGCAGGTTCACCGACAGGCCGTGCTGGTCGAAATAGCCTGACGACGGATAAGGCGCGAGCGCGCCGACGCTCTGCGTCGTCAGCAGCGTGTCGGAGGTGGTGATCGTCGAGTCGGTGGAGAGATAGATGGCCGTGGTCGAGGCCGATGACGCGCCCGCGCCGAGATTGAGGTCGTAAAGGGTGAAGCTAAAGCTGCCGCCCGGCGCAAGCGTCGTGGCGCTCGGACTCTCCACCGCGGCGGTCAGCGCGGGTGGCGTTGGCGTTGGCGGCGGCGGAGGTGGGGGCGGAGGCGGCGGCGAGCCGGTGGGCGTCCAGCCGAGCGTGTCCATGATCTCGATGTCGGTCGCGGACAGCCCGAAGGTCTCTCCCGGGCTACCGGTGCCGAACACGTCCAACTGGGTGAAATCAGCGGTGTCGCCGCCATTGCTGAATCCGGAGGGCGTATACTCATTGTTGAACGAAAGCCCGGCGGCCGACGACAGATGCGTCCCGTCATACGAAAAATAGGTCGTGACACCGTCCCGGCCGTCGGTGAGATCGCGCACGCCCGCCGACGAATAACGGAACAGATCCATCGCGCTCCAGAGGGAGTTCTGGTCGCCGAGGCCGCCGATGCGGCCCATCCCGCCTTCAGTGATCTCGTGGGTGATGGTGTCGATGACGTCCTGGCCGTAGCTCCAGTTGTAGCTGGTGTTGAGCGTGACGATGTCATCCGGCGTCTCGGTCGCCGATGACAGCCCAAGCATCCGCGCATAGGGTAGAGGCAGCTCCAATGTCGGATTGCCGGTCAGCGGATTCATCGCCGGCAATGCGGCTACGGCGGCGGTGGCATAGGGATTGCCCGCGTCGTGCGCCGCCAGCGCCGCTTTGAACGACGCATAGGATACGCCGACGGTATAGAAGCTGTTCGACGCGAGCTCGCCGTTCTCGCCCGGGGCCGAACTCAAAAACTCCTCATTGATCGTAACCGAGCCGGTCCACTGGCTCTGGATCAACTCTTCGGCGTCGATTATGTCCGTTTGGTAGGCGGTCCCCGCGACCCCAGGCCGAATGTGTTGTTGAAAACGATGCCGCTGCCGGCGGAAGCGATCGTGTCGGTGGTGACAGACCCCGATCCGCCGCCCGACCCGCCGCCACCGCCGCCTAAGTTGCCAACGGGTGAGCCAACGTCATCGGGCGGAGGAGGAGGGCCAATAAAGGTGAGGGTCGGGCCGGTGTCGAACGGTCCGCCGTCGGCCGGCCCGTCGTTGCCGGCGGGCACGTCCGTGGTGATCATCGTGGCGCCGCCGCCGGCGTCGCCACTGTCAGAGCCAAGGGTTTGCCCGTCGCCGAACGAGCCGAAGGTCGGGCCCTCGTCGAAAAAGTTCGACGGGACGGTCACCCCATCCGGGATGTTCTGGATGTCGATGCCGTCATCGGTTGAAGCCGCGTGCGCCGGCTGACCATTGGTCTGAGTAATGCTGTCGCCTCCCAATTGCCGCCGGGGACGTGCCGTTCCGCGTGGTCCACCCGCAATCCAATTATAGCGTTGCCAGGAAGAAGTTAATCCCCAATTAACAAATATTTACGGATCTACACCATGACTTTCCCACGGCGTTAAACCTGTGCGAGAGCCATCGGATCGCCCTTGAACGCCGGCATGATCTCCTCGGCGAAGGTGCGCAGATGCGCGACCGAGGCGCCCGGCGCGGCGAACAGCACGTTTGTGACCCCGCCGGCCTCGAGCCGCTTCAATTGCGCGACGATCTCGTCGGGGGTGCCGAGCAGCGGTGCGTCGTCGATCTCGAAGGCGTCGGCATCGTCCTTGATCTGGTGGTAGCGCTCCGCTCCCGGGCCCCGCGCCAGATCGCCGATGTTTTTTAGCACTTCGCGGCGGGTGCGAACCGCCTGTTTGCGTTCCGACTCCTTGCGGATGATCTGCAGCCCGCGCGTGACGCCGACCATCGTCGGGTCGTATTTGCGCCCGACAGCCTGGCATTCCTCGCGGAACACCTTGACCCGCTCGATGACGAGATCGGTCGGCGCGATCTGATCGAGCAGCAAATTGTAGCCCTCGCGCGCGGCGCGGCGGATCGAGTCGGCGCTGCCGGCGCCGAGCCAAAACGGCGGGTGCGGCTGCTGGATCGGGTTCGGCTCGACGACGATGTTGTCGTAGCTGAACCACTTGCCGGCATAGGAAAAGCGCTTCCCGCCCGAGCCCCAGGCCCGGCGGATCACCTCCATCGCCTCGTCGAAGCGCTCGGTCGCCTCCTCCTGCGGGACGCAGAAGCCAGAGAACTCGTAGGAGCGGTAGCCCTTACCGACGCCGAAATCGAGGCGTCCATTGGACAGAAGATCGAGCGTCGCCGCCTGCTCGGCGATCAGCACCGGGTTGTGCCACGGCAGGACGACGACCGCGGTGCCAAGCCGGATCCGCTCGGTGCGCGCCGCGAGATAGCTCAGCAGATTGAGCGAGGCCGACACCTGGCCGAACCCGGTAAAATGATGCTCGACCAGGAACACGCTCGAAAACCCGAGCCGCTCGGCCTCGACCACGTAGTTGATGAAATCGTGATAGCCGTCGCTGTCGCCTGCCGGGCCGCCGCGCGCCCGCGCCCCGCCGAAAAGTCCGAATTTCATCCGATGCCCCGTTCGCTGCGTCGCCGCCCCGCCGTATGTGCGCTCGCCATCCCGCGCCGGCAAGTGGCGATCGATCAATCGCGCGGGTATTGGCCGGAGCCGGTCGGTCGTGTCGCGCTCACGGTCAGGGACGCGCGACTCAGCGCAGCCCGTCGTGGGCGGTTTCCTTGAGACGCCAGATCACCAGCGACGACACGATTGCCGCCGCGATCACGTAGAGGCTCGGCGACAGCGGCGATCCGGTGCGGTCGATCAGCCAGGTCGCGATATAGGGCGCGAACCCGCCGAAGATCGCGACGGCGAGACTATATCCGACCGACATCCACAGCGCTCGGGCCCGGGTCGGAAAGATTTCCGCGATCGCCGCCGGGCCCGGCCCGGAAAAGAACGCGATCAGGATACTGACGAAGACTTGCACCGGGAGGATGACCGCCAGGCTCGCCCCCCATACGATCACGGCGAAAATCGGATAGGCCAGCAGCGCGAAACCGATCGTGCAGGTGAGCAGCAGCGGCCGGCGCCCGACGCGATCGGACAGGCGGCCCATGACCGGGATCGCGACGACCAGCGCGACGATGCCGGCGGTGCTCGACCACAGCGCCTCGACCCGGCTCAGCCCGGCGAATTTCTGGGTGAAGGTCGGCATGAAGCTCAGCATCACGTAGGAGGTCACTGTCCACAGGATCGTGAAGCCGAAAGCACGAGCGGCAAGCAGTACCGGCGATGCGTCGGGCGCCCTCGGCGCCTCGCCCTGGACGCGGCGAAAGGCCGGCGTCTCGGCAATGTTGCGCCGCAGATAGATCCCGACCGGCAGGAGCAGCCCGCCGAGCAGAAACGGCACGCGCCAACCCCATTCCTGCATCGCCTCGGGCGCCATCGCCGTGCTGAGCAGCGCGGTGATGCCGGAGCCGAGCAGCAACCCCATAGAAACGCTTGCCTGGTGAAAGCTGCCGTAGAGCCCGCGGCGGTTCTCGGGCGCCCACTCGACGATGAACGAGGTCGAGCCGCCCCACTCGCCGCCGGTCGAAAACCCCTGGACCAGCCGGGCCAGCACCAGGAGCGCCGGCGCCGGCCAGCCGACGGTCTCGTAACCCGGAATGAGGCCGATCGCCGCCGTGCCGACGGCCATCATCAGGATCGTCACCACCAGCGCGACCTTGCGCCCGCGCCGGTCGGCGAGGCGGCCGATGACGACGGCGCCCAACGGCCGCGCCAAAAAGCCGATGCCGAAGGCGGCAAAGGTCGACAGCAGCGCGGCGATCTCGTTGCCCGCCGGGAAGAACCGCTTGGCGATGATGGTCGCGACAAAGGCGTAGATCGAGAAATCGTACCACTCGAGGACATTGCCGATCACCGCGGCGCCGATCGCCTGCACGCGGCCGGCTCGCAGTTCGGCGGCCGGGATCACCACGGACGCCGCGGGCATCGGGCTATCGACCACCCGAACCCTGGAACTGCGGCGCTACCTTCTCGAAGAACAGCGCCAGGCTTTCGGCGGCGACCTCGTGCCGCATCGGGCCGAGGCGGAACGTGCCGATGATGCCGCCGATGCCGAGCCGGTCGAGCGCCGCGACATCCTGGGCGACCCGCGCCGGCGCGCCGTGGATGAGCCCGTCGCCGCGCGCGGTGCGCGCTCCCGGCAAATCGCTTTTCGGCACGGCGATGCGCTCGCCCCTCACGGCATAGAAATTGCGCATCTCGGCCCGGGCGCGGGTCATCGTCTCGAAGGCGGGGATGCCGACCCGCGCGGCTTCCTCGTCGCTGTCGGCGACATAGAAATTGCGCCACACCCAGCTCGCGGCGAGGTTCGCGGCGACGGCCGCCTCGCCGTAGCCGGCGCCGCGCATCGTCTCGCGATACAATGCGACGCGGCGGGACGTGGTTTCGAGCGATTGCACGTTCATCATGAACGGCTTGCCCTCGCGCGCCAGCTCGACCAGCGATGCGTCGCCCGACGAGCCGCGGATCACCGGTGGATGCGGCTTGGTATAGGGAACCGGCCGCAGCATCGGCACCTGCAGCTGCCAGAAGCGGCCGCGATGGACGAATTCGCCCTCGGTCCACGCCTTGACCATGATCGCCTCGGTCTCGTCGAGCCGCGCCTGCGCCTCGTGATGGTCGATGCCGAAGCCTTGGTAGTCGTAAATGTTGTAGGAGCTGCCGCGGCCGAGCCCGACGATCAGCCTGCCCCGCATCAGGTGGTCGAGCATTGCCATCTGCTCGGCGAGGCGGACCGGGTGGTGCAGCGCGGTCTGGATCACCGCGAAGCCGAGCCCGGCGTGCTTGAGCGTGGCGGCGAGCGCGCCGGCCAGCACCATCGGGTCGGCGTAGACCGAGATGCCGTCGAAATGATGCTCGGCCAGCCAGACGATATCGGCGCCAAGCCGGTCAGCCAGCGCCGCCTCGCGCAACGTCTCGTCGATGACCTCGCCGTCGCGCGCCGGATCGCGGCTATCGGGAAAGAGAAACGTGCTGAACTTCACCGCTTGCCCCCGGATCTGTCCGCGCGGCTTCCCTCGCCGCGCTCCACTTTCCCAGCACGCTATAGATTTCGGCCGAGGGGGTGAAGTCGATCCGCGGGTGGCGCAGCGCCACCCATTGGAAGCGCTCGCGAAACAATTTGCCGGGATGCGGCGGCTTTGCGTAGTCGTGGAGCGGCAACGGCCGGTAGGCCTCGTCGCCGATACGGATATGGCGCAGATTGCCGCGTTCCGAGGCATAGCACGCCAAAGCCTGGCGCTTCAGCCTGGCTTCCTCGCGGTTGGCGCGCAGCTCGACGACCCCGCCGCGCGCATCGAAAAAGCGGTTCGACCGCACCCGCCCGCCGGCAAGGTTGTAGGCGGCGAATTCCCAGACCCGCAGGCGGTCCTTGAAACGGGCGGCGAGCGCATTCGCCGCGTCATGGTCCTGGTGGGCCCCCTCGAACGCCGGGGCCCACAGCTCGGTCGCGTCCACAGCCTCGATTGCCCGCTCGATGGCGGAAGCGGCCTCGTCGAGATGCCGGACCAACCGACGCGAGGGGATGTCGGAATGCCCGCCCTGCCCCAGACCCAGCAGCGCCGCCGCCCGTGCCGATTCCTCTCGTCGGCGCGTCACCCGCGCCTCATACCGCGCGCGCTCCCAGGGCCACAATTCCTCGCGCGGCGGAACGCCCGTCGTCAGATAGGCAACGGATACCAGCGCGCCGTCGCGGCGGGCGCGCACGGCGGTGATGCCGCAAGCAACGATCTCGTCATCGGGATGCGGCGCCAGGATCAGTGCCCGGCGTGACGCGCTCAGTGTCTCGGTTCGCGTTCGCATCGCACGGCAGCGGCTTCCTGCCACACCGGCAGCAAGTCCTCGACCACGACCTCTTCCCAGCTCGGCACGTTGGTCTCGACATAGAGGCGCGCCAAGCGGCCGCGCTCGCGGCATTGCTCGGGGTCCAGGGCAAGCTCGGCGATCGCCCGAACCCAGATCTCCGGCGCGTCGCCCGGGAGCACACGCACCGCCGGGCAGTCCGCCATGCGCGCCGCGACGCCGCTGCCGCGGGCGAGCAGCGCAGGCAGGCCGGCCGCAAGTGCCTCGACCGCGGCATTGCCGCTTTCGTCGATGGTCGAGGGAAACAGGAACAGATCCGCCGAGGCATAAGCTTGGGCGAGCTCTTCCTGCGCTAGCACGCCGGGTAGGGTCACCGCCGCGCCGAGCTCGGCCGCCAGGCTGTCGCGCAAATCGCCCTTACCGGGACAGAACAGGTGGACCGGCAAGCCGCTCCGCCGCGCCTCGGCAATCACCGGCGCCAGCAGCCGCACGTTTTTCCCGCTGTTGAGCTTGCCGGCATACATCACGACAAACTGCCCCGGCGGCAAACCGAACCGCGCCTCGAAGGCCGTCCGGTCGCGCTTGTCGGAATTGAACAGCGCCCGGTCGAGCCCGCGGCGCAACGACACCCCACAATGCTGCTTGCCGAATTTGCCGTCGCTCGCCCCGCCATAGCTCGCCATCGCCATGGTGACGCGGTCGAGATGGCGATTGAGCCGGCGTTCCAGCAGACGGCCGATCCGGTTTGGAATGTTCATTCGCTCGCTGGCCAGCCGGTAGGCAAGCCCGCCACCAAGCAAATTGCCGAGCAGGTGATCGACGGTGATGCGGGCGTATTCGGGGGTGTTGGTATGGATCGAGCTGACCAGCGGGACGCCGTGGCGCCGGGCGAACCGGGTCGCCGTCCGCGCGTAGCAGAAGAACGCGTCGGTGGTGTGGATCACGTCGTAATTGGACAGCACGCGGGCAAGCTGCGGATGCCATGGCGCGAGGTCGGTATGGTCGGGGACGCGCCGCACCAGCCGCTGGGTGCTGAAGACCGGCGGCATCAGCACATAGCGAACATTCGGCGACAGCTCGATGCGGTGCACCTGCGGACCGTTGAAGTGCACGGTGAGATCGAGCCGGTCGCCGCAGCCGACCGCGCCCTCGGCGATCCGCTCCCAGCATTTCACGTGCCCGCCGGCATCGGGCGTGAATGTCAGATCGACCAGCACGCCGACCTTGAGCGGAGAGACCGGGCCCGGTCCAGCACGATCCCGTGTCGGTTCCCACCCACCGTCGACCACCGCCGCGTCCATTCCCGCCACCCCTGTCGCCCGCCGATTAGCACGCACGCGTCGCCCGCAAGTTATACGCAAGGTTGCGCGATTGCGTTGCTTTATCGTCGCGCACTCGATGCAAGGCTGCCCCGAAGCCTTTTCGTGGCGGCGGGAATTGCTTTAGTGTCCGCCTCCGACCGCCAGGCTCGCGTTCGGCGCGGCGGCGCGCCTCTTTCAGCAACGAGGGATCAACGATGATCGATCTGCATTACTGGCCGACCCCCAACGGCAAGAAGGTTACCATCCTGCTCGAGGAGTGCGGCGTCGAATATAAAATCATCCCCTGCAACATCCAGCGCGGGGATCAATTCACCCCCGAATTTCTCAAGATGAACCCTAATCACCGCATGCCGGTGATGGTCGACCACAATCCAAAGGGCGGCGGGGCGCCGATCTCGGTCTTCGAGTCCGGCGCGATCATGATGTACGTCGCCGAGAAGGAAGGGAAATTCTGGCCGCAGGATCTGCGCGGCAAATACGCGGTCACCGAGTGGGTCATCTGGCAGATGGCGAACCAGGGCCCGAAGCTCGGCGAATGCGGCCATTTCCGCCGCGCCGGACCCGAGGCGGGCGACCTCACCTACGCCATCAACCGCTTCACCGACGAGGCCAACCGGCTCTACGGCGTGCTCAACAACCGGCTCTACAAGAACAAGTACGTCGCCGGCGACACCTACACGATTGCCGACATGATCTGCTATCCGTGGACGGTCAACTGGAAGGCGCAGGGCCAGGATATCGAGGAGTTCAAGCACTTCAAGCGTTGGTTCGACGAACTCTCCGCGCGGCCAGCGGTGCTGCGCGGCCTCGCGGTCGGCGCCAACCTGCCGCCCGACCCCGCGACCCTGTCCGACGAGGAGAAGGCCGCGATCCGCAAGCGCATGTACAACCAGCGCGCCATCCCGGTGCCGGCGTAGTTCTCCCGTCTGTCATTCCGGGGCGCCGCACAGCGGCGAGCCCGGAATGACAGCATGAGCGATACCTGATACATGACCGCTCCCTCCGCGCCGCGCGGCCCCGTCACTCGCGCCGTCCCTCCCGGCGACAACCGGGAGCGGCTGGTCTGCGGCGAGTGCGGCTTTATTCTCTACGACAATCCGAAGATCGTCGTCGGATCGGTGGCGCGCTGGGGCGACAAGATCTTGATGTGCCGGCGGGCGATCGATCCGCGCAAGGGCTTCTGGACGCTACCCGCCGGGTATCTCGAATTGAACGAGTCGACCCGCGCCGGTGCCGAGCGCGAAGCCTGGGAAGAGGCGCGCGCTAAGATCGCCATCGAAAGTCTGCTGGCCATCTACGACATCACGCGGCTCAGCCAGGTGCAGCTCATCTACCGCGCCAGGCTGATCGACCCGGCGGTGTCTGCAGGCCCCGAAAGCCTCGAAGTCGCGCTCTTCGGCTGGGACGATATCCCGTGGGAGGACATCGCCTTCCCGTCGGTGCGCTGGGCGCTCCACCACGAGCACGAGGTCGAACAGGGTGGCGATCCGAGCCCGCGCAGCAACCCACCGCCGGACGATCCGGCGGCACCCCAGGGGCTATAGCTGTGCAAGCGGCCGCAATGCTGATCTGCCGCCCGGCCCAAGCCAAGGACGCCGCCGCGGTGCGCGTGATCCGGGCTGCTGCGGCGGCCGACCTCACCAGCCGCTTCGGCTCGGGCCACTGGTCGCTGGTCGTGTCGGTCGCCAGCGTGCGCGATAGGGCGAAGGAGGGCGGCGTCTACCTGATCGAGACGGACGGCGCGCCGGTCGCAACCTTCGTCTCGAGTGACCGCAAGATCGGCTTCTACAATGCCGGGTGGTTCGCCGACCCGGCCGCCGAGGCCGGCTATCTGCGCGACCTCGCCGTCCACCCCGAGCGGCAGCGCCAGGGGATCGGCCGTTACGCGCTGTCGGAGGCGGAAACGCTGTGCGGGCGCGCGGACTGAAAGCCTTGCGCTTCGATGCCTATCGGGGAGAGGTCGGCGCCGGGCCGTTCTATGCAAAATGCGGCTACACCCTGCGCCACAGCGGTGATTTCCGCGGCGTCGGGCTGGAGTATTTCGAGAAGGTTCTAGCTCTCTAGCCCGACCAGCCCGCGTGCAAAAGAATAGGCTTCGAACGGGCGCAGATCCTCGGCACTCTCGCCGATGCCGATCAGGTGGATCGGGATGCCGTGTTTCTCGGCGAGCGACACCAGCACGCCGCCCTTGGCGGTGCCGTCCAGTTTCGTCATCACGATGCCGGTAACGCCGACCATCTGGCGGAAGATCTCGGCCTGGGCATGCGCGTTCTGGCCGACCGTGGCATCGAGCACCAGCAACACCGAATGCGGCGCCGCGGGGTCGAGCTTCTTCACCGACCGCACCAATTTCTGCAGCTCGGCCATCAGATCGGCCTTGTTCTGCAGCCGTCCGGCGGTGTCGATGAGGAGGATGTCGGCGCCCTCGGTGCGCGCTTCCTCGATCGCGTCATAGGCGAGCCCCGCCGCGTCGGCGCCGTGCGCTCGGGTAACGACGCGGGAGCCGGTGCGCTGACCCCAGATCTGCAACTGCTCGACCGCGGCGGCGCGAAACGTGTCGCCCGCCGCCAACACGACGCGGCGGCCTTCATCCCGGTACTGGCGGGCGAGCTTGCCGATCGTCGTCGTCTTGCCGCTGCCGTTGACCCCGACGACGAGGATGACAAAGGGCTTCTTCGCCGGGTCGTAGCGCAGCGGCTTGGCGACCGGCTCGACGAGGCGCGCGATTTCGGCGGCGAGCGCGGCGCGGACCTCCTCGGGTGAGACTTCCTGGCCAAAACGGGTGCGGCGCAGCGCCTCCACCACCTCCTCGGCGACCCCTACCCCCATGTCGCTGGCGATCAGCAAGTCCCCGAGCTCGTCGAGCGCGGCGGCATCGAGCCGGCGGCGGGTGAAGATGGCGTTGATGCCGTCGGTCAGCGCCGCCGAGCTTTTCGACAGCCCGGCGCGCAGCCGGGCGAACCAGCCGCGGCGCTCCTCGCTCATTCCGGCACTCCGACGAGCTTGCCGCCGGCGACCCCGCTGAAGCGCATCCTTTGGATACCGGCGACATCCAGCGGGCATTCGACCGCGGCGTAGAACTCGGCGCGGCCGCTGCCGGGCTTCTCCACCAGCACATCGCCGGTCGCGCCGACGCGCGACTGCAGCGCCGCGGCCAGCGTCGCCGCTCCAGCTTCACGCAGGCGGCCCGCCCTCTCGCGGACGATGCCGGGCGCTACCGCCGGCATCCGTGTCGCCGGGGTACCGGGCCGCGGGCTGTAGGGGAAGACGTGCAGGAAGGCGATGCCGCATTCGCCGACGAGGTCAAGGCTGTTGCGGAACATCGACTCGTCCTCGGTCGGGAAACCGGCAATGAGATCGGCGCCGATCATCATATGCGGCCGCAGCGCGCGGGCGCGACACACCGTCTCGACGGATTGGGCCCGGCTGTGGCGCCGCTTCATCCGCTTCAGAACGACGTCGTCGCCCGCCTGCAGCGAGAGGTGCAGGTGCGGCATCAGTCTCGGCTCCTCGGCGAGCAGCGCCCACAGCTCGGCATCGATCTCGCTCGGGTCGAGCGAAGACAGCCGCAATCGCTTCAGCTCCGGCACTACAGCGAGGAGGCGCCTGGCCATCGCCCCGAGGCTCGGGCGCTCCGGCAGATCGACGCCGTAGGCGGTAAGGTCGACCCCGGTCAGCACGATCTCGTGTATGCCCGTTTCGACCATGCCGCGTGCTTGTGCGACGACGCTCTCGACCGGCACCGAACGGCTCGGCCCTCTCGCGTAAGGGATGATGCAGAAGGTGCAGCGATGGTCGCAGCCCTGCTGGACTTGGAGATACTGCCGGGCGCGGATTGATCCCAAACCCCCACCCCAACCTTCCCCGGTTTGCGGGGAAGGCTGGCCGTACAGCGGGCGGACGGGGGTTAACGCCGTATAACTCTCCGCCTTCAGCTTGGCCCGGTTGTCGAGCACCAGATCGACCTCGGGCAGCGCGGCGTAGCGCGCCGGCGACAGCGTCGCGGCGCAACCGGTGACGACGATCCGCGCTCCGGGATGTTCGCGCCGGGCGCGGCGGATCGCCTGGCGCGCCTGGCGCTCGGCCTCGCCAGTGACGGCGCAGGTGTTGATGACCACGGCATCTTCGAGCCCCGCCTCGCACGCCGCGCGGCGAATCATGTCGCTCTCGAAAGCGTTGAGCCGGCAGCCGAAGGTGACGATTTCCGGAGCTGTCATCTCAAGCTCCGATGAGCGCGGCGTCGAACGTGCCCTCGAAACTCAAGGTCGCCGGGCCGGTCATCAGCACATGGCCGCGACCCCGCCACTCGATGTCGAGGGCGCCGCCGTCGAGCACCACGGTCGCGTGCTCGCCGACGAGGCCGCGCCGGTGCGCCGCCACCAGCGCCGCACAGGCGCCGCTGCCGCAGGCGAGCGTGATGCCGGCGCCGCGCTCCCAGACACGCAGCCGGATGGTGTCGCGGTCGCGCACGGTGGCGACCTCGATATTGGCGCGCTGCGGAAACAATCTGTCGCGCTCCAGTAGCGGCCCGTAACGAGCCAGGTCGATCGCATCGGCATCGTCGACGAAGAATGTCGCGTGCGGGTTGCCCATATTGGTGCAGACCGGATGGGACAGTGGGCCGCGGTGCAGCTTGACGTCGAGCGTATCCATCTCGCGCGCTAGCGGGATATCCTGCCAGGACAGGAGCGGGGCGCCCATGTCGACCGTGGCGACGCCGTCGCCGTCGACTTTCGCATCGAGCAGCCCGGCTTCGGTCTCGATCAGCACCCGGTTCTTTCCGGTCTCGGCGGCGATCAGCCGGGCGACGCAGCGTGTGCCGTTGCCGCAGGCTTCGGCCTCGCCGCCATCGGGATTGAGGATGCGCATGAAGACCTGCGCCAGCGCGTCGCGCGGCTGCTCCAGCACCAGCACCTGATCGCAGCCGATCCCGGTGTGCCGGTTGGCGAGCGCGCGCGCCCCGGCCGCATCGACCCCGAGCGGGTCGCGGCGCTGGTCGAGCACGACGAAATCGTTGCCGAGCCCGTGCATCTTGCGGAACGGGATGCGCGTCATGGCGCGCTTATAGGGCCGCTTGCGGCCCCGTGTCCAACTCAGCCGCGCCCGCGGTGACGGGTGCTGCCGACATGCGTCGTCTTGCTGGTGGCTGCGCGTCGCGACGGCGCCGCGCCGTGACGCGCCGCGACATGCGAATGCCCCCGGGTTCGCTCGACGAAATGACGGCCCTTGACCGGACGCCCCCGCCGCGCGGCGAGGTGCCCGCGCCCATGTGCGATCAGGATGTGACGCCGTCCGCCGGGCGCCGGTGCCTGATAGCCGCCGGACAGGTTGGGAGGAGCCGCGGCGGTGCCGGAATAAAGCTCGCCGCGGCGCGATTCCGCCGCGCCGCCCAGAAGCGGCCCCGCCTCGTTGCTGAAATAATTCGGCACCGTGGCCGGCGGGCGGAAGTTTTTCGAGCCGTTGCCGGTATCGGCGGCCTGTGCCGGCGCGCCGGCGAGGGAAGCCGCGACGGCAAGCGACAGAGCGATCCGCCCAATGGCAATCCGGCCAGCCCCCCGAGCGATGCGCATCGCGCTCTGTACCGCAAGCGGCGTCAAAAAGGGAGTAAAACCGCCTGCTCGGACCTCGCTATCAACCTAGCCGCGACGCGCTTGCCAGTCGGCTAACGTCATGCGTTCCATCAGGAACAAATCGCTGGTGCGCGTGTACCAGCCGCGCCCGTGCATGCGGCCGACAAGCCCGATCTTGTCGGTCTTGACGTAGAGCTTTTCCATGTCGATCAGGTCGTCGCGGATGTGGATATGGATGACCCGGCCGACCTCCATCGTCGAATTGCCGCCGAGCGACAGGCCGGTGATGCGCTTGCACTCGAAGCTCACCGGCGACTCGGCGATGCGCGGCGGCTTGACCCCGGCCGACGGCACCGGCGTCAGCTTGGCGATCTCCAGCTCGGCGATCTCCGTCGGAAAATCGACGGCGCAGATGTTCATCCGCTCGGCCAGCGCCTCGTCGACGAGATTGACGACAAACTCGCCGGTCTCGCGGATGTTGTCCTCGGTGTCCTTGTAGCCGCCGCCCTCGGGGCCGGTGCCGTTGATGCCGAGCACGACGACCGGCGGGTCGGAGCTGACCGCGTTGAAGAAGCTGAACGGCGCCGCGTTGACCCGGCCCAGGGCATCGACCGTCGTCGCCAGCGCGATCGGCCGCGGCACGACGGTGCTGATGAGAAGCTTGTAGCCGTCCTGCGCCGGCATCTTGCCGAGGTCGAAATGCATGGGGTCCGGTCTCCGCGTTTCGGTTGCTTCGAAGCATAGTGCACCGGCGCTCAGCTTGGACACCAGCCCGGCTTGCGGGTTTTAGAACGGCACCAAAATTGTCAACTTCGCGTCGGGGTTGCCCGCGAGCTCGAACGTCACCTGCTCGTAGCGCAGGAAGCCGTCGTTCGGATGGTTGAAGGTGCGCTCGCCGCCCTCGCGGCCGAGCACGCCGTGCCGGTCCCACATCTGCGCGAATTCGGTGCTGTGACGGCGCAGTTCGTCGATCAGGCTCTGCAGCGACGCGTCGTCGAGATGCGCGCCGCAATGCGCGCGAAACTCGGCGGTGACACGCCGGGCGCGCTCGTCCCAATCGCAGATCAGCGACCGCGCGCCGGGCGCGAGAAAGATGAATTTGAGCAGGTTGCGGTCGCTCGCGCCGTCGAGCCAGCCGACGAAGAGCCGCTCGGCCGCCGTATTCCAGCTTCGCGCATTCCAGTGGCGGTCGAGCAGATAGGCGGGTGACTCGATCGCCGCGACGGCATCGAGCACCGCCGGCGGCAAATCGTCGGCATCGCCATCGCCGGGAGCGGGATCGCGCTTGCCGGCCAGCTCGAACAGATAGGCACGCTCGGCTCGGCGCAGTCCGAGCGCGCGAGCCAGCCGCGCCAGCGCCGCCGGCGACATCGACACGTCGCGGCCCTGCTCGATCCAGGTGTACCAGGTGGTGCTGAGCCCGGCGAGCTGCGCCACCTCCTCACGCCGCAGACCCGGCGTGCGCCGCCGCGCCGGTGCCACCAGCCCGACCGAAGCCGGATTGAGACGCTCGCGCTGGGCCCGGACGAAGTCGCCGAGTTCACGGCGGCGGGCAAGCGATTGGGTGTCCAACATGGTGCCTTAGATACCAGGATAAATGCGCCTCTTACACGGGTATGTTATTCATGCTACTTCCTCGGCTGACAAATCGATGGGACACCCGCAATTGACAGAAACCGGCGCGACGACTAGCGTCCGGCCGCGCCTCCGACAGGAGCGTTTGACCCCTCCCGAAAATGGGAGGCGGCCGGTCCGCGAGTTTCGCGCGCCGGCCCCTTCGGCGTCTTAGGCGCGGGAAGCTGTGATGTTCGACGCGCTCAGTACTCGTCTTGGCGACATCTTCGACCGGCTGCGCCGGCGCGGCGCGCTGAGCGAAGACGATATCGGCGCGGCGATGCGCGAGATCCGCGTGGCGCTGCTCGAGGCCGACGTCGCGCTGCCGGTGGTGCGCGACTTCATCGCCGCGGTGCGCGAGAAGGCGATCGGCCAGGACGTGGTCCGCTCGGTAACGCCGGGCCAGATGGTGGTCAAGATCGTCCACGACCATCTGGTCGACGCGCTGTCCGGCGGGCCAGTGGACGCCGGCGAGGGCGGGCTCGACCTCAACGCCCCCGCGCCGGTCGGCATCATGCTGGTCGGCCTGCAAGGCTCGGGCAAGACGACGACCGCGGCCAAGCTGGCGCTGCGGCTCAAGAACCGCGAGCGCAAGAAGGTGCTGATGGCCTCGCTCGACGTGCAGCGGCCGGCGGCGCAGGAACAATTGGCGCAACTCGGCAAGCAGGTCGGCGTCGAGACCCTGCCGATCGTCGCCGGCGATCGGCCGGTGGCAATAACTAGGCGCGCACTCGACGCCGCGCGGCGCGAGGGCTACGACGTCGTCATCTACGACACCGCCGGGCGGCTCACCGTCAACGAAGAGCTGATGCTCGAGGTCGCGATGGTGCGCGAGGCTGCGGCGCCGCATCAGACGATCCTCGTCGCCGACGCGATGACCGGTCAGGACGCGGTCAATGTCGCCCAGGCGTTCGGCGAGCGCGCCGGGGTCACCGGCATCGTCCTCACCCGCGTCGACGGCGATGCGCGCGGTGGCGCGGCGCTGTCGATGCGCGCGATCACCGGCAGGCCGATCGTCTTCATGGGCACCGGCGAAAAGATCGACGCGCTGGAGCCGTTCCACCCGCAGCGTATCGCCGGCCGCATCCTCGGCATGGGCGATGTCGTCACGCTGGTCGAGAAGGCCGCCGAGGCCGCCGACGAGGACGAGGCCAAAAGGCTCGCCGCCAAGCTCGAAAAGGGCAATTTCGACCTCGACGATCTCGCCGGCCAGCTGCGCCAGCTGCGCCGCATGGGCGGGATGTCGAGCATGCTGGGCATGCTGCCCGGGATTGGCAAGATCAAGCGCCAGATCGACGCGGCGAACATCGACGAGACAGTCATCAAGCGCCAGGAGGCGATCATCGGCTCGATGACCAAATCCGAGCGCAAGAACCCAAACCTGCTCAACGGCTCGCGTCGGCGCCGCATCGCCGCTGGCTCGGGCACAACCGTCCCGGAAATCAACCGGCTGATGAAGCAATACCAGGACATGTCCGGGATGATGAAGCGAATGAAGAAGCTCGGGCAGAAGGGGCTGATGCGCCACGGCATGTCGGCGCTAATGCCCGGCGGATTTCGGTAGTCAACAGGATCAACCAGTTACGGCGAGAGGCTGAAACGAGATGAGAGGTTTCCCATGGCGTTGAAGATCCGGCTGGCGCGCGGCGGCGCGAAGAAGCGGCCGTTCTACAGCATCGTCATCGCCGACGGGCGCAGCCCGCGCGATGGCCGCTTCATCGAGAAGGTCGGGACCTACAACCCGATGCTGGAGCGCGACCACGCCGACCGCGTCACGTTGAAGGAAGAGCGGCTCAAGCACTGGCTCGGCGTCGGCGCCCAGCCGACCGAGCGGGTCGCCCGCTTCCTCGGCAATGCCGGGCTGATGGCGAAACCGGAAATCCGCCAAACGCCGCAGAAATCGGCGCCCAAGAAGAAGGCGCAGGAACGCGCTGCTGCGGGCGCAGAGGCCGCCGCCGCTGCCGCACCTCCGCCGCCGGCCGCGGAAGCCCCCGCCGAAGCTGCGGGCAGCGCGGCCTAAGGCTAGGGCTGGAACCGATGTCCCCTTCTCGTCATTCCGGGGCGCGGCGCAGCCGCGAACCCGGAACCCATGAACACGGACTGGTGCCGAATCGGCATGAGCCGGGGGTCATGGGTCCCGGACCCGGCCCGTCGGGCCGTCCCGGGATGACGGAGGAGAAAATGCACGTGTGCCTTGGCGTCGTCGGGGCACCGCACGGGGTGCGCGGCGCCGTACGGATCAAGACCTTCACCGACGAGCCGGCTGCGATCGCCGGCTACGGCGCGCTGGAAGACGAGAGCGGTGAGCGGCAATTCACGTTGCGCGTCGTCGGCACGGCCAAGGGCGACGGCGTGGTCATCGCCGAACTGGCCGGAATCGCCGACCGCGACCGCGCCGAGGTGCTGCGGGGATTGAGGCTATACCTGCCGCGCGCTTCTCTGCCGCCCACGGCGGAGGATGAGTTCTACCACGCCGATCTCGTCGGGCTCGCGGCGGTGCTGGAAGACGGCAGCGCGGTTGGCAAGATCGTCGCGGTGCATGATTTCGGCGCCGGCGACGTGCTCGAGATCGCCCGCGAGCGTGGCCAGCCGATTGTCGTCCCGTTCACCCGCGCGGCGGTTCCGGTCGTCGATCTCGCGGCACGGCGCGTCGTGCTCGACCCGCCCGCGGGCCTCATCGACCCGCCGCGCGAGCGGAAGCAGCGGGAGATGGCGTGATGTGGCATGCCACAATCCTCACCATCTTCCCCGAGATGCTGCCGGGCCCCCTCGCCTATTCGCTTGCCGGCAAGGCGCTCAAGGCCGGGCTGTGGCGGCTCGACACGGTCGATATCCGCGATTTCGCCACCGACCGGCACCGCTCGGTCGACGACGCGCCGTTTGGCGGCGGGCCGGGCATGGTGCTGCGTGCCGACGTGCTCGATGCGGCAATCGCCGGCGCGGGCGGCGTCGGGCCGCTCGTCAACCTGTCGCCTCGCGGCAGGCGCCTCGACCAGGCGCGGGTGCGCGAGTTGGCGCATGGGCCCGGCATCCGGCTGATCTGCAGCCGCTTCGAAGGGGTCGACGAGCGCGCGCTCGAAGCCAACCAGGTCGAGGAGGTGAGCCTCGGCGATTTTGTGCTGTCGGGGGGCGAGCCCGCGGCGATCGCGCTGATCGACGCCTGCGTGCGGCTGCTGCCCGGGGTTGTTGGCTCGGCGAATACGCTATCGGAGGAGAGCTTCGCCGAGGGGCTTCTCGAATACCCGCACTACACCCGGCCGCAAGTCTGGCGGGAGCGGGCCGTGCCCGACACACTGGTATCGGGCGATCATCAACGGGTCCGCGCCTGGCGCCGGGCCCAGGCGGAGCTCCTCACCCGGGAGCGCCGTCCCGATTTGTGGGAACGCTATTGCGCCGCCGAGCCGGGGAATTCCGGCAGCGGGCAGGAGGACGGACGATGAATTTGTTGCAAACCCTCGAAGCCGAGCAGCTGGCTAAACTCGCCAAGACCCGGCCGATTCCCCGTTTCGATCCCGGCGACACCGTCAAGGTCAGCGTCAAGGTCGTCGAAGGCGAGCGCGAGCGCATCCAGGCGTTCGAGGGCGTCTGCATCGCCCGCAAGAATGCCGGGATCAACTCGAATTTCACCTTGCGCAAGATCTCCTACGGCGAGGGGGTAGAGCGCATCTTCCCGCTCTATTCGCCGCGCATCACCGCGATCGAGGTGGTGCGCCGCGGCGCCGTCCGCCGCGCCAAGCTCTATTACCTGCGCGGCCGTACCGGCCGCTCGGCGCGCATCGCCGAGCGCTCGCGCGACCAGCTGGCGCGCGAGGCCCAAGCCGCCAACGCCGACAACTGATTTCCTGGAGTAGGAACGATGCCGCAGCCGCGCACCCTGTTCGACAAGATCTGGGACGCTCATGTCATCGCCCCGCAAGGCGAGGGCACGTACCTCATCTATATCGACCTCCACCTGATCCACGAGGTGACGACACCGCAAGCCTTCGAAGGGCTGAAGCTCGCCGGGCGCAAGGTTCGTCGCCCCGACAAGACGATGGCCGTCGCCGACCACAATATCCCGACGACCAACCGCGCCGCCGGGGTGAGCGGGATCATCGAAGCCGATTCGAAGATCCAGGTCGAGCTGCTCGAGAAGAATGTCAAGGAATTCGGGGTTCCGTATTTCCCGATCACCAGCCTCGACCAGGGCATCGTTCATGTGATCGGCCCCGAGCAGGGCCTATCGCAGCCCGGCATGACCATCGTCTGCGGCGACAGCCACACCGCGACGCACGGCGCGATGGGCGCGCTCGCCTTCGGCATCGGCACCTCGGAAGTCGAGCATGTGCTGGCGACGCAAACGCTGATCCAGGCCCCGGCCAAGAACATGCTGATCGACGTCAGCGGCGCTCTCGGCGCCGGGGTCAGCCCCAAGGACGTGATCCTCGCGGTCATCGCCAAGATCGGCACTGCGGGCGGCACCGGCTGCGTTTTCGAGTACGCGGGCAGAACTTTTCGAGATATGTCGATGGAAGGGCGCATGACGGTTTGCAACATGTCGATCGAGGCCGGCGCCCGCGCCGGCCTCGTCGCACCCGACGAGAAGACCCTCTCCTATGTGAAGGGCCGGCCCTATGCCCCGAAAGGGGCGGCCTGGGAGCAGGCCGAGGCCTACTGGCGCACCCTGCCGTCCGACCCTGGCTCGAAATACGACAAGGAGGCGCATCTCGCCGCCGCCGACATCGCGCCGCACGTCACCTGGGGCACCAACCCCGAGCAGGCGGCGCCGGTCACCGGCCGCGTTCCCGACCCGGCGCAGATCGACGACCCCCTCAAGCGCGCCGCCGTCGAGCGCGCGCTGCAATACATGCAGCTCAGCCCGAATACGCTCCTCACTGACGTGCCGGTGCAGCGCGTCTTCATCGGCTCGTGCACCAACAGCCGGATCGAGGATCTGCGCGCCGCCGCCGCCATCGCCAAGGGCCGCAAGGTCGCCGACGGCGTTACGGCTCTGGTCGTGCCGGGCTCGGGCCACGTCAAGCATCAGGCCGAAGAGGAAGGGCTCGACCGCATCTTCGTCGAGGCTGGGTTCGAATGGCGCGACGCCGGCTGCTCGATGTGCATGTCGATGAACGACGACAAGGCGATGAACGGCGAGCGCGTCGCCACCACCTCGAACCGCAATTTCGAGGGGCGGCAGGGCAAGAACGCCAAGTCGCATCTGATGGGCCCGGCGATGGCCGCCGCCGCCGCGATCACCGGCCATCTCGCCGACGTGCGGCAGATGGGCTGAGGGAACACTGCGATGGACAAATTCACCACCCTGACCGGCGTCGCCGCGCCCTTGCCGATCCACAATCTCGACACCGACAAGATCTTCCCGGCGATCTATCTGAAGACGATCAAGCGCACCGGCCTGGCGCAATGGCTGTTCCAAGAAATCCGCTTCCGGCCGGACGGATCGGAGAACCCGGATTTCGTGCTGAACCAGGCGCCCTACCGCCAGGCGAAGATCCTCATCGGCGCCGAGAATTTCGGCTGCGGCTCGAGCCGCGAGCATGCGCCCTGGGCGCTCTTGGATTACGGCATCCGCTGCGTCATCGCGCCGAGTTTCGCCGACATTTTCTACAACAACTGCTTCAAGAACGGCATCCTGCCGATCAAGGTGCCGAAAGAGGTCGCCGACGAGCTGATGGAAGACGCCAAGAAGGGCGCCAACGCGGTGATGACCATCGACCTCGAGGCGCAGACGATCTCCCGCCCGGACGGCGAGAAGGTGCATTTCGAGGTCGACGCGTTCCGCAAGCACTGCCTCATCCACGGCCATGACGACATCGCGCTCACCGAGCAGGTCGAGCACGAAATCTCGGGCTACGAACAAAAGGCGCAGATGCAGCGGCCGTGGCAGTTCGGCATGACCCAGCGCGGGGCACCTAGCTCTTAATCTTGATGAGGAGCACACGGCCGTTGCGTCCTTCGGGACGGCCGCTTTGCGGCCTCCTCAGGATGAGGTAAGCCTGTGATGCCGCGCCTCTTTCGTCCTCATCCTGAGGAGCGCTGATAGGCGCGTCTCGAAGGACGCTAGCTGCTGTTGCAGCGCCCTAACGAAAGCAGTCACTCATGGCTCAATCCCATTCAAACCGGAAAGTCCTGGTTCTGCCGGGAGACGGCATCGGGCCGGAGATCATGCGCGAGGTGACGCGCGTGATGGAGTTCTTCGACAGGCACCACATCGCCAGCTTCGAGGTCAGCGAGGGGCTTGTCGGCGGCTCGGCCTACGATGCCGACGGCGTGCCGCTGACCGATGCGACGCTGGCCCGGGCGCAGGCGGCCGACGCGGTGCTGTTCGGCTCGGTCGGCGGCGCGAAATGGGAGAAGCTGCCGTTTGAGCTGCAGCCCGAGCGCGGCCTCCTCAAGCTGCGCAAGGAGATGGACCTCTTCGCCAATCTGCGCCCGGCGCAGGTCTTTGAGGCCCTGGCCGACGCCTCCAGTCTCAAGCGCGAGCTAGTCGCCGGCCTCGACCTGCTGATCGTCCGCGAACTGACCGGCGGCATCTATTTCGGCGACCCGCGCGGGATCGAGACGCTGCCCGACGGAACTCGCCGCGGCATCAACACCGAGGTCTATACCGAGGCGGAGATCGAGCGCGTTGTCCGCGCCGCCTTCGAGCTGGCGAAGAAGCGCCAGGGCCGGCTCTGCGAGGTCGACAAGGCCAATGTCATGGAGTCGGGCCTGCTGTGGCGCGAGGTCGCCAACCGCATCAAGCCCGACTATCCCGATGTCGAATTGAGCTTCATGTATGCCGACAATTGCGCGATGCAGCTGGTGCGCGCGCCGAAGCAATTTGACGTCATCGTCACCAGCAATCTGTTCGGCGACCTGCTGTCCGATTGCGCGGCGATGCTGACCGGGTCGCTCGGCATGCTGCCGTCGGCCTCCTTGGGCGCGGCAGACGCGAGCGGCCGGCGCAAGGCGCTCTACGAGCCGGTCCACGGCAGCGCCCCCGACATCGCCGGCCAGGGCGTCGCCAACCCACTCGCCTCGATCCTCTCCTTCGCGATGATGCTGCGCTACTCGTTCGACCTTGGCGACGAAGCCGATCTCGTAGAGGCGTCCGTGCGCAACGCGCTCGGCTCCGGCGTGCGCACCGGCGACATCGCCCGCGCCGGCCAGACCCGGGTCTCCACCCGCTCGATGGGCGACGCGGTGCTGCACGAATTGGAGAAGGCGGTTTAGCCGCTCCCCTTGGCGTAACCGGCTCGACGCAAGCTCTCCGCTATCTCCGGCAATATCGCCGGGTCGTCGATCGTCGCCGGCATGCGGTAGTCCTCGCCGTCGGCGATGGCGCGCATCGTGCCGCGCAGGATCTTGCCCGAGCGCGTCTTGGGCAGGCGCTCGACGACGAGCGCCGCCTTGAAGCTGGCGACGGGGCCGATCTTCTCGCGCACCAGCGCCACCGCCTCGGCCTCGATCTGGGCGACGGGCCGCGCCACGCCCGCCTTCAACACCAGCAGCCCCAACGGCACCTGGCCCTTGAGCGCGTCGGCAACTCCCATCACCGCGCATTCCGCGACATCGGGGTGCGCGGCCAGCACCTCCTCCATCTCGCCGGTCGAAAGCCGATGCGCCGCGACGTTGATGATGTCGTCGGTGCGGGTCATCACGTGGATGTAGCCGTCCGCATCGATCAGCCCAGCGTCGCCGGTCTGGTAATAGCCGGGATAGGTCGCGAGGTAGGATTGGATGAAGCGGTCGTCGGCCTGCCACAGGGTCGGCAACGCGCCCGGCGGCAGCGGCAGTTTCACCGCGAGCGCGCCGATCGCGCCGGGTTCGACCTGGCGCGCCTCGCCCTCCGCCTCGGCTTCGAGCACGCGGATGTCCCAGCCCGGCACGGCGCGGGTGCACGAGCCATGCTTGACCGGTAATCGCTCGATACCGAGGCAGTTGGCACCGATCGGCCAGCCGGTCTCGGTCTGCCACCAATGATCGATCACCGGCACCCGCAGCATCTCCTCGGCCCAGGCGACGGTGGGCGGGTCGGCGCGCTCGCCGGCGAGGAACAACGCGCGGAAGTTGGATAGGTCGCGGGCGCGGATCAGGTTGCCCTCGGGATCCTCGCGCTTGATCGCGCGGAACGCGGTCGGCGCGGTGAAAAACACCCGCACCTTGTGCTCGTCGATCACCCGCCAGAACGCGCCGGCATCGGGGGTGCCGACCGGCTTCCCCTCGTAGAGCACCGAGGTGCAGCCATGGATCAGCGGCGCGTAGACGATGTAAGAATGCCCAACCACCCAGCCGACATCGCTGGCGGTCCAGAACACCTCGTCGGGCTGCACTCCGTAGATGTTCGGCATCGACCATTGGAGCGCGACCGCGTAGCCGCCATTGTCGCGCACCACGCCCTTGGGAATGCCGGTCGTGCCCGAGGTGTAGAGGATGTAGAGCGGGTCGGTCGCTAGTACCGGCACGCAATCGGCGGGCTGGGCCGCGGCCTCCAGCTCAGCCCAGTCCTTGTCGCGGCCCGGGATCATCTCCGCCTTGCACATCGGCCGCCGCAGCACGACGCAGGCCAACGGCTTCGCGCTCGCCTCCTCGATCGCGGCGTCGAGCAGCGGCTTGTAGGGAATGACGCGGTTGACCTCGACCCCACACGACGCTGAGACGACGACGCGTGGCTTGGCATCGTCGATGCGCGTCGCCAGCTCATGCGCGGCGAACCCGCCAAAGACGACCGAATGAATGGCGCCAATCCGCGCGCAGGCGAGCATCGCGACCGCCGCCTCCGGCACCATCGGCATGTAAATGAGCACCCGGTCGCCCTTGCGGACGCCAAGCCCTGTCAGCGCCCCGGCGAAGCGCGCCACCCGGTCGCGCAGCAGGCGGTAGGTGAACGAGGCCACCGTGCCGGTTACCGGGCTGTCGTAGATCAGCGCGATCCGCTCGCCCTTGCCGGCGGCGACGTGACGGTCGAGCGCGTTCCAGCAGGTATTGAGCCGCCCGCCCGCAAACCAGCGGTAAAACGGCGGCCGGGTATCGTCTAGCACGCGGTCCCAACGCCGCTCCCAATCGATCGCGGTGGCGGCCTCGGCCCAGAATTCCTCGGGCTTCTCGAGCGAGCGGCGGTAGGTCTCGGCATAGCCGGGCATGCGTACCTCCCTGCTGTTGCGCGATATTCTTCCTCGGTTCGCGCCTTGCCAAGCGGCTCGACATCCGCCGCCGGCGCGCCACAATAGAACCGGACCTGCACGGACGCCTTGCGATGCCCGCCACCGACTCTCCCTATGACAACGGCCTGGACAAGAACCAGGCGAACTTCGTGCCGCTGTCGCCCGTCGGCTTCCTCCGCCGCACCGCCGAGGTTTATCCGCGGCGCACCGCCGTCATTTATGGCAAGCGCCGCCAGACTTGGCGCGAGACGCAGGCGCGCTGCCACCGGCTCGCCTCGGCGCTAGTCCAGCACGGGATAGGCCGCGGCGACACTGTCGCGGTGATGTCGCCCAACCTGCCGGAAGGTTTCGAGGCGCATTTCGGCGTGCCGATGGCGGGCGCCGTCCTCAACATGCTCAACATCCGCCTCGACGCCGATACCATCGCGTTCATTCTCAAGCACGGCGAGGCCAAGGTCTTGCTCACCGACACCGAGTTCGCGCCGGTGATCAAGGAGGCACTCGCCCAGCTCGACGAGAAGCCGCTTGTCGTCGACATCGTCGATCCCGCGGCGCGAGGGGAGCGGCTCGGCAGCACCGACTACGAAGCGTTCATCGGCGGCGGCGATCCCGAATTCGAGGGAGTGACGCCCCATGACGAATGGGACGCGATCGCGCTCAACTACACCTCGGGCACGACCGGCAATCCGAAAGGCGTCGTCTACCATCATCGCGGCGCCTATCTCGAAGCGTTCGGCAACATCCTGGTCTGGGGCATGGCGCAGCACCCGGTCTATCTCTGGACCCTGCCGATGTTCCACTGCAACGGCTGGTGCTTCACCTGGACGGTGGCGGCGCTTGCTGGCACGCATGTCTGCCTGCGCCGGGTCGAGGCCGGGGCGATCTACGACGCGATCGATCGCGACGGCGTCACCCATATGTGCGGCGCGCCGGTGGTGATGAACATGCTGCTCAACGACCGCGCCGCCGCGGACCGCAAGCTGCCGCGGCCGGTCAACATGATGACCGCCGGCGCCGCGCCGCCCGCCGCAGTTATCGAGGGGATGGAGAAAAAGGGCTTCAATATCGCCCATGTCTACGGGCTGACCGAGGTGTTCGGCCCCTCGACGATCTGCGCCTGGCACGACGAATGGGATGCGCTGCCGCCCGACGAGCGCGCGCGATTGAAGTCGCGCCAGGGGGTCAACTACCCGGTCCTGGACGGCCTCATGGTCGCCGACCCCGAGACCCTCGATCCGGTGCCGCTCGACGGCGAGGCGATGGGCGAGGTGTTCATGCGCGGCAACATCGTCATGAAGGGCTACCTCAAGAACTCCAAAGCCACCGAGGAGGCCTTTTCCGGCGGCTGGTTCCATACCGGCGACCTCGCCGTCGCCCACCCCGACGGCTATATCGAGATCAAGGACCGGTCCAAGGACATCATCATCTCGGGCGGCGAGAACATCTCGACCATCGAGGTCGAGGACGTGCTCTACCGCCATCCGGCGGTGCTCGAGGCCGCGGTCGTCGCCCGCCCCGACGAGCGCTGGGGCGAGACGCCCTGCGCCTTCGTTACGCTGCGCGAGGGCGCCGACGCCGCGGCCGACGACATCATCGCGTTCTGCCGCGAGCACATGGCGCGCTTCAAGGCGCCGCGCACCGTCGTGTTCGGCCCGCTGCCGAAGACGTCGACGGGGAAAATCCAAAAATTCGTGCTGCGCGAGCGAGCGAAGGACGCGGGCTAGTGGTGAAAATCAAACGGAAGAGTCCGCCGCAATCCGAGGCATTCTGTGGCGTTGCGGCTCATTTGCGGGGTTTCATCGGTCAGATTCGCTCCACTAGAGCCGGGTGCCGGTCAGTCTCGCGATGATCGCGTCCATGCGGGCGAGAAATTCGCCAACCCCGAATTTCTGGCTGTCCGCGATCGCCCGCGCGGCCATCGCCTCCCGGGCGGCCGGGTCTTCCATCAAGCAGCGGGTTTGCGCGACCAGTTCGTCCGGGTCGTTCCACAGATAACCGTTGCTGCCCGAGACGATCGTCTCCCTCGGACCGCCGGCGTTGAACGACATCGGTACCGCACCCGCCGACATCGCCTCGATGATCGACATGCCGAAATGCTCCTGCTTGCTCGGGTTCTGCTCCGGGTCGAAGCTGTAACCGGTGGCGTGCCAATAGATCGAAGCCTGCCGGTATTCCTGGCGCAGCCGCTCGAAATCGACGCCGACCGAGATGCGGATCGGATAATTGCGGCTCGACGATTCGAGCCGGTCGACGAAAGCGCGGGCCTCGGCGTTGGGATCGACATTTCCCACCAGGTGCAGTTCCCAACCCCTTGTTCCTTGGTCGACCATGCGGCGGAACGTGCGCACCAGCACATCCTGGCGCTTGTGGTGCGCCGTGGGCATGTCGGCGAAAAAGCGCGCGACATTGAGGATCGTCTTGGTTTTGGGCCCGCCCGCACCGATGAGCTCGCAAGCGGAATAGACCACCTCGGACCGGTAACCCCATTTTATGTCGATCCAGCTCGCCGTGAACTCGGAATTGGCGGTGATGACGTCGTAGCTCGAGAGATCGAATTTATCGCCGTCGGGAAACATGCACATGTAGATCCCGGCCCGGGCGGGACATTCTAGCTGGCTCCGGTAGGAGTTGTTGATGAACAGGTCGGGGTGAAATTTACGTATTTCCTCCAGGTGATCTTTCGGGCCGAGCTCGACGATCCGAACCCGCGACAGGTCTATCCCGAACAGAGCCCTCACGCGGTCGATGCCGGCCGCCACCAGGACAAACAGGGTCACGTCGTGCTTTGGGCTGAGATGGGCGGCAATGGCCGCGGTCCGTCTCTCGCCTCCCCCCAAAGTGGCAAAGTGCATGTTGTAAAGGGAGACGTTCACCGCGACCCCTGGACGTCATCGCCGGCCGGACGGCGCATCGCAGGAGACTATAGGCTGCGGATTGGTCGCAAAACATTGCGCATTGAATTCGTGCGGCGCGAGCGGGCGCGGCGCGCCCAACATCAAAGTTCGATCTGCCGGCTGACCTCGATGAAATTCTGCGGCGGCAGGTTGAAGATATCGACTGCGCGCACGGCGTTGCGGAAGAGGAAGGAAAACAGCGGAATCTGCCAGCGCCACAGATGCCGGTTCTTGCGGTCCCGGACGATCCGGTCGCGGGTGCTGAAAAACACCGCCTTGGCAAGGTCGATCGGGCAGCCGTGCATCTTGGCGCTGCGCAGCGCCGCCCGCAGATCGGGGATTTCGACAAAGCCATAATGCGCGGTCATCGACCAGAACCCGCCGAACACCTCCGTCAATTCGATCCGGCGGTCGGGCTTGACGCGCGGCGTATCCTCGAACGCCACGGTCAGCGCGATCACGGTTTCGGCGATCGAGCCGAGCTGCTCGGCATGCTGGACAAGCTGCGGCGGCACCAACTCGGTCATGCGCGTCAGGAAGATCGTGGTGCCGGGGACGCGCACGATCTTCTTGCGCTTGAGCCAGGCGCGGAACTGCGCCGGCTTCATCGCCACCTTAATCTGCTGGCGATTGGTTGCGGCGACCCCGGCATGCCAGGTCGTCATCACGATGAAGATGGCTGAACCGAAGGTAAGCGGGATCCAGCCGCCATCGGCGATCTTCAAGAGATTGGCGGAGAAGAACACCAGATCGACGAATAAAAAGACGCCGCTGGCCGCAAGCGCCAGCGGCAGCGGCCAGCGCCAGCGCTGGCGCATCAGGTTGAACAACAATGCCGTCGTCAGCAGCATGGTCAGCGACACCGCGGTGCCATAGGCACCGGCGAGCCGCGCCGAGCTGCCGAACCCCGCGGTCAGCGCTATGGTCAGCGCCATCATCACCCAATTGACGAACGGCACGTAGATCTGGCCGTACTCACTGTCCGATGTCTGCCGTATCTTGACCCCCGGGAACCAGCCGAGTTGCATCGCCTGCCGGGTCAACGAAAACGAGCCGGTGATGATCGCCTGGCTGGCGATGATCGTCGCGGCGGTCGCCAGCGCCACCAGCGGGTAGACTGCCCAGGGAGGCGCCAGACGGAAGAAAGAGCTACCCGGGGCCGGCTCGGCGATGAGCAGCGCGACCTGGCCGGCGTAGTTGAGCAGCAGCGCCGGCAGCACCATGACATACCAGGTCACGCGGATCGTGTTTCGCCCGACATGCCCCATATCGGCGTAGAGCGCTTCGCCACCGGTGATCGCCAGAAACACCCCGCCGAGGATCGCGAAGCCCTGCCAGCCGTTTCGGGCGAGGAAAATGAACCCGTGGCGCGGATCGACCGCGGCGAGCACCGCCGGATGATGCGCGATGCCGCCGATCCCGAGCACGCCGATAACGACGAACCACACCAGCATCACCGGCCCGAGGGCGGCCCCGAGCACGGCCGTTCCCCTGTTCTGCACCGAGAACAAAGCAATCAGGATGCCGACCGATAGCGGCATCACATAAGGCTTCAGCGCGTCGCTCGCGACATTGACCCCCTCGAGCGCGCTCAGCACCGAGATCGCCGGGGTGATGATCCCGTCGCCATAGATCAGTGCCGCGCCGAATAGCCCCATTGTCACCAGCACCGGCGCCCGCCCGTAGCCGCGCCCGCCGACCAGCGACATCAAGGCCAGGATGCCGCCCTCGCCGTGGTTGTCGGCGCGCATCACGAAGAGGCAGTACTTGATCGAGACGGTAACGATGAGCGCCCAGAAGATCAGCGACAGGATGCCAAGCCCGATCTCGGGCGAGAACCGGCCGCCGACGCCTTCGATGATCGCCGGCAGCGTGTAGAGCGGGCTGGTGCCGAGATCGCCGTAGACGATGCCGAGCGCCGCCAGCGCCGCCGCCGCGGTGACCGGATGCGCCACCGCGACCTCGGGCTTTTCCTCCAGGACGACTGCGTCCGACATCTCGCTCCCTATGTCCCGGTGGGACATTACGCGGCCCCCGCAACAACACAATGTCGCGGCATTGGTTGCACGCGGTTTCGCGTTGCTGTCATTTTCACCGCAAACACAGGGCGAAGGGGAGAAGCATGGGAGCGGCTGTTGCAATCCGGGCCGCTGCGAGGCGAGCCGGCATGCTGGTTTGTGCCGCACTGCTGCTCGGGGTGCCCGGCCGGGCCGGCGCGCAGCACCCGCCGATCACCATTCCGCCGGCGCCGCAGGTCGCCCCGCCGGCGCCCAGCGCCTCGCCGCCCGGGATACCGCCTGCCCCGCGCGCGCTGTTGCCGACCGACGTCAAGACCCTGCGCGATCCGCAGGGCGCCGGCATCGTCATGTACGGTCAGGCGACCGGCACGGCCCCCTCGGCGCTCGCAGTGGTGGCGGCGATCTTCGCCTATTCGCAGGCGTTCGATCGGGGCGCCGCGCCGCTTCTGGTCGTCTGGGAGGAGGGCGATCGCGCGGCGCAGGCACTGTTCGCGGGAGCGGTGCACGGCGCTCCGATCCTCGGGATCGCGGCCGTCAAGCTGTATGATTACGGCGGCGACGTCAGCGTCTTCTACGACTATGCCGCATCCTTCGAGGCCGCATTTCCCCGGCTGCAGCAGGTGCTCGAGCAGAATGGCGGCACGGCCGGGCTGACGATGCTCCACTTGGCCGACGGCAGCGAGATTGGAGTCGGCGCCGGCTGGCGGGTGATCGGCCAGGGCAAGGGCCTCGTCGATCTGGCGGGGCCGCTCGGCGAATTCTTGTCGCTGGGCGACGTCATCCCGGTCTATGCCGGCCCGACTGGCCTTGCTGGCTCGGCAGCTCAGGGACCGTGCTGCGATCCCGCGATGGCGTTGCAGGCGGCATTCCCCCAGGTCGCGGCCAACGCGCAGCGCCGCGGTCTCCCTGTCCCGCTATTGACCGGCATCGTCGAATCGACCGAGGCTCCGCCGCCGACAGCCGGGCAAGGCGCCTTCGTCCTCGCCAATCTCAACGCCGCCGACCGCCCCTATTCCTACCTCGCGCTGGTCGAGGCGATCGGCGGCTTCACCGATCCGTGGACCTTGCGCCTTTCAGGAGCGATGGCGCCGCAACCGGTCTTCGCCGCCGAGTTGCCGGCGCTGCTCCAGATCTGGAGCTCGTTTTCGGCAAATCCACCCGGCTTTGATGAGATTTTGGACAAGGCCGCGCAGGCAATGGCGACGTTGCGGCCCATGCTGCACTCGCCGGTTGCCGCCTATACGACAGCGGTCTACCGCGCAAGCGGCGGGTGGGATGAGGTGATCCGCGCGGTTTCGTCGACCTCAAGCGCGGATGGCAACCACCCGCCGGTCGAGAATTCTATAGCGCAAGCTCTGCTCGACCGGCTGGCGAAGGAGGCTGGCAAGCCCTGGCATATCGCGCCATCGCCGCTGCGCTAGGTCAGCAGACCCAGGCGCTTACGGACCAAAGACGTGAAAAATCATGAGGAGATACCCGTTAACGCATTGATAAATAGGATGCGCTGGCGGTCCCTCTCGATTATTGGCGTTCGAGCTGGACGATTTCATCCTTGATGCGGAGTTTCTGGCGCTTCAGATCGTAGATCGCTGCTTGATCGGGCAATGGCCGGTGGGTTTCCTCATCGATGGCGCGTTCGAGCGATGCGTGCTTTTCTTTGAGCGCCTCGATGCGATCCTGCTGCGACATGCAGTGTCCTCCTGGCAATGGTCAAGGCAGCCGATCGTAGCGCCGGATCGGCTGCCGAACCAGATATGAGATGCCAGACGGCCGGGATGAAGAGGAAAAATGCGACAGAAGCCCGCGCCACCGCGTCTCATCGTCGGCATCACCGGCGCCTCCGGCGTCGTCTACGGCGCGCGGCTCCTAGCGCTGCTCAAGAATCTGCCGGTCGAGACTCATCTCGTTGTCAGCCGGTCGGCAGAAGTCACGCTCGCGCTCGAAACCGATCTGAAGCCGGCCGATCTGCGCGCCCTGGCCGATGTCGTCCACGCGGTTGGCGACATGGCGGCGCCGATCTCGTCCGGCTCGTTCCAGACCTTGGGCATGATCGTCGCGCCGTGCTCGATCCGCAGCATGGCCGAGATCGCCACCGGGGTGACGACGACGCTGCTCACCCGCGCCGCGGATGTCGTCCTAAAGGAGCGCCGCCGCCTGGTGCTCGCCGTGCGCGAGACTCCGCTTCATGCCGGACATTTGCGGACGATGATCCAGCTCGCCGAGATGGGCGCGGTGATCGCCCCGCCGGTTCCGGCCTTCTATGCCAAGCCCACGACCCTTGACGAGATGATCGACCACAGTCTCGGCCGGCTCCTCGACCTCTTCGGCCTCGATAGCGGCACCGTGAAGCGCTGGGGGGAGACGGCGCGGGTAAAGCAAGACAGGCCGGGAGGTGACAGAGGCTAGGCGTCGGCGATCGCCTTCCTGATCATCGCCGCTTCCGCCGAGACAAAATCGTCGGGCCCGAGGACCAGACAAAGATTGGCCTCGGCGAGAGCCGCGCGGTTGCTCGTCTTGGCATTGCGGCGTTGCCTGAAGCTTCCGGCGAGCCGCGCCTGGATCCGTCTTTCGGCGGCGAGTTCCAGAGCCAACACCCGCCGGCGCAGATCCCGGACATCGGGGTCGGGATCGCCCTTAAGCCCACGGCGCAGACCGCGCAGCGGCGTCACGATACCGCGGTCGAGCTTGGCGATCGCCGCCCGGGCGCGGGCCAAATCGGCCGCGCCGAGCCGCTCGCCGTTGAGACCGAGCCACAGCCCGAAGAGGATGAGGTTGACGTTGTGGCCGCCGCCATCCTGCAGCCCGATCAGCGCGTCTTGCATGCCCGGGCGGCCATAGAGCATCAGCGAGAACCGCCACAACGCCTCCGCCGCCCGCTCGCCGGTCGCCATGCCGATCACCGCGCAATGAATGCATCACCCATGCTATATTAACCGCAACCTGGCCGCTGCCCTCTAGCGCGGCGGGTTTGCCGCAACCGCCAACGACGCGAGTGGCCCGCGATGGACCTCGATGTCGAAGCCCTAAGGGCCAAATTGGCCGCGCTCACGGTGGAGCATCGCGACCTCGACGACGTGATCGCCCGCCTCGCCGAGCGCGTGCCGTTCGACCAATTGCGGCTGCAGCGGCTCAAGAAGCGCAAGTTGGCGTTGAAGGACCAGATCTCGAAGATCGAAAGCGAGCTCTTGCCCGACATCATCGCGTAGCCGGCATCGACGTTGCGAGAAGCCTAGCTCGTCGACCCCACCCGCTTCTGCTGGTACATGGCCTTGTCGGCCTCTTCGATCGCGACCTGAGCGTCGTCGCTGCCGGTAAAGGTGTAGACCCCATAGGCGGCGCTGACGCGTATCTTGACCTTGCCCCAGCGCAAGGGCGTGGCGCCGATCTGTTGCGCGAGGAGAAGCGCCTTGGCGGTCGCCTGCTCCTGGCTGGTCTGCGCCAGGACGACGCCGAACTCGTCGCCCCCGAGCCGGCCAACGATGTCGCTCGACCGCACGTTCTTGCACAAGATGGCAGCAACATGACGCAGCGCCGCATCACCCGCCGGGTGGCCGTGCGTGTCGTTGATCAGCTTCAACCCGTCGACGTCGAAATAGATGACGCTCGAGGGCGGCCCGTAGCGCCGGGTGAAGGCGATCATCCGCGACAGCTCGCGGATAAACGCACGCCGATTCGCGATCGGTGCCAGCGCATCCTCGTCGGCGAGGCGCTCGAGCTGGACGATCCGGGTCCGCGCTTCCTTCAGTTCGCGGCGCACCGCGTCGTTCTCGGCGAGCAACCGGACAAGCGACGCACGGCCCTGGGGGCTGAGTTCGGCCTCGACGATTCCCGCCAGTTTCAGGGCGGATTCGACGGCAGGCACCCGGTCGCCGGCACGGCGCTTTCGCGGCGCGCCGCTGGCTACCGGCTTCGACCGCTTTGTCACCATCGGCCCGCGCTGCCTCGGCAAGAAACGATTGCCCCTCGCTTTGTCTATAAACGAGTGGCGGGGGTTCGCAACAAGCGAAATCGCGCGGGCAGCGGACGCTGCGCTGCTTGGTGCAGCTGGGGTTCGATCTTATAATGCACGCGTTCGCGACGTCGCTGGGGGAAGGCAGGGTATGGCCGATTCCGGTCACACGGTCGGCATCATCATGGGCAGCCAGTCCGACTGGGAGACGATGCAGCACGCCGCCCAGACGCTGGACAAGCTCGGCATCGCCTATGAGACGCGCATCGTCTCGGCCCACCGCACGCCGAAGCGGCTCTACGATTATGCGACGAGCGCCAAGTCGCGCGGCCTCAAGGCGATCATCGCCGGCGCGGGGGGCGCCGCGCACCTGCCCGGCATGGCGGCGGCGCTGACCCCGCTCCCGGTCCTGGGCGTGCCGGTCGAGAGCCGCACCTTGAAGGGCATGGACAGCCTGCTGTCGATCGTCCAGATGCCGGCCGGGATCCCGGTCGCGACCTTCGCGATCGGCCAGGCGGGCGCGGTCAATGCCGCGCTCTGCGCCGCCGCGATCCTCGCGCTCGGCGACGCGGCGGTGGCCGAGGCGCTCGACCGCTGGCGTCAGACCCAAACCGACGCCGTCGCGGAACGCCCCGCTTGATCCTGACCATTTGATGCTGGCGCCGGGCGCCACGATCGGGATTCTCGGCGGCGGCCAATTGGGCCGTATGACCGCGCTTGCCGCGGCCCGGCTCGGCTACCGGGTCCACGTCTTCGCCACCGAGCGGAACAGCCCGGCGGAGCAGGTCTCGGCGGCGGCGACGGTCGCTGCCTACGACGACGGGGCGGCCCTCGCGCGCTTCGCCCAGGCTGTCGATGTCGTCACTTTCGAGTTCGAGAACATCCCGGCTGCAGCGGTGCGCCGCGTCGCTGCGCTAAAGCCGGTGATGCCCCGCCCCGAGATCCTCGAGATCAGCCAGGATCGCCTCCATGAGAAGGACTTCCTCAACCGCGTCGGCGTCGCCACGACCGGCTATCGGGAAATCGCCGACGCCGCCGCGCTGCGCCGGGCGCTCGCCGCACTAACGGGCCGCGCCGTGCTCAAGAGCGCGCGCATGGGCTATGACGGCAAGGGACAGGCAACGGTCGGCGCCGACACGCCGCCCGGTGAGGCCTGGCGGGTCATGGGCGCGGGGCGTGGCATCCTCGAAGACGTTGTCGATTTCCAATGCGAGGTTTCGGTCGTCGTCGCGCGCGGCGCCGATGGAGCGATGGAAGCCTACCCGCCGGTTGAGAACCGGCACGTCAACCATATCCTCGACACGACGATCGCCCCGGCCTCGCTGCCGCAAGAGACAACGCGACGAGCCGAGGCGATCGCCCGCGACGTCGCCGAAAAGCTCGGCCTCGTCGGCGTGCTGGCGGTTGAGATGTTCGTCGCCAAGGACGGCAGGCTGCTGGTCAACGAGCTGGCCCCGCGGCCGCACAATTCCGGGCACTGGACGATCGATGCCTGCGCCACCAGCCAATTCGAGCAGCTGGTGCGCGCGATCTGCGGCCTGCCCCTGGGCTCGACCGAACGCCACGCCGACGCGGTGATGAAAAATCTGATCGGCGGCGAGGTCGAGACCTGGCGCGAGGCGATCGCCGACCCGAGCGCACGCCTCCACCTCTACGGCAAGCGCACCACCCGCCCCGGCCGCAAGATGGGTCACGTCACCCGGCTGGTACCGCGCAAGACCTAGCGCGCGATATCGATCCGCGGGTGCGGAAGGTTGCCGCGCAGCACCTTCCACACGCAACCGAGTAATTCGGATCCGCGAAACGGCTTCCGCACGAAATCGTCGAGTTCGGGATCGCAGACGACCGGCTCGCCCTGCCCCGATATGAAGAGGCATTTCAGCGTCGGCTGGCGGGCCCGCGCATGCTGGGTCATCTCGATCCCGCTCAGCCCGCCTGGCAGGCGAATGTCCGCGACCACCATGTCGAACCGGGTTTCCTCGATGATGGCGAGCGCTTCCCAGCCGGTCACGGCGGTGCGGACATCGAATCCCCCCCCCATAAGCAACTCGCCGATGGCGTCGCGGATCTGATCGTCATCTTCGACCACCAATACCGCCGGAACGCGCTCCTCCACGACGGACCTCCTTTACGCATCCGGTCGGTGAAGCAGCAAATACCGGCGGGGGCGGAAAGTTCCATCGCCAAAAAATCGAATACCCCTAAAAGATCACAGAGTTAACGCTTCGAGATCGACCCATCGCCGCTCGCGGTGGCTGCGGTGGCAGGCCTCGGCCAGCTGCACGCCCTTGGCCCCTTCGAGGAGCGGCGACGGGAACGGGCCGTCTTCGGCGACTTGACGCAGGAACAGTTCCCAGCCCTCGCGGTAGCTGTTCTTGAACGGGTCGAGCGTCGGCATTTCCTGCCATTCCTCGTCGAAGACGGCGGCCTGTGGCCGCTCGGGGTCGAAGAACGACCGCGGCGTTGCGGCGAGCGGCTGGATGAAGCAGCGGTGCAACCCGCACACCGCCGAGCCCTTGTTGCGGTCGACCTGGATCTGCAGCAGATCGTCACGCTTCACCCGGCTGGCCCACGACGAGCTAACCTGCGCGATGGCACCGCTTTCGAGTTCGAAGATCGCGAAAGCGTGATCCTCAACATCGACATCGTAGGGCTTGCCGGCCTCGTCGATGCGGCGCGGCTGGGCGGTCATCTCGCGGCACGACACGGCGGCGATGGGCCCGAGCAGCCGGTCGAAGACGTAGCGCCAATGCGCGAACATATCGAGGATCAGCCCGCCCCCGGCCGCGCGCTTGTAGTTCCAGCTCGGTCGTTGCGAGGCCTGGAATTCGCCGTCGAACACCCACCAGCCAAAATCGAGCCGCACCGACAGCACGCGGCCGAAATAGCCGCCGTCGTAGAGCTTCCTGAGCTTCTTGAGACCCGGCAGAAACAATTGTCCTGGACGACGCCGTTCTTGACCCCGGCCCGCTTGGCTTCGCGCGCCAGCGCCAGCGCCTGTTCCAAGGTCTCGGCGACCGGTTTCTCGGTATAGACGTGCTTCCCGGCGGCGAACGCGGTCGAAAGCCGCTCGGGCCGGCCCCCCGTCGCGGTCGCGTCGAAATAAATGCCGATGGCCTTGTCGGCGAGGCAGGCTTCCCGGTCGGTCGAACAGGTGAGCCCGCCGCTCGCGGCCGCCAGCGCCGCCAGCTTCTCCGCGTTGCGCCCGAGCAGCACCGGCTGCGGCATTAGCCGATCGCCGTTGGCGAGCGGCAGCCCGCCCTCGCCGCGGATCGCCAGCAGCGCCTTCAGGTGTTGGGTAGCGCCAAGCCGCCCGGTCGCGCCATCGATGACGATGCCGATCGTGCGGATAGGCATTACGCCGTCGCGGCGATCAGCGACTCGCGGATGATTTCCGGGATCTTCTTCAGCGTCGCGTCGGGCGTCATCA
>Ga0182024_10003632_pt1 | contig 36461 bp, 33 predicted proteins | sample P32metaG_FD_120480 | JGI IMG/M metagenome (GOLD analysis project Ga0182024, IMG submission 120480) | Permafrost microbial communities from Stordalen Mire, Sweden - P3-2 metaG (Illumina Assembly) | ecosystem: Environmental > Terrestrial > Soil > Wetlands > Permafrost | place: Sweden: Stordalen...
ACCGCGTGGGACAATATTTTCAGCGGCAACGGATACAACCTGCGGCTCTGGCTCGGCGGCTTCAAGAGCCGGCTGCGCGAAGCGCTGACCGCGCAGATCCGCGCCATCGTGGCGCGGGAAGGCCTGAGCGCGATGAGCGGCATCGTCAGTCTCGCCATTGTGTTCGCCACCATCACGGTGGTGGCCGTGAACAATGTCGGGGACACGACGCTCTTGATCGCGCTGGCGACGACGCTGCCGCGGCAGATCGAGATGACCTACGAGCTGCATCTGCTCGCCAGCGGCTGGAACGATTTCATCGCCGTATGGACGCGCTTCGGCGGCGTCGCCGCCAACATGCTGCCGCAGCCCGAGGCGACATTCGACGACCGCATCAAGTTCGACCGTTTGGTGCTGCGCGAAGGCGAGGACGCCAATATCGTCTCCTCGGTGAACGATGCGCTGCGCATCGTGCAGGCGCGGCCGACCGGCCGCATCAACATCCGCGGCGGCAACGGCACTGGAAAATCCTCGCTGCTTGCAAGCCTCAAGACCGAGATGCGGCGGCGCGCGTTCTATTGGCCGGCGTCGGACCGGCTGGCGTTCAAATTCGCCGGCGATGTAGTGCCGGTCGACGTCGAAGGCGATGACGACGATGAGCCGATCGTGGTCGCGGACTCCATGGACAAGAAGCTCGGTTTCTCCACCGGCGAGCGGCAGCTCAAGTCGCTCGAGGAAATCGTCAATTCGACCGATGCGCGGGTCTATCTGCTCGACGAATGGGACGCCAATCTCGACGCCGCGAACAAGGCCAAGGCCGACGCGCTGGTCGATACGCTTGCGGCGCGCGCCCGTGTGGTTGAAATCTCCCACCGCGATCGCGCGGCGTAATCTGCGCGGGATACCGATCAGGAATCCGCGTTCAGCCTAATCCCGAAAACCTCGTTGAAGCCGCGCTCACCCCTGGTCGAGATCTTGAGCGCGCGCGAGTCGCGGATGCGCGCGACCCAACCTAGATCGAAACAGCGATCGGCAAAAGCGGTACCCAACGCGCCGGCAAGATGCGGCCGCCGCTCGCTCCAATCCAGGCATGGCCGGCAGAAGGTGCGGCGGCCCCGCCTGACGTCGTCCAGCTTGAGGCCGAATTCGGCAAGATGCTTCTCCCCGGCGCGCGTGACGACACCGCCGTCTTCGGTCAGCACGATGTGCTTTCGCCGCGTCAAAGCATCCGTCAGCGCCACGCCGAGACGGCCAGCAATATGGTCGTAGCAGGTGCGCGCCGTGCGTAGCTGATCGTCGCCGTTCCAGCGCGGCCGATAGCGCCGCGGTCCATCGGCCGCGACGACCATGATGCCTTCGATCATGCGCGCAACGTTGGGCGAACCGAGCCGGAAATAGCAATGGCGGCCCTGTTTGGTGAGCGACAGCAGGTTCGCTTCCCGCAACTTGGCAAGGTGCTCGCTCGTCGTCTGCGGCGACACGCCGGCGACATAAGCAAGCTCGCTTGCGGTCAGGGCGCGTCCGTCGATCAACGCCATCAGAATGTTGGCGCGCGCCGGATTCCCGACCAGCGCGGCAACCTCTGAAACGGCGGGATGGGCTTCCGTCATGGCGAACACATAGGCGGTGTCAGCGGCCGGCGCCAGCGGGCACACTTCGGGATGCGCCGAAGTGACGACGGGAGCCATTAGGGGACGCCTGCGTTATGTAGATGAATCCGGAGCGTCACCTATGAGCATTTCCGCCTTTCCACATACCTCCGCAGCCACGCGCGATACCGTGAACCTACGCCATCGCGTCACGCGCCTGCCCGAACGCCGCGCACCGCTGGCGAAATCACTGACGCTTGCGGCCATGAGCCTCGGCTACGTCGTCGTCCAACTCGACGTGACCATCGTCAATGTCGCGATCAACAGCATTGGCGCGACTTACGGCGGCTCGCTCGCGGATTTGCAATGGATCGTCAACGCCTACACCATCACGTTCGCGGCGTTCATTCTCACGGCAGGGGCGCTCGGGGATCGTCTCGGCGCAAAACGAGTCTTCGTACTGGGCTTCGCGATCTTCGTGCTGGCTTCGCTAGCCTGCGCGCTGGCTCCCGCGCTGTGGGTCCTCATCATCGCCCGCTTGTGCCAGGGAATCGGCGCCGCGGTCCTGGTGCCGAATTCGCTCGCGCTGCTCAACCATGCCTATCCGGACGAAGCCGAGCGCCATTGGGCGGTCGGCATTTGGGCCGCGGGCGCAAGCTTTTCGCTGACCGCGGGGCCGCTGGTGGGCGGAGGACTGATCGCTCTGGTTGGATGGCGCAGCATCTTTTTGATTAATCTGCCGGTCGGGCTCGCTGGAATGTGGTTGGCTTGGCGGTACGCGAGCGAGACGACCCGTTCCTCGACGCGAACGCTGGATGTTCCGGGTCAGATTGTCGCGGTTCTCGCGCTCGGATGCCTGGCCGCCGCCATGATCGAAGGCGGGCAGCGCGGCTGGCTTGACCCATGGGTCGTCGCCGGCTTCGCGGCCTTTGTCGGGCTGGCTGCGCTATTTCTGACGATCGAACTTCGGTCGAAGGGGCCGATGCTGCCGCTGTCGCTGTTCCGAAATCCCGCGTTCACCGCGACCTCACTGACGGGCCTTCTGGTCAACGTCGGATGCTACGGCCTGATTTTCGTGTTTAGCCTCTATTTCCAGCGGGTCAATCATTTATCGCCGTTGTGGACCGGAATGGCGTTCGCCCCGATGATGGCTGCCGTTGTCGCGACCAATCTCGCCGCCGCGCGCGTGACGGCAGCTATCGGCGCGCGGCTTACCATCGCCACAGGCGCAGCAGTCATGGCGGCAAGCTGCATCGGTCTTTTGGTGATGCAGCAGGGGTCGAGCTATGCGTCGCTTTGCAGCCAGCTGATCGCGATGGGCGCAGGCCTCGGTCTTCTGGTCCCGCCGCTGACATCAACGCTGTTGGGAAGCGTCGCCAAGAAATATTCCGGCATCGCTTCGGGCGTTCTCAACGCCATGCGCCAGACCGGCAGCGTCCTGGGCGTTGCACTCTTCGGCTCGCTGCTTGGCGGATCGGCGGGATTTATAGGAGGCGCGGAGATAGCGCTCTTGATCTCCGCAGGCTTGGCACTTTGTGCTTCGGGCGCCGTGATGATCGGCGTTCCCCGTCGAGCGGAGTAGCGCCGCGTGCTCTCGTCCTACATCGCCACAATCGGCTGCGCCGCAAGCGCGGGCTGGCGTGAGGCGACACCGGAAAACGCCGAGCCTTCCTTGAACCACGATTCGGGCGCCGGATGACCCCACAAGGTTTGCCGCCGCGGATCGGTCAGCGACCAGCGGATCGGCGCGTGATCGGGGTCGACGGTGAGATAATCGGAGGTGAACAACTCGACGCGGTGGCCGTCAGGGTCGCGGACGTAGAGAAAAAAGGCGTTCGAGATGCCGTGCCGGCCGGGACCGCGTTCCATATTGGCGAGATAGCCGGAGGTCGCCATCACATCGCAGATGTGGATGATGTCGAGCACACTCGATGTCCAGAGACCGATGTGATGCAGCCGCGGTCCGACGCCGTTGGTGAAAGCAAGATCGTGCACATTGCCCTTGCGTTGCATCCATACCGCCCAAAGTCTCGGATCGGCGCCGTCGGTCTCGGTATATTCGGTGAGGCGGAAGCCGAGCTCACGATAGAAGTCGTAGCTTCCCTGTACATCCGGCGTGAAACAATTGAGATGGTCGATGCGCTGGATGCGCGCCCCCAAATGCGCCACGTATTTCTGCAACATGCACTCGGACTGATCCATCTGCGCGTAGAGGTCGAGCGGCATGCCGAATACGTCCGCGGTGCGCAGCGTGCGGCCCTGGTAGGGCAAGTCCGGGAAGGACGTCGGCAGGTTGTGGCGGCCGAGCCAGAACGCGGCGCGGTCGAGGTCCTCTTCGCTCGCGAGCTTGAAGCCAAGCGCGCGCACGTCGGCCTCGCTGGAACGGCGCAGCACGATCGAGTGGTGGTTGCGCTCCTCGACGCCGCGCAGGTAAAGCGCGTCCTCCGTTTCGTCGCTAACCAGAAGCCCGAGGCAATCGGCGTAGAATGCGCGCGCGTGAGAGAGATCGCGCACGCCGAGCTCGACGTGGCTCGCGCGCACGACGTTGAAGGGCGGATCGAAAACCGGCTCACGGATCGGCATGTGGCGGGTCGCCGTTGACGGTTGCTGCGCCGACTTCTAACACATCGCGCGGACGGCGGAAGCCTGCCGGCCGCTGCCGGAACGGGAGAAACGACATATGCGGCTTGCAAGCTATAATTTGCGTGGCCGGCCGAGCTTCGGCGTGGTGGCCGGCGACGGCATCGTCGATCTGCGCTCGCGGTTAAGTCGTTTCGGCACGCTCCTCGATGTCTTTCGCGCCCAAGCGCTCGATGAGGCGAAAGCAGCCATTGCCGGTGTTCGCCCAGACGTCCCGATCGCCGAGGTCGAGCTGCTGCCGCCATTGACGGCGCCGGAGAAAATCCTGTGCATCGGCATCAACTACGCAAACCGCGTGCACGACTACGACTTCACCGAACCGCCGAAGTATCCGAGCATGTTCTACCGCGCGCCGAACTCGGTGGTTGGACACGGCGGGAAGCTTATTCGGCCGAAGATTTCCGACCAGCTCGACTATGAGGGCGAGATCGCCATGGTGATCGGCCGCGAGTGCAAGCATGTGCCGAAGGAAAGCGCACTTGAGGCGATCGCGGGCTTGACGCTATGCAACGAAGGCACGATTCGCGATTGGATCCGCCACGGCAAGTTCAATGTCACCCAAGGCAAGAATTTCGACGCGACCGGCAGCATCGGACCGTGGATCGAAACCGATATCGACCTGACCAAGCCGCTTCACCTTATCGTCCGCAAGAACGGCGAAGTCACGCAGGACGACACTACGGCGAATATGATTTTTTCCTTCGCCGACCTCATCGCCTACGTCACGACGTTCATGACGCTCAAGCCGGGCGACATTATCTCCACGGGCACGCCTGTCAAAAAGGACGCGAAAGCCGACCCGCCGGTGTGGCTCAAACCTGGAGACGTCCTCGAGTTCGAATGTCCCGAAATCGGCGTGTTGCGCAATTTTGTAGCGGACGAAGCGTGACCACGGGGATCCGCGCGGCGTGCGTCATCGGCTGGCCGGTCGAACATTCGCGCTCGCCGCTCATTCACAATTATTGGCTCAAGCGCTACGGGATCGCCGGCAAATACCGGCGCGAGCTGGTGCCGCGGGAGGAATTCGCAGCGTTCGTCGACTCGCTCGCCGCGCGCGGCTATGTTGGCGCCAATGTAACGTTGCCACACAAAGAAGTGGCGCTGACGTTATCGGAGCCCGACGAGCGAGCACGAGCCGTGGGCGCCGCCAATACGCTGTGGCTCGACGACGGAAACCTCCGCTCGACCAATTCTGACGTCGAGGGGTTTTTGGACAACCTCGATGCCTGCGCGCCGAATTGGGGCGCGAGCAAAGCCGTGGTTCTCGGCGCCGGCGGCGCGGCGCGCGCAGTGATTTACGGACTCCTCGCGCGCGGAGTCGAGCGGATCGTTCTGGTGAACCGCACGCTCGGCCGGGCCGACTTATTGCGCCAGACGTTCGGTCCGCGCATACAGATCGCCACCTGGGACGAGGTCAGCGCAGCGCTCGCCGATGCGGCGCTCCTTGTCAACACCACGACACTCGGCATGCACGGACAGCCGGCGCTCACGATCGATCCGGCGCCGCTTCCCCGCCACGCGGTCGTCGCCGATCTTGTCTACGTGCCGGCGTTGACCCCATTGCTCGCGGCGGCGAAGGCGCGCGATCTGCGCACGGCCGATGGGCTCGGCATGCTATTGCATCAGGCCGTCCGCGGCTTCGCACTGTGGTTCGGAAAAAAACCGGAAGTGACGGCGGAATTGCGGGCCCGGGTCGAAGCCGATCTCGGCGCCTCCGACGAGAACCGCGCCGGATAACGCAGTTGTGTTTGTAACGACGGAGTTGTGTTTGCCGCCTTCAAATTACATCCCCTACGGTCTCTGCCGCAGTCTGAATAATTTGGAGGATGAACATGACAATAATATCACGAAGGATATTGGGCGCGGGCGGCTTTGCTTTGCTCTTGGCGACATCAATGGCGGCGGCGCAAGCGCCGGACATGGTGCGCGTGCGCGGCACGATCGAGAGCGTCGACGGCCAGACGCTCAACGTGAAAGGGCGCGACGGCGCTCCGATCACAGTGAAGCTGGCGGATGACGTGCGTGTTCTCGCGGTCGACAAGAAATCGCTCGCCGACGTCAAGCAGGGCGTTTTCGTGGGCATCACCGCCATGCCGCAGCCGGACGGCACCCAGAAGGCCGTGGAAATTCATATCTTCCCGGAGGCCCTTCGCGGCACCGGCGAGGGCCACCGGCCATGGGACCTCATGCCGAACAGCACCATGACCAACGCCAACATCGATAGCGCGGTCACCAGCGTTGATGGGCAGGAACTGGTGTTGAAATACAAAGACGGCGAGAAGAAATTTATCGTGCCTGCGAATGTCGATGTGGTGATGTTTGCTCCGGCGGCCGTGGCCGACCTCAAGCCGGGCGAAAAAATCTTCGTCGTGGCCGGGAAAAAGCAAGCCGACGGCACGATCGCGGCGCCAAGCATCGTGGTCGGCCGTGGCGGCGTCAATCCGCCCATGTAAGGCAACCACGCGGCCGCGTGGCACGGCAATTGCTGGTTGGTCGCTGCGTGGAACCGGGCAAGCCGGCACGCAGCGACAGGAGGGTGCTCATGACGCGAGCCGAACTTACGGAGAAAATGCTCGGCATCAAGCGCGAGAAGGACTGGAGCTGGAAACACATCTGCGGTGAGATCGGCGGCATGTCGCCGGTCTTGATCGCTGGCGCGGTGCTCGGGCAGATGAAGCTGACAAAGCCGCAGGCGGGCGAAGGCCGCCGAACTGTTCGAGCTGAGCAAGAGCGAGCAGGCGCTGCTCAACGAGGTGCCGTATCGCGGCACGGCGATGCCGCCGACCGATCCGTTGATCTATCGCTTTTACGAATTGGTGATGGTCAACGGACCGGCGTTGAAGGCATTGATCGAGGAAGAGTTCGGCGACGGCATCATGTCGGCGATCGACTTCGACCTGCAGATGGAGCGCCAGCCCGATCCAAAAGGCGACCGCGTGAAGCTCACCATGACGGGGAAATTCCTGCCGTACAAATATTACGGTGCGACCGGCAACGCGCAGGCCTACGGGTATAAGGAAGAATAAAAAAAACCGCTCGTCCGGACGGGCGGAATGCTTACCAATGCGGGTGGCAATGGCGATGGAAATGATCGTCGGTCCAGCACGCGCCCCGGCTGACCGGCGGACCCCAGAACGGTTTGCCGAGAACGCCCCCGATAACGCCGCCGGCGACGGCGCCAATAGGACCGGCGACGACGAGGCCTGTCCCCGCTCCTGCCGCGGCACCTACCCAATCAGCGCGTGCGCTCGGCGCAGCGATCGTGATTGCGCCCAGCGCACTCGCCATCAACACAGTCGTCGCCAAAATGAAAATGCGCATCTGCCTTCCCTTCGCCAAGGCAGGCTGTCGCGCTAAAATCGCGCAACAAGATCAGCCGTAACGGCGAACATTTCCATAAATTCGTGGCAAACGTCAGGCGGTTTTACGGCCGGCTACACGACAGCCATGGCACGATCTTGCAGCTGATATATAGGCCATGTCCCGACTCATTGCCGATATGGGGTTACATCAGCCTGCGATCACGCGGCGATCGATCTCGGCGATGCTGTTGATGCCGGTCAGCGCCATGCTGACGTTAAGCTCGTTGCGCATGATCTCGATCGCACGTGCAACACCCGCCTCTCCGCCGGCGCCGAGCCCGTAAATATAGGCCCGTCCACTGAGGCACGCGCGCGCGCCGAGCGCGATCGCTCGCATAATGTCCTGGCCGGAGCGAATGCCGCCGTCGAACAGAACCTCCACCGACGAGCCGACCGCCTCGACGATCGGCGGCAGCGCGGAAATCGACGATGGCGCGCCGTCGAGCTGGCGGCCGCCGTGGTTCGACACCACCAGCGCCGCCGCTCCGCTCTTCGCCGCGATGCGGGCGTCCTCGACATCGAGGATGCCTTTGAGGATAAGCTTGCCGGGCCAAAGGCTGGCGATCCACTCGACGTCCTTCCAGTTCAGCGTCGCGTCGAACTGGCCGGCGGTCCAATGGGACAGCGAATTGACATCCTCCATGCCGCGAACATGGCCAGCGAGATTGCCGAACGTCCGGCGCTTGGCGCGCGCAATGCTTAATAGCCACGCCGGCTTACTGGCCATGTCGACGATGTTTCCGATGCGCCACGCCGGTGGAACCGTCATGCCGTTCTTGATGTCGCGGTGACGTTGGCCGAGGATTTGTAAATCGACCGTAAGCACGAGCGCGCTGCATTTGGCCGCCGCCGCCCGCTCGATCAGCGAGCGCACAAAGCCGCGGTCCTTCATGACGTAGAGCTGGAACCAGAACGGCTTGTCGACGGCGGCCGCGACATCCTCGATCGAGCAGATCGACATGGTCGACAGGGTGAATGGAACTCCGACTTCCTGCGCGGCGCGGCAGGCGAGTATTTCACCGTCACCGTGTTGCATGCCGCAAAGCCCGATGGGCGCCAGCGCAAGCGGCAGCGATACCGGCTCGCCGAGGATCGTGGTGGCGGTGCTGCGATTGGCGACATCGACGAGAATCCGCTGGCGGAGCTTGATGCCCTCGAGATCCGCGCGGTTGGCGTTCAGCGTCTGCTCGGCATAGGAGCCACCCTCGGCATAGTCGAAGAACGCGCGCGGAACCCGGCGGCGCGCGGCCTGCCGCAGGTCCTCTATGCAGGTCATTGCTTTCATGGCTGGCGTTTCCCCATCTCTTTGCTTTCCGATAGCACAAAGTGTGGCGGAACACCGATCCTGAGCCGCGCGTTCATACAACCGGGGGCAGGACAACCCGCGGATGAACAGCATGATGGACGAGTGGAATAAGAACCGATCGCTCCAATCCGACCCAGCCGACCTCGATCAGGGCGAGCGGAATCGCGCCGGCAAGCGCGAGCGCGACGCAAAGAACAAGAAGGCGCTCGACGAGAAGCTCGAAACGGGATTGGAAGAGTCGTTCCCGGGTTCCGACCCCGTCGCCGTCACCCAGCCGCCCCACAGCCCCTACGACAAGCACAAGTCGTAGGCGGCGAAAGCAGACGTTTCGCGGAACCGCGCTTCTTCGCGAAGGGTATGCCATTGAGTTACCGTGGTATTCGGCAACCTTATGGTGGATGACGGCTTACCGCGGGGAGTAACATTACCGAATATTTTTTGAGGCGGATGTCACTCGGATCGGGCTAATATCCCCCGCTGGATAGGCGGTGGGGATCATGGCCCGTAAGTATTTTGGTACCGATGGCATTCGTGGCCGCGCTAACGGCGTGATCACGCCGGAATTGGCGCTCAAGGTAGGCCAGGCCACAGGCGTGGTGTTCCGCCGCGCCGGTGACGATCGCCATCGCGTGGTCATTGGCAAGGACACCCGCCTGTCCGGCTACATGATCGAAACCGCGCTGATCGCCGGCTTCACGTCCGTTGGCATGGATGTCCTGCAACTTGGGCCGATGCCGACTCCGGCCGTCGCCATGCTCACACGTTCGATGCGCGCCGATCTCGGCGTGATGATCTCGGCGTCGCATAATCCGTTCGACGACAATGGCATCAAGTTGTTCGGGCCGGACGGCTACAAGCTGTCGGACGAGGTCGAGCACCAGATTGAAGCTCTGATCGACGGCGACATGACCAAGCTCCTGGCAAAGAGCCGGGAACTCGGTCGCGCCAAACGCATTGACGGCGTTCACGACCGCTACATCGAATTCGCCAAGCGCACGCTGCCGCGCAACCTCTCGCTCGAAGGCTTGCGTGTCGTCATCGACTGCGCCAACGGCGCCGCGTATCGGGTCGCTCCCGAAGCGCTGTGGGAGCTTGGCGCCGACGTCATCTCGATCGGCGTCGAACCGGATGGCTTCAACATCAACCGCGAGTGCGGCTCGACGGCGCCAGACGCGCTGAGCCGGAAAGTGCGGGAGATGCGAGCGGACATCGGCATCGCGCTCGACGGCGACGCCGATCGCGTAGTCATTGTCGACGAGCAAGGCCACTTGATCGACGGCGATCAGCTTTTGGCGGTCATCGCTGAGAGCTGGGCGGAGGACGGCAGGCTGGCCAAGCCGGGCGTCGTCGCCACCGTGATGTCAAATCTCGGTCTCGAGCGGTACCTGCAATCGCTCAAGCTTTCGATCGTCCGCATGCCGGTCGGCGACCGCTACGTGCTCGAGCACATGCGCGAGCATGGCTACAATGTCGGTGGCGAACCCTCCGGCCATATCATCCTTTCCGATTACACCACGACCGGCGACGGCTTTATTGCTGCGCTGCAGATTCTTGCGGTGGTGAAGAAGCAGGACAAGCCGGTTTCGCAGGTATGCCACCGGTTCGCTCCGTTGCCGCAGGTGCTCAAGAACGTGCGCCATCGGGGCGGCAAGCCGCTGGAAAATTCAAAAGTTCGAACGGCGATCGAGGACGCGGAACAGCGCCTCAATGGGCACGGTCGGCTCGTGGTGCGGCCGTCGGGAACCGAGCCGGTGATCCGCGTCATGGGCGAAGGCGACGACAAGACGCTGGTGGAGGAAGTCGTCGACGGTATCGTCGACGCCCTGACCGATCACGCGGCGTAACGGACCTCGCCGAACCTCAGCCTCGCGACTTGAGAAATTGCGCGAACGCTTTCAGCGTCATTTCCGACACGTGGTGCTCGATTCCCTCGGCGTCCGCCTCGGCCGACTCCGTCGGAACCCCCAATGCACAAAGAATATCGACAACAAGCCGATGGCGGACGCGCACGCGGTCGGCAAGCGCCTGACCCTTGTCGGTCAGGAACACGCCGCGATACGGGCGCGCGGTCGCCAAGCCGGCGCGCTTCAGGCGTGAAATCGTCTTGACGGCGGTGGCATGGGATACGCCGAGACGCCGAGCGATATCCGTGGGCCGGGCTTCGCCCGCGCTAACGAGAAGGTCGGCGATCAGTTCGACGTAATCTTCCAGCAATGCGGTCGACTGCGCCGAGCGCGTCTTGCCGAAGCGGCGCGCCTGGGTGCCCTCCGCAGGAAGCTTGCCCGTGGCGCGTTCGCGCTTGCGTTTCGTCGTATCCGCCACCGCCAACGTCATGTTTTGCAGCAATCCCAACGTGCATCCGGTCGGCAGTCGGAGACCATACTTTTCTTATCGTGTCAAATTATAGCTTAGGCTACATTTTGTAACCGTTGACGCCACCTTGCGGCATCCCTATAAAAGTAACCGATGCTACACTTTCTAGTTAATGCTTCATGCCAGACAAGACGGCGAATTTGACCGGCCAATTCAGGGGATCGCTGTCGGAACGCACCGTCGCGACCGCGCGTCAGATCCTGGCGGGGCAGCGCGGCGGCTGGCGCGCCTACCTGGTATTCGCCGGCCCCGCGGTCATCGCCTCGATTGCCTACGTCGATCCGGGAAACTTCGCGACCAACATTCAGGCGGGGGCGAGATACGGCTACGGCCTGCTCTGGGTGGTATTGCTCGCCAATTTGATCGCGATGTTGTTCCAGGCGCTCTCGGCCAAGCTCGGGATTGTCACCGGCCGCAATCTCGCGGAAATGTGCCGCGATCACTTTCCGCGGCCGATCGTGTTGGCGATGTGGGTCGTCAGCGAGATTGCCGCGATGGCGACCGATCTCGCTGAGTTCCTCGGCGGCGCCATCGGACTTTCTTTGCTGTTCCACATGCCGCTCTTGGCCGGGATGGTCGTTACCGGGTTCGCGACCTACGGCCTCCTGATGTTCCAGGGGTTCGGCTTCCGGCCGATCGAGCTGATCATCGGCAGCATGGTGACCATTATTGCGCTTTGTTACCTCGTCGAGATGTTCATCGTCCCGGTCGATTGGGTTTCGGCGGCCATCCATACCGTCGTGCCGCAGATCGCCGATGCTCAAGCGCTGTTGCTTGCGGTCGGCATTATCGGCGCAACAGTCATGCCGCATGCGGTGTATCTGCATTCCGGCCTGACGCAGGCGCGCATGCCGGTTCGCGACGACAGCGAACGGCGCAAAGTGCTGCGCTTCTCGAATCGGGAAGTCATCTTTGCGCTAACCATCGCCGGCCTCGTCAACATGGCGATGGTGATGATGGCATCGAGCGCGTTTCACGCTGGTCATCCCGAAGTCGCGGAGATTGAGACCGCCTATCACACGTTGACGCCGCTGCTCGGTGTCGGCGCGGCCGGAGTGTTTTTGCTGTCGCTCATCGTCTCGGGTGTGTCGGCCTCGACCGTCGGAACGATGGCGGGCCAGATGATCATGCAGGGCTTCGTAGGTTTCCGCATCCCGATTTTAGTCCGCAGGCTGGTCACGATGGTGCCGGCGTTCGTCGTCGTCGCCCTTGGCGTCAACGCGACGAACGCGCTGGTCATCAGTCAGGTCGTGCTCAGCATCGCGCTGCCGATGCCGATGATCGCGCTGCTCATCTTCACCGGCAGGCGCGACATCATGGGCGACTTCACCAACGGCCGGACGACCCGCATAGCCGCCGTGATCGGCACCGCCGTGGTGCTCGCGCTCAATTTTTTCCTGATCGCGCAGATGCTTGGCTTGGAGATCCCCGGACTATCCGGCGTGGGCTGAATGGCCGGCGTTCGTGCGGCAAAGCGCCCGGCGCGTAGACGAAAGCGGATAGTTTGTGCCTATTGCGCGCGGAGGGCAAAGCAACGCAGTCATCAAGCGGCCCGCGGCGAGGGAAGACGGCATGACGAAATTGACTGTTGCGTCCGCGTCGCGGCATTGGCGCTGCTATGGAGCGCCGCGACGGTGAGCGCCCAGCGGCGCGGGTCGGCGACCAAGTCTGCGGCGTCGGCTACTATAAATAACCAGCCCACCCGCTTTCGCGCGACGATCAAAAATAAAGACGAGACCACCAATGCGGCCTCGCCGATTTCGTCAAACGGTTTTTAAGTTCTCGGCGGCTGACTTGCCGGTCTTGCGGTCCACCACGACCTCGAACGCGACTTTCTGGCCCTCTCGCAGCTCGCGCAGCCCAGCGCGTTCAACGGCGCTGATATGGACGAAGACATCCTTGCCACCACCATCAGGCTGAATGAATCCATAACCCTTCTGCGCGTTGAACCACTTCACTGTTCCGTTGCTCACGGGACACTCCTCCTTAGGAAACAAGATATGAGCCGCGCAAGAGGCACGGCCCGGTTCGCTCGAGATTTTGGTGAAAGATCGTCAGTCAGGCGCGCTTATCGTCGCTGCAAGGCCTAGTCGTTCGGCCGAAAACTCGATTTCGCCTGTTTAGCGAGAAGTCGCAAACTTCGCAAGAGCGGGCGGAGCAATTGAGCCGCGCCGCACGAGCTTGCGAGTCCGACGTCACGCTCAATTCACATTCACTACGGAACAAGTTCGTACTGCGGAACAAATTCGCACTACGGAATAAGCTCGCCGATTTGGCCGGCGTTATATTGAGTGAAAAACAGCCGGCCGTCGGACATCGCGGTGATGCAGCGCGCGCCGCTCGCAGACGTTGGGATGTCATACTCGCCGATCATGGCGCCGTGTGAGTCCATCCGACCGATTTTGTTGGCGAAATTTTCAGTGAACCAGAGATCGCCGTCGGCCGTCACTGCAACGCCGCGGGCCGACGCATTCGGCGTTGGAATGATAAACTCGACGATCGTGCCGTCGCGAGCGATGCGGCCCAGCGCGTTGGCGCCGGTCTCGACGAACCAGATGTTGCCGTCGGGATGGAGCGCCATGGCGCGCGGCTGACTATCGGGGCTCGGGATCGGAAACTCGGTAACCTCGCCATCCATTGTCATGCGGGCGACGCGGTTGCCTCCGGCCTCGCTAAACCACAGCGCGCCGTCGCGCACGACGATGGAAAGCGGCCGGCTTCCCGGCGTCATGCCCGCGCCGAATTCGCTGACGCGACCGTCATGGGTCACCCGGGCGATGCGATCGGCGTTACCCTCGGAGAACCAAACATTGCCGTCGGGCCCGAGAACAATGCCGTCTGGACCTGAATTGGCTGTCGGTACCGCGAACTCCGCAATCGCTCCCTCCAAGGTGATGCGTCCAACGCGGTTTCCTTCTTTCTGCGTGAACCAGAGATTGCCGTCGCCGCCGATGGAAATACCGACCGGCATGCTGCCGCCCGCAGGGAGGGCGAACTCGCGGAACGTGCCGGCATCAGGATCGAAGCAGCCGATTTTCGAAGCACCGCTCTCACAGAACCACAGATTTCCGTCAGGCCCTTCGACGGCAATGTAGGGCTTGCTGTCGGCTGCGGGAATCTTGTGCTCGCGGATGACAGGCTTCGCACGTGAACGAGCCGCGGACGGTTGTGCCGAAACCCCACTGCCGGGCATGGGCATCTATCCTTGTAATTCTCGTATGCGCTTCGCACCGTTTGCGGCCTGCCAGATGCGTGCCGGCGTCAGCGGCATGTCAAGGTGCTCGACTCCGAGGTCACGTAGCGCATCGAGCACGGCGTTGACCACCGTCGGCGGTGCGGCGATTGTCCCCGCCTCGCCGATACCTTTGACGCCGAGCGGGTTGGTCGTGGCTGGAATTTCGACGAACGCGGAAACGAACTGCGGAAAGTCGCCGGCGCGCGGCATGCCGTAGTCGAGGAAGCTTCCGGTAATAAGCTGGCCGGACTCATGGTCGTACACGATATTCTCGAACAACGCCTGACCAACGCCCTGCGCGATACCGCCGTGAATCTGCCCCTCGCAGATCATCGGATTGATCGCCATGCCGAGATCGTCAACGGCGGCGAAGCGGTCGATGCGGATGGCACCCGTTTCCGGGTCGACCTCAACTTCACAGACCTGACAGCCATTAGGATAGTTGGGTGCGCCGCCCGGAACGCCCGAATACGTACCCACCCCGTCGAGGCCGAGACCGAGCTTCAGCACCGGCCCGGCCGGAGCAAAAAACGCGCGGGCCACGTCGCCAATTGACATCCGCTTGTCGGTCCCGATCACGGCGTAGGTTCCGGCCTTGAATTCAATGTCGCCTGGCGCCGCCTCCATGAGCGCGGCGGCCATTTCCTTGCCGCGGGCAATGACCACATCGGCGGCATTGCGTAGCGCATTGCCGCCGACCAAGGAGCTTCGGGCTGCAAACGTCCCGCGGCCGAACATCACTTTCTCGGTGTCGCCCTGGATGTAGTTGATAGCCTCGAACGGCACGCCCAGCCATTCGGCAACGAGCTGCGCGAACGCGGTTGCATGTCCCTGTCCGTGCGAATGGGTGCCGGCGATGATCGTCACCATGCCGCCCGGATCGAACCGTATCTCCATGCGTTCGTTGAATACACCGCCGAGCTCGATGTACGGCGTGACGGCGCGGCCGCGCAGCTTGCCCCGCCGCTCGCTCTCCTTGCGCCGCGCGGCAAAGCCATTCCAGTCGGAGAGCTTAAGGCATATATCCATCAGCTTCTCGAACTCGCCGCTGTCGTAGGTATGATGCGTCGGCGTGTGATACGGCAGCGATTCCGGCTTGATGAGATTGCGCCGGCGCAACTCGACGCGATCAATGCCGGTGACCTGCGCGGCACGTTCGACCAGCCGCTCGATCAGATAGATCGCCTCCGGCCGCCCGGCGCCGCGGTAGACCGAGGTCGGCGTGGTGTTGGTGAACACGGCGCTGGTTTTGATGTCGATCGTCTGCACGTCGTAGAGGCTGGGAATGAACATCAGCGACCAGAACAGCGGCGCCGTCGCGGCCGCCCACCAATAGGCGCCGAGCGCCTGATAGGCTGTCGACCTGATGGCGAGGAATTTTCCGTTCTCGTCAAGCGCAAGCTCGCCGTAGACGACCTGATCGCGCGCGTGATTATCAAGAAGCAGGCTTTCGCTGCGCGTCGCCGTCCATTTCACCGGCCGCCCGCAGCGCCTTGCGGCCCACAGCACCAGGATGTCGTTGGGATAGAGATTGGCTTTCATGCCGAAGCCGCCGCCGACGTCGGGCGAAAGAACCCTGATCTTCGACTCGGGCAAGTGCAATGCGGCTGACACTGCGGCCCGGACGCTGTGCGGATCCTGCGACGTGGTGTGGAGCGTGTATTTGCCGTCCGCGGCGTCGTGCACGCCGACCGCACCGCGCGGTTCGATCGGATTTGCGGTAATGCGGTTGTTGACGAGGCGAACCTTGGCAACGTGCTTCGCCTTGGCGAACGCGGCATCCGTTGCGGCCTTGTCACCAAACCCAATAGTCACCGCGACGTTGCCGTTCGGGCAATCGTCCCAGATTTTCGGCGCCCCTGCTTGCGCCGCCTGCTCAAGGTCGACGAGCGCGGCCAGCGGCTCATAGTCCACGGCGACGAGCTCGGCCGCGTCGCGGGCTTGGGCCTCAGTCTCGGCGACGACGAAGGCGACATGGTCGCCGACGCAGCGGACGCGGTCGGCTAGGAGCACCGGCCTGGTCGTTGGAAACCCCTTCGGCCCGCCCCAGGAATCGGGCATGAAAAACGGCGGAATACCACCGATCTCGTCAGTGACGGTGTCAGCGCCGGTCAGCACACAGAGAACGCCCGGTGCGGCCTTCGCCGCCGTCACGTCGACGCTCTTGATGATCGCGTGCGCATGCGGCGAAAGCACCGCGACACCATAACTTTGGCGGGGAAGCGTGAGATCACCGACGAATGCGCCGGCTCCGGTCGTGAATCGTTGATCCTCGACCCGGCGTACGGCTTGTCCAATGCCGAACTTCGTCATGCGCATTTTCCCCAAGGCTCAGGCACAGAATGCGCCGTCGACCATGAGCGCGGTTCCACTGGTATAGCTGCTGCGGTCGGAGGCCAGAAAGCAAACGGCCTGCGCGATCTCGTCCGGCACCGCGTGGCGGCCAAGCGGGATCTGCTCGTCAAACCACTCGCCGGCGTCGCGGCCCATGAGTTTGCTCATGGTCTTCTCGGCGGTACGCATGAACACGTTGTCGACCGGACCGGGATTGACGCTGTTGACGCGGATGCGCCGCGGAGCGACCTCCTTGGCGACGCAGCGCATCAAGCCCATCAGCGCATGTTTGGCGGCGACGTACGAGCAATTCCCGGGCACGCCTTTCACGCCGACGATGCTCGAGGTGATGATGATGCTGCCGCCGTCATTCATCTGCGGGAGAGTGTACTTACAGGCGAGAAAACACCCGCGCACGTGGACCGCAATGATTTGGTCAAACAAATCCTCGGGATATTCCGTGATTGGCATCAACGGGCCGTCGTTGCCCGCATTGCTGAACAACACATCGATCTTGCCCCAGCGCGCAACCGTCTCACCGACATATTTGCGGGTCTGAGCGGCATCGGTAACATCGGCGGCGACGAAGGCAGCCTTGTCGGTTCCGAGTTTCTGGACGGTGTGCGCAAGCTTGCCGGCGTCGAGGTCCACGAGCATGACCTTTGCGCCCTCGGCCAGCAACGTCTGGACGGTAGCGAGCCCGATGCTTCCCGCCCCGCCGGTCACGATGCAAGTTTTTCCTTCGACCAATCCCAAGACTTCCTCCCCGTTCTGTGTCGGCAGCTGTGAATGCCGCGTGTTTGTCAGATATTGCTTTACGAGCGCGCTCTCGGATGACCTGCGCGCGCCGCTGCAGCTCAACCGAGAGCGTATTCGAGCATGGGTCTTCCCGGAAGTCGACGCCGCGCTGACGTTTACGACGCATGGTTGAGCGTCAGGCATAAGCATGCAGCACCGCGAACCAGTTGACGACGTCGTGCCTGGTCTTGATACGTTCGAGAAAAGGGAGTCGGCAGGCCTAACCGATGTTCCCGCGTAGAACGAGGAAAGCGTAATGACGGTGTCGACTCTACCCCTCTACGCCGGCGATCGGCCTCCTGGGGATTACGATCGGGCCCCCGAGCATGCCGAGATGACGCGGGAGACCGATGTCGCAGTACCGATGCGCGATGGGGTGAAGCTGTCGGTCGACGTCTACCGACCGCCGGCGAGTGGCCGCTTTCCGGCACTGCTTGCCTTCGCCGTCTACAACAAGGACATCCAGGGCCCGGCCTGGGCGGAGACGCTGCCGCCGCAGCCGGCTTGGCGCGCGTTGTGGATGGGACCGATGGAAGCCGGCGACACCCGCTTCTTCGTTTCGCGCGGCTATGTGCATGTCATCGGCGGGCCGCGCGGCATCGGCAAATCGGAAGGCGGCGGCTCGCGCGAGTGGGACTGCTACGACCTCATTGAGTGGATTGCCGCGCAGCCGTGGTGCGATGGCAATGTCGGCATGGTCGGCATTTCCGGCTTCGGCGCCGAGCAGCTCGCGGTTGCACGTCAGCAGCCGCCGCATTTGAAAGCCATCTTTCCGTTCGACCCACGCGGCGCCTACGGCCACCTTGGCGGTTTTCGTCACGAATATCCGGGCGGCGTCGTCCACGTCTTCCGTTACATGCTCGGCCATTTCTCCGCCATGCATCAAAACCGCGGCCGGCCCGGTATTTTGCCGCCGCAGCGTGAGCAATGGTGGCGCGAGGCCATGGCCAATCCGGATTACCGGATGTACCCGCATGTCTTCAATGTCATCGCCCAGAAGGGCGAACACATGCCGCCCTATTTCGACGTGCTGATCAATCCCTACGACAATGAGGAGGCGGTCGCCGCCAGCGAGGCGAGCTTCGGCAAGATCAAGGTGCCGACCTATACCGGTTCGGGCTGGTACGGTTACACCTACAAGACTCACCTGAACGGCGCAGAGACGTATTTCGAGAAGACGGAGGCGCCGAAGAAAGCGACCTTCCTCGGACCGGCTCATCTGGAGCGGCCATTCCACACCATGCACGGCGAGATCCTGCGCTGGTACGATCACTGGTTGAAGGGGATCGACACCGGCATCATGGCGGAGCCGCCGGTGCGCTATTGGCTCATGGGCGCCAATGAATGGCGCACCGCTGACGCCTGGCCGCCCAAAAATGTCGAATGGACCAAGCTGTATCTACAGAGCTGGGAGCGGCTCGCAGTAGAGGCGCCGAAGCAGGCCAGCGCCGACGATTTCGTCCCGCCGGATTCATTCCTGCAAATGCCGCTGAGCCAGACCAACCGCGTCGAACGGTTGCGTTACATGACCGATCCGCTGACCGAGGACGTCACCATCGCCGGCCCGTCGGTGCTCTCCCTTTACGCATCGATCGATCATGCCGACACCAACTGGATTGTCGTTCTCAAGGACATCGGTCCCGACGTTTCGGTGCGGACCGCTCGCGAGGGCGAGCGGCAGTTGCCGGAAGAGCTCCCCGAGCGGGAGCTTACGCGCGGCTGGCTGAAAGCATCGCATCGCGCGATCGACGAAAAGCGCTCGCGCCCCGGCCGTCCCTGGCATCCGCTGACCCGCGCCGCGCAAAAGCCGGTAACGCCAGGCGAGATCGTGGAATATCAGATTGAAATTCTCGCAACCGCCAATTGCTTCCGGCGCGGCCATCGCATCGCCATCGACATCACCGCGCTCGACGTTCCGACCGGCGTTGCCGGCGCCACCAACGCCGAATACGTTCCTTACCACATCTGCTCCAGCTGCACGGTCGTGCACAACGTCTTCCACGACCCCAAACGGCCCTCGCATCTGCTCTTGCCGGTGCTCAGACAGGCATAACGGCTCAACTCTCGGCGGTGGCTGCTCGAATCCGGCGGGTTATTCGTGACTGGCTTGCGATCAAGCGGTTGAGCCTCGACCGCAAAGTGCCGTACGCTGTGCGAACGAGCGCCGCGCAACACGCAAAACCGCGCTCTCACGTCAAGAAGCACGCTGTGCGGGAGGAACCATCTATGCGGATCATCGACCTTTCGGTCGCGCTCAAGGCTGGAATTGCTTCGGATCCTCCGAGCATGCTGCCAAGCATCGAGTATCGGGACCATAAGGAAGGCGCCAAGGAATTCGTGACGATGTTTCCCGGGCTCAAGCCGGAGCAGCTTCCGGGCGGCGAAGGGCCCGCGATGGAGCAAGTCACGATCACCACGCACAACGGTACCCATCTCGACGCGCCGTGGCATTTCAGCAGCACGATGGACGGTGGCAAGCCGGCGCTCAAGATCGATCAAGTTCCTCTAGATTGGTTTTTCTCCGCCGGAGTGAAACTTGATTTCCGCAGCAAACCGGACGGCTACGTGTGCGAGGCCGATGACGTCAAGCGCGAACTCGACCGCATCGGCTACGCGCTCGAGCCCCTCGACATTGTGCTGGTGAATACGTCGGCGGCGGTCGCGTATGGCGGACCCAATTTTCTGGACAAGGGCTGCGGCATGGGGCGCGAGGCCACGCTCTTTCTGCTCAAGCAGGGCGTTCGCGTGACCGGCATCGACGGCTGGAGCTGGGACGCGCCGTTCTCGTTCACGCGCAAGCGATTTGCCGAAACCGGCGACGCCAGCCTCATTTGGGAAGGCCACAAAGCGGGCCGCGACATCGGCTATTGCCATATGGAGAAGCTCACGAACCTCGATCAACTGCCGCCATTCGGTTTCAAGGTGTGCTGTTTCCCAGTAAAGATCGAAGCAGCCTCGGCCGGCTGGACTCGCTGCGTGGCGCTCCTCGATAGCTGAGTACGAACGCGCGACATCGCGACGCCGGCGCTGAAATTCTTGCCGACAGGAGAGCTCGATGGACCGGTTCAGTTTCGGCCCGCGTAATGACGGCATTATTCAGATCGCCTACACGGTCGCCGATATCCAGGAGGGAATGCGCCACTACACGGACCTTCTTCACATCGGTCCATGGTTTCTGGTCGGCCCGTTCGTGCCGCCTGAAGGAGTCTATCGTGGCGCGACAACCAGGATGAGGGTCAGCCTCGCGCTCGCCTTTGCCGGTCAACTCATAGTCGAATTGATCGAGCAGCACGACGAGAAGCCGTCGGTTTTTCAAGAAGCGCTGAAGGCGCGAGGAGCCCATGGCTTTCATCATTGGGCGATCGGCGCCCGCGATTTCGAGAAGACCGTCGCGCAATACAGGTCGCGCGGATACCAGGAGGCATTCTCGGACCGCGCCCCAATGGGATTTCGCGTCGTCTATTTCGACACCTCGCGCGACCTGCACGGCATGCTCGAAATCATCGAGATGAACGCCGATGCGGAAGAGGGATTTCGCAAGATGTACCAGGCGGCCCAGGAATGGGACGGAAAAGCCCATATAGTGCATCGCCTCGAACCGAAGCAGCCGGCACAAGTCGATTGCTCAAGGCCCCGTAACGGATGAAGCCCGCGTCCTTCGACTATATTGTCGCCGAGAGCGTCGACATGGCGGTCGCGTCATTGGCGCAGGCAGGCCCCGACGCCAAGATCATCGCCGGCGGACAGAGCCTCGTGCCGATGCTCAATTTCCGCTTGCTGCGGCCGCCGGTTCTCGTCGACATCAACCGGATCGCCGGTTTGGCCTCCATCGAGGATAGCAAGCACGCAATTCGCGTTGGCGCGCTCACGCGCCACCATCAACTCGAGACGTCGCCGGTCATTGCGCGGCATCTGCCGGTCTTGTCCTGCGCGATGACGCACGTGGCGCATTTGGCGATCCGCAACCGTGGAACCATCGGCGGTAGCCTGTCGCACGCCGACCCGGCGGCCGAACTGCCGATGATGGCGCTGCTGCTCGACGCTCAGCTTTGCATCGCCTCGGCGTCCGGCACGCGCACGGTCGCGGCCCGCGACTTTTTCCTCAATGCGCTGACGGTCGATCTGGCCGCCGGCGACGTGGTCACCGAGATCGCGCTGCCGAAATTGCCACCGCGGACCGGGTGGGGCTTCGAGGAGGTCGCCCGCCGGCATGGCGATTTCGCACTCGCCGCCGTTGCGGCGACATTGACGGTGTCCGGTGGCGCGATCGCGCAGGCGCGCGTCGCTTTGACTGGCGTCGGGCCGACTGCACTGCGCGTCGCCGCAGTCGAAGCGTTGCTGGTCGGCCATGCGCTCGAACCGAAGTTGACCAGCCGCGCGGTCGATGCGGTCCGCGCCGCAATCGGGCCCGACACCGACCTGCATGCGTCGGCGGATTACCGACGCCATCTCGCCGGCGTGCTGACCCGCCGGGCGCTCGAAGCCGCCTGGCGCCGCACCAACGAAAGCGCCGCATGAGCAAGACCCGAGATATCACCGTGACCGTCAACGGCGATGCCCGTAAGGCAGCCGTGGAGCCTCGGCTTTTGCTCGCCGATTTCCTGCGGCAAACGCTCGGCCTCACCGGCACCCATGTCGGCTGTGAGCACGGCGTCTGCGGCGCCTGTACCGTGCTCGTCGACGGCGACAGCGTGCGCTCCTGTCTGATGTTCGCGGTGCAGACCGACGGCCGCAATGTCGACACCGTCGAAGGCCTTGGCCGCATCGGGCAAATGAATGCGTTGCAGCAATCGTTTCACGAGCATCACGCGCTGCAATGCGGTTTCTGCACGCCCGGTATGCTGATCACGGCAACCGACCTCATCAAAAAGTATCCGCTCGCCACCGATGACGACATCCGCGAAGGTTTGTCCGGCAATCTGTGCCGCTGCACCGGCTACGCGCACATCGTCAAAGCGATCCGCGCGGTCGTCGACGGCAAAGCCGGAGACATCCGATGAAAATGCACGTCCTGTCCGGCGGACGCCTGCAAGTGCGCAAGACCATGTACGACGCAAACGCCGTCCGCGGCGAAACCATGGACGTGCCGGTATCCTGCAGTCTTCTGCGCCACGGCCAAGGCAACGTATTGTTCGACACCGGCTGCCATCCCGCAGTGGCGGAAAATGCCGAAGCGCATTGGGGTCGCCTTGCCAAAATCATGACCCCGGTCATGAAGCCTGACGACAACGTCATCACCGCGCTCGGCGACGTCGGGCTCACATGCGACGACATCGACGTGGTGCTGTGCTCGCACCTGCATGCCGACCATTGCGGGTGCAACACGTTCTTTAAGCGCGCGACGTTCGTCATTCACGCGAAGGAAATCGCGGCGGCGCGCGCGCCCGATGCCGAAGCCGCCGGCTATCTGGCCAGCGAGTGGGAACAGCCCGGGCCGATCGACACGTTTAATGGCGAGCGCGATCTGTTTGGCGACGGGCGCATTGTGCTGATCCCGCTGCCCGGCCATACGCCGGGAACGACCGGCGCACTGGTGACCCTGGACAAGTCCGGGACTTTCTTTCTTGCGTCCGACACCGTCAGTCTGCGCTCGACGCTCGATACCGGCATGATTCCGCGCAACACCTGGAACGCCGACGCGCTCGCCAAGTCGCTGACCGAGGTCCGGCGTATCGAAGCCCGCGGCGCCACGGTGCTGTGCGGTCATGACGACGCACAATGGGCCAGCCTGCGCAAAGGCGCGGAAGCCTATGAATGACGCTCCCGAAATATACACCCGGCCGAAGATCGTCGGCGCGCGCGTCAAGCGCACCGAGGACCCGCGCCTCCTCACCGGCGTCGGCGCCTACACCGACGACCGCCAGGTTGCGAGCGCGCTGCACGTCGCGTTCCGCAGGAGCGATCAATCGCACGCACGCATTCGATCCATCGATTGCTCCGACGCCCGCAACGCACCCGGCGTTGTTGCGATATTCACCGCCGAGGATTTGGCCGATCTGGTCACCCCGGTCCTCGCGACCTCGCGCATGCCGAATTATTACGCGACGCCGATCCTGCCGCTTGCGCGCGGCAAGGTGCGTTATGTCGGCGAGCCGGTCGTCGGCATCGTCGCCCAAAGCCGCTATTACGCCGAAGACGCGCTCGAATTGATCACGATCGACTACGAGCCGCTGCCGCTCGTCACCGATCCGGAGGAGGCGGTGCGTTCAGAGGCCGCGCTTCTGCACGAAGAGGCCGGCACCAACGTATTGGTGAGCCGCGAATTCAAACGCGGCGACATCGACGACGCACTTGCCTCCGCGCCGGTGCGCGTCCAGGGCCGCTTCCGCATGCGCCGCAAGACCGCGATGGCGATCGAGCCGCGCGCGTATCTCGCCGAGTGCGAGACGAGCCGTGAGACGAGCCATGAGACGCTGACGCTCCATTCCGCCACGCAAGTGCCAGGTATCGTGCGCGACGCGCTGGCGCTGGCGCTCGGCATTCCCGGCGACCGGATTCGCGTTCTCGCGCCCGACGTGGGTGGCGGCTTCGGTGGTAAGGGATCGCTCTACCCTGAGGAAATCTTTGTCTGCGCCACGGCCCGGCGGCTAATGCGCCCGATCAAATGGACCAGCGACCGCTTGGAAGACCTCGCGGCCACCAGCCAGGGCTTTGATGAAATCGTCGATGCGGAATTGGCCGTCGACGACGAAGGCCACGTGGTCGGGCTGCGCGCGGATGTCATCGGCGACGTTGGCGCTTACTCGATTTATCCGTGGACGGCAGCGCTCGAGCCGGTGCAGGTGGTGAGTTTTCTGCCCGGACCCTATCGTGTCCCCAACTATAGCGGCCGCGTGCGGGCGGTAGCGACCTCGAAGGCGCCGACCGGGCCTTACCGCGGCGTCGGCCGGCCGATCTCGACCTTCGTCATGGAGCGGTTGATGGATATGGCGGCGGTCAAAATCGGCATCGACGCCAAGGAAATCCGGCTGCGAAATCTGGTCCCCGCCGCCGAGCTTCCTTACAAGGTCGCTTCCGGCATCGTCTGGGATAAATCCGGTTTTCAGGAATGCCTCAACATGGCATGCGATGCGATCGGTTACGACACGCTCCGCACCAGGCAGAAGGAGGCGCGCGCCGCCGGCCGTTGGGCCGGAATCGGTATCGCCTGCTATGCGGAATTGACCGGCATCGGCTCGCGCATCTCGGTCGCGCCGGGCATGCCCATCAATACCGGCACCGAAACCGCAATCGTGCACATCGATCCCGACGGCGGCATCACCGCGTCATTCGGCGTCGCCTCGCACGGACAGGGCCTGGAGACAACGCTCGCGCAGGTCGTTGCCGAACACCTCGGCGCCAGTTTCGACGACATTCGCGTCGTGCAAGGCGATAGCGCCGCTGTGCCTGGTTCCACCGGAACTTATGCAAGCAGGAGCATGGTGCTCGCCGGCGGCGCGGCGACGCTCGCGGCACAGGCGGTGCGCGAGAAAGTGCTCAATGCCGCTTCGCACCTTCTCGAAGCATCCGCCGCCGACCTCGTCGCGGAAGATGGCAAAGTCACCGTCGCCGGCACCGATCGTTCGATTACGTTTCGCGAGGTGGCGCGCGCCGTCTACTCGGAGATGGATCAATTGCCGCCCGATGCGCGCGACGAACTCGTCGCCACCAAGACCTACGATCCGGTATTCGGCACCACGACGTCGGCGACGCACATCGCCACCGTGGAGATCGATCCCGAGACGTATGAGGTCCGCGTAGATCGTTTCGTGGTCGCCGAAGATTGCGGCAGGCTCGTCAATCCGCTGATTGTTGACGGTCAGGTCCACGGCGGCGTGGCGCAGGGCATCGGCGCCGCGCTCTACGAAGAGATCGTTTATGACGAGCAGGGCCAGCTCCACACCGCGAGCCTGGTCGATTATCTGGTACCCTCGGCCTGCGAGATCCCGCTGATGGACGTCATGCATCTCGAAAGCGCCTCGCCGACGACGCTCGGCGGCTTTCGCGGCATGGGCGAAGGCGGCACCATCGGAGCCCCGGCGGCGATTGCGAACGCGCTTGCCGATGCGCTGTCGCCGCTCGGCATCGAAATCAACGAGCTTCCCGTAACGCCGGAGCGTCTGTTCCGCCTCATCGAAGCAGCGAAACGCAAGGTGCAAACATGAAAGAGCGAACATGGATTTAGGGCTGAAAGGACAGATCGCATTGGTGACGGGCGCAACCAGCGGCGTCGGCCGCGAAATCGCGCTGAGACTGGCCGCCGAAGGCGCAAACGTCGCCGTCAACTACCGCAGTTCCGCCGAGGACGCGGACGCGCTGGTCGCTGAGATCACAAAAGAGGGCGGCAAAGCGAAGGCTTACAACGCCGACGTCGCCGATTTTGCCGGCGTCAAAACGATGGTGGACGCCATCGTCAAGGATTTTGGCGGCCTCAACATTCTGATCAACAATGCCGGACTGGCGCTGCGCCAGCGCTTCATGGAGACCACGCCCGAGGACTGGCATCGCCAGATCGACGCCTGTCTCTATGGTGCGATCCACTGCTGCTACGCCGCCGCGCCGCATCTCGACGCCGCCAAGAACGGCCGCATCGTCAGCGTCATCGGCGATTCCTCGCGCGTCGGCGAATCGGGTTTGGCGATCGTCGCCGCCGCCCGCGCCGGCGTCGTCGCGCTGATGAAGTCGCTGGCGCGCGAGTTCGGTCGCTCCGGCACCACCGCGAATACCGTATCGCTGGGGCTGGTCGAGACGCCGCACGACAAGGAATGGGTCGACGCCAACCGCGAAAAGCTGGTTAAGCTCTATCCGGTGCGCCGCCTCGGCCTGCCGGGCGACATCGCGCCGATGGTTGCACTGCTCGCCTCGCCGCATTCGGGCTGGATTACCGGACAAGTGATCAGCATCAGCGGCGGCTTCAGCATGGTTTGAGGGCAAAGGCGTGCTGCGCACCGATCTGATCGCTCCCATTCCAGAGTTATTGCGCCGGCATGCGGCCGCGCGCGGCGATAAGTGTGCTTACCGCGATGCGCACACATCGGTGACCTATGCCGCGCTGCTCGAGCGAACCGGCAAGCTCGCCGGCCATCTTGCCGACAACGGCGTCGCCACAAATGATACAGTCGCGATTTTTCTGCCGAACTCGGTGGCATGGGTCGAAAGCTGTTTCGCCATCGCCCGCGCCGGCGCGATCAGCGTTCCGATCAGCTACGACTCGACCGAAACGGAGATCGGCTATCGGCTGAGCGACGCGAATTGCAAGGCGGTGATCACGACCGCGGAGCGCGGCGATCTGATCGCGCGGCTGAAAGCGTCCGCGCCCGACCTCAAGATGCTGATCGTGACCAATCGCGGCGCGTGCGATGCGCCGGCGCTGCACTACGCTGACCTGGTGACGTCGCCGCCGAAGTCGGCCCCGCGCGATCCCGCTTCGTTGCACGAGACCTCGTTCATCCTTTACACCTCCGGCACGACCGGCCGCGCCAAAGGCGTTCAGCTTACGGTGCACGGCATGTTGTGGGTGACCGCGTGCTGGGTGCCGATCACCGGCCTATCCGATCGTGACACGGTGCTCTCACCGCTGCCGCTGTTTCATTCCTATGCGCTGAATTTTTCGGTGTTGAGCATCCTCGCGACCGGCGCGAGCGAATACATCATGGAGAAATTCTCGACCGGCGAGGCGGTGCGGCTGCTCAAGTCCGGAGATTTCACGTTCTTTGCCGGCGTGCCGACCATGTTCCACTATCTGTTGCAGGCGACGCGCGGCGAAAAGAATTTGAAATTCGGAAATCTTCGGCTGTGCGTATCGGCGGGCGCCATCATGCCGGCGACGCTCAACCGCGAGTTCGAAGAGCGTCTCGGCATCCAGTTGCTCGACGGCTACGGCATCACCGAAACCTCGACCATGGTGACCATGAACTGGCCGACCGGCGGGCGCGTGCTCGGATCGTGCGGCATTCCGCTGCCCGGTTTAGCGGTACGTATTGTTGATCTGAACGGCCGCGACGTCGCGCCGAACCAGGAAGGCGAGCTGATCGTTCGCGGCCCCAATGTCATGCCCGGCTATCACAACAAGCCGGAAGAAACCCGCAACGCGCTCCGCGCTGGCTGGTACCACACCGGCGACCTCGCTAAGAGCGACGACAACGGCTTCATCACGATCACTGGCCGACTGAAGGAATTGATCATTCGCGGCGGCCAGAACATCGCGCCCGCCGAAATCGAGGAAGTGGCAAATACGTTCGCGGCGGTGCTCGACTGCGCTGTTGTGGGGATTGCGCACGAGCATCTGGGCGAGGTGCCGGCGTTGTTCGTGGTGCCGCGTCCGGGCAATGCGTTCGACAGCGGCGCATTGCTCGCCCATTGCCGCACGCATCTGTCCGCGTATAAGGTGCCGCACATCGTGCACACGATCGCCGAGATCCCGCGCACGGGATCGGGCAAGATCGTCCGTTACAAGCTGCGCGAATTGATAAAGGTGTGAGAAGCCGAATACGGCAGCGCAGAGAGTGTTGCCAATTCACGCGGCGATATCAGGCGGGGGCGGTAATAGGGCCGGGCATCAGTTCCAAGGTCGACAGATCAAGCCCCTTAGTGGGAGCCGCATTACCCGATCTAGCGGCTTGATTGCGACCGGGACTGGATGACTGCTGATCGGCTCGGCTATGTGCGGAAGAAACTTCGCCGGTAACGCTGGCGCCCTGTTCCATCGTCAAGGTGCCGAAACTTATATTTCCATCGACGCGGCTGCTTGAGCGAAGGATTAAAAGACCTTTGACGTCGAGCCTCTCGAACACCGTGCCGGCAATCTCGGCGTTGCGGGCGACGCTAATTCTGCCTCTGATCGTGCCCGTCTCGCTGACGAGCAAATTTTCAACCGATATGTCACCTTCGAGGAAACCATCGATCACGACGGTATCGGACACCAGAACTGCGCCCTTAATGATGACCCCTTTTCCAACATAGAGCTTGTTTGCCTCCGGCATGGTGTCGATCGTTGCTGACATTGATGCCCTTCCCGCCGCCCATTCGCACGCAACACGACTCAATCAAAACAAGAATTTACGATCATTGCGCGGGTGGGAGGACCGATTTGGGCATTGCCGGCGGCTTATCCACAGAATTACCACCAACCGCGTGACTTGATAAAACAATGAAAAAGGCGGCAGCGTCGGCCTCATTTGGGAGCGAAACACACATGGCGGCCAAATCGCCGGGAAAGGGTAAACCCGCCCGCGCCAAGCCGGCGCCGAAGAAATCACAACCCGGCGGCGGCGGCCGAATACTGACGACCCACGTCGGCAGCCTGATCCGGCCGCCGGAGCTTCAGGAGCTGCTCAAAGCGCAACGCGACAAGCAGCCCTACGATACGGCGGCGTTCGACGCGTGCTTGCACGACTGCGTCGCCGACGTCGTACGCCGTCAGGCGGATATCGGCCTCGACATCGTCAACGACGGTGAATACGGCAAGACCATCAGCTGGTCGCGTTACGTGCTCCAGCGCATGAGCGGCTTTGAGCATCGCGAGCGGCCCGGGGATGCCGGCATGCCGGCCGCCGTCGCCGGGCGCGATCGCCGCGAGTTCGCGGCGTTTTACGCCGACTACGATCGCAGTCAGGGTCTTACTGGAATGACCGGCTGGGCGTTAACCGGACCCATCCGTTACACCGGTCACACCGCGATTGAGCGCGACATTGCGAATTTCAAAGCGGCGGCCAAGGGCGCGAAGACGGCCGACCTGTTCATGGCCGCCGTCGCGCCGGCGAGCGTCGCACCCGACCGGGCCGACGAATATTACAAGAGCGACGAGGAATACGTATTCGCCGTCGCCGACGCGCTGCGCGAGGAATACAAGGCGATCGTCGATGCCGGCCTCATCCTGCAAGTGGACGACGCCTACCTGGCGCACACCTACGAGGTGATGGTGCCGCCGAAGACGCCGAAGGATTATCGCAAATGGGCGGCGCCGCGCATCGAGGCACTTAATCACGCGCTCAAGGGCCTGCCGGAGGAGCGCACGCGCTATCACGTGTGTTGGGGAAGCTGGAATGGACCGCACGCCTTCGACGTCGAGCTCAAGGATATCGTCGATCTCGTTTTGAAGGTGCGGGTCGGCGGCTATCTCCTGGAGATGGCCAATCCGCGCCACGAGCACGAATGGCGCGTATGGGAGAAGGTGAAGCTGCCGAAGGGCCGCAAACTCATTCCCGGCGTCATCTCGCACCAGACGAATGTGGTCGAGCATCCCGAGCTCGTAGCTGAACGGGTGGTGCGGCTTGCCAAGCTCGTCGGCCGCGACAACCTCATCGCCGGCACCGATTGCGGTTTCGCTCAGGGGCCGTTCGTGCAGCGCGTTCACCCGTCAATCATGTGGGCGAAGTTGCGGGCGCTAGTCGAAGGCGCGGAACTTGCGTCCAGGCAATTGGGGATGCGCCGCGCGGCTTGAGGGAATTCGCATGCAGGAGGGAGCAAATTTCATTGGCGAGGTTTTCCGCCGGAGCGAGGCCGGCTACGAAGCCGCGCGCCGCGCTACATGCCGGAACGAACGCCTGCCGGACCGCTACCCCGACATCATCGTCCAGGCGACGAGCGAAGCCGACGTGATCGCGGCCGTCCGGCTGGCGAACGCCAACGGCTGGTCCGTGGGCGTCCGCTCGGGAGGACATAGCTGGTCGTGCAACCACGTCCGCGACGGCGGGATGCTGCTGGACGTTTCGCGCCTCAACGCCGTGACGATCGATCGGGCGGCGATGCGCGCCGGCGTCGGTCCGGGTTGCCGGGGGGATCGGGTCAACGATCTCCTCGCCGCACAAAAACTCTTTTTCCCGGTCGGCCATTGCCAAGGCGTCGGGCTGGGCGGCTACTTGCTGCAAGGCGGCTTCCGTTGGCACGGCCGGGCCGTCGGACCGGCCTGCGAAAACGTGCTGGCGATCGACTATGTCGGCGCGGACGGCGCGCTACATCACGCGAGCCCAAGCGAAAACGCCGATATGTATTGGGCCGCACGTGGCGCGGGCCCCGGATTTTTCGGCGTCGTCACCCGCTTTTATCTGAAGCTCCATCCGCGGCCGAAAGTGATCGGCGGCAAGTTCGCTTTCTACACCGCCGACCGTTTCGAGGAACTCGTTCGCTGGGCGCATCGCGTCGGACCCGACGTGCCCGCCTCGATCGAGTTGTTGCTCATTCTGTCCCGCAGCGTGCCGTTCATCGACGGCCCCGGCGTCATGATCGTCGCGCCGGTTTTCGCCGGCAGTCTGCGCGCGGCATGGAAAGACTTGTCGTTTATGAAATCGCGGCCCCGCGGCGCCAAGCGTGTGACGCCGTTCTTGCCAATGAAGCTATCGGCGATGACCGCGCGCGTGATGCACCATTATCCCGAGCATCATCATTACGCCGTCGATAATATGTGGACGCACGCCTCATTCGGCGAACTGCTGCCCGGCCTCAAACGCATCGCCGAGACGCTGCCACCGGCGCCCTCGCACATGCTGTGGATGAACTGGGCGCCGCGGGCGACGCGGCCTGACATGGCCTATTCCATGGAGGACGACGTCTATATCGCGCTTTACGGCATCTGGAAGGACGCGCAGGGCGAAGCGGCAGCCTCCAAATGGGCGGTCAGCCGCATGACAGACTTGGCGCCGCTTGCGAAGGGCGTTCAGCTTGCTGACGAGAATCTCGGGGAGCGCCCCGCCCGCTTCATGGCGGATGCCAATCTCGCGCGTCTCAATCGGCTGCGGACCGCGCATGATCCCGCCGGGCGCTTTCATCCGTATATGGGCGGAGCCTCGGGCGGCCTGTGATGCGGAGCAAACCCATCGCCGGCCGGCACGTTGGCTGGAGCCGCGCCGATCTCGCGTCGAAGCCTTACGCGCGCTTTTGGAACACTCAGCTTGCCCCGCTGCCGGCGCACGTTCGCCACGCGCTCGACCGCGGCCCTGTCGCCGAGCCGCTTTTGCCGCCGGTCGAGGCAGCCCCGGAAAATCTTTTCGGGACCGCGCCGGTGCTCGAAGACGGTTTTGCGCTGACCGCGGCCGACGCGATGCATGTCGCCGCGCGCACGGACATGCCCGGCGTCACACCGGCGATGATCGACTGGTGGTTCGGCTGGCATAGCGACAGTCCGGAACGCTACAAGCTCTGGCATCCGCAAGCGCATGTGCATGCCGCATGGCTCTCGCCGCCTCCGGCCGGAACGCGCGGCCGTGCCCGCTACGTCGAGCACACCTCGATCGTCGACGAATATATCGGCAGCAGCCTGATCCGCGCGGCCATCCGATTTGTGAATCCGGCCACGTTGGGGCTCACCGAGCCAAGCCTTGACGACCCCGATAAAGCGACGATCGTCTGCGCCCGAACCGGGCTGGGCGATTTCCCGATCGACGTCGGATATCTGGCGCATCACGTACGCCGGACCGCGACCGGCAGCGAAATGCGCTCGCGGTTCTGGATTGGCGGCCCCTACGCGGCGGGAAGAAGCAGCCCCGTCGGAGCCATCATGGCGCGCGCGGCGCGGTTGGCGATGGGGCCGACCGAAGCCGACGCGCGGGCCTTGCTCGTCCACTGCGCCGGGGAAATGCAGCACCTCGGGAGCTTTTTGCCTGCGCTCCATGCGGAATTCCGGTTTCAGGACTAGGCGCTTAGGCAGGAGTGGCGCCGCCGCAGCCATAAAGAGCACGCCCAAGGAATATCTCGCCGCTCAGCCGTGGATTTTTCAAAACAGCTGACTACGTTGAGACTGATCCCTCTGGGTGAGGCAGTTACGAATTCATGGCCGAGGAACGCGTCAACCGTAAGCTCGCGGCCATTCTGGCGGCCGACGTGGTCGGCTATTCGCGCCTGATGGGCGCCGATGAGGCGGGCACGCTGACGGCTCTAAAGCACCACCGGCAAGCTGTTTTCGACCCGGCTGTCGCCGCCCATAACGGCCGCATCGTCAAACTGATCGGCGACGGTACCATCGTCGAGTTTGGCAGCGTGGTCGATGCCGTGAACTGCGCCCTTTCGGTGCAACGCTCCGGCGATTTGACGCCGGATGAAACCCCGCCTCAACCAAAGATCGTTCTGCGCATCGGCATTAATCTGGGCGATGTCATCATCGAAGGCGACGACATCTACGGCGATGGCGTGAACATCGCAGCGCGCCTAGAGCCGCTCGCCGAGCCGGGCGGGATTTGCATCTCGTCGATCGTCAACGAAAGCATCGGCAATCGGATCGACGCTCACTTCCAGGACGGCGGCGACATCAGCGTCAAGAATATCGACCGGCCGATCCGAGTCTGGAAGTGGCAACCCACCGGCACCAGTATCTCCGCCGCAAAGCCCGATGCCGCCAAGCCCGCGACGACGAACGGCGCCGCCGCCTCGATCGCCATTTTGCCCTTCACCAACATGTCGGGCGATCCGGAACAGGAATATTTCTCCGACGGCATCACCGAAGACATCATCACCGACTTGTCGAAGATCGCCGGCCTGACGGTGATCGCGCGTAACTCGAGCTTTACCTACAAGGGTCGCTCGGTCGACGTTCGCGTCGTCGGCCGCGAGCTTGGCGTGCGCTCGGTGCTCGAAGGCTCGATCCGCCGCGCCGGCAATCGCGTGCGGATCACGGCGCAGCTCATCGATGCGACAAGCGGCGGGCACTTGTGGGCCGACCGTTACGACCGCGATTTGACCGATATCTTCGAGGTCCAGGACGACGTTACGCAACGAATTGTCGGAGCGCTCAAAGTCACGCTTAGCCCCACGGAAAAGGCGCAGCTTTCCGACACCGGGACATCCAACATCGAGGCGTACGATTGCTCACTTCGAGGCCGCGAGCTTTTGCTCGGCAATCCCAAGAACCGCGGAACATTCGAGCAGGCGAAGGCCTCCTTCCTGAAGGCGATCGAACTCGATCCCAACTATGCGCAAGCCCATGCGGGTCTCGGGTTTGCATACATGTTTGATTACCAAAATCGTTGGAGCGATGATCCCGACGGCTCGCTGCCGCTAGCCAAGCAGTACGCAGAACGTGCGATCGAAAAGAACCCGAAAGATCCGCTCGCGCGAGCTGTCGCGGCTGTAGCGGCAACGTTCAACGGCGACCTCGATCGGGCGCGGTCCGAGATCGGCATAGCGCTGTCGCTTAACCCGAATCTCGCCATGGCCTACAACATTGCCGGCAGTATACGTATGTACGCGGGTCAACCGCTGGAAGCGATCCCCATGATCGAGCGCGCCATGCGCCTCGACCCTGCCGCTAATACGCAATATCTGCACTTCCTCGGCATGGCGAACCTCCTTGCCGGCAAGTACGAAACAGCGGTAGCTTTGTTCAAGCAGCGCATTGTCCTCGTGCCTGGAACGGATTTTTCACGTTCCGCGCTCGCGTCCGCTCTCGGTCATCTCGGCGAGGTCGACGAGGCCCGTCGCGTTTGGCGCGAACTCAAAGAGATCAATCCGAAATATTCGTTCAGCGAACATTTGAGCCGGTTGCCGTTCAAACGGGAAGAGGATGCGCGACGGCTCGCGGACGGTCTCAAGAAAGCCGGGCTGTTGAGCTGAAAAGCCGCCGACGGCGCTCGCACGCTGAAACCGCGATCGGCGCCGCGCAATCAACACATGCCGCATTGGCGTGATCGTGAGGGTCTCTGTGCGGAAAGTTGCTCGTATCGCCGGCTGGGTCCTGCTGATCGGCATCACCGCGCTGTCGCTTGTACCCCCGCGTTGCGGCCGGTAACGGGCATGGCTCACGCCATTGAGCATTTCGCCATTTTCGCGATTACCGGGTTTACCTTCGGTCTCGCCTACGACCGCAAGCCCGTCGGGATCATGCTCGTTCTTGTGATCTTTGCTGGAGTGATCGAGCTCGCCCAACTCTTCGTTCCCGGGCGCCATGCGCGTCTGAGCGATTTCATCGTCGACGCGCTGGCGGCATGCGTCGGGGCGGCACTGGCCTCAGTCACCGCGCGCACGACACCCATTTAGAAATGGCGCTCCCTAGGGAAGAGTGAAAAGATGTTGTGGCTAAGTAGGTTAGCCACTTTTGCCGCTTGTAGAATTGCTATTGGTCCACAATAGGTTTTTTTGGAATTTGGCAAACTTGCACAGCCTCAGTGGCACTAGAAGAAACATAATTTCGTAAGTCTGCTTTACCCGCGACAGCGGACATCCGTTGCAACAATCCGAATGTCTGCGAAGGGCCATGAAGCGACATGGCGACGAAATTCGCTAATTAGCAATTTGGAAGACAGCGACGACGCGAGGTAGGGGTAAGCATGGATAGCACCCCCGATCGCCGCAGCATTGGTCTTAGCTGCATTGCGTTCGGAGTTCTTTCGTCGACGACCATCTTCAGTCACTTGTCTGCGATCGATCGCCGTTGCCACCACCAACACGAGCAGGTTCAGCGCGTATGTGGTGTGGTTGTCGAAGGCCTCGTAGGCGTAAGCGATGGCATAGTCCAGTCCGCCGCCCGACAGAATAAATTCGCCGCGATGATGCCGATGAAAGAATAGGCGCTCGCCAACTTGACGCCGGTGAACAGGTAAGGCGCGGCAGCAGGCAACAAGATGCGGATGATTTCTGTGTTCCGGCGCATGCGGTGAACGCGCCCGACTTTCAGCAGCACGCGCGGCACCAAGAAGTCTTACATCTCCGGAAAATTGCCGCTGGAGACGCGGATCACCATCGCGATCTTCGATTTGCGCTTCGAAAAGTGGGTGACGCATCGTTGTGCAGACTGTTAGCCACGTCCGTCGTCATGGCATTCATTCGGTATCAGGCGTATTAATGGGCGTGTCTCCGGAAGTGGAGAACGGCATGGTCCTGGAGTCCGTCGGCGGAAAGTCAAGCGCGGCCTGCGGCAGAAGCGCCGCATGCAGAATGTTGATCCAGCAAACGACCGACCTGGTCGACCCGAGCCGGGCGCAAGGAAGGGGCCATCATTGATCACGAAACGTTCAATTCACGCTCTTGATATGTGCGCGGCCGCGATAGCGGCGCTGGTGGCCACGGCGGTGATCTCTTCGCGGGCAGATGAGGCCAGCCCGGCAATCAACATTGGCGACAGCGATCTCGGTGGCGTCGTCACCGGATCGGCCGGGCCCGAGGCCGGCGTCTGGGTGATCGCGGAGACGAGTGACCTCGCCACCAAATTTGCCAAAGTGGTGGTGACCGATGAGAGCGGGCGCTACGTCGTTCCCGATCTTCCCAAGGCCAACTACAGCGTGTGGGTGCGTGGCTACGGGCTGGTCGATTCGGCGAAAGTTCAGAGCACGCCCGGCAAGCTGGTGAATCTCACGGCGGTCCCGGCGCCGACCGCTGCCGCCGCCGCGGAATATTATCCCGGCGTCTACTGGTACGCGCTGCTCAAGATCCCCGCCGCCAGCGAGTTTCCAGGCACCGGCGACAAGGGAAACGGCATTGGCGAGTTTGTCAAAACCCAGCACGCCTGGATCGACACCCTTAAGAACTCGTGCCAGTCCTGCCATGCGCTCGGGTCGAAAGGTGTCCGCACGCTCTCCAAGGAACTCGGCGAATTCCGCAATTCGACCGAGGCATGGGCGAGGCGCCTCCAGTCCGGACAAGCCATGACCAACATGTTCCGTACGCTCTCGCGGCTCGGACCAGACAAGGCGCTGTCGCTGTTCGCGGACTGGACCGACCGCATTGCTGCCGGGGAGGTGCCCTTCGCCAAGCCGGAGCGGCCGCAGGGGATCGAGCGCAATGTCGTGATCACCATGTGGGATTGGGGCAGCAGCAAACACTATCTCCACGATGCGATATCCAGCGACAAGCGCGATCCGACCGTCAACGCCAACGGCCCGATCTATGGGTCGCCAGAGGAGAGCACCGATCTCGTGCCGGTCCTTGATCCGCTCCGCAAC
>Ga0182024_10003633_pt1 | contig 36459 bp, 34 predicted proteins | sample P32metaG_FD_120480 | JGI IMG/M metagenome (GOLD analysis project Ga0182024, IMG submission 120480) | Permafrost microbial communities from Stordalen Mire, Sweden - P3-2 metaG (Illumina Assembly) | ecosystem: Environmental > Terrestrial > Soil > Wetlands > Permafrost | place: Sweden: Stordalen...
CGAGAACTCGTCCAACTTCTTCGGATAGTCCTCGCGGAAGTGCGCGCCGCGGCTCTCCTTGCGCTCGACCGCCGCCCGCGCGATCGCCTCGGACACGATCATCAGGTTGTGGAGGTCGAGGGCCGTGTGCCAGCCATTGTTGTACTCGCGGTTGCCGCCGATGCCCGCGTGCGCCGTCCGCGCCTTCAGACCCTGTAGCTGGTCGATGGCCTCTCGCATCTCGGCCTCGACCCGGACGATGCCGACGAGGCGTTGCATCATCTCCTGGAGGTCGTGCTGGATGGCGAACGGATTCTCGCCTGTCGCGCCGCGGTCGAACGGCGCCAGTGCCCGTGCGGTGGCTTGGCCGACCTGAATTTCGTTCACCGTGACCGCGCCGTGGGTCCGGGCGAATGCCGCGGCGTGCTCGCCTGCACGCTTGCCGAAGACGAGAAGATCGGACAGCGAGTTGCCACCCAACCGATTCGCGCCATGCAGTCCGGCCGCCGCCTCTCCTGCGGCGAAAAGACCGGGCAGGGTTGACATCTGCGTGTCGCCATCGACCCGAATGCCGCCCATCGTGTAGTGCGTGGTCGGACCGATTTCCATCGGGGTCTCGGTGATGTCGAGATCGGCGAGCTCCTTGAACTGGTGATACATGCTCGGCAGCTTGCGCTTGATGTGCTCGGCGCCGTTCGGGAGCTTCGTCTTGATCCAGGCGATGTCGAGGTACACGCCGCCGTGTGGCGATCCGCGGCCGGCTTTGACCTCGCGGTTGATGCACCGGGCGACGTGGTCGCGCGTGAGGAGTTCGGGTGGCCGCCGAGCGGACTTGTCGCCCTGCGTGTAGCGCCACCCCTCGTCGGGGCTGTCGGCCGTCGAACTCCGATAATTCTCGGGCACATCGTCGAACATGAAGCGGCGGCCGTCCTTGTTCTTGAGGACGCCGCCCTCTCCGCGGACACCTTCCGTCACGAGGATGCCGCGCACGCTCGGCGGCCACACCATGCCGGTCGGGTGGAACTGGACGAACTCAAGGTCCTGCAAGGTGGCGCCCGCCTCGTAGGCGAGCGCGTAGCCGTCGCCCGTGTACTCCCAGCTGTTGCTCGTGATCTTGAACGCACGCCCGAGGCCGCCAGTCGCGATGACGACGGCCTTGGCGCGGAAGAGGAAGAAGCGGCCGCGCTCGCGATCGTAGGCCACGGCCCCGGCGACGCGGCCGGCATCGGTCAGCAGCGCGACGACCGTGTACTCCATGTACACGTCCAGACCGCGGTGCACGCCGTAGTCCTGCAACGTGCGGATCATCTCGAGGCCCGTGCGGTCGCCGACGTGCGCCAGCCGCGGATACCGGTGGCCGCCAAAGTTCCGCTGGAGGATCCGGCCGTCCTTCGTGCGGTCGAACACGGCGCCCCAGGCTTCGAGTTCTCGCACCCGGTCGGGGGCTTCTTTCGCGTGGTGTTCGGCCATGCGCCAGTTGTTCAGGTACTGGCCCCCGCGCACCGTGTCGGCGAAGTGCACGCGCCACGTGTCGCGGTCGTCGACGTTGGCCATCGCCGCCGCCATGCCCCCTTCGGCCATGACGGTGTGCGCCTTGCCGAGGAGCGACTTGCAGATGACGCCGACCTTCGCGCCTTGGGCGGAGGCCTCGATGGCGGCTCTCAGACCGGCGCCCCCTGCGCCAATGACGAGGACATCGTGATTGTGGATGGGAAGCGTCAGAACAGCCTCACATCGTGCCAGATCCCCATCGCACACATCCGCACGTAGAGGTCGGTAAAGCCGACCCAGACCAAGCTCGTCCAGGCCCACTTCATGTGCCAGCGATTGAAGCAGCTCACGCAGGCGTAGGCCGTCTTCCGAACTGGCCGGCCGGACATGACGTCGAGCACGCCGCCGACCAGATGCCGCAGGGAATGACAGCCGAACGTATAACAGCCGATGAAGATCGCGTTCAGCGTCAGCACGATCGTGCCGACGCCGATCCCGAACGTCGTGGCGCCTCCGACGACGAGCACGTTCGATCCGTCGGCCGGAAACCACATGGCCTTCCACGCGTCGGTGCTGAGAATGACCACGAAGACGAGCGCGAAGTAGAGAAAGTAGCGATGGATGTTCTGAACGACGAGCGGAAACCACCGCTCGCCGAGATATTGCTGCCGCGGTTCGCCGACTGCGCACGCGACCGGGTCCGCCCAGAAGGCCTTGTAGTAGGCGCCGCGATAGTAATAACAGGTGACCCGAAAGCCCAACGGGAAGATGAGGATCAACGCAGCGGCTGAATAATGCAGGAACGGCGGCCACCAGCCCGGCTGAGCCGGGCCGCCGAACCACGCGTGCGCCGAGGGCCCGAAGAGCAGTGGCGAGTACATCGGCGACAGATACGGCCCGTACTCGTAGTTGGCGTTCGAATATCCGGCCCACGTGGCGTAGACGATGAATGCCAGGAATATGACGAAAGTGACCGCCGATTGCAGCCACCACATATCAGGCCGTGTGGTGACGCCGAACCGGCGGACGGGCTGTAACGCGTGCGCGTCTGCCACGAGACGATCCCCTCCAGGCAACTAAGAAGGATATCTGATCAGCGCGAAATGGGGCAATGCCGGGGGCAACCGTGCCCGCTCGGCCTCGTCATCACCCAGCCTCGACGAGATCCTCGTCGTCAACGGGCCGGGAGGAGGCCGGCGGCGCGTCGAACTCGCCGTCGTCCAGGAGCTGATCGGTCACGTACTCGAGCGCGGGATCATCCGTGCGCGCGAACAGCGCCTCGAGCGGCGACCGTGCCGTCGCCACTGACTCGCGCGTCTGCATGGTCGGCCACGTGCCGTCGGGGTGGCGTCGCGCGTAGCGGCACCAGAAGCCCACGTGCCAGCGAAGGAACTCGCGGAAACGGGTGCGGCCGTAGTCGTCTAGTACCGGCGCTCCGCCTACCGGCTTCGCGCCGATGAACGCTCCGCCTTGCGGCTTCGCGCCCGTGGACGCTCCGCCCTCTGGCTCGGCGCCCAGCGCGGAGGCCTCGCCGTCGTGGGGCACCCGGCCCCAGTGCTCGCGCGCGAGTTGGACGTAGCGGCGATAGATCGCGAGCCGCTCGTCGGCCGTGATGTCCCAGTAGCCGCGCGTGAGTTCAGTGAACAGCCACGGCTTGATGAGCGCGCCGCGGGCGGTCATGACCGCGACGCAGCCGCTCGTGGCGATCCGCTCGCGTATCTCGTGTGGAAACAGCATGTCGCCGTTGCCCACGACGGGCACGGGCACGACCGCGGCCACCTCGGCGATCGCGTCCCAGTCGGCCGGGTGCCGGTAGCGGGCTTCGCGCGTCCGCCCGTGGACCGTGATCGCCGACGCGCCGCCATCGACCGCCGCACGGGCGACGTCGAGGTAGTTGCGGTGCGTCGCATTCCAGCCAAGGCGAATCTTCACGGTCACGGGAATCTTCACCTGGTCGGCGATCGCCCGGACGATCGTCCGCACGCGATTGGGCTGTCTCGCAAGGGCGGCGCCGAGGCCCATTCGCGTGAAGTGATCGATCGGGCATCCGAGGTTGACGTCGACGAAGTCCGCGCCGCGGGCCTCGGCCACGGCGGCGGCCCAGCCCATTTCATCGGGCTTCGTGCCGGCGAGTTGAACGGCGAAGCACGGTTCGTCGGGGGCCCGGCGAATGAGCGCAAACTCCCCTCGGCGCCGCTGCTTCAAGCGCCGCGCAACCACCATCTCACTGACGAGCACCCGCGCGCCCAGCTCCGCGGCCAGGCGTCGATACGGCAGATTCGAGCCTTTCGTCATCGGCGCCATGACGAGCCTGGCGTTCGCCAACGTCTCTCTCAGGTCGGGCACTCGGGGATTCTACCTCTCAGAAAATGGGGCAATGCGTGAATAGGGGAGTGTGTGAATATTCACCCATTCACGCCTTCGCTAATCGCTCAATTTGTGTCATCGCCCATTGCCCTGCCCATCGACGAACACCTCCCGCACATCGTGGACCTCGTCCGCGCGCGGCGGGCCGTGGTGGTCACCGCCGCCCCTGGCGCCGGGAAAACAACCCGCGTGCCGCCGGCGCTCGTCGCCGATGGCCCGGTGATGCTGCTCGAGCCGCGCCGTGTCGCGGCGCGGGCGATCGCGCGCCGGATCGCGGAGGAGCGTGGCTGGACGACCGGCGTTGAGATCGGATGGCACGTGCGCTTCGAGCGGCAGTTCTCGGAGCGGACGCAGTTGCTCGTCGCCACCGAGGGCGTGCTGACCGCGCACCTGCAGCAGGACCCGTTGGCGAGCGCCTTCCGGACCATCGTGCTCGATGAGTTCCACGAGCGCAGCATCTACGCCGATCTCGGCGTGGCGCTCGCGCGTCACGCGTGGTTGGCCCGATCGGATCTCCGTCTGGTCGTCATGTCGGCGACGATGGACTCGGGGCGTGTGGCCGCGTTTCTGGGCGACTGTCCGATCATCGACGTGCCCGGTCGGGTGTATCCGCTCGAGATGTCGCATCGACCGGGCGTTGATGCCGATCGGGCCGTGGCGGACGTGTGGCCGCGGTCGGCCGGCTCCGTGCTCTGTTTTTTGCCCGGCGCCCGTGAGATTCGGCGAACGGCCGAACGGCTCGCACCGCGTCTCGCGCCGGCCACCGTGATTCTTCCGCTTCACGGCAGCCTGTCTTCCGAGGCACAGGACGCCGCGATCCGGCCCGCTGCCGGCCGCCGTGTCATCCTCGCGACGAACCTCGCCGAGACGAGCCTCACGGTTCCCGACGTCACCTGCGTCGTCGATTCCGGGCTGCACAAGGTCGCGAGGTACGATCCGGCCCGCGCGATCGACAGCCTCGACGTCGAGCGCATTTCGCTCGACTCGGCCGATCAACGGGCGGGCCGCGCCGCACGGACGGCGCCCGGCACGGTCGTTCGACTCTGGGACTCGCGCGACCGCCTCCGGACGCATCGGGAGCCGGACATCACGCGGGTCGATCTCGCGTCCACCGTGCTCGACGTCATCGCCTGGGGCGGCGATCCCCGGACGTTCGCCTGGTTCGAAGCACCGCCTGCCGCTGCGGTCGACGCCGCAATCCACCTGCTGCGGCGTCTCGGAGCCCTGGATGCCGGCGACCGGCCGACGGAAATCGGCCGTCTGCTTCAACGCATGCCGCTCCCGCCGCGGCTCGGCCGGCTGCTGATCGGGGCGCGAGGCGCACGCCTGGCCGCCCGTGCGTGCGCGCTCCTGTCCGAACGGGGCGCGACGATTCCCGCCCATCAGGCGACGACCTGCGATCTGCTCGCGGCCGTCGACGTGCCGGGCGACCTGCCCCCGCACATCGCGGCGGTCGCGCGGGAACTGGAGAGCCTCGCCCACCGCGTGCTGGCCGGCTCGGCGCGGCCGCGCGTCGATGACGACGAGTTTCGACGAGCGATCCTGGCGGCCTATCCCGATCGCGTCGCCCGGCGTCGGGCGCCGCGCGCCGACGGCCTGACCCTCTCGTCCGGCACGGGCGCCCGGCTCGCCCGCGAGAGCGGCGTCGTCGACGCCGAATTCCTGGTGGCGGTCGAGATGCGTGGCACCACGTCGGGGCCGGCGAGCGAGCCGATCGTGCGTATAGCGAGCGGCATCGAGCGCGACTGGCTCACGCCGACCAGTTCGACGATCACACACACGTTTGACGCCGACAGCGGATCCGTGCGCGCCAGCCGGCTCGAGCTGTACGACGCGTTGGTGACGAGCGAGCACGCCATCGCGCCCGATCCAGTGCCTGCCGCCCGCATGGTGGCCGACGAGTACATCCGGCGGGGGCCGACTGACGCGGACAGGCTCCTGATCAACCGGCTCCAGTTTGCTGGGGTGTCGGCGACGTTCGAGGCGCTCGTGCGTGATGCGACCAGCGGCGCCGTGCGCCTCTCCGATGTACACCTCGAGCATCACTTGGAGGACGACGTGCGGCGGCGGCTGGCGCGCGACGCGCCACTTTCGGTTGCCCTCCGGAACGGCATGGACGCGAGAGTAGACTATCGCGCCGATGGGCGCCCATTGGCCGCGGTGAAGCTCCAGAGACTGATCGGCGTCACCGAGGCACCGCGCATCGGTCCGCGGCGCGTGCCGCTCACGTTCGAGATCCTCGCTCCCAACGGCCGACCCGTCCAGGTCACGAGCGATCTCGCCAGCTTTTGGTCATCGGTCTATCCGGGTATTCGCGGCCCGCTCCGCGCGCGGTATCCCAAGCATAGCTGGCCCTAGATAGACTACTGGCGTGCGGAAGTTGATGCCCCCGTCCTATGCGGTCCGGCATGGACAGGCCGAACGCGTCGAGCTCGCGAGCGATCGGACGTTTCGCGTCCGGAACACGCCGCAGTATCGCCTTGCGCATTGGCCGATCTGGATCTGGGTGTTTTTCATCGCGCCCGGGCCCATCACATTTGATCTTTTTGCGCATGGGTTCGATCGCCGGATGGCTCTCTGGCTCGCGGCCGTGGTCGTCGGCACAGGAATCGCCGGCCTCCGCGGCCGGCTGCCGGGCGTCGAGCCCGGACCTTACATTCTTCGCTTCAATGAAGACCGGCCGAATCCTCTCTATCGCCGGCTGTGCTACACGCTCGCCTGGAGCGAGGTCGTCAGCTACGCGATCCTGAACATCGTCGGCATCCTTGACGCGATCATCCACGGGATCTGGCGGCTACGGTTCTTCTACGACGTGGGGTATCTGCCGATCGCCGGCACGTGCTGGGCACTCGGCGCGATCGGCTGGCTGCCGCGCGTGGGTCGATCGACAAAGGCCGAGGGGACGGAGCGCCGGTACTTCTACGGATCGGTCTGGGCCGCGTGCCTCGCGCAGCCCGTGCTGTGGCTGCTGTGGGGCGTCTTTCCGCACACCAGGAGTTTCGACATCGCGAAGCTCGCGATCTTCATCGGCGTGATCGCGGTCGTCGGCGACCTCTCACGGCGCGGCCGTTTGCCGCGCACGCGCCCCATTCTGCCGGGCGAGACGATCGTTTCCGATTAGGATCAGCCGGCATGGTGCCCACGACGTCCGACTCGCTCCGGGATCGCTTCGTTGCGTTCGTGGCCGAGCAAGTGCCGCTCGGTGTCGGTCCGGCCGTGTCGGCCTTCGATCGGGTCGTGCCGGGAGTGCCGCCCGCCACCGAGGAGGCGATCGACGCCTTGCGGAAGCCGCTATCGGCGGCCCTTCGCGCGGCGGTCGTCTGGCCTGCGGCGCCCATCCTCGATGCGACGCCTCGCGTCTCGGTGGCGCAGCGACTCGTCCAGGGGCTGGACGCGCTCGTGGCCGCCTCGGACGGATTCCTTCGGCGTGAAGCCCTCGCGGCCGGGCTCACGCCCGAGGAGCGTCGCGAGATCCTGCGCGGCATGGTCCTCACGCGGGCCGTCGACAACCGCCTGAAGGCGTTTTTCGCGAGCTCGGAAGTCCGGTTCGGGTCGACGCCCTTCCAGGGCAAGGGCTTTCGCTCGCTCGGTCAGGAGGCGATCTACGCGTGCGCGATCCGGCTGCGCCGAGGCGCACAGTGGCGTTCGGCCGACGGTTCCTGGACTGGCGACGTCGTCGGCCCGATCATCCGCGATCTGGGGGCGGCGCTCGCGATGCGGCCCGAGGCGGCGACGGTCCGCATGGTGCTCAACGCGCAGATGGGGAAGGCGGGTCCGCCGATGGACGGGCGCGACCTGCACATCGGCGACTTCGACTGGGGCATCGTGCCGGCCACTGCGCCCCTGGCGATCAGCAGCTTGACGGTCGCCGGTATGGGCTTCGCGTTTTCCCGACAATGGGCGACCCGCATTGCCGTGTCCTTCATCGGCGAGGGGGGATCGTCGCTCGGCGAGTGGCACGAGGCCATCAACCTGTGTGGCGCCAGGAAACTGCCCGTCGTGTTCTGCCTCCAGAACAACCAGACGGCCTTGGCGACACCGGTCCGCGATCAATCGGCTGTTCGGGTCTTCGCCGACAAGGCCGCCGGCTACGGCATGCCGGGTCTGACGATCGACGGCACCGACCCTGACGCGATCGCCGCCGCATTTGCGTGGGCGGCCGAGCGCGCCCGGGCGGGCGCGGGCCCGACGCTCATTGAGCTCATCGCGATGCGCATGTGCGGCCACGCGCATCACGACGACATGCTCTATCTCGGCAAGGACCCGGCGACGTCGTGGGAGTATCCACCGCTTGCCGCGCAGGCGTACGCCGATCCGGATCTCTACGGGTTCTGGCGGACGCGCGATCCCATTCCGACCTATGCGCGGAAACTCGAGGCGCTGGGCCTCATTGCGCCGGGCGATCTCGATCGAATGAAGCGGGACGCCGAGGCCATGGTCGAAGCCGAGGCCCAGGCCGTGATCGCGGCGCCGTGGCCCGATCCGGCGAGCGTCACGTCGAATGTCGTGGCTGCCGACGTCACAGATCGCCGCCGTGTAGAGATCCTCGATCGCGATGATCGGATCCCTGCGGCTGCGCCCGCGCTGGAGGTCGAGGCCGCGCCCGCGTTCGATCCCAAGGGCGCCACCTTCCTCGAGGCCGTCATGCTCGGCGTGGGCGACGCGCTCGCCGCCGACCCTCGAACGTTTGTCTTCGGCCAGGATGTCGGCGGCACCTATGGCAACGCCTTTCTTCTGCTGCGGCCCCTGCTCAAGTCCTACGGCGACCGGATTCTGAACTCGCCGCTCGCCGAGGGCGCCGTGCTCGGGGCCTGCATCGGCGCGGCGTTGGCCGGCTTGCGGCCGATCGGCGAGATGCAGTTCAACGATTTCGTGGCGACGGGGTTCAATCAACTCGTCAACAACGCCGCCAAGATTCGCTATCGCTGGGGCGGCGCGGTGCCGATGGTCGTGCGCATGCCGTGGGGCGGACTTCGCCACGCCGGCCCATTCCACTCGCAGAACACGGAGCCGTGGTTCTATCGCACGCCCGGTCTGAAGATCGTCGTGCCGTCGACGCCGTACGATGCGCGGGCCCTCATGGCGTCTGCCGTCGCGGATCCCGATCCCGTGCTCTACTACGAGCACATCGCGCTCTATCGCGATCCGCGCATCAAGCAGGTCCTCGCCGACGAAGCGCCGGTGCCGATCCCGATGGGCCGGGCCGCGCTGCGGCGGGCCGGCGGCGATCTCGCCATCATTTCCTATGGCGCGTACGTGCATGCGTCCCTCCGCGTCGCCGACAGGCTGCAGGCGACCGGCATCGAGGCGGCTGTCCTTGACCTCCGATCCCTGGCGCCGCTCGATCGAGGAGCCGTCCTCGCCCTGGCCCGTCAGACGGGTCGCGTCCTCATCGTCCACGAAGACTCGCGCACGGGCGGCATCGGCGAGTCTCTGGCGGCGGTCATTCAAGAAGAGGCCTTCGAATGGCTCGACGCGCCGGTGCGCGTGATGGGGGCGCTCGACACGCCCGTCCCGTACTCACCACCACTCGAGGCGGTCTTTCTGCCCAGCGAGGACGAGATCGAGCACGCGGCCAGGCGTTTGGTGGACTACTGATGCCGAGGCTTTGGAGGCTTGAAGGTCTGAAGGCCTGACGGCAGATCCGCTGCCGGCAAGGCCGCTTCGGGCCTTCGAGCCTTCACGCCTCCAAGCCGTCAAGCCTGCTAAGATCCTTTCCACGTCAACCTCCCAGCGAGCGGAGTGAGTCATGTCAGGCCATTCAAAGTGGGCCACGATCAAGCACAAGAAGGGCGCAGCTGACGCCAAGCGCGGCAAGGTGTTCACGCGCCTCATCAAGGAATTGACCGTCGCCGCTCGAAACGGCGGCGGGGACCCGGACATGAATCCGCGGCTCCGGACCGTCATCGCCGACGCGCGCGCGGCGAACATGCCGGCCGACAACATCAAACGGGCCATCCGTCGCGGCACGGGCGAAGAAGAGGGCGTGAGCTACGACGAGGTCACCTACGAGGCCTTCGGGCCCGGCGGCGTGGCCATCCTCGTCGAGACCCTGACTGACAATCGCAACCGCACGGTCGGCGAGATGCGGCACATTCTCACCCGCTTTGGCGGCAACCTCGGCGAGGCCAACAGCGTCGGCTGGATGTTCGAGAAGAAGGGCCTCGTCACGGTCGAAAAGGGCAAGGTCGAGGAGGACGCGCTCATGAGCGCGGTCCTCGACGCCGGAGCCGACGACATGAAAGACGACGGCAGCGCGTGGGAGATCGTGTCGGCGACCGACACGCATCACGCCGTCGTCGAGGCGGTGAAGGCGCTCGGTGTCGAGCCGGCCACGTCCGAGATCGCCATGCTGCCGCAGAACTACATCAAGCTCGAGGGTCGGCCGGCGCAGCAGATGCTCAAGCTCATGGAAGCTCTCGAGGATTACGACGACACGAAGAACGTCTGGTCCAACTTCGACATCGAGGAGAAGGAAATCGAGGCCTCCCTGGCGTGAGGGTTTTCGGGATCGATCCCGGGTCGACTCGGACGGGCTACGGGTGCGTGGACACCGATGGCACGCGGCATCGGCTCGTGACGTGCGGCGCGTTGTCGATGTCGTCGAAGGCGGTGCTCGCCTCCCGGTTGCAGACCATCTACGTCGGCTTGTCCCGTCTCATCCGGGAGTCGGGTGCCGACTGCGTCGTCGTCGAAAACCTCTTTCACGCCCGAAATGTCCGCAGCGCGCTCGTGCTGGGCCACGCGCGCGGCGTTGCCGTGCTGGCGGCGGTCGAGGCGGGCCTGCCGGTGGTCGAGTACACGCCCGCTGAAATCAAGCAGGCCGTCGTCGGCTACGGCCGTGCGGAGAAGACGCAGATTCAGCAGATGGTGAAGCTCCTGCTCGGCCTTGCGACGGCACCGTCGCCACACGATGCCGCCGACGCGCTGGCCGTCGCCCTGTGTCACGCGCACTCGGCCCGAGCGGCGGCCATCGGGGCCGCCGTCCCCCCGACCCGCCGCGAACGCAGTTGGCGAGCAGTCCGCGATCTCCCGGCGGCGCGCCGCTCCGCGCCGTGATCGCGCACCTGTCCGGCACCCTCCTCGACAAACAGCTGCAGCGGCTCGTCGTCGACGTCGGCGGCGTCGGCTACGATGTCCAGGTGCCGCTCTCGACGTTCTACGCCGTGGGCGACGTCGGTGCACGCGTGGCCCTGCGTATTCACACTCACGTGCGCGAGGACGCACTGCAGCTCTTCGGGTTTGCCACGTCACTCGAGCAATCGCTGTTCGAGCGCCTGATTGCGATTAGCGGCATCGGTCCCCGAGTGGCGCTCGCCGTGCTCTCCGGCATCGAGCCGGAAAGCCTGGTCCGCGCGATTCGCGACGCGGATCTCGGCCGGCTGACGAGTATTCCCGGCGTCGGGAAGAAGACGGCGGAGCGCCTGGTTGTCGAGATGCGCGACCGGTTGCCGAAGATGACCGAGACGATGCCGCCGGGCGCCTCGAACGCGGCCGACGACCTGCGATCCGATGTGCTGTCGGCGCTCGCGAATCTCGGCTATCAGCGCGCGGCGGCCGAGCGCGGGTTGGAACGCGTGCTCACGACATCGGATTCGCGCGACTTCGAAGACGTCTTGCGTGCCATCCTGAAGGATCTGGCGCGATGAGCGGCCGGCCATGACTGATCCGCGCCTCATTACTCCCGGCCGCGTCGACGAAGAGACGCAGTACGAGGTCGGGCTGCGGCCGCGCACGCTCGCCGACTACATCGGCCAGGAGCGCGTGCGGGAGAACCTGCAGGTCTCGATTACCGCGGCGCGACAGCGTGGCGAAGCCCTGGATCACGTCCTGCTCTACGGGCCGCCGGGTCTCGGCAAGACCACGCTCGCGTATGTCATCGGCACCGAAATGGGCGTACCAGTGCGATCCACGTCCGGGCCGGTCCTCGAGAAGCCGGGCGACCTCGCGGCCATCCTCACGAACCTCGGCGCACGGGACGTCCTGTTCATCGACGAAGTGCACCGCATGAGTCCGACCATCGAGGAAATCCTCTATCCGGCGATGGAGGACTTCGAGCTGGACATCATGATTGGCCAGGGGCCGAGCGCCCGATCCGTCAAAGTGCCGCTGCAGCCCTTCACGCTCATCGGCGCGACGACGCGCGCCGGGCTCCTGACGTCGCCGCTCCGGGCCCGATTCGGGATCGTCCACCGGCTCGACTTCTATCAGGAAGCGGACCTGGTGCACATCGTCACGCGGTCGGCGCGGATTCTCGACGTGGCGATCGAGTCGGACGCCACACAGGAGATCGCGCGGCGGTCACGCGGCACACCGCGCATCGCGAACCGGTTGCTGCGGCGCGTCCGTGATTTCGCCCAGGTCCGGGCGGACGGCCGGATCACCGGCTCGGTCTGTCATCAGGCGCTGGAACTGCTCGAAGTCGACGCGCACGGGTTCGACGAGTCGGACCGGCGGCTGCTCCGCACGATCATCGACAAGTTCAGCGGCGGCCCGGTGGGCCTCAACAGCCTGGCGGCGGCGATCGGCGAAGAGAAGGACGCGATCGAGGACATCTACGAGCCGTATCTCATTCAGATCGGTTTTCTCGATCGCACGACGCGTGGGCGCGTGGCCACGGCGCGGGCGTACGAATACTTCGGGCTCATGGCGCCCGGGAAGGATCGCTTGTGGTGATGGCACGCCCCGTCAGGATCTCGGGCCTCGCGACGTACGTGCCCCCACGCGTGCTGACGAACGACGACCTCGAGCACTTGGTTGATACGACCGACGCCTGGATCCTCCAGCGCACTGGCATCCGCGAGCGGCACCTCGTCGAACCCGGGCAGGCGACGTCCGATCTCGCCGAGCCGGCGTCACGTGCCGCGATCGCCGAAGCCGGGCTCACGCCCGCGGACATCGGATTCATCGTCGTCGGCACGACGACGCCGGACACGATTTTCCCGAGTACGGCCTGCGTGCTGCAGGCGAAGATCGGCGCGAAGAACGCCTGGGGATTCGATCTCGGCGCCGCGTGTTCGGGGTTCCTCTATTCGCTGTCCGTGGGCTGCCAGATGGTGGCGACGGGGGCGGCCGAGCACGCGCTCGTGGTGGGCGCCGACGTCATGTCGAGCATCATCGACTACACCGACCGGTCGACGTGCATTCTCTTCGGCGACGGCGCTGGTGCCGCCGTCGTGTCGCCGGCCGAACCGAACGGCCCGGCGGTCATCGACTTCCTCCACGAAATTGACGGCCATGGCGGGCCCGCGCTCTGCATGCCCGCGGGCGGCAGCCGCCGGCCCGCGTCGCACGAGACCGTGAACGAGCGTCTGCACTACGTCAAGCAGGACGGCCAGACCGTGTTCAAATTCGCCGTGACGAAAACCGAGGAGATTGCGCGGCGGTTGCTCGCGCGCAACAAGCTCTGCCCGTCGGACGTCGACTTGCTGGTGTCGCACCAGGCGAATCGACGCATCATCGAGTCGGCGGCGCAGCGGTTGGGACTGCCGCCGGAGAAGTTCGTCATCAATATCGAGAAGTACGGCAACACCACGGCGGGCACGATTCCGCTCGCGCTCGCCGACGCCCGCGCCGGCGGGCGCATGAAGAAAAACGATCTGATCCTGCTCGCCTCGGTCGGGGCGGGTTTTACGACCGGGTCGGTCCTGCTCCGCTGGGCGATCTGAGGTTCCTTAGCGCCCCAGGCGGAACGCGGCGGCGGACTTGCCCGTCATCGTCCACCGGCTTCCGCCGACCAGCACGTGGGCCGGCCCGTCGGGACGACTCGTGTCGAGGACCCGCTCCCATCGCGACGTCGGGCCCTCGCGCGCGGGCAAGGTGACGTCGGCGTCCTGGGAGTCCCCATTGAACAGGAGCAGGACGGTGTCGCCAACGATGCGATCGCCGCGGGCGTCGGTCTCGGGGATGGCGCCGCCGTCGAGCAGCATCTGGATAGCACCCTGACCGGTGTCGGCCCAGTCCGCGTCCGTCATCGCCTGACCGTCGGGCCGGAGCCACAGCACGTCCGCCATGCCGCGGCGCCGCCCGCCGAGGAACGTGCGTCGCATGAGGACGGGCTGGGATTGTCGAAAGGCGACGAGCGCCCGGGCGAAGGCGAGGAGCGACGCGTCGGCGCCGTCTTCCCATGGCGTCCACGACAGGGTCGAATCCTGACAATAGGCGTTGTTGTTGCCGAGCTGCGTCCGCCCGACTTCGTCGCCGCCGGAGATCATCGGCACGCCCACCGACATGAGGAGGGTGAACAGCAGATTGCGCCGCTGTCGTGCGCGACGTTCGCGAATCTGGGCGTCGTCGCTCGCGCCCTCGACGCCCTCGTTCCAACTGAAATTCTCCGACGCGCCGTCACGGTTCGCCTCGCCGTTGGCCTCGTTGTGCCGCTCCGCGTAACTGACCAGATCGGCCAGCGTGAAGCCGTCGTGGGCCGTGACGAAGTTGATGCTCGCGTGCGGGTGACGTCCGGAGGCGCCGTACAGATCGCTGCTGCCGGCCAGTCGGGTCGTGAACTCGGGCAGCATGCCGGCGTCGCCGCGCCAGAACCGGCGGACCGCATCGCGGTAGCGTCCGTTCCACTCGGCCCAGCCGGGCGGGAAGTTGCCGACCTGATAGCCGCCCTCGCCGACATCCCACGGTTCGGCGATGAGCTTCACGCGTGAGATGACCGGGTCCTGGTGAATGACGTCGAAAAAGGACGACAGGCGGTCGACGGCGAAGAGCTCGCGCGCGAGCGCCGACGCCAGGTCGAAGCGGAAGCCGTCGACGTGCATCTCGAGCACCCAGTACCGCAGGCTGTCCATGAGCAGCGTCAGCACGTCGGGCGACTGCATGTTGAGCGTGTTGCCGCAGCCCGTGAAGTCCTGGTAGTGCGAGTGGTCCGATGGATCGAGTCGGTAGTACGTCGCGTTGTCCAGACCGCGGAAGGACAGCGTCGGCCCGAGATGATTGCCCTCCGCCGTGTGGTTGTAGACCACGTCGAGGATGACCTCGAGCCCCGACTGGTGAAGCGTCCGCACCATGGTCTTGAATTGACTGACGACGTTGAGCGGCGAGCCGGCTGCCGCGAACCGCGCGTCGGGTGCGAAGTACGCAAGGCTGTTGTAGCCCCAGTAGTTGGTCAGTCCCCGCTCGATGAGCGAGGTCTCATCGACATGCCCGTGGACCGGCATCAATTCCACGGCCGTCACACCCAGATCGAGCAGATGCCGGACCGCTGGCGGCGAGGCCAGACCGAGATACGTGCCCTGCAGATCGGCCGGCACCCGGCGGTTCAGCGCCGTGAAGCCTTTGACATGAAGTTCGTAGATGACGGTTTCGTGCCACGGCGTCGTTGGCGGATGGTCGTCGCGCCAGTCGAAGACCGGGTCCACCACGGCGCCGAGCGGTGCATACGGCGCGCTATCGGTCGTGTCTGCGTCGCGACCGTCCGAACCCGTCTGGTACGCGAGCAGCGACGGATTCCATACGAGCGGCCGCCCGATCGCCTTGGCGTAGGGATCGAGCAGGACTTTGGTGGGAGAGAAGCGCGCGCCGTGTTCTGGCTGCCAGGGTCCGTCGACGCGATAGCCGTAGAGCTGACCCGGTCGGATGTCGGGCAGATACGCGTGCCAAACGGCGTCGGTGCGCGCGTCGAACCGCACACACACCGCCTCCATCGGCGCGCTGACCGAATCGAAGAGGACGAGTGCAACCGTGGTGGCATTCGCTGACGTCACCGCGAAGTTCGTGCCACGGCCATCCCACGTGGCGCCCAAGGGATACGGACGACCCGGCCACACGCGCATGCAAAGAATTGTACGATGCCGTGCGCGCGCGTCGCTCGTCGGTGGCGGCTCTGTCTGGTCGCCGACAGGCGCCGCCATGATGGCGACTCCTGATGCTGGTCTCGGAATTCGACTTCGATCTCCCGCCGGACCGCATTGCTCAAACGCCGCGCCCCCGCGGTCAATCGCGCCTGATGGTCGTCGACCGCCGCGCCGGCGCGTGGCGGGAAGCGGCGATCGCCGATCTGCCGCAGTTCCTCGATCCCGGCGATCTCCTCGTCGTCAATGACACGCGGGTGTTTCCGGCGCGCCTGATCGGCCGTCGCGACCCCAGCGGCGGCGCCGTCGAATGCGTCCTGCTCGAGGCGGCGGGCGCGGACGAAGCGCCGGAGCCCACGCGTGGCGAGATCTGGCACGCGCTCGTCCATCCGGGTCAGAAGCTCAAGGCCGGCGCACGGATGGTGCTCGAGGACACGTCGCGCGCGCCAGGCGTCTCGATTCGCGGCGAGATTCTCGCGCGGCGGTTCTCGGGCCGTCGCCTCGTGCGGCTCGAGGCCGTTGGCGCGCCGAACCTGACGACGGCCGTCGACGCCATTGGTCACGTGCCGCTGCCCCCGTACATCGACCGGCCGGACACCGCAGCCGACCGGGATCGGTATCAGACGATCTTTGCCCGGACGCGTGGGTCGGTCGCGGCGCCGACCGCAGGACTCCATTTCGGCGAAGCCCTCGTCGGCGCGATCGACGCCGCCGGGATCGGTCGCGCCACCGTGACGCTCCACGTCGGCTATGGCACGTTCAAGCCGGTCCGCGCCGATCGCGTCGAGGACCACACGGTCGACCCCGAGCGCTACGAGATCCCGATCGCGGCCGCCGCCGCTGTCCGCGAGACGCACGCCGCCGGCCGTCGCGTCGTCGCGGTCGGGACGACGACGACCCGCGCGCTGGAGGATGCGGCGATCGGTGACCACGCCGTCGCGAGCGGACCCGGCCTGGCCTCGATCTTCATTCATCCCGGAAGCGGCAGCGCGCCCGGGCACCGCTTTCAGGTCGTGGACGCCCTGCTCACCAACTTCCACTTGCCGAGGTCGTCCCTGCTGATGCTTGTCGCCGCGTTGGCCGGGCGGGAGCTGATCCTTGCCGCCTATCGCGACGCCATCGCCCGTGGCTTCCGCTTCTACAGCTACGGCGATGCGATGTTGATTCGCTGACGGCGGCCGCCGCCGGGTCGCGGAGCCGCGGCGCGGTGTCGCACAACGGAGAACACACTAGAATCGGCACATCGTGAAGCTGCCTTACCAAGAATTCGACGTGGCCGGCGTTCGCACGTATCCCCTGAAGTCGCGCGCCAGCAAGGCGCGGCACGAGTCGTTCGCGCAGCCGTGGGATCCGGCCACCGGGATCCACGGCTGGCTGGCCTCGCTGCCCGATGTGCTGGCCGCCGCGGATTTCCGCTCGGTCGTGCAGGCGATGTCGCGCGCGCACCAGGACGGCCGGGCGATCGTCTGGGGTCTCGGCGCGCACGTCATCAAGACGGGCCTCGGTCCTGTGCTCATCGATCTCATGAACCGGGGGTTCGTCTCCGCCCTGGCGCTGAACGGCGCCGGGCTGATTCATGACTATGAGGTGGCGATCAGCGGTGCGACGTCGGAGGATGTGGAGGCCGCACTTGGCGAAGGTCGATTCGGCATGGCGGAGGAAACGGGCCGGGAATTGAATCAAGTGATCGCCGACGGCGTCGGGCGAGGTCGAGGGCTCGCCCAATCCGTCGTCGAGGCGCTGGCGAACCGCCATCCGCCGTTCTCGCGCGTGAGCGTGCTCTCGGCTGCTGCGCGGCTGCAGATTCCCGTCACGGCTCACGTCGCCGTCGGGACGGACGTCACGCACATGCACGCCTCCGCCTCCGGTGCCGCGATCGGCGAGGGCAGCCTGCGCGACTTCCGGTATTTCACGACGTTCGTCTCGCGGCTCGAAGGCGGCGTGTACCTCAATTGCGGGTCCGCCGTGGTGCTGCCCGAAGTGTTCCTCAAGGCCGTGTCGCTCGTCCGCAATCAGGGCATCTCGCTCGACGGGCTGACGACCGCGAACTTCGATTTCCACCGCGCCTACCGATCCGAAACCAACGTCGTCCGGCGGCCGGTCGCCGGCGTCGGGCACGGCTATTCGATCATCGGCCACCACGAGCTGATGTTGCCGCTCCTCGCCGCGGCGCTCGTGGCGACCGCGTAGTATCATCGAGGATTGTCGCCGGTGTAGCTCAGCTGGTTAGAGCATGCGGCTCATAACCGCAGTGTCCGGGGTTCGAATCCCTGCACCGGCACCACCTTCTTCGGCGTGAGTCCCCTTCTCCGTCGCCTGCTTCGTTCGATTCGCGCGCACGCCCTGGTCGCGCCAGGCGACCGCGTGGCGCTCGCCGTGTCGGGCGGCGCCGATTCGGTCGCGCTGGCGTGGCTCATGCACGAGCTCGAGGCGTCGGGCGAGGGGGCGTTCAGCCTCGCGGGCGTCGTGCACGTGAATCACGGCCTCCGCGGCGCCGAGTCGGACCGCGACGAGGCGTTCGTCCGCGCGCTGGGCGAGCGATTGGGCCTGACGGTCGACGTCGCGCGTCGGGACGTGACCGCCGACGCACGTGCCGCCCATCGATCGGTCGAGGCCACGGCGCGCGACGCGCGCGACGCGTGCTTCAGGGAAGGGGCCGCGAGACTCGACGCGTCGAGCGTCGCCACCGCGCATACAGCCGACGACCAGGCCGAAACCGTCCTGCTGCGCCTCTTGCGGGGCAGCGGTGCGCGGGGCGCGGGCGGCATCCGCCCCCGACGCGGTCTCCTGATCCGCCCGCTCCTCGACGTGCGTCGCGCCGTGCTCAGGGCCGACCTCATCGGCCGCGGCGAACCGTGGTGCGAGGATTCCTCGAACGCGGACCGGTCGATTCCGCGCAACGCCATCCGGCACGACCTGCTGCCAGCCATCGAACGGCTCGCACCCGGCGGGGTCGCCGCCTTGACGCGATTCGCCGCCCTGGCCCGCGACGATGAGGCGGCGCTGCAGGCGGCGGCAATCGAAGTGGCGCCAAAGATCGTCTCATTGGATGGGGATGCCGTTCGGCTCCGCCGCGCCTCGCTGGCCGGCCTGTCGCCGGCCGTGGCTCGGCGGGTCGTCCGCGGGGCCATCGAGCGGGTCAGTCTGGCAGGGGTTGCGGCGAGGCACATCGACGCTATCCGGGCGCTGGCCACCGCCGATACGTCGAAGGGGCACATCGACCTGCCGGGAGCCGCCGCGGATTTCACCCCCGAAGAGGTCGTGCTGACGCGTGCGGTCAGCCGCCGCCGACGGGCGGAGGGCGGTTTCGACCGGCCGCTGGCCGTCCCCGGCGCGGTCGAGGTGCCGGAGGCCGGGGTTCGCGTCGTGGCCGAGGTGGTCGACCGGGGGGCCTCCAATGGTCTGCCCAACGGCCGGGGACGGGTTGCGGCTGTGCAGGGAGAGGCATGTCAGGGCGGTCTTCGGGTCCGCAGCCGGCGACCGGGTGATCGGCTCCGGCCACTCGGAGCTCCCGGGCGTCGCAAAGTACAGGATGTGCTCGTTGACCGCAAAGTGCCGCAGCGAGAACGGGATCGGGTGCCCATTGTGGTCGACGATACGGGACGGATTGTGTGGGTGGCTGGGCATGCCCTGGCCGAGGAGTTCCGCGTGACGAGGCCCGAGTCTGGCGTGGTATTCTTGAAAATCATCGACCTATGAACTCGACGCTGAAGAGCTTGCTCATCTGGCTCGGCATCATCGTTTTGATTGTCGCGATCTGGCAGTTTGCCGCGGCCTTCCAGAGCCCTGCCCGAGAGATCTCGCTGACCGAATTCATCACCAAGGTGCAGTCGGGTGAGATCCAGGACGTCGTGTTCAGCGGCAATCAGATCACGGGTGGGCCCAAGAATCCTCCGAACCAGACCCTCCCGCCGACCTACATGACCTACGCGCCGTCGGCGCCGTACTACGAAAATCTGGCCAGCGATCTCGCGAAGAACACCGCCAACGGCAGCGTCACGATCCATGCGAAGCCCGAGGGTGCGAGCCCGTGGACGACGATCCTGCTGAACTGGGCGCCGGTCATCCTCATGGTCGGCTTCTGGATTTTCATCATGCGGCAGATGCAGAGCGGGGGGAACAAGGCCCTGTCGTTCGGCAAGAGCCGTGCGAAGCTCTCGTCGTCCACCCAGAAGAAGGTGACGTTCAAGGACGTCGCGGGCGCTGACGAAGCGAAGGAAGAACTCCAGGAGATCGTCGAGTTCCTGCGCGAGCCGCAGAAATTCCAGCGGCTCGGGGGCCGCATTCCGAAGGGCGTGCTGCTCGTGGGGTCGCCCGGCACGGGCAAGACCCTGCTGGCGCGCGCGGTCGCGGGCGAAGCCAATGTGCCGTTCTTCTCGATCAGCGGATCGGACTTCGTCGAGATGTTCGTCGGCGTCGGCGCGTCGCGCGTGCGCGACCTCTTCGAACAGGGCAAGAAGAACGCGCCGTGCATCGTCTTCATCGACGAGATCGATGCGGTCGGCCGCCACCGCGGCGCGGGCCTGGGCGGCGGGCACGACGAGCGCGAGCAGACCCTGAACCAGCTCCTCGTGGAGATGGACGGCTTCGAGTCGAACGAAGGCGTCATTTTGATCGCCGCCACGAACCGGCCCGACGTGCTCGACCCCGCGCTTCTCCGCCCCGGCCGCTTCGATCGCCGGATCGTCGTGAACCGCCCAGACGTCAAGGGCCGCGAAGGGGTCCTGGTGGTCCACACCAAGAAGATTCCACTCGCCGACGACGTCGATCTGCGAGTGCTCGCGCGCGGCACGGCGGGCTTCTGCGGCGCCGATCTCGCGAACCTGGTGAACGAGGCCGCGCTCAACGCGGCCCGCTACAACCAGAAAGTCGTGCGCATGGCCGACTTCGAGTACGCGAAGGACAAGGTCATGATGGGCACGGAGCGCCGGTCGATGATCGTGACCGACGATGAGAAGAAGGTCACCGCCATCCACGAGGCGGGCCACGCGCTCGTGGCAGCGATGCTGCCCAACGCGGATCCGGTCCACAAGGTGACGATCATTCCCCGCGGCATGGCGCTCGGCGTCACGCTGCAGTTGCCTGAGCAGGACAAGCTCAACTACTCCCGCGACTGGCTGGCCGATCGCCTCGCGGTGCTCATGGGCGGCCGCATTGCCGAAGAGATCACCAACGGCAAGATGACGACCGGCGCCGGCAACGACATCGAGCAGGCGACGGAGCTGGCGCGCAAGATGGTGTGTGAGTGGGGCATGAGCGATTCGCTCGGGCCGCTCACGTTCGGCAAGCGGGAAGAACAGATCTTCCTCGGCCGCGAGATCGCCAAGCACCAGGACTACAGCGAAGAGACGGCCGTGCGGATCGACCAGGAAACGAAGCGCTTCGTCATGGAGAACTACGGACGCGCCAAGCAAATCCTGGTCGACAACAAGCCGGTGCTATTGAAGATCGCCGACGAGTTGCTCGCCCGCGAGGTACTGGACGCCGATCAAGTCAAGCGCCTGGCGCAGGGCCTCCCGCTCGAGGATCTGGCCGCGCCGCTCGTCGCCCCGCTGGTGGGCGAGCCGCAGCGGCGCGAGCCGGACCGACAGCCCATCGTGCCGTCGCTCGGGAAGCCCGTCGCGCAGGAGTGATCGCCCCTCGCGCGTCGTTTTCCGTCCCGCTCTCTGACGGCCGCACGCTCGACCTCGGTCCCCGCACGCTTGTGATGGGGATTCTGAACGTCACTCCAGACTCCTTCGCCGACGACGGCCGTCGGATCGATGCCGACATCGCCATCGCCGCCGCACTCGACATGGCCGCCTCCGGCGCGGACATCATCGACCTCGGCGGCGAATCGACGCGGCCAGGCGCCGCGCCCGTGTCGGCCGACGACGAACTCGGCCGGGTGATGCCCGTCCTCGAGGGGCTGCGCGGTCGCCTCGACGTGCCGCTGTCGATTGACACGTACAAGGCAGACGTCGCGGAATGGGCGCTCGACCTCGGCGCCACAATCGTCAACGATATCAGCGGACTCACGTACGACCCGGCCCTGGGGCCGGTCGCCGGCCGCCGGCGCGCCGCCGTGATTCTCATGCACAACCGCGGGCGGTCGTCGGACATGTACGCCCGCGCCACCTACGGTCGGGTGGTGGACGACATCGCGTCCGAACTGGGCGCGCGCATCCGGGCCGCCGAAGGGGCCGGCGTCGCGATCGAACGCGTCATCGTCGATCCGGGCATCGGCTTCGCCAAGCGCGCCGGGCACTCGCTCGAGGTCCTCGCGGACCTGGCCCGCCTCGCCGCGCTCGGCCGGCCCATCCTGTGCGGCCCGTCCCGCAAGTCCTTTCTCACGGCTGCGATTGGCGACGTGCCGCCCGGCGCACGCGACTGGGCGACGGCCGCGGCGACGACGGCCGCCGTGCTCGCGGGCGCCCACATCGTGCGCGTCCACGACGTCGCGGCCGCGCGCGACGTCGTTCGCGTGGCCGACGCGATCCGCCTGTCGGCGCCGCGCGAAGTTGTGGAACACTAGGGAACGGTGCTCGACCAATTTGCCGCGCTCGTGCGGCGGCCCCTCACCGGATGGGACGTCGCCGACATCCTGATCGTCTCGGTGCTGATTTACGAGGCCCTGAAGCTCATCCGCGGGACGCGGGCGATGCAGATGGCCATCGGATCGGTGCTCGTCCTCTTTCTCTTCTACACGTCCCGGCTCTTTCCGCTCCAGACCGTCAATTGGCTCATTCGGAACGTGCTGTCCTACGGCGTGTTCGCCGCGATTGTGCTCTTCCAGTCCGATATTCGCCGCGCGCTGTCGCACCTGGGCCGGGCGCCGTTCTTCCGCTACTTCGCGCGATCGGAGCAGGCCGCCGAGACGATTGAAGAGATCCTCACGGCGACGAGTCTGCTGGCCAAAGACCACGTTGGAGCCATCATCGTCATCGAACGCGAGATCGGCCTCCGCAACTATGTCGAGAGCGGCATCCGCATCGATGCCCTCGTCAGCTACGACCTGCTGACGACGGTCTTCCGGCCCAACACGCCCCTCCACGACGGCGCCGTCATCCTGCAGGAAGATCGGGTCGCCGCCGCGGCGTGCTTTCTGCCGCTCAGCGTGAACCCGAAGCTCGACCGGGATCTGGGCACGCGACACCGGGCCGCGATCGGCCTCACCGAGGAATGCGACGCCGTCGCCGTGATTGTGTCGGAGGAGCGCGGCGAAGTCTCGTTGTCCACGCGCGGCCGGCTCGAGCGCCGCCTGTCGGCCGACGAACTGCGGTCGCGTCTCCAGACGCTGATCCTGCACAGGACCGGCGCCGGCGCGTCCGATGCGGTCGTCGAAACGGAGGCCTGATGGCCTGGCGACCCTTTCGCAACCTCGGCCTGAAGGTCGCGGCGCTCGGCTTGGGCGCCCTGCTGTGGTTTACCGTCTCGAGCCAGCAGACCGAGCGCAGCGTGCGCGTGCCGGTCGAATATCGCAACGTGCCTGCCTCGCTCGAGCTAACCGGGGACCAGACCGAGAGCGTGTACGTCCATCTGCGCGGTCCGGACAACGTGATCAGCCGGCTCGAGCCTGGTGACGTGCGCGCGGTCCTCGACATGACGCTGGCCACGGCGGTGGATCACGGCACCTTTCCGCTGCGGACGGACCAGGTCGTCGCGCCGCCTGGCGCAGAAGTCATGTGGATCGAACCGCAGGAAGTGTCGCTCAGCATCGAGACTGTCGGCGTCGCGACCGTGTCCGTCGAGCCGAACGTCACCGGTACGCCCGCGCCTGGGTACGTGAAGGGCCATGTGACGGTCGACCCGCTGACCGTCGACGTGTCGGGGCCCGCCGATCAGGTGCGCGAGCTTCATGCGGCGTCGACGAGTGCCATCTCTATCGACGGCGCCACGACCCCGGTGACCGCCACCGTCGACATCGAAGTGCCGAACGCGTCGCTCCGCCTCACGCAACCCCAGAGAGCTCGCGTGACGATCGACATCACCCATGGCGGGACCTCGTGACGACGATCGCGTCGCCGAAGCTGTTTGGCACGGACGGCGTGCGCGGCGTCGCCGGACAGCCCCCGCTCGATGCGGCGACGCTCGTACGGCTCGGCGCGGCTATCATCAGCGCCCATCCGCTCGGTCGGCCAGCCCGACTGGTGATCGGCCGCGATACCCGCGAATCCGGCCTCTGGATCGAGCGTGAGCTGGCGCGAGGGGCGGCTTCACAGGGCGCCGCGGTCACGAGTGTCGGCGTGCTGCCGACGCCCGGCGTCGCCTATCTGGCGGGCGCGCTCGACTTCGACCTCGGCGTCGTGATCTCCGCGTCGCACAATTCGTTCGAAGACAACGGCATCAAGGTCTTTTCCGGTCGCGGCGAGAAGTTCGGCGAGGCCGAGGAGCGCGCGGTTGAAGCCGTGATGGCCGACGCGGCGCTGGCCGCCCCCAACGGGATCGTCCCGTCGCTCGAGCCGGCGCCGATCGCCGACGCGTACCTGGCGCACCTCGTCCGCCTCCTGCCCGCGGCGGGCCCGCTCGCGGGCACGCGGCTGGCGGTCGACATGGCCAACGGCGCGACCACGACCACGGCCGGACGTGTGCTCTCCGGCCTCGGCTTCGACGTCGTGCCGATCGGCGACGCTCCGGATGGTCGGAACATCAACCTCGCCTGCGGGTCGACGCATCCCGCGCGGCTCATCGAAACCGTCGTGACCAGGCGGTGCCGGTTAGGCGTCGCTTTCGACGGCGATGGCGACCGCGCGATCTTCGCCGACCATCGCGGTCGCCTGATCGACGGGGATGCCGTCCTCCTTCTGCTGGCCGCGGCCCGTCACCGCCGCGGCGGCCTCCCGGGCGGGGCCGTTGTCGCGACCGTGATGAGCAATCTCGGCTTGGAGATCGCGCTTGCCGAACGAGGGATTCGCCTCGTGCGGACCCCGGTCGGCGACAAGTACGTGATGGAGGAAATGCTCCGCCACGGTTACACGCTCGGGGGTGAGCAATCCGGTCACGTGATTCTCGCGGAACACTTGTTCACGGGCGACGGACTTGCCACGGCGCTCGCCGTGCTCCAGGTGATGGCCGAGACCGGCGCCGATCTCGCCGATCTGGCGGCCGACCTCGTCCCTTGTCCGCAGACCCTTGTGAACGTGCGGGTGCGCGACCGCCGGCCGATTTCGTCGGTGCCGGAAGTCGCGGCCGCCATGGCGCGGGTCGAAGCCGCGCAGGCCGGCCGTGGCCGTCTGCTCGTGCGGTACTCGGGCACGGAGCCGCTCCTGCGCGTCATGGTCGAGGGCGAAGACCAGGCGACCGTGCAGGCGTGGGCGGAGGAGGTGGCGCAGGCGGTCAGGGATACGTTGGGGTGATCGCCCGATGATCAAGCTTTCCGTCAACGTCAATAAAGTGGCCACGCTGCGCAACTCGCGCGGCGGCTCGGTGCCGAGTGTCACGCACGCGGTCGACGTGTGCCTGGATGCCGGCGCGCCGGGGATCACCGTTCACCCGAGGGAGGACGAACGCCACATCCGGCGATCCGACGTCACCGAGATTGCCGACCAGCTCGCGGCCCGAGGGGCGCGCCAGCGGGGCATCGAGTTCAATATCGAAGGCGATCCGCGCCAGGACTTGCTCGATCTCGTGCTGGCCGTCCGGCCGGACCAGTGCACGCTCGTGCCCGTGGCGCGCGGCGAGATCACCAGCCAGGCCGGCTGGCCGCCTGATACGTCGGCGTCGATCCGTCCCGTCGTGGCCGGGCTCCAGGCGAGCGGTGTTCGCGTGAGTCTGTTCATCGATCCGACCGTCGAGGCGGTGCGGTGGGCCGCGGAAGCCGGAGCCGATCGGATCGAGCTTTACACCGAGCCGTTTGCCAAGGCCTTCGCGCTCGGCGCCGAGGCGGGTCGCGCCAGCTTCGATCGCTACGCCACGGCTGCGCGTCTCGCCCACGGTCTCGGCCTTGGCATCAACGCCGGTCACGACCTCGACGTGGAGAACCTGACGCTGTTCCGTACGCTGCCTCACCTCGCTGAGGTGTCGATCGGCCACGCGCTCGTCAGCCGGGCCCTGTGGGTGGGGCTCGATCGAGCTGTGCGAGAGTACCTCGCCGCGGTCGCCGGAGTATGATCGGAGGGGCGGCCGTGTCGCCATCCTGGCCTGCATGAAACCCGAAACGCTCATTACGGCCGTGTCGTTTGCCTGCTTTGGCGTCCTCGTCGGCTGGATCCTCGGCAGCCAGCAAACCGGGCCGGCCATGGCGCCTGCGTCCTCGACCCAAGCCGCGGCGTCGCCCGCGCCGACGTCGGGCGGCGGGTCCCCTGACAGCACCGGCGATCAGCCGCCGCCGCTCGATATCCAGCGCGCTGCGGATCTGGAGCGCACCGCGAATGCGCAGCCGGCCAATGTCGACGTTCGCGTCGATCTGGCCAATCTCTACTTCGACGCGAAGCGATTTGATCGGGCGATTCCCTGGTATGTGGCCGCGCTCAAGCTGAACCCGAAGGATGCCGACGTCAGCACGGACCTCGGGGTGAGCTACTACTACTCGAATCAGATCGATCAGGCCCTCGCCCAGCTCGATCGTTCGCTCGCCATCGATCCCAAGCACGCGAAGACGCTGCTCAACCAGGGCGTGATTCGCGCGTTCGGCAAGCAGGACCTCTCGGGCGCGATGCAGTCGTGGGAGCGCGTGGTGGCCGTGGCGCCGGATACGGACGAGGCGCGCCAGGCGCAGAAGTTCCTCGACACGTTGAAGTCCGTGCACCCCGGCGGTGCCGTAGGCGGCGCACCGGGCGGCGCCGGATCGGGTGGGCGCTGATGGAGCTTCTCGGCGGCCTCGCCGACTTCCTTCCCTGGATCCTCCGGATCATCGTGGTGCTGTTCGTGTTGCGGCTCATTCGGAATTTCTTTGCCACGAACGCCCGCCCCGGGTCGGCGCCACGGCCAGCCGGCCGGACCACCGCCGTCGAGCGACCGGGCGGACAACTCGTCCGCGATCCGCAGTGCGGGACGTACGTGCCCATCTCGACGAGCGTCCACTTGGTCTCCGGGCCCAACACCCTCTACTTCTGTTCGGTCGCCTGTCGTGATGCCTACCGCCAGGCGCAAAAAGCCTCGGTGGCGTGACGCGCGCCGCGCGTCTCTCGCCTGACGCCCATGGATTCCGAACCGCAGCTCCGCGCGGACATCGTCGAGATCGGCCGGAGGCTGTGGGTGCGTGGCTACACGGCGTCGAACGACGGCAATATCAGCGCCCGGCTCGACGGCGGGCGACTGCTGATGACGCCGGCGAGCGTCTGCAAGGGCTTCATGACGCCCGAGATGCTGGTGGTCACGGACCTCGAGGGCCGCGTGCTGTCGGCGGCGCCGGGCCGCAAGCCGTCGTCTGAGATGCTGATGCATCTCGTCGCGTACCGGCATCGGCCCGACGTCGGCGCCGTCGTCCACGCGCATCCGCCGACGGCCACGGGATTCGCCGTGGCCGGCATCGCCCTCGATCGTGCCGTCCTCGCCGAGGTCGTCACGACGCTCGGCAGCATCCCCCTGGCCGACTACGGCACGCCCTCGACACAGGAGCTGGCCTCGACGGTCGAGCCGTTTGTCAAGGTGCACGATGCGTTGCTGCTGGCGAACCATGGCGCGCTCGCGCTCGGCAAAGACGTGTTTGCCGCGTACTACAAGATGGAGACCATCGAGCACTTCGCCGGCATCAGCCTGGTGGCGCGTCTTCTTGGCCGGGAGCATCTGCTCTCGCGCGACGAGGTCGAGCGCCTGCAAGGCCTCCGCGGGACGTACGGTATCGCGGCACCCGCGCCGATCTGTCCGGATCCACCGCCGACGGGCGCCGACGTCGATCCGTCGTGCCAGATCCTGATTGCGCCCGAATCGACCGGTGACCGCCTTGTGCCACTGAGCACGGCAACCGAGCCCGCGCGCGCCACCCCGGTCGCCGCGGGCGTAGGTACCGGTGGCGAGATTCGGCTAACATACGCCCAGTTGACGACCCTCATCGACGCGACCGTCGGAGAGATCATGAAAGGCTTGAAGGCGTGAAGCCTTGAAGCCTTGAAGCTCGGAAGGCCTCCACGCCTCCAAGCCTTCAAGCCTTCAGGCCTTCAGGCCTTCTGCGGAGGCATCAATGGGCGAGGCGCTGGGCATGGTCGAGACGAAGGGCTTGGTCGCAATGATCGAGGCGGCCGACGCCATGGTCAAGGCCGCGAAGGTGACGCTCGTCGGGTGGGAGAAAATCGGCGCGGGCTACGTCACGGCGATCGTTCGCGGTGATGTCGCCGCCGTGAAGGCGGCGACGGATGCCGGGGCCGCCGCCGCGCGGCGCGTCGGTGAACTCGTGTCGGTCCATGTCATTCCGCGCCCGCACGCGAACCTCGAGGACGTGCTGCCGATCGGCAAGGCCGCCAAGGGCTAGGCGCCGATGATCCTCGCCAAGGTGGTCGGCACCGTCGTCGCCACCCGCAAGGACGAGCGATTGGTCAGCCACAAGCTGCTTGTCGCACGGCCAGTCGATCCGGCCGGCGCGTTCGACGGCAACTATCTCGTCGCGATCGACACCGTCGACGCCGGATTTGGCGAAACCGTTCTCATCGTGAGCGGCAGCTCGGCTCGCATGGCCGCGGGACTGAAAGATTGCCCCGTCGACGCCGCGATTGTCGGCGTGGTCGACACGGTTGACGTCCCGAAGGGCTGACCGTCCATGCAACTGGCGCGCGTCACCGGTGACGTCGTCGCGACGATCAAGGACGCCGCGCTTTCCGGCCACAAGCTCCTCCTGCTGCAGCCGCTATTACCCGACCGTACACCTGTTGGACGGGTCGTCGTCGCCCTCGACGCAGTCGGCGCCGGCGTCGGCGAGCACGTGTTCTTCGTTCGCGGCCGCGAGGCGTCGTCTCCGTTCCTGCCGGACGCGCCGCCGGCCGACGCGTGCGTCGTCGGTATCGTCGATCGCTGGGATCTTGACTGATGCAGATCGGCCGGGTCATCGGTACGGTGGTTGCCACGCGGAAGCATCGCAAGCTCGATGCGGCCAAGCTGCTGCTCGTTCAGCCGCTGGGGCTGGACGACGCGGTGCGCGGCACGCCGCTCCTCACGATTGATTCAGTTGGGGCGGGCGTCGGCGAGAAGGTGTTGATCGTCATTGAAGGCAGAGCGGCCGGCGCCGCGTTGCGGCGGTCCGCCGCACCGGTCGACGCAGCCATCGTCGGCATCATCGACTCGGTGGCGCTCTATGGCTAGCCGCTCGTGGCTGGGGGCGTCGGATTGGGAGGGTGTCGCGTGGACGACGATCAGCTCCGCGCGTTGATTCGGGAGGCGGTTGCGCGTCATGTCGGCGCGAGCCCGCACGCGGCCATCGCGCCTGGCGTTCCGGGGCTCCTCCGCCACGGGTCCGGGCCCGAGCCCCAATCCCCGCGTCTCGAGTCCCGGCCCTTCGCCGGCGAGCATCCCAGCCACTATCAGTACTTGGCTCTCGTCAACGTCGGCGAGGCCTGCGTGATCGAACCGGACGTGTCGTGTACTCACTGCGGGTACTGTCGGAGTCACGGGCACTAATAACACATACGTATTGAAGATTGATGATCGAATCATTGACGATCGATTGACGATTGACGATGGAAAGCGCGCGGCACCCGGTCGGTCACCGAGGCTCGGCCGATCCGAGGGCTCTCCATCCATCAATCTGCAATATCCATGAATCAATCTGAAGTCTGAAATCGTCAATCAATCGTCAATGATTCGATCGTCAATCTTCAATGCGCGCTCTTAACATTGTCCCTGTCCTCCGACTCTTGTCCCGCGCCCGGCGCCAATGGGCCGAACCGGCGGTCGAGAAGATTAGCGAAGACACCCGCGAAGACCCGTTTCGTGTCCTCATCGCGACGATGCTGTCCGCGCAGACGAAGGATGCGGTGACGGCGGCCGCCTCGAGGCGGCTGTTTGCGGCGGCGCGAGGACCCCGGGCGATGGCGGCGCTCTCAACCGCGCGGGTCGAGCGCCTCATTTATCCCGTCAGCTTCTACCGGGTGAAGGCGCGCCATGTGCGCGAGACGTGCCGCCAAATCCTGTCGCGATTCGGCGGCCGCGTGCCGGCGACGATGGACGAACTCCTGACGCTGCCGGGTGTCGGCCGGAAGACGGCGAATCTCGTGCTCATTCTGTCTCACGCCAGTCGGGCCAACATCTGCGTCGACACGCACGTCCATCGCATCGCCAACCGTCTCGGCTGGGTGCGCACGAAGACGCCGACCGAGACCGAACACGCGCTCTACACGGTGGTGCCGCGCCGCTGGTGGCCGCGCGTGAATCTCTATCTCGTGACGTGGGGGCAGCACGTGTGCCGCCCCGTCTACCCGCGCTGCAGCGCCTGCATCGTGAGTCGGCTTTGCCCGCGCGTCGGGGTGACGGCGGTGGGGAAGTGACGCAATAAGAACCGCGCAGTGCCGATTGACGATCGGGTCATTGACGATTGATTGAAGATTGAAGATTGGCGATCGAATTATCGATGACTGACTCGCAAGCGTGCGATTGCGTCATCCACCCGGCAGATCGTACGCCATCCGAAACGCGAGTCCGTAGTCGCCTCGGGTGTCCTGTCCGACTTGCCTCTGCAGCACGGCCGCGTTCGCCACGGCCTTCGCCGAAAAGTGATTATTGAGATACAGGAAGACCTTGCGGCCGACGGCGGCTTCCGCCCGTGCGCGTTCGGCGAACGGCCGCAGTTCCTCGGCCGAGTACAGGTAGTTGTAGCGGTCTTCGGCGGCGTCGTGTTCCCACCAATTCGCGGCGTTGCGTCCGTGGAGACGCAGGTAGGCGACCGGCGTGCGTTCGGGCGACGACGCCGATCCCGGGGCGATCGGCTGAACGATCGACGACGCGAACTTCGGCTCGTCGATGAGGACCCAGGCCGCCCGGCCTTCGGCGAGTCGAGCCTCCGTCTCGGCAGCGTGGTCGCTCCAACTCCTGTGGCGCAGCTCGACGGCGGCTGGGCACGGCGCAAACGCCGCGAGCAGCCAGTCCACGTAGTCGAGCGCTTCCGGTCCATGGTGAAAGCTCGGGGGAAACTGGATCAGGAGGGCTCCGAGCCGGCCGGCCGCGGCGAGCGGCTCGATGCCGGCGCGGAACAGATCGACGTCGATCCGTGAGGGATCCCAATCCGACCGGCCACCACGCGCCAGGTACATGTCGGGGTGTGTGAACTTCTGGAACAGCTTCACGGAGAAGAGAAAGCCCTCCGGCGTGCGCTCGACCCATCGCGCGGTCTGCGGCGCTTCGGGCGACCGGTAGAAGGTCGAGTTCACTTCGACGGTGTCGAAGTGCTCCGCGTAGAACGCCAGCTCATCGAAGCCGCGCGGGCGCGGTGTCGGGTAGAACACGCCGTTCCACCTGCCCTGGCCCGACGGATAGCTCCAGCCCGACGTGCCGATCCGAATGTCGCCTGCGGTCGCGTGAGGCGGGTCCGGGCTCGCCATGGCTCTGTCCAGCGTAAGTGACAAAATGGGGAGTCGTCCATGTTGACGGTCAACGAGATCTATCTGTCGATCCAGGGCGAGTCCACCCATGTGGGCCGGCCGTGCGTATTCGTGCGGCTGACGGCCTGTGACTTGCGGTGTGCCTGGTGCGATACGCCATACGCGTTCACCGAGGGCCGCAAGATGGCGGTCGACGCCGTCGTGGCGGAAGTCCATCGGCACGGATGCAAGCTCGTCGAGATGACCGGCGGCGAGCCGCTCCTGCAGGCGGACGTGTACCCGCTGATGGAGACGCTCATCCAGGGCGGACACGAGGTGCTCGTCGAGACGGGCGGACACGTGCCGCTCAATCGACTGCCGCGGAAGGCGCGCGCGATCATCGACGTCAAATGCCCGGGCAGCGGCGAATCCGGCAAAATGCATTGGCCCAACCTCGGGTCGCTCAAGCCGATCGACGAAGTCAAGTTCGTCATCAAGGATCGCGTGGACTTCGACTACGCCGTCACGGTCGTTCAGAACCATCGATTGACGGAACGCGCGGCTGCGGTCTTGTTCTCGCCCGTCCACGGCGTGATGGCGCCTGACGTCCTGGCGACCTGGATTCTCGAGGCCCGGGTGCCGGTCCGTCTGCAGCTGCAGGCCCACAAGTACATCTGGCCCCCTGACGCGAGAGGCGTGTGATGCCGTCGACGGTCGTGTTGCTCTCCGGCGGCCTCGACTCAGCCACCGCCGCGGCGCTCGCGCGCCACGAGGGCTGGTCCGTGTACGCCCTGACCGTTCGCTACGGCCAGGTGCATGCAGGCGAGGTCGAGGCCGCTCGCCGCGTGGCCGCGGCCGTCGGCGCGGTCCGGCACGTCGAACTCGACGTCAACCTGGCGGCGTTCGGCGGGTCGTCGCTCGTCGGCGATGGCCCAATTCCGAAGGACCGCTCGCTTGCTGAGGCCGGCATCCCGTCGACGTACGTGCCCGCCCGCAACACCGTGCTGCTGGCGCTGGCGCTGGGTTGGGCCGAGGTCATCGGCGCCACGCGGATCGTGATCGGCGTAAACGCGATCGACTACGCCGGCTATCCTGATTGCCGGCCGGACTACATCGCGGCGTTCGACTACCTCGCGCAACTGGCGACGCGTGCCGGCGTCGAGGGCCGCGAGATTCGCATCTGGGCGCCCCTGCAGGCGCTGACGAAGGCCGGGATCATCCGGCTGGGGGTCGAACTCGGCCTCGACCACGGTCTGACGACGAGTTGTTACGAGCCGTTGGCCGACGGGCGCCCGTGCCGTCGCTGCGACAGTTGCCATATCCGCGCACGCGGATTCGAGCAGGCGGGCGTCGAGGATCCCCTCCTGCGCCTTCCAGCCCTTTCGTGAGCTTCGTGTCGAACGCCCTTATGCCCACTCACCGCCTCTATTACACCGACTCGCTGCTCCTCGAATTCGACGCCACGGTGGTCGCGGCCCACGCGCATGACGGCCGTACTGCCGTGCGGCTCGACGCAACCGCGTTCTATCCGACGTCCGGCGGTCAGCCCTTCGACGTCGGCACGCTCGGCGGCGCGCGCGTTCTCGACGTCCTCGATGGCGAGGACGACGAGATCGTGCACGTGGTGGATCAGCCGCTTGAGGTGGGCCATCGCGTCCATGGCGAGATCGACTGGCCGCGTCGATTCGATCACATGCAGCAGCACACCGGCCAGCATCTCCTGTCGGCGGCGTTCGACCGTCGGTATGGCGTGCGAACGACCAGCTTTCACCTTGGGACGGAGACGGCCACGATCGACCTCGCCCGTGAAATGACGCCGATCGAGATCGCCGGCGCCGAACACTCGGCCAACGAGGTCGTGTGGTCCGATCGCGAACTTCGTGTGCGATTTGCCACCGAGGACGAGGCCCGGGCGCTGCCCTTGCGCAAAGAGCCGACGCGCACGGGTCAGCTTCGCCTCGTGGAGGTTCCGGATTTCGACCTCTCGGCGTGCGGCGGCACGCACGTGCCGCGTACCGGCATGGTCGGCGTGATCGCGGTCACCGGCTGGGAGCGGTTCAAGGGCGCCTCACGCCTCACGTTCGTCTGCGGCGGGAGAGCCCTCACCACCCTGGGCCAGTTCCGCGACGTTCTGGCCGAAGCCGGCCGGCGGGTGTCCGGGCCGATCGCGGAACTTCCGGCCGCGATCGAGCGGCTGCAAGGGGAGGCGAAGACGGCCGCGCGCACCGAGCGCCGCTTGCTCGACGAGTTGGCGGGGTACCGGGCCGCCGAATTCCGCGCCGGAGCCGAAACTGTCAGGGGTGGTCGCGGCGTCATAAGAACAGCACCCGGCGCGGATGCTGGCGCGCTCCGAGCGCTGGCCGCGGCGATCGTGGAGGAGCCCGGCTTTCTGGTCGTGTTGGTCGGCGACGGCCAGCCCGCGCCCGTCATTGCGGCGCGCTCGGCTGACATGGTGTTCGACGCGGCCGCCTGGCTGAGACAGGCAGTCGCGCGTTTTGGAGGGCGGGGGGGCGGTCGTCCTGAGTTGGCGCAAGGCGGCCTTCCTGCGGCGGCCGACGACGTGCTGACCTTCGCTCGTGAATCCATGAACCAATAGGGCTACAATCGCGCTTCCCGTGTCGGCCTCGATCTTTCGCTTCCTCTTCAAGTATGAGCCCCTGGTTTTCGAGCAGGGCCGATTCGTCTTTGGGGCGACGCGGTCGATGTGGGTCGTCGCGGCGATCGCGGCTGCCGCCGCGATCTACGCGCTGCTGACCTATCGCCGGCTCGCGAATATCACCGGCCGCGAGCGGTGGCGTCTGCTGGCGCTGCGCGTGCCGCTCTTCCTTCTCGTCCTCTTCGCGCTGCTGCGGCCGACCCTGCTCCTCAAGGTGGCTGTGCCGCAGCAGAACTTCGTGGGCATTCTGCTCGACGACTCGCGCAGCATGCAGATCTCGGACGAAGCCGGGAAGCCGCGCGCCGAGTTCGTGAAGGACCAGTTCGGGCGCGTCGACGGCCCGCTCCTGACCGCGCTCGGCAAGCGGTTCGTGGTCCGGCTGTTCCGGTTCTCGAATTCAGCGGAGCGCTTGCAGTCCTCGGGCGACCTGACCTTTCAGGGCACTGGCACGAAGCTGGGCGAGGCCCTCGATCGTGCCCGCGATGAGCTGAGCGGCCTCCCCGTTGCCGGCCTCGTGGTCGTGAGCGATGGCGCCGACAACTCCGAGTCGACCATCGATCAGTCGATTGCCGGGCTCAAGGCGCAGGGGATGCCGGCGTTCACGGTGGGCGTCGGTAAGGATCAGCTGGCGCGGGACATCCAGCTCACGCGCGTCGAGACGCCGCGACGCGTGCTGAAGGGCACGGCCCTCGTCGTTGATGCGGTGGTCACGGCGACGGGGTACGCGGGCGTCAAGGTGCCGCTCGTCGTCGAGGATGCGGGGCGCGTCGTCAGTCAGCAGGACATCACGTTGCCGGCTGACGGCGAGTCGGCGACGGTGCACGTGCGCTTCGTCACGTCGGAGGCCGGCTCGCGCGTCTTCACGTTCCGCGTGCCGGTGCAGGATGGCGAAGAGGTCTCGCAGAACAACGAGCGCCAGGCGCTCATCGACGTCTTCGACCGGCGGGAGAAGCTGCTCTACCTCGAGGACCTGCGTCCCGAATCGAAGTTCATCCGGCAGGCGACCGATGCGGACAACAACCTGCAGATTGCGCTCCTCGAGCGAACGGCCGAAGCCGCCGTGAACGCGCCCGAGAAATATTGGCGGGCCGGCCTCGACAACGCCCAGGAATTGGCGAACGGATTTCCCACGACGCGCGAGGACCTCTTCGCGTATCGCGGCATCATCCTCGGGAGCATCGAGGCGTCGGCGTTCACCCCCGACCAGCAGCGGATGCTCGAAGACTTCGTGGACGTGCGCGGCGGGGGTCTGCTCGTGCTGGGCGGCGACGCGTCCTTCTCGGAAGGCGGGTGGGCGGGCACACCGCTTGCCGAGGCGCTGCCCGTTGTCCTCGATCGCACGGTGAAGGGCGCGGCGCGCTACTTCGACGAGCTGCTGGTTCGTCCGACGAAGGCCGGCGCGAACCACCCGGCGACCCAGATTACGGACAAGGAAGCGGATGCGGCCGCCAAGTGGCGCGACCTCCCCCCGCTCTCGACCGTCAACATCATCAAGGATGTGAAGCCGGGTGCCACCGTGCTCCTGGACGGCGTCGACGAGCGCGGGCACACGGCCCCGGTCCTGACGTACCAGCGATTCGGCCGCGGCAAGGCCGTGGCCTTCACCGTCGAGGACTCGTGGCTGTGGCGCATGCAGTTGCCGATCGCCGACACGACGCACCACACGTTCTGGCAGCGGCTCGCGCGCTGGCTGGTCGACGGGGTGCCGGACCGCGTGATGGTGTCGGGCTCGCCGGATCACGTCGAGAAGGGCGAGCCGGTGACGCTCACGGCCGAGATCATGGATCCGGCCTTCAAGGGCATCGACAACGGGCGCATCACGGCGCACGTCACCGCGCCGTCTGGCGCGGCAGAAGACGTGCCGATGGCGTGGACCGTGCAGCGGGACGGCGAGTACACGGCGCGCTACACGCCCACCGAAGACGGCGTGTACGGCGTGTCCGTCGGCGGCAGCTACGATGCGGTGAGCGCCAGCGCGCACGACACGAAGGACGTCGGGTCGGGCCGCGCCAGTTTCCGCGTCGCGCCGAGCGACGCCGAGTACTTCGATGCCGCCATGCGAGCCCCGCTCCTCAAGCGCATCGCCGGCGAGACGGACGGGCGCTTTTTCAGGGCGAGCGACACGTCGAAGCTCGTGGACGCGATTACGTATAGCGGCCACGGCATCACGGTCATCGAGGACAAAGAGTTGTGGGACATGCCGATCGTCCTGTTGCTGCTGCTCGGCCTGATGGGGGCGGAGTGGGCGTATCGGCGCGGGCGAGGGTTGGCGTAGAGGGCATCGAGTCATCGGCAGGGGCAACGGGTCATCGGCAATCGTGCGTTAGCGAGCGAGGGGACCGTGGACACAGCAACTCAGAACGTCACCGTGCGGATGGAGTCGGCCGAGGACATCGCGCTCGCCGACAAGATGAACGCCGGCAAGCAGCAGATCATCGCCGAGCTGGGCAAGCTCATCATCGGCCAGCAGGAGATCATTCATCAGGTGCTGTTGACCCTGTTTGTCGGCGGCAACAGCCTGATTGTCGGCGTGCCGGGCCTGGCCAAGACGCTGCTCGTGCGCACGTTGGCGCAGGTGCTCGAGCTGAACTTCAACCGCATCCAGTTCACGCCGGACTTGATGCCGTCGGACATCACGGGCACGGACATCATTCAGGAGGACACGGCGACCGGTCGGCGCCAGATGGTGTTCTCGCCCGGGCCGATCTTCGCGAACATCGTGCTCGCCGACGAGATCAACCGCACG
>Ga0182024_10003634_pt1 | contig 36456 bp, 29 predicted proteins | sample P32metaG_FD_120480 | JGI IMG/M metagenome (GOLD analysis project Ga0182024, IMG submission 120480) | Permafrost microbial communities from Stordalen Mire, Sweden - P3-2 metaG (Illumina Assembly) | ecosystem: Environmental > Terrestrial > Soil > Wetlands > Permafrost | place: Sweden: Stordalen...
ATGGACCTGGTGCGGCTGGCCACAAGCGCTTTGCTGGCGGCTCGGGAAAAGAGTTTGGCGATGAAGCCGAAAGAGTCGGCCGCTGCGATTCTGGAGGGATACGAACGCGGGATGGAAACGGGCGGGCGTCCGTTTGTGTTGAGCGAAAGCCACGGGTGGCTGCGCGCGATCGCGGAGAGCAAACTGCGGGATCCGGTGGTGTTCTGGGGCAGAATGGATCGCCTTCCAACGCTGAAGGGAGAGATCCCCCAGAGCGCGCGCGAGGCGATTGAGCATCTGCTCCCGGAGCGTGGTCTCCCCTACCGGCTGGCGTCGCGCCGCGCGGGCCTCGGAAGCTTGGGTCATCTGCGGGTGGTGGCAATCGCGGAGTATAAGGGCGGACGCGTCGCGCGGGAAGCGAAGGCGATGACTCCCTCGGCATTGCAGTGGCTCAACCCGGAGCTGCCCGCAGAGATCCTGTATGCGGTAATCCTGCGGCGAGCGGTGCGCTGTCCGGATCCGTTTGTGCAAACGCGCGGGCACTGGCTGGTGCGGCGGCTGTCGCCCCATTGTTCGCGCATCGAACCGGAGGCGCTTGGAAGCAGCCGGGAGGAGTGCCGTTTGCTGACGACGATGGGCAGGGAAACAGCGAACATACATGCGGGAACGGAGGAGAAGCGGCGGGCAATCCTGAAGGATTTGCGCGCGCGAAAAGCGAACTGGCTGTTGGCGGCCGCGGAGGTAATGGTCCTCGCGATGGAAAAAGATTGGCGGGTATGGAGGGAGCGCCGGCAGAGCTAGATTCCGCCGGCGCCATTATTGGAGTGACAGTCCGTGCGAGGACTCGGGTTGGTCGGAGAGGTGGAATTCCAGTGTGTGGGGCCGGTTTTCAGCTCCGATCGTGATAAGAGCGTCCAGAATGGATTCGAGGTTCGCGGCGGAACCTGACCAGACGCGCGAAAAAGACTCGCGATGCACCGCCAATTCGCCAACCAGCCGGCCAACCGAGTCGGGACCAAGATCGACATCGCTCAGGCTCGGGTCGCTGCCGATGGGCAGCGGAGGATTGCGTGATGGCGGTAGACGGAGGCTCGCTTGAGTCAGCCAGTGGGCGATGAGCGCCTTCAGATGCTGCCTGCAGCAAACACTCTTCATATCCTTCTGCGTGGCCAGCGAGGAATGCCAGGAGAGGATCTTGAGGCGGTCAAGCCAGCGGTTCTCAATCACCAGGAACCATCCTGTGTGGCGAAAAGTGTCGAGGCCACAAACCGCGCAGGGCGAGCGTTTTGTGATTGCGAATTCCATCGTGGGAAAGTTCATAGTCGGGTATTTCCTCGGATCCCCCGTTTGACAATCAGCAGGCATTGGTAGCCGCGCGCGCGAGGAATCGTGGTCCGGCTCGCCGGCTAAGCGGGACGGTCAGCATCCCGAGAGTGGTGTCAAAACGGAGAGTAAAGTGCGACGAGCAGACATCGCACAGCCAGAAGTGTTCACGCCGGCGGAGCTTCCGCCGGTTGCCATCGAAAGGTGCGTTAATGTCGGAGGGAAAAGTTTCCGCCAGAAACAGCTTGCCTTCGCGCAGAGAACGGAAGGGCACCGAGCAGGCGGGATTCGCGCATTTATGAAGCATTGGCTGGTTCCAGTCTTCTCTTCGAGAGAGATTCGGCCAGAAGATTTTTCACTAGCACTGCACGCGAAAGACCGAAACGGTAGGCGGCACGCCAAAAACAATTATTTTTGCAAATGCAGTGGGTTAGATAGTGAGGAAGTGGTCAGCCGTTACCATGCGACGAATTGCGCTGACGGAGAACGGTCGAAACCGACGAATATTCGTCAGCGGCTGCCGGACGTTTTAGATGTGACGTCGGAAATTAGCGGGGCATCACACTAATGCACGATCCAGGCGGAAGCGGCGAGGAGAATGCCACCCGCCGCCATCAACAGGCCGAGATGCCAGAATATGCGGCGGCCTGACAGTAGCGTGATCGAGGTGATCACCAGAGCGATCTCCATGAACACTTCGCTCAGATCGAAGCGGTCGGCTTTGCGGCGGGTGTGTTCGGTTTCGGTCTCCGTTTCCCGGGCCTTGCCATCCAGTTCCTTCTGTTCTTCTTTGTATCGGTCCGCTTCAGCCCGATATTTCTCGTGCAGTTTGGCCGCGGCTTCCGAGTCTTTAGTAGCCATCACAGTAGTCAGATCGGCGAAGAGTTCGTCGGTGTGGCGCCGGATGTTCTTCGCCTGGTAATAGGCCCACTGGTCGGTGACCTTGTTCTGCAGAATGATTTCTTCGGTATGGGTGCGATGGCCAAGCAGCGACACCGTTGCCACCAGGACGGCCAGCACCGCCATGGTGAGGGTGACAGGGGCGAGATCGGGATGCTCCCGCGCGTGTTCAGCATTCTCGTGCAATTCGTTGAGTTCATCGCTCATGTAACGCTCCTGTTAGTTCTCAGTTCTCAGTCCTCAGTTCTCGGCGGCATGGCCTTTTTGAAAACTGGGAACTCCATGGGCTATGAGGATAAACCAAATTGCCTATTCTCCCATTACTTTAATGAGCACTCGCTTGTCGCGCTGGCCGTCGAATTCGGCGTAGAAAATCTGCTGCCATGGGCCGAGGTCGAGTTTTCCGTTGGTGACCGGGACAATGACTTCGTGGTGGATGATCAGGGATTTGAGGTGAGCGTCTCCATTGTCTTCTCCGGTCTGGTGATGCTGGTAGTTCTGCCGGAATGGAGCAAGCGTTTCCAGCCACTGGTCGATGTCTTTGATCAGGCCACTCTCGTTGTCGTTGACGTAGACCCCGGCGGTGATGTGCATGGCGGAGACCAGGATCATTCCGTCTTTGATTCCGGACTTTTTGAGGGCGCTCTCGACTTGTGGGGTCAGGTGGACGTAGGCTCGTTTGGTTTTTGTGTGCAGGGTCAGGTACTCCGTATGGAATTTCATATTCTTACATTTACCACGAAACGTCAAAGTTGTTTCACGTGAAACATTCTGTCGTGGTAATATTGTACTTATAATAATATACGTATAACCGGGGAAATGGTACCAGGGGTGTTTGGTTGTCCCGCAGTTGCAGTTCATTGATAATGGTGGGGGTATTGGCCACCTGAACGGATCCCGCTGGTGATCGATGGACTGGGTTGGGTGATCGACAGCTTGCAGCCATACCTTTATCCAAACGCCCATCTTGGATTCATCTTTATCACGTTTTTCGGAGAGCTGATATTTATGGTTTGGTTCTTGATCAGGGGTTGGAAGATACAGGAAGCCGATCGCGCGCGCTCGAGCCGATCGATCAAAAGCCTCGGTCACCCGTCTATATTTCGGATACACCGGTTCAATGTGAATCGGAATCCTTGGTCCATTTTGCGGAATAAATCTGTACCACGCTGGTGTCGCTCATCATAACAATTTGGCCATCCGCGGTTAGGCTGGGAATCCCTCGAATCCATCGCTGCCGAGGGTCAGGCCGTCGAATTTCGTGATCTGATTCCATCCCCCATCCTCTTTCAGAGAGGCATTCGCGTTATACTCCCCTCGTTGATGTGGCCCACCCGGCGGCTTCCTCTTACTGGAAAGCGGAAAATCCAAATCAGATGTCTAATCCGCCAGTCACGAACCCGTTGATCTCAGGCGAAGCGAGGAAAAGAGGCGGCCGGGATTTCCGCGTCTATCTGGATCTGAAAATTGGGATCCATCGCGAACTGCTGAACCGCATCGATCTGGAGCACGTCGATCTGGAGAAAGCGGCGACCCAACGCGACGACCACACACGGCGCCAGGTCTACGCGGTGATTCAGGAGCTGGCGTCGAATTTGAAGACGCCTGTGGGCGCTCCGGAGCTTGGTCCTGCAGAGAAAGAGCGGCTCTCGCTTGAGGTCCTGGAAGAGGTCTTCCGGTTGGGGCCGCTCGAACCGCTGCTGCAGGATCCGACCATCAGCGACATTCTGGTGAATGGCGCTAAAGAGATCTATGTTGAGCGCGCGGGCGTGCTCGAAGAATCCGGGATCATATTCAAGGACAATGCGCACCTGATGCGCATTATCGAGAAGATCGTATCCGCGGTCGGGCGGCGGGTGGACGAATCTTCGCCCATGGTGGACGCGCGTCTGGCCGACGGATCGCGGGTGAATGTAATTGTTCCTCCTCTGGCGATCGACGGTCCACATCTTTCCATACGGCGCTTCGGGCACATCCCGATCACCGAAGCCGATCTGCTGGCCACCCAAACCCTCACGCAACCGATGCTGGAGTTGCTGCGCGGCGCCGCAAAAGCCCGTCTCAACATCGTCGTGTCGGGTGGCACGGGCGCGGGAAAGACGACGCTGCTGAATGTGCTCTCCGGCTACATCTCGGAGAAGGAGCGGATCGTCACGATTGAAGATTCTGCTGAGTTGCAGTTGAAGCAACGGCACGTGGTGCGGCTGGAATGCCGTCCGGCGAACGTGGAGGGCAAAGGCGCGATCATGCAACGGCAACTCTTGATCAACAGCTTGCGTATGCGGCCCAATCGCATCATTGTTGGCGAGGTGCGCAGCGAGGAAGCGCTCGACATGTTGCAGGCCATGAACACCGGGCACGACGGCTCGATGACCACGGTCCACGCGAATAGTCCGCGGGATGCAATTGCCCGGATGGAGACCATGGTGCTGATGGGCAATGTGAATTTGCCCGAGAGAGCCATCCGCAGACAGATCGCGTCGGCGGTTACGCTGGTGCTGCAGGTGACCCGTTTCAACGATGGCAGCCGGCGGCTGACGCACATCACCGAGATCACCGGGATGGAAGGCGAAATCGTCAGCATGCAGGATGTGTTTCTGTTCGAGAAGCAGGGAGTTTCGTCCGAGGGGCGCGTGCTGGGAAGGTTCACGGCTACGGGCATCCGGCCGAGGTTTGAGGACAAACTTAAAGCGGCGGGGATTTCGCTGCCGGCGAACTTCTTCGAGCCGTCGAGCAGATATCGGAAGGGTTAGAGGGACGGGTGGCCCAGCCTGCCGCCCTCTTCCAAACTCACGGGGGTGCCCCCTCCAAGCTCCGCTTGGGCGGAGCCCGTTTCATCACAAACTGACAAGGCAATTATCACAGACGAGGCAAGCGCCCCAAGGGTATTTTGTCACCATGCCCTGGGGCCTGCACCGTTTCCAGGAAACCGGCCAGCTACACTTCCTCACCTTTAGCTGTTACAAGCGACGAAGGCCACCGGCCGGTGCGACTCCTCACAATTGAGTATTTGCCGTGGCTACAGCCAGGCTCGCGAGGGCGCCCGTTCCCCCACGACCTTAGCGCATGGACTCTTCAATTTCTGAGATCCAATCAGGGCGCTTCAACACTTCGCGAGGTTTCGGTCCATCGGCAGCGCCGACAATACCGTCGCGCTCCATGAGGTCGATGAGATGTGCGGCCCGTCCATAGCCGATGCGCAAGCGGCGCTGCAAAAGGGAAGTAGAGGCTTTGCCGAACTCGATCACGAGTCGCACGGCATCGTTGAAGAGTGGATCGTTGTCGTCGGCGGAAATTTCTCCGGAATCTTGGCCATCCCCGGTTGTTGCCTCGCGATCTTCTTTTGGAGTCTCCAGGAATTTCTCCTGATACTGCGCCTGGCCTTGCGCCTTCCAGAATTCCACCACGGCCGCGATTTCTTTTTCGGTGACGTACGGTGCATGCAGCCGATGCACGCGCGCGGAGCCGGATGGCAGATAGAGCATGTCGCCGCGTCCGAGGAGCGATTCTGCGCCGTTGGCGTCGAGAATGGTGCGCGAGTCGACTTTCGTCGCGACGCGGAACGAGACGCGGGCGGGGAAGTTTGCCTTGATTAGTCCGGTGATTACATCTACCGACGGGCGCTGCGTGGCTAGCACTAAGTGGATGCCTACGGCTCGCGCCATCTGCGCCAGGCGAGTTATCGACTCTTCTACGTTGTTGCCGTCGAGCATCATTAGATCGGCTAACTCGTCGATGATGATGACGATCTTAGGAATGGGGCCATCATCGGAGGTCGCTTGTTCGCTGAACAGGCTGGGCGTGTCGTCGAACAGACGGTTATAGCTGTCGATGTTGCGGACGCCTTTTGCGGCGAGCAGTTTCAGGCGGCGCTCCATTTCGCGGACGGCGTTGCGCAGCGCGTTGGCGGCGAGTTTCGGCTCGGTGATGATGGGCGTGTAGAGATGCGGGACGCCTTCGTAATTGCCCAGCTCCAGGCGCTTTGGGTCGACTAACACGAGCCTTACTTCATCGGGCGTCGATTTGTAGAGAATCGACATGATCATGGCATTGATGGCGACGCTTTTGCCCGTGCCGGTCGAGCCGGCGATCAGCAGGTGAGGCATGCCGGCCAGATCGGCGGCGGCGATGCGTCCGTTGATGTCTTTACCCATGCCGATGGTGAGTTTCGATTTCGAGCCGAGAAATTCCTGCGACTCGATGTTCTCGCGCAGCCAGATGATTTCACGCTCGCGGTTCGGCACCTGGATTCCGACTGTGCTTTTGCCGGGCATGCGTTCGACCAGGATGCTTTCCGCGCGCAGGGCGAGACAGAGGTCGTCGGTTAGTCCGATGATGCGGCTGTACTTGATGCCGGCTTCGGGCTTGAACTCGAAAGTGGTGACGACCGGGCCGGGGTTGATCTGTGTGACTTGGCCGTGGACTTCGAATTCCGCGTACTTCGCAGTCAGAACCTGGGCGATCAGTTTCAGCTCTTCTTCGTGGACGGATTGCTGCTCGTCGGGACGATGCAACAGGCTCGACGGCGGCAGTTTGTAGCTGCCCGCAATTTTCGGCAGGGTCGTCTTCGGGCGGCGCTCAGCGTCGGCACGGTCAGTGACTTCGACTTCGATTTCGGAGGCCCCGGCAGAAGTCTGTGAGGTCGGGACGAATTCCGATCCGTCATCTTCCTCGGCCATCATGCGCTCGATGCCGGTGCGGCCCCCTTCCACAGGCACGGGTTCATAACGCCGCGGATCCGGCTGCGGTATTTCGTTTCGCGAAATCGGACGCGCGGGCACGAGTTGCGCCGTAAGAGTTGGCTTTTCGGCACGGCGCTTTTCGAGTTCCTTCTGTTGACGCTTGCGCTGGCGCTCGTCCTGCCAGTCTTTGAAGCGATCTCGAAGCGCCAGGACGAAGGCAAAGCGAGTTGGAGCCCACAGTTGAATTGCCGAGAACGAGAAAGCGGTGGTGAGGTAGAGCGCGACCGCCAGAACCGTAGTGCAGACAATGTATGCGCCCGCCACGTTTAGATAGCGGATTAAGATATCGCCGACAATGCGGCCAGCCAGGCCTTCGATCGGAATGGCGCCCATCCAGCGAATGTGTCCGGGCAGGATGGCGAGCAGCGCGGGGACGAACATGAGCAGCCAGATTCCGCCGAGCGTCTTTGCGATGGGGGTTTGCACGGGTCGCGAACGGAACCAGCGCGCGCCCAGCATGGCCATGAAGATGGGCAGCAGAAACGATCCGACTCCCCAGAATTGCAGGATTAGGTCGGAGAGATAGGCTCCGAAGATGCCGATCCAGTTGCGGGCGGCGTGCGATCCAGTGAGTATGGAGGCGCTGTTCAGTGAGGGATCGAGCGGCGAATAAGAAGCCAGCGCGAGGAAAAGAAGGAGTGCGGAGACGCACAACAGGAATCCGACTAGTTCATTGAGCCGCCGGTTTCTGGTGGGCGCAAAAATCTTCGGAAAAAATGTCATGTGGCAGCGACGGCGTTAGGCAAAGACTCACCCACAGCACCGTTACGAGGCCAGAGCCTGATAATTATGACAAGAAGCGGTGGTTCGTACAACGCAGGAAACGGGGCGGGGTGGCGAGTTGGGTACGGGGCGGGCAATGAGGTTATCCGTTTGGAGCAAATGGAGTTAGTAATTTTGGTACTGACATGGTATAGTCAAAGTACTTACGGAGGGATAGTTATGGCGAAGGAAGCCGTTTTCACTCTAAAGCTGGAAGCCGACCTTCGCGACGCTTTCGCGGCCGAAGCGGCCGCGACTCACCGGCCGGCGTCCGAACTGGTGCGCGCATTCATGCGGGAGTTCGTTCAACGACAGCGTGAGGCGAGGAAACATGACGCCTGGTTTCGCGCGAAGGTACGGAAAGCTTTGGAAGATCCCCGCCATGGCATCCCGCATGAAGTAGTAATGGATGAAACCCGCGCCATCATTGACCGGATCGTACCCCAGACGCGAACATTGTCTCCGGAGGAACGCGCGGCGGCATTTGAGGCGTGGTCTGCCGGACACCGGCCTGGTCCTCCTTTGTCCGATCATGCTGTCAGCCGCGATGGTATCTATGAAGGCCGCGATCGCTGATGCGGGTGCTGGTTGACACGAATATTCTGCTCCGCAGTGCGCAACCGAATCACCCTCTTTGCGCGCAAGCCACCCATGCAGTTTCGAAGCTGATTCGGCAAAAGGACGCCGTTTTTTTCTGCTCCCAGAACATCGCGGAATTCTGGAATGTGGCGACGCGGCCCGCCGATCAGAATGGGTTTGGGTTGTCGCAGGAAGAAGTGCTGCAGGAGGTCAGCAGCATCGAAAAATTGCTAACTCTGCTGCCGGACATTCCCCCAATCTACACCGCTTGGAAAGAAATCGTGGGAAACCACAAAGTCCAAGGCGTTAAAGTCTATGATGCTCGCCTGGTTGCGACTATGAATGTCTACGCGGTCGAGAGCGTCCTCACGTTCAATACAGACGATTTCAAGCGCTACAGCAGTATCACCGTGCTTCATCCATCTTCAATTCTCGCCTAAAATTCTGCGATGACTTAGCAGAGCGAAGCGCGACAACCTCTCCACAGGTCGGCTTTTGACGTCGCGCCAACCGCTCGCCTTTCATTGACTTGGTCTTTTCACCCAAGTAAGATTTGCCACCAGTGATCGACCAAACAATGATCGACCAAACAATGATCGACCAAACAATGATCGACCAAAGATGGATCGACCAAACATGATCGGACGCACCATCTCGCACTACCGCATCGTCGAGAAACTGGGCGGCGGCGGTATGGGCGTGGTTTACAAGGCCGAGGACATCTCTCTCGGTCGATTTGTCGCCCTTAAATTTCTTCCTGATGATGTGGCGCAGGATCCGCAGGCATTGGAGCGTTTCCGCCGCGAAGCGCGCGCTGCTTCGGCTCTCAATCATCCCAATATCTGTACGATCCATGAGATCGGACAGGAAGACGGCCATCCCTTCCTTGCCATGGAGTTTCTGGACGGCCTGACGCTGAAGCACCGCATCGGCGCGCGTCCTTTGGATACGGAAGTCCTGCTCGCGATCGGCATCGACATTGCCGACGCGCTCGACGCCGCGCACTCCGCGGGCATCGTGCACCGCGACATCAAGCCTGCCAATATCTTCGTAACCAAACGCGGACACGCGAAGATCCTCGACTTCGGGCTGGCGAAGATCGCGACCGCGATTAGTTCGTCAAGCAACATTGCGTCCGCCAACACCTTGACGGGCACAATCGACGAGCAGCATCTCACCAGCCCCGGCTCCACGCTTGGAACCGTCGCCTACATGTCGCCGGAGCAGGTGCGCGCCAAAGAGCTGGATGCGCGCAGCGATCTGTTCTCGTTTGGTGCGGTGCTCTACGAAATGGCAACCGGGATGTTGCCCTTTCGTGGAGAAAGCTCGGGAGTGATTTTCGAGTCCATCCTGAACCGGGCACCTGTTTCTCCTCTGAGGTTGAATCCCGATGTACCGACCAAGCTCGAAGACATCATCAATCGAGCGCTGGAAAAGGATCGTGAGCTGCGTTATCAGCATGCGTCTGAGATGCGGTCTGAGCTGATGCGCTTGAAGCGAGACACGGAGACGGGACGAGTGGCGGCCGTCAGTACGGGAGCGATGGCCGCGGTACGGACTGTCGATAGCGGGAGCGGTTCTCAGGCGGCGGTCCAACCACCGGCCCCGGCATCCAGTTCCTCCCCTGCGCTTGCTTCACCTCCGTCATCGTCACCATCGGTAACAAGCGCTGTGACTGGGGACAGAGTCCCTGCGGCTGCGGCACAGGACCGTTCTTACTCTAAGATCGCCGGAGTAGTTGCCGCGGCAGTCGTAGTCCTGGCTGCTGTGTTCTGGGCGGTGAAGCAACGCGCCGCGCCGGTAGTGGTTACCGCCAGTCAGAAGACAGTTGCCGTTCTTCCTTTACAGAACCTGGGCTCCGACAAAGATGTGGACTTTCTACGCTTTGCTCTGGCCGACGAAGTGGCAACCGCGCTCAGTTATGTTCGCTCTCTATCCATCCGGCCGTTCGCTACCACCAGCAAGTACGACTCTCCCACCCTCGACTTGCAGGAGGCTGGCCGCGCGATGCACGTGACGGACGTCGTCACTGGACACTATATGAAACAAGGGGACCAGCTTCAGATTACGTTAGAAGCCGTGGACATCGCCGACAATCGAACGGTTTGGCGCGATACTATGACCGTCGCCGCTGCCGACATGATCGCCATGCGCAACCAGATCACGGCGAGAGTTCGGCAAGGATTGGTCCCCGCTCTGGGCGCGGGAACAGATTCTCCGGAAGTGGGCACGCATCCCAAAAATGAGGAGGCCTATGACCTCTACCTGCGCAGTATCGCCCTGCCGCATGATCCGCTTCCCAACAAAGATGCTATTACCATGTTGGAACGCGCGGTCGGGCTGGATCCCTCCTACGCGCCCGCTTGGGGCTATCTCGGAGTTCGCTACCATTACGATGGGGCTTATTCGAACGGCGGCGAGGCCATGCGCAGGCGCTCGGACGCGGCTTTGGAACGGGCTATCTCCCTTGATCCCAACTACATTTTTGCGGTTGCCTGGCTGATTACCAATCGGGTCGAACAAAGCGAGTTAGCCAAGGCCTACCAGGATGCGAAGGCGCTCGTAGAGCGGCATCCAGAGAATTCTCAAGCCCGCTTCGCGCTGGCGTACGTGCTTCGCTATGGAGGCGCGATGGAGGAATCGGCGCGCGAGTGTGACGCCGCATTAGCCCTCGATTCGGGCAACTTCATGTGGCGCTCGTGCGCGTTCACATTCGACCAACTCGGCAACTATGCGCACGCGATGGATTTTCTTCAGCTCGATGCTGGATCGGAGTGGCAAGCCGATAACCTCATCCGCCACTACTTGCGCGAGGGAAACATAGGGCAGGCGAGAGAAATCGCCGAGAAGTTCAAAGACGCACAGGACTTCGGGTTCCGGCTCGAGGCCGCGTGTGCCGAAAACCCGCCGTCCGCTAATGTGCCGTCCCTGATCAGGGAAACTGTCGCCGCCCAACTCGCCGATCGCGACCCCGAACCCCGTTACATTGTTGCTGCCGACTTTGTTTTCTGCGGGCAGAAGGAAGCAGCAGTGCAGTTGCTTAAGAGTGCGATTGCCGGACACTTTTGTTCATACGCGGGTTTGAAGAACGATTCCGTGTGGACGAAGCTGCGAGGCACGCCGGAGTTTGCAGAGCTGCTCTCCGCCGCGAAAAAGTGCCGGGACGATTTCCTCTCCGAGAGAACGCAAGCGGCTCACTGATTTGCCGTCGGTCTCCGTATGCGTTATTTTGCCGGCCCAGATTCCTCCAGCCCCCTGTGCTTCAGCATGGCTTTCGTGCTGGGTGGCGCGCCGCGCCAGTTCTCGTACATTTTGGCGAGGTCTTCGGTGTTCCCGCGGGAGAGAACCATCTGCCGGAACCGGTCGCCGTTGGCGCGCGTGAGTTGCCCGTGTTCGTCGAACCACTGGTAGGCGTCGTCGGCAAGCATTTGGGTCCAGAGATAGGCGTAATAGCCGGCGCTGTAACCGCTCTGCCAGATGTGGCTGAAGTAGGTGGAGCGATAGCGGGGCGGCACGTAACTCACGTCGAGGTGAGTCTTCTCCAACGCCTGCTTTTCGAACTCGTCGGGCTTCTGGAGCGGGGCGCTCGGCGAAAGGAAGTGCCACTGCATGTCGAGTTCGGCGGCAGCCAGGATCTCGGTCATGTCGTAGCCTTTGTTGAAAATTTCGGCTTTCCTGATGCGCGCGGCGAGTTCTTGCGGCATGGGCTCGCCAGTCTTGTAGTGCTTCGCGTAGTGGGCGAAAACCGCTGGATAAGTGGCCCAGTGCTCATTGAACTGCGAGGGAAATTCGACGAAGTCGCGAGCGGTTGCAGTACCCGCGATGCTGGGATACTCGGCGTTCGAGAACATGCCGTGCAGCGCATGTCCAAACTCATGGAACATGGTCACGACGTCGGTGAAGCTGATTAGAGCGGGTTCGCCAGCGGCCGGCTTGGGCAGGTTGGCAACGTTGTACACCACCGGCGACCTTCCCAGCAGGTGCGACTGGCCGACAAATTCCGACATCCAGGCTCCGCCATTCTTGTTGTCGCGCTTGAAGTAATCGCAGTAGAAGAGGGCGAGGTGCTTGCCATCAGTGTCGAATACCTCGAAGACGCGGACATCGGGCTGGTACACGGGAATGTCATGGCGCTCTTTAAAAGTGATCCCGTAGAGCTGATTGGCCGCGTAGAAAACGCCGTTCTGCAGCACATTGTCGAGTTCGAAATAAGGTTTTACCTCCGTATCGTCGATGTCGTAGCGAGCTTTACGGACCTGCTCGGCGTAAAAATCCCAATCGTAGGCCTGTACCTGGAAGCCGCTTTGCTGGGCGTCGATGACGGCCTGGATGTCCTTGGCCTCGCGGGCGGCCTGTGCGGTGGCCGCGGGAACGATGGCATCCATGAACTGCAACGCGGCTTCGGGCGTCTTGGCCATCTGATCTTCGAGCTTCCAGGCGGCGAAGCTCGGAAAACCGAGGAGCTTGGCTTTCTGCGCGCGAAGCTGGGCAAGATGTGCGATGGTGTCGCGCGTGTCGTTGGCGTCGCCGCGCTCGGCGCGGTTCCAGGAGTGTTCGAAGATGGCTTGACGCGTGGCGCGGTTGCTCAGTGAAGCCAGGTCAGGCTGCTGCGTCGTGTTCTGGAGCGGAATCAGGAAACCTTCCACTTTGCGGTCCTTGGCGGCCTGAGCGGCGGCCGCGATGCGAGCTTCGGAGAGGCCGGCGAGTGCCGCTTTGTCGGCGGTGACGTAAGCGCCTTCTTTTGTGGCGGCGAGAAGTTTGGTGTTAAATGCGTTTGAAAGCGAAGAAATCTCCTCATTGAGCTTGCGAAGCTCAGCCTTATCGGCTTCCGAGAGGTTCGCGCCGGCATGGACGAACTGATCATAGGTGTATTCCAGCAGGCGGAGAGATTCGGGATCAAGCTTGAGCGTGGCGCGCTGCTTGTAGATCGCGGCTACGCGCGCGAAGAGTTTCGTGTTGAGGTAGATGAAGTCCTGGTGCGCGGCCAGTTTCGGGGCCTCGATGGTTCTGACATTCTGAAGAAATGGATTGGTGTTTGCGTTCGTCACTCCACCGAAGGCTGCCAGGACGCGGTCGAACAACATACCGGTTTTTTCCATGGCGACGATGGTGTTGTCGAAGGTGGGAGCGGCGGGATTGTCGGCGATCGCCTGAATTTCACCCTGTTGCTGCGCCATACCGGCCTCAATCGCGGGCTGGTAGTCTTCGTCCTTAATCTTGTCGAAAGGCGGCGCCTGGAAGGGCAGCGCACTGGGCGCGTAGAAAGGGTTCGAGGGACCGAAATCGGCGGTCGCGGCGAGTGCGGGGTTAACGGAGCCGAGGGTCATGGCTCCGGCGGCGATCAGGTTGCTCATGAATAACACCATTGTCCTTGTTTTTGCAGTGCGGGGTCGAATACAGAGCATCATGTCTATGTAAATCCTCGTCTCTAAGATTGTAACGGGCCGAATGGGATCAGGGGAATCGGGCGGCATTCGCGTCGCTGCACGCTCACAGGAACTCTTACTTGGCCAGCGTTTACTGGGCTGGCACGTTACCAACCCATTTTGTCGGTTCGCATCAGAAATTAGCGTCCGATGACTCCTGCGGCCCAGGCCAGCACTGCAATCCCAAGCACAATGCGATACATCGCGAACGGCGCAAACCCGCGCTTGCGGACATAGCTCATGAACCAGGCGACTGCTCCGTAGGCGACAATGAAGGACACGACGAAGCCGATGGCGAGGATGACCCATTGGTGAGGCGTGATCGTGGCGACGCCGATGGGATTTTCATCTTTGCCGCGGAGCGACTTGAACAGCGTGTAGAGCGTCGCCACCGTCATCGTTGGTATGGATAGAAAGAAGGAGAACTCGAGTGCCGCGGCGCGCGACATTCCGACCAACTGCCCGGCGGCAATCGTGGACATGGAGCGCGAGGTGCCGGGAAAAACGGCGGAGAGAATCTGGCAGGCGCCGATCCAAACGGCTTGGCCGCCGTGGATGTCGTCCATTTTCCAGGTGTGGATGGGAGAACCGGGCGCTCCCGGTCCGGCCTTTTCCCACGGCGCTTTCATGGCGTCGATGACCCACATCACGATGCCGCCGATCAGCAGGGCAGCCCCCATCACGTAGAGGCTCTCGAGGTTCTTGCCGATAACTTTGGTCAGCAGAAAAGATGGGATCGCGGTCACGACGAAGGCGATCATGACGAGACTCAGCGGATGGGTAAGGTAGTCGCAGTCTCTCTTCTCGCCTTTGGGGAATGTGGAGATGAGCTTGGCGATGTGTTGGCGGAAATAAATGGGCAGCACCAGGATTGCGCCTAGCTGGATCACGATCGAGTACATCTTCCAATAGCCGCTCGACAGTGGCACATTCAGCAGGACCTCGGAAATACGGAGGTGCGCGGTGGAACTGACGGGCAGGAACTCGGTAAGCCCTTCGACAATTCCAAGCAGCACGGACAAAAGATAGTCGTTCACGTGTTCTCTCCATTAACGTAGAGACGCGGGCTTGCCCGGTCTCAGCAGGGGATTCATTTCATCCCAAGAGCTTCTGGAATCCCAATCTGTCCAATCTTGACAGGTTCTGCGTATCTCCGGAAGAAACTATCTGGCTTCCACTGCGGGCGAAGGTCGCCATTGGCAATGTTGATCAGCAAGGCTCTGACGATCTCTTCGTATTGCGCCGCGGCGGCGAGGTCGACCGGCTGGTCCACATCGTCGGAGGGCGCGTGATAGCGCTGGGTCAGCCAGTCTTTGAAAATCTTCTGCTCGGGCGTCCCAGGCTCGGGTGCAACACTCATGATCACCGAGGGTATGCCGTGGCGAATGAAGTTGTACTGATCGCTGCGGACGAAAAGATTGCGCAATGGCTCGGGGTCGGGCTGAACCTTGACGCGGCGCGATTGCGCGATGTCACGCACGCGGTCTCCCAGATCGGAGTCGTCCAGTCCGAGCACGGTGAGAAGCTTTAGCGGCACGATGGGCAGAAACATGTCGACGTTTACGTCGGCGACAATCGATTTTGGCTCGACCGTGGGATGAGCGGCGAAATATTTGGAGCCGAGCAGTCCCTTTTCTTCGCCGGTGACCAGGACCAGGAGGATCGACCGGCGTAGTTTTTCCGGATTCTTCTTGAAGCTGGCGGCCATGTCGAGGACTAAGGCGCTGCCGGAGCCATTGTCCATGGCCCCGTTGTAAATGCGATCGCCATTGATGGGCTCGCCGATTCCGATGTGATCGAGGTGGGCGGAGAGGACCACGTATTCATCCTCGAGCGAGGGATCGTTGCCGGGAAACTTGGCAACCAGGTTGGCCGACTCAATTCTGGTGACGTCCACCTTCGTCTTCGCGAACAGCGAAACGGCGAGAGGAAAGTGCGGGAGCGGCTTGCGATCCTTACCCAGAGCCGCGATCTCTTCGAAAGTGTGATCGGAGCCGGCAAAGAGTTTCCCGGCGCTCGCGGGGTTGACGGTGACAGCGAGCTTAGCGCCTTCGGTCTCATCAAATTCGGGATAGTCGAGGTCCATAGAGGGATGGGCCCGGTTAAGCGCGATGCGAGACCACGGGATGTCCATGGACGCGGGGTTGGGCAACGACACGATGCCAATGACGCCGGCCGCGCGCAGCACCTTCCAGCGCTCGGCCGCCGTCTGGTAGTGCGAAGCGAGCGCGCCGGGGATTTCGGAGGGCGATCCGGAAAGAATCACAATGATCTTGCCGCGGACGTCGAGGCCGGCGAAGTCGTCATAATTTTTCTCAGGAACCTTGAGGCCATAGCCCGCGAAAACCAGCGGGGCTTGAACCTCGGGCGCGGGCATGATGCGCGTGCCGATGATGGCGTCCTCGCCGAGGAGGAGCGGCTCCCGGGCATTGCCGTCGCGGATGAGGGTCAGGTTGCAATCCTTTTCGACGATCTGGCGGGAGACGAATTTCACGGGTTGGTAGAAGCCGTTTATGCCCGCGGGTTGCGCGCCCGCGCTTTTGAATTGCTCGACGGCGTAGGCTTGCGCTTCCCGCTCGCCACGGCTGCCAGTATCGCGGCCTTCGAGTTTGTCGTCGGCGAGGAATTTGATGTGGTTCCACCAGGTCTGGCCGTCGAAGTGAGGAGCGTTCTGGGCCGCAACGAGAACAGTGAATAGCAGCGCAACCAAAAAAGCTGATGACTTGATTTTCATGATTTCCTCAAGCGCGAAGATTTCTAGGATAGCAGGAAGCGGCTTTGCGAGATCACCTCGTAGATTGATTCACACAGGCGCTAAGCCACTGGTTTTTCATATGAGGCTGCCGGATCGTTCCCGTCGGCCGAACTACGAAGGGAGACTAAAGAATACAGATAAATCGCCATGCCGAGCAAGAGAAGCGGAATTCCAATGAATGCAAACACAAGGAAGGCCGCAGGATGCACCCATCGCAGCGCGACCACTTCCACCAGAAGGCCGAGGAGCACGAAAATGCCGGCAACACGCAAGCGCCGGTTCATTGGACTCTGTGAGGGACTCTGTGAAGTCATTTCTGCGGCACTCCGTACCAGAATTTGACCTTATCGAGGCTCGAGACGTTATGCACTATGTCATGACAGCCGCTGGTAAGACACGACACCCGATTGGAGACGATATCGTCATGCAGCGCACTGTGCGTCGGTGATTCTTCAAACGAGCGCGCGCCGAGATGGCAGTGCAGGCATTCCCGGTTGTTGTATGGCACGTAGAGATGAATCGGGTTCATCGGCGTGCCCAAATACTGCACATAGACATGATGCAAGCCGCGCCACTTCGCCCGGATTCCCCCATAAAGCACGTAGTCTTCATGACAGGTATAACAGGCTTGATCGATGGGAATGCGATGGTTCTGGAAGTGCGCTGCCGGAATGTACTTCGGGTCATCCACGTGAAGGCTCCGGCCATATGGCTCCATAATGTGGCAGGAGAGGCAAAACGATGTCTGCTTTGAGCGGTCCATCTGTTCTGACGTACCGACGAAGCTGCAAAGGATGGGCAAAGCGAGGAGCGCCACGAACGCAAGGATTTTCCCGCTTCGATTCGCGGTGAGCGCCGGGCGAAGGACGAGCAAAAGGATCAGGCCCGCGCTCAGCCCGAACAGTACCATGACCAGTGCTTCAGGAGAAATCATGCGGACTCACCCAGGGCTGAGCCAACCACGAACGCGGAGTTAAAGCGTTTTCCCAAGAGAGATCTACTTTGCCGCAGCGAGCGAGCGGATGTATTCCACCAGTCCCTTAATGTCTGCCACCTTCAAAGTCTTTCCGTATGACGGCATCTTGTTCTTGCCGTTCGTGATGATGGCCGAGAGTTCCACGTCCGACATTTTTTGCACCTCGGCAGTTTGGAAGTTATGGGCGCCGAGCTTTTGCCCGATCGCCGAACCGCTTCCGTCGGGGCCGTGACAGCCCGCGCATTTTGACTTGTAGAGTGTCTCCGACGCACTCTGCGCGCGCGCCGGCGATGGAAGAATAAACACAACGGCGATTGTTATCACAGCGGCGAAGAACTGGAAACCGACTTTTTTCATTTTTAAGCTCCTTGTGGCAAATGTTTGCATCATTTCATGTATACCGTACCGCCTGCGGCTAGAAAAACAAATAATCAGAATGCGTAGCGCAGCGACTCGGTTACTGAGTTGGCATGAAAATAGCGGGGCGCAGTCGGGCCGACAGATGAACCCTCGCCGTACTGGTAATAATTCCAGCCCGTATTCCAGGCCAGGTTGTGGCCCAAATCCACGCTCAAAGCGGCCACCGGTTGCTGGTATTTGTACTGCAACGAGCCGAGAGGCTGCAGAATGTTGAACTGCGGGGCGCTGCCGTCAACGCTAGTGATGCTGTAACCGACGTTGGCCGTCAACCGCTTCTCGGGTTTAAACCTGATTGTGGTCATCCCGAAATTGGTGTGGTTGGTGTAGTACGAGTTGCCGAGCAGAGGATTGGCCGGATCGTTAGTTGTACAAAAAGTGCCAGGCCCGGTGGTGGCGCCGGACACGAACGGGAGGGTCACCCCGGCTGGCGGCGTGTCGTTGAAGCAGATCAGCGCATTCTGGATCACGCTGTTGAAGTTGTAGGCCAGGTCCACGCCGAAGCGTTCGCGCGGTGCGAGCGACGCGGTGAATCCATAGTTTTGGTTGTGGGCCACGTACCGGGTCTGTGCGTCGGCGTTGGACGCTTGCAGGATGTTGATGGATCCGCCCAGCACGGCCCACGGGCGCGGCGTGTAAGTCGTCTGGAAGCGGTAGCGCCCTTCCTTGCGTGGCGATATGCGGACAAACACGCTGTTGTAGTTGGTGTGCTCCAGATCGAAATTCAATCGCCAGGCGTGGGTGGGCCGCGCCCAAAGCCCGAGGAGAGCCGTTTTCTCCAGTCCCACGAAATGGTCCAAGCCTCCAGGCAGATAATCGTTGAAGTGGTTGAAGGCCCGGTCGCCATAGCGGTAACCGATGCGGGCCCCGGCTTTTTTCGAAATGTCCCAGGCCAGTTCGGTTTGATTTCGCTTCCAGGTCTGGTTGAAAGACGACAGGGACGAGGTAAGTGTCGTCGTCGGCGTGGTCGCGCTCAGCGGAGTCAGCAGCGTGCACGTACCAGAATCCGTACAATCGCTGTCGACCTCGGCGAGATTGCCATTCTGCGGAATGCGGTAGGCCCAATAATAGAATTTCTCGATCAGGCGCAGATGTGGTGTCACGTGCAGCGTGCCCTCGATGTCGAGCACGTTGGAAATTCGGTTCGCGCCGGCTGTCCCGGTGCCGGTGAAGGCGCGGGTGAAGGTCCGCGTAAGCAGACCGTTAAAATTCTCGTCCAATGGCGTGTTCATGTTGGCGGAACTATAGGAATAAGAAGCGACCAAGTCTAACCGCTGAATGTAATTGCTGCGCAAACCGATCCGCTCGGTGGGTGTGGAAGTGCGGATCCGCTGGTTCCGCGAATAGCTGAAATACCCACTACAGTTGTTGTTGGTCAGGACTCCGCTGGAATTAATCAGAGGGGCACCCGCTGGCGACCCGGCACAGGGAAACTTGTTCGCCGTGTCGATGGACAACCCCAGGTTCACGCTACCCACTACGGGAGGCACTCCGGGCACCGCCTCCAGGTTCGCTGACGCGAAGGGAGCCAGTTGGTAGTCCGTGTCTCCCTTGTAGTAATTGAAAAATTGGTCGTAACTGATCACCGTTCGCGGCGCGGCTTTCCAGTCCACCCCAAACCGGTAGGAGTTCATAGTGGTGTTCCAGTTTTGCAGGAGCAGGCCTTCCGTACCCTCGTGCACGCTGCTATAAGAAGGCCCGGTCATGTTGTTGTGTGAAAACCCCAGGCGAAAACTCACCCGCGATTGCGGGAGCAAGGTCAGATCGACGTCACTCATGCGCCGCGTGGTATCGAACAAGTGGGGCGAGTTGAGCGCTGGAATCGACGGAGTGGAGGTGGGGGGATTCAGCGGATTCGCCAGCAAGTCGAAGTCGGAGAAACTCTGATCGCGACGGAAACTGCCTGCCAGGTTGTACCACTTGTTTTTATCTGCCCGAAGCCGCAAGGCGTTGTTGGGATCGCCTCCCCAGCCAAAGCTGTTGAGGTAAAGATCGTCGAACAGGAAGCCCTGGTGGTCCACCGATTGCATGGAAAGCGTCTGGTCGAGAAACCGCGGGCCGCTCTGCTCATTCACCAATGTGTCGTACATATTGTTGCTGCCGTCCACGGTGTTGGAACGGTAGCCGACCTCGGCCGACGAATGAATTCGATAACCGCCGCTGGTAACGCCATCGGGCTCGCTGGACGGAGCCTGGCCGGCGCTGGGAGATTGCGCGAAGAGCGGACTTGACAATAACGACGAGCCGCAGACTAACACCGCGAACAGAGATTGCAGACCGAGTTTAGCTGGCGACGGCATCGCTTCTCCCTCACTTGAAAAAGACACTGCTGAAGTTGGACCCGTGAATCTGGGTGTGACACATGGTGCAGGCCTGGTATTTCGCCGATTGATTGTGCGAGGGGCCGATGGGCCCGCCGGCCGTCAACTGGCTCGAGAAAGTGTGGCACTGCAGACAGAGCATGTTCACCAGGCTCACTCTGAGAAGCCGAGGATTGGTGGAACCGTGGGGTGTGTGGCAACTGGTGCAGCCCTCGGTCTTCACCGGCACGTGCTCGTAGACGAAAGGCCCCTCCTTGTCGATATGGCACTTGTAGCAAACTGCATCGCCGCTGGGCAGCGTTCGCAGTTGCCGCACGGTCGCCGTCCCATGGGGATTATGGCAGTCGTTGCATTCCACCAGACCCTCGTTGACGCGATGGTGAAAGGGCTTGGCGAAGTCAGCCTTGGCCGAGGTATGGCATCCGTAACACAACTGTGGCTGGTTCTGCGCCAGCAGGAACTGTTTCTCCTTGGCGTGATGAGGATCGTGGCAGTCGAGACAGCCGACATCGCTGCTGGCGTGGGCGGATGAGGCAAAATGCGATTGCTCGTGTCCTTCACCGTGGCAACTCAGACATCGAGTGCTTGTCTCCTGCCGTGACTTTCCCTCGAACACGAATATCTTGGTTTTGTCGCCGCCACCCGCCACGTGGTCCGCGCCGGGACCATGGCACCCCTCGCAACCTTGATGCGAGGGCTCCTTATTTTGTGTGGTCTTCCAGTGCGGCGTTTTCTCCCACGCGTTGTAAATTTCCTCGTGACAGGTCTTGCAGACCTCCGCTCCCACGTACTTTGAGGCGTCGGAGGAAGGCGCGTCGGCCGCGGGCGTGCTGGCGGATTGAGCGCTCGTTGATCGGATACTCGTTGATTGGCCGCTCGTTGATCGGGCGCTCGTATCGGCAACCTGCTGGCGAGCCTGCCCGGAAGCAAAAGCGACGAAGAAGAAAAGATATATAACGGAGATCGGGAGAACTCGAGAGGCCCTGCAATCCTCTGGCATCAGCATGTACCTCCGGAAAATTTGAAGTCGCCGGGCGTCGTGGTCGCCAGTTCGAGGTGAGTCGTGGTCATCGCTATCTCCGGGAAACAAATAACGGTAAGCAATTCAAAGTGCCGCGGCTGTTCAAAATTGAACACTTCAACAAGCAAGAGAGAGAACGGGGTCGGGCGCGCTAAGGTCAGGTTGCGGAGGAGCGAAGTTGTGGCGTCATTTTCCATCACTCACGGACAGAGCGTATCTCAGATCGCTGGTAACTGTCTGTGATGGTCAGACAAGGAAAATGTGATGAAATCGAAAGCCGATGTTCGACATGAGTCTCCCCGCAACTTCACGGACGCACTTGAGCAGCAAGGTTGGCGATTAGTGGAGGTCGAGGTGCTGCGCAATGGGTAGCCGGTGACGGCGTCAAGCTCGAACAGCGCGAATAAGAGAGTTGTAGGTGGAGAGCCGGGCGCCCGGCAGGCTCGCGAGATGCCGTCCCCGCATAATCGTCCCTTAACAACCGTAGCTTTACAACAACGACCGCCACACGGCCGCGGCCATCAGCGTCCGGCTTCGAACCGGTAGCCGACCCCGCGGAGGGTTTTCAGATAGCGGGGATGCCGTGGATCGCGCTCGATCTTCTCCCGCAGACGGCGCACAAAAACGTCAATCGAGCGCGGCGTCACGAACGATCCTTCTTTCCAGACGGCGTCAAGCAACTGGTCGCGGGTGAAAACGCGTCCCCGGTGCCGGGCGAGATATTCGAGCAAGCGGAATTCACGGACCGTGGTAAGTACAGCCCGCCCCTGTACGCGCACGGTCATCGACGCAATATCGATTTCCAACTCGCCCAACTGAAGGATCTCGTGACTGGACGCATCAGGCTGACCCCGAAGCGCGTTGCGGATCCGCGCAATCAACTCGCGGGGGCTGAAGGGCTTGGCGATGAAGCCATCCCCGCCGACGTCGAAGGCCTGAAGACGGTCGGGTTCCTGGGCTTTCGCGGACAGAAAAATGACGGGCGTCTTGCCCAGGCGCTCGTGCTGGCGGATCTGGCGGCAGAGATCGAAGCCGCTGATGCCGGGCAACATGATGTCGAGAAGAAACAGCGCCGGTTGCGCCAGGGCTGCCTGGGGAACCACGGGCGCCCCGGAGAAAAACGTGGAGACCTCGTAACCGGCGGTGCGCAAGTTGTGCTCGATCAGGCGAGACACATCCGGATCGTCTTCGACGACATAGATCAGATCGGGCGAACGCGCTTTGTCCGCAGCCTCCAAAGGTTCCATGGTCGGAAGGACGCGCGATTCGAAGAGCCTCACGCTTGCAGGTCTTGCTTTATCGTCCCTTGCTGACACTAGAAGGACTTTGTTGCGGCAGTGTTGCGCCAGTGTTAAAGGAGAGTTAATTTGAGCGTGCTGATGGAAGTCATCTGATCGCCTCAAGCACTTTGCTCTGTCCTCGGCCCACGCGTTACACTGCGAGACATGAATACAGCGAACCAACCGAATGTGAAGTTCGTGCAAACCCCCGATTATCGCGAGGCCTACTCCAATAGCGTGCAGATCCGGGTGAATGTTTGGGATTTCTTCCTCGTTTTCGGGACGATGCAACAAAGCTCGGAATCGCAGGTGGAGCTCCGAAATTTTCAGGGAATTTATCTCAGCCCGCAACAGGCGAAGGCGCTCATGGCGCTCATGCAGCAGAACGTGACCAACTACGAGGCCGCCTTCGGCGAGATTAAACTTGATCCACGCGCCCCAGGCGGACCCGTTCACTGATGCAGCGTTCACTGCCGCACTCTCCAAGGAAGGCTGCGCGGCCGGCGGTGCAATCCGATTCGAAAACAAAATTCCAACTCCCAGCTTTTTCTGCCGGGGCGCAGCAGTTTCTTCTCTTCGCGCTGTTCTTTGCGGGATTGCTGCTGCTGCATGCGCCGCTTCTCCGCCTTCCTTATTTCTGGGATGAGGCGGGCTACTACGTTCCGGCTGCGCGCGATTTGTTTCTGACCGGTTCGCTCATTCCTCAGTCCACGCCGTCCAATGCGCATCCTCCTCTAGTGATGGCGTGGCTGGCACTGGCCTGGCGCGTTGCCGGATACTCCACTCTCGTCACGCGCACCGCCATGCTGGCCCTGAGCGCATTCTCTCTGCTGGGACTGTTTCGACTCTCACGGATGGCGACGGCCGACAATCGCCCTGTGGCGTATGCGACCACCGCACTGGTAGCTCTTTATCCCGTGTACTTCACGCAGAGCTCGATGGCGCAGGTCGATTTGCCGGCTGCCGGGTTTACGTTTTGGGCACTGGCCGCTTACGTAGAAGACCGTCCATGGAGTCAAGTACTCTGGTTTTCGCTGGCGGCACTGGCCAAAGAGACGGCGATCCTAGCTCCGCTGGCATTGTTTGGTTTGGAGTTGGTCGGTTATTTGATTCGGCCCCGCCTGAAAAAACGTTGGAAGGAGATTCTTCCACTGGAGCGCAGACGCACTTTCTGGCTGCATTTGGTCCTTCCGGTTGTGCCGCTGGCAGGCTGGTACGCCTACCATTACACGAAGACAGGCTTCTTATTCGGCAATCCCGAGTTCTTTCGCTACAACGTTGCCGCCACGCTCAACCCTCTGCGCGTCCCCTTGGCTCTGGGGATGCGGCTCTGGCAACTTTTCGGATACTTCGGCCTTTATCTGCTCACACTGGCGGGATTGCTGGCGATGCTTCGTCCACCACGGATATTGAACGAGAAGATTTTGAATGAGAAAGAAAACCGCGCTTCGCGTCCGCGAATTCCATTCTGGGTGCAAGCGGCATTCCTGTCGGTACTGCTCGCTTACCTCGCCTTCATGTCGGCCGTTGGTGGAGCAGTGCTGGCTCGCTACATGTTGCCGGTTGTCCCACTCGTGATTCTCGTGCTGGTCTCGACTCTCTGGCGGCGCGCGCGATTTTGGAAGTTGATTGTGGGAGCGGTCGCCATCGCGTTTGTTGCCGGCCTGTTCACCAATCCGCCGTATGGATTCTCGCTCGAAGACAATCTGGCCTATCGCGATTACGTCGTAATGCACGCGGATGCCAGCCGCTTACTGGCGATGCGGTATCCCGGCGCGCGCGTTCTCACCGCATGGCCCGCGTCGGACGAACTCACGCGGCCATGGCTCGGTTATGTGAGCGAGCCTTTCCACGTGTTGCGCGTTGAGGATTTCTCAGCCACCCAGATCGAAGTGGCTGCCCAGGCTCGCAACCACTTCGACGTGGCGGTGGTTTTCTCCACCAAGTACCAGCCTGCGCATGCGCTCTTTGGGATTGAAGATTGGGATGCTTGGCAGCGCATCAAAGAAAAGTTCTTCGGCTACCATCGCGACCTGCTGCCGGAGGATATTGCGCAACACCTCGGCGGAAGCGTTTCCTATCGCCAGGAACGAAATGGCCAGTGGATCGCAGTGATTGCCGTGGAGCGGTGAGTCTTCTCGTGTGGGGCAGGGCTTTGCCCTCCCGATGTCGCGCGGGACGGACGCTCTCCTCCGGCCAGCCGAGCGCAGTTCGGCCTCTGTCCGGGGCCAAAGGGACTCTGGATTCGCGATACTCCCAAAACTAGAAGGCAGCGGTATGGGGTGACGGGACGCCACCGGCAAGCTTGCCGGCATCTCGGCCTGCCAGTTGCGGTACAATTGGTACCGTTCGCTTCGCTCTGTTCCGATCAATATTCTGTTCAACGTTATTCCGATCAACGTTCTGTTCAACCCGGGCTTGCGAGATCGCATCGAAGCGGTAAGGGTAGATGCTTATGAACGTCCTGTTACTTTCCATGCCGGATTCCTTCGAACACATGCCACCGCACGCTATCCGTATGCCCAATGGTGCGCTTACGTCACTGGCGGGCAACGTCGACCCGCAGCACCGCGTGGCCGTAGCTGATTTGATCCTGGTTCAGCGCCAGGTTCGCGAAACGGTCACCCGGCTTGTCCGCGAACTCGATCCGGACGTTGTCGGCTTCTCCATCATGACGTTTCAACGCCGCACCGCCGCTCGCATTATCGAACTGGTCCGCGCCCTGCGGCCGGGAGTGAAGATCGTGGTGGGTGGCTACGATCCCAGCCTTGCGCCCGAAGCATACGAGGAAATGGGCGTCGATTATCTGGTGCGCAGCGAAGGGGAAGTCACCTTCCGCGAATTGTTGCGCGCAATCGAGCAGGGGTCGGGCGTCGAACAGATCCGCGGCCTTTCTTACCGATGTCGAAACGGCGAGGGGTGGGTGCACAATCCCGACCGTCCTCCACACCGGCTCGAGGACAGCGAAATCCGCCCGCCGAACCGGGACGCGCGAGTGCTAAAGGGATACACGCTGATGGGCCGGCAGATCGATGTAATCGAGACGTCCCGGGGCTGCACCTACGATTGCAGTTTCTGCTCCATCATCGAGATGAGGGGACGAAACTTCCACACTTATTCTTTCGACCGCGTATTGGCCGACATTCGCGATGCCCGCGATCATGGCGCTCGAACCATTTTCCTCGTCGACGACAACATTACGCTGAACGTGCGGCGCTTCGAGGCGTTGTGCGAGGCCATCATCGCCGCCGGGCTGCACAAGCTTGATTATTTCGTGCAGGCCATGACCTCCGCCATCGCGAACCATGGCGAAACCCTCGCTCCGCTGATGCGGCGAGCCGGATTCCGCTACGTCTTTCTCGGCATCGAGAATATCCTTGAGAACGACCTGGAATTCCTAAAGGCCTCCGCTAAGAACACGGAGCGCACGAACGGCCAAAACATTGGAAACGCCACTCTCAATGCCATCGATTACCTGCACCGCAACCAAATGTACGTGGTCGGCGGATTGATTGTTGGCAGCCCTTCCGACACGCGCGAGTCGATCGAAGCCAACCTCGAATTTGCTCGCCGGTACGTTGACTGGCCCTACATTCAACACCCGACACCTTACCCGCGCACGCCCATGACGAAGGATTTCCGCGATCAAGGGTTGATCATGAATGAGCGGCTCGAGGAATACGATGGCACTACGGCGGTGGTGCGCACTGAGCACCTGCCCGCCGAGGAAGTGGAATTCATGCGCTGGAAGGCCGAACGCTGGATGAAGATTCACCACATACCCGCGGTGGTCAGACATGACCCGGGGTTCGTCCTGTTCAAGGGATGGAAGATGTGGGCCCACACGTTCCGGGGAAGCTCGATCCGCTCTGCTCTGGGACTGGAGAGCGACAAGAAAGTGTTTGAGAGATATCGAGCAATTCGGCGGGCCGAGCGCGAGTACGTGTAGATCATGAATTCGCTCTTCCATATAATTATGGAAGTGGGTGACAATCCTGGAGCCGACTCCTAGTGCGGTTTGGGTTTCAGCGGCTTGCCAATCGCAAGCAGGAAAATGGCACTCTTGCCTATCGCGTGTGGCGAAAAGAAGTTAATTACGTCATCGTCGAAGAAGGTCAGCCCGGTTGCGCCCAGGCGCTGGGCATACGAAGCGAGGTACATTTTGCCGCCAATGGCGCCCGCCTCCAGCTGGACGGCCCGGTAGCCGCGGTTTCCGTATAGCTCGAGGATTCGTTCTAAATCGGCGAGAAAGAAGATGTCCACACAGGCATCCGCCGGCAGCTGTTGCTCCAGTCCAAGATGGTAGGCCTCGGCGCGGAATTCCCCTTGCTTCAAGAGTTCCAGAGTGTTCCGCTCACGCCGGAAGAAGTAAGCGCCCGGCTTGAGCCCCTGCACCGAATGCACGATCAGGTAAAGATCGTTGAGCTGTGCGCCCGGAGGCTCAAGGAAGTCAGCCGGAAGGCCTCGCGTCGCGCGGTCGAGAATGGTGGAGAGTTGGTTGAGTGTAATAGATGACGTCTTATCGAACGATCGGGTAGAGCCGCGGCGCAGGATCACTTGCTCAATCGTGTCCTTCGGTTGCTCTTCCTCCGGCAGTCGCTGCAGTTGAACGTTCTCGGTCGCCGCCGCAGAAGAAGAGACAAACAACGGTTGCTTCTTGCGCCACTGAAGCACTTCCTCTTCGGACTCCAGTGAAGACGCGTCGTGCATGTCAAGCATGGCGGGATATTCGACTTCGCGTTGCGACAAAGCGATCGTCTGCAGGCCGAGCGCCGGAACATCTCTCGGGGCCGGTCGCGAACTCTCCGATGTGCGTCCGATCGGTACCAGGCATAGTGAAACCTCACGCTGCGAGTCGAGATCGAGCAGGCGATTCGCGTCGGCGTCCACGAACCCGAGCACGATTTCGGCAGGCAGCCCCGAAGCCGTCGCAACAGCCAGCAGATTCGCCAGCAGGGTACCATTGTCCCAACCGAAGTGGCGATAGGTGCGGGCCTGGTACTTCCAGGCGTTCCGCCAGTACGTTCCGGTGCAGACGATAATTGCGGGCGCGCGAGCCACCGTGGGCTCCATCGCTGTTGCCTGAACCAGGTTTCCGCGAAAATCGCCTTTTCGCAAAACCCGTAGCGAAACCTCCGCCGGATTGAAGTGATATACGCCCGCTTCCAGGCCCGGGACATCGCCAGCCACGACGTACAGTTCGATCTCGTAGAGAGCTCCGGTGCAAGCGGCGGCGCGAAAATAGATTTCACCGTCCGAATATTTGCGCTGCTTGGTGATTCCTGCCGAGAAATAGAGGATGCGTGCCAAATCCTGGAGATCGGGGACCGAATCGACACCCCAGGGGCGCACTGATTCAGAGATCGCGGAGAGAGCGGTCACGCCTGTTTGCGGCACGTCCCGCGGCAGGAGAACCGGCTCGATCCCCGGATAGATTTTGAAGGGCTGCGGCCGATTTGCCCAGTCCAGGAAGTGAGGATTGTTGCGAATACTCCAGTAGGAGTGCTTCGTGCCGTCGTGATACTTCCAAGCCGCCTTGATGTCGCGGTTCTTCATCACGTTCCCAGCAAGTGACACGAATGCGTCTTGATCACAACCCAGACGTTCTTGCCGGGGCCAAGTTGCAGTGCGTCCCGCGCCGCCAGGGTTACGTGCACCTCGAACTCCGTGCCGCCGCAATCCACCAGCGCCGAGACGATGACATCCCTCTGCTCCAGCCGCCGGATAGTCCCCGGCAAAATGTTACGAGCACTCAGCCCGCGCGGGCTTTCTGTCGCCAACAGCAGGTCGCCGGCCCGAAAGCCCACGCGCAAGAGCGAGCCAACCTCGGCCCGAACCAGCGGCGTTTCTAACTCCACCTCGCCACTCCCCAGACGGCAGGTCATGGTGCCTCGTGTCTCGTGCAGCGCCAGTACCGTGGCGTCGAAGATGTTTTCGAATCCGGACAGGTGCGCGACCGTTTCCAGCCGCGGCGCGCGCATCACTTCATGCGGCTGTCCCTGCGCCACAATTCTTCCCGCATCCAGCACAATGACCTCATCGCCAAGGGCAAACACCTCCTCGCCATTGTGGGTAACGAAGAGAATTGGGACGCGGTGATGCTGGTTCCAATTACGCAGGTCGCCGACGAGAGCCGATTTTGTCGGATGGTCCAGCGCAGCCAGTGGCTCATCGAGAAGCAAGGCGCGCGGTTCGGTCACCAGAGCGCGCGCCAGGGCGACGCGCTGGCGTTCACCTCCGGAGATTTGCGCCGGACGCCGGTCGCGCAGATGATTGATGCTGAAGGCGTCGAGCATCTCGCGGCTGCGTTGTTTTCGCTCAAGCGCGCTCAGCGTGCGGAGACCGTAAGCGACGTTCTCCTCGGCGGTCAGGTGAGGGAAGAGCGCCAGATCCTGATGCACGTAACCGATGCGCCGTCTCCAGGTTGCGACGTCGCGCTTTTTCTCCGAGTCGTAAAGGTCCTCTCCGGCGATGGCAATGCGGCCGTCGTCGGGATCGCTGAGTCCGGCAATGCAATCGAGCAGCGTGGTCTTGCCCGCGCCCGAAGCGCCGAAGAGAATCGTGAAACCGGCCAGCGCCCGGAAGTGGACATTGAGGTTGAAGTTGCCTTCGGGATTCGGGAAACGTTTGCGGATGCGGACTTCGAGGTCGGCAGAAATAGGCTGCGATGTTGAGGGCGGCGAAGATGGCGGCGAAGATGGCGACGACGATGGCGATGACGATTGTGAAGACGATTGCGAGGCCGGTCGTGCCCGGAGGCTGGTCTTTATCGCCACGGACCCACCATCCACGGACGGCGGCTCAAGCCATAGCGGTTCAAGCCGTACACAATCGAGAGAACTAAGAATGAGACGATCAGCAGCACCAGTGCCGTCTGGTTCGCACCGGAATAGTTTGCCGTCTGCACCTGATCGTAAATGTCGATCGAGATGGTGCGCGTCACTCCCGGAATGTTTCCTCCCACCATGAGCACAACCCCAAACTCTCCCAGGGTATGGGCGAAGCTGAGCGCAAATCCCGTGACCAGCCCGGCTTTTGAGAGGGGAAGAACGATACGGCGAAAGGTCCGCACCGGCGAATGGCCAAGCGATGCCGAGGCACGCAGCAAAGTAGAATCAACCGCTCCGAACGAGGCCGCGAACGGCTGCACAGCGAAAGGCAGGCTGTATAACAAAGACCCAATCACCAGCCCTTCGAAAGTGAAGGCCAGGGTGTGACCGGTGAGCGACTCCCACCAGCGGCCTAGTGGACTCCGCGAACCGAGTGCGACGAGCACATAAAAACCGAGCACAGTCGGCGGCAGGACAATGGGAAGCGCGACCGCGGCCTCGATCAGAAATTTCCACCGCCAGCGCGAGTAAGTCAGCCAGTAGGCGATGGGGATTCCAATGGCGATCAGCAGCGTTGAAACAATGGCTGCGAGACGCACCGTCAACCAGAACGCCTCCCAATTCATTTCACAGCTTCTCCAGTGGAATGTTTTTCCGCTGGCAGGCTGAAACCGTAACTGGTGAGCAGGGAAGTGGCCTCTGGGCTGCGCAGGAACTCCAGAAACTTCCGGGCGGCATCCTGCTGTTTTGATCGCGAGAGCACGACGGCCGCCTGGTTCAGCGTAGGGTAGGCATCGAGCGGAACCGTCCAGTAGCGGCCCTTATCTTTAAGCGCGGGTGCGAGCGCATGGGAGAGCGCGATCAATCCCGCCTGGGCGTTGCCCGATTCTACGAACTGCGCCGCCTGCGACACGTTTTCTCCCAGAACCAGCCGGCTGGAAACCTGATCGTAAATTCCGAAGTGCCGCAGCGCGGTTGCGGCTGCGCGTCCGTATGGCGCCGTTTCAGGATTCGCAATCGAAATCTTCTTCACCGAAGGATCGAGCAATGCCTGTATGCCAAGCTTCGATAAGTCGAGCGCTGAATCGCCCGGCACCCACAGTACCAGGCGGCCGACTGCATAACGGTAAAGCGTATCTTTCAGTGCCAGTCCCTCGGCGATCAACTGCTGAGGATATTCTTCGTCGGCCGAGAAGAAAACATCGAAGGGAGCGCCGTTTCGTATTTGATTGGTCAGATTGCCGGATGAGCCGAAGGAAAGCTTCACCGTCTGCCCGGTCTTCTTTGTGTAGGCGGAGACGAGATCTGGAAGGGCAGCACTCATGTCCGCCGCTGCGGCCAGCGTGATTTCCTGGGCCGATGCGAAAGCTCCCGTGCACAAGAGTAGAGCTAAGAATTTATTCATCGAAGAATTTCCGGCCCTCAGGGGCTAAAGCCCACGTTATTACTGGCCTGGGACGGCACGGCTGAAGCGCTGCCCTTCCCAGAACCTCTTACTCCCAAAACCTCTTAACAGTACGAATGTAATTTCTCTTACACCAGTTTCGTCTTCGACAACGGCAACTCCCGCACCCTCTTGCCCGTGGCCGCAAACACAGCGTTGCACAGAGCGGGAGCAAACGGCGGCACGCCAGGCTCGCCGACTCCGGCCGGCGGAGCTTCGCTCTCCACAATGTGTACATCAATGTGTCGCGGAGCGCGGTTCATGCGCGTGAGCTGATAATCATTAAAATTGCTCTGGTCGATGACTCCGTTGGTCGCCGTGATTTCGCCGAACAAGGCCAGGCTTGTTCCGAACACAGCCGCTCCCTCGAACTGGTTGCGGACATTGTCGGGGCTGACGACTGTGCCCGCATCGACCGCCGTCCACACGCCCGGAATATGCACCTGCCCTCGGCTGTCGATTTCGACTTCAACCACCGTCGCCACATAGGTGAGAAAGCTGCGGTGAGCGGCGATGCCCATTCCGCGCCCATGAGCCATCGGCTTCTTACCCCAGCCGGATTTCTCCGCCGCGATCTCGACCACACGCCGCAATCGGGCGGTGTCGAGAGGATAGCGCTGCTTCTCGTCGGCCTCTTCCTCTTTGTACTCAAGCGGGACGATGCGCGGCGGTCCGATCAACTCCAGCAGATATTGCACCGAATCTTTGTTCGCGGATTTCGCCAGCTCGTCGGCGAAAGAGTGAATCGCAAACGCATGATAGATGTTCGCCACGCTGCGCAGCCACCCGATACGCACGTGGTAGTCGGCGGGTCCGTTTTCCGCGCGGTGGTTGGGAATATCGAAAGGAAGATTGTTCCATCCCAGGCCCATCTCGTCTTCCGCATACCTGGCCGATGCATCGAAAGTTGAATTAATCGGTGGATACACCGTGCGCTGCAGCCACGCAGTTGGCTTGTCATCGGGCCCAATCGCGGCTTTCATGTACATCGCTGCAACCGAGTGAAAGAAATCGAAGCGGACATCGTCTTCGCGGCTCCAGACGACCTTGACCGGCTTGCCGAGTTGTTTGGAAAGAACGGCCGCTTCCGCAACCTGGTCAGGTTTCGACTTGCGCCCAAAGCCGCCACCAAGCAGCGTGACGTGGCAAGTCACATCTTCTTTCTTGATGCCGAGCACGCCGGCAATAGTCTCCTGCACAGCTTGCGGATTCTGCGTCGGCGCGAATGCCAGCACTTTTCCATCGCGATACTCGGCGACGGCGACAGGTGGCTCCATCGAAACGTGCGCCAGGTGCGGAGTGTAGTACTCGGCCTCGATAATCTTGCCGCCAGTTTTCGCGCTTTGGACAAATGCGGCATCCACATCGCCGACATTGCGAACAACTTTGCCCGGCTGCCGCGAAGTGGCTTCAAGGGTCTTGCGAAATGTTGTGGAGTTGTACACCGAATGCGGACTGCTTTGAATGTCCCATTCGATCTTCAGGCTCTTGCGTCCCTTGAACGCCGACCATGTGTTGTCGGCAATGACGGCGACGCCGCCCAATGGTTGGAACTGGTGCGGCGGTTTGAAAGTGTCGATGGTCAATGTCTTCTGAACGCCGGGCACTTTAAGCGCGGCCTTGTCATCGTACGATTTTATCTTCTGTCCGAGGACAGGAGGGTGCTCAACCGACGCGTAGACCATGCCTGGCATCGTAGCGTCCATGCCGAAGATCGCTTTGCCGGTGACGATTTCGGGAACGTCGAACAGCGAGTTGCTTTCCTTGCCGATGTAACGCCACTCGGAGCGCTTCTTCAGCGGGAGCGGAACATCTTCCTTTTTCGGAACGGGAAGCTTGGCCGCGTCGGCGGCAAGTTCGCCATAACCTAGTTTGCGGCCGCTGGCGCGATGCACCACGAAGTGAGGCTCTGTGGAACATTCTCCCGGCGGGACCTTCCATCGAGTAGCCGCCGCGCTGATCAACATAACGCGACCGGTGGCGCCCACTTGCCGCATTAGATCGAAATTACTGCGAACCGAGTGCGACCCGTCGGTGTCCTGGTCACCGTATTTTGGATCGCCAATCGCCTGGTCAATCTTGACCTTCGACCAGTCGGCGTCGAGTTCGTCGGCGACCACCAGAGGCAAAGCTGTGCGGCTGCCGCATCCCATCTCCGAGCGATGGGCGACGATGGTGACGGTTCCATCCGACGTAATCGACATCCACAGACTGGGTTCAAACGCCGCCGCGGCGGCCTCGCCCTCCGCGGCCCACAGCGGCTGGGGAATCAAGCGCGCGCTCAGCACAAACACGCCACCCGCCAAAGCTCCCTGCAAAAATCCGCGCCGGCTGATCGGACGGCTGACATTTTCGATGACCCTCATGCCGTCTCCTTCGGCGCCTGATGCTTCGGTGCTTGATGCTTCGCCGCCTGATGGATGGCCGCCCGAATCCGCTGATAAGTTCCGCAGCGGCAGAGATTGCCCGACATTGCCGTGTCGATATCCTGGTCGCTGGGATTCCGATTTTCTTTGAGCAGCGCGATCGCCTGCATGATCTGGCCGGTTTGGCAGTAGCCGCATTGCGGCACGCGGATTTCCATCCACGCCTTCTGCACGGGATGCAGGGGCGCAATGCCTTCAATCGTAGTGATCTCGGCGCCGCCGACCTCTTTCATGGAAGTAATGCAGGAGCGGATGGCGGCGCCATTCTGATGCACGGTACATGCGCCGCACAATGCCATGCCGCAGCCAAACTTCGTCCCGGTAAGCTGAGCCACGTCGCGCAGATACCACAGCAGGGGCATGTCGGGATCGCCGTCGAACCTTTCCTCTTTTCCGTTCACTTTAAAACGAATCATTTATCCCTCGGTTACGGCGAATTAAAAATGATTTCCATATCCTAGTCGCAGTGCGCGAAATGTGGAAGAGTCGTGCGAGATTCACCGTCTACTTCCCCGTGATCCCGGATGCGACCTGTGGTTAAAGGTTTCCACGGGCGCCATCATATAATCGTCTGTCATTCCGGGAGGAATTTTGGCCTACGACGATCTACGAGACTGGATCAAAGCGCTCGACCGAGTCGGTGAATTGAAGCGCATCCGTACCGAAGCGGACCCGATTCTGGAGATCACTGAAATTGCCGATCGAGTTTCGAAGAGTCGCGATCAGCAGGGAAATGTGGGCGGCAAAGCGCTGCTGTTCGAGAATGTAAAGGGCTATCCCGGCGCGCAACTTCTAATCAACCAGTTCGGATCGGCCCGCCGCATGCGGCTCGCGCTCGAAGTGGATGCCCTGGATGAAATCGCCGAGCGCATACGCGGCTTCATGGACGTGAAGTCTCCACAAGGCTTCCTCGACAAAGTGAAGATGCTGCCCATGCTAGCCGAGATGGGCAAGTTTTTCCCAAAGACCGTCCCCACCGGCCCCTGCAAAGAAGTGATCGAGCGCGACAATTTTTCGTTGCTCGATTTCCCCATCCTGCAGTGCTGGCCCAAAGATGCCGGACGCTTCATCACCCTGCCCTGCGTAATCACGCGCGATCCGAAAACAGGAAAGCGCAACGTCGGCATGTATCGCATGCAAGTTTACGACGAACGCACAACCGGCATGCACTGGCAAAGACAGAAAGTGGCAGCCGAACATTACCGCGACCACATGCGTAATGCTGCAGTCTCCCCGGCTCACGCAGGGACGGACGCATTCCTTCGACTTCGCTCAGGACCCGTCCCTGCCAAGCGAAGCGAGGCGGCCGCAGCGGTAGACATAATGGCCCGCTCATCCGGGGGAGCGATGCAAGCTTCGGGTGATCGTCTCTCCGGCAGAATGGAAGTAGCCGTAGCCATCGGCACCGATCCGGCGCTAACCTTTTCCGCGATCGTCCCCGCGCCGCCCGACGTCGAGGAGTACATCATCGCCGGATTTTTGCGCCAGAAGCCGGTCGAACTGGTGAAGTGCGAGGCCGTCGATCTGGAAGTTCCAGCCAATGCCGAAATCATTCTCGAAGGCTACGTGAATCTAGACGAGCTCCGCACCGAGGGCCCCTTTGGCGATCACACCGGCTTCTACTCGTTGGAAGACGAATATCCTGTCTTTCACGTCACGTGCGTGACCCACAGAAAAGATCCAATCTATGCGACAACCATCGTCGGCAAGCCCCCGCAGGAAGATGCCTGGATGGGCAAAGCAGTCGAGCGCATTTTCCTGCCGCTGATGAAGTTGACCATCCCCGAACTGGTGGACATCAACCTGCCCATCGAAGGCGTGTTCCACAACTTGATGCTCGTTTCCATCCGCAAATCCTATCCCGGACAAGCCCGCAAAGTGATGAACGCAATCTGGTCGTTGGGGCAGGCGATGTTCACCAAGTGCATCATCGTGGTCGATGAAGACGTGGACGTGCAGGATATAGCCGACGTTACGTTGAAAGTGCTGAACAACATCGATCCCGAGCGCGACATCCAGTTCACCATGGGCCCAGTCGACTCGCTCGACCACGCCGCGCGCCTCGCAAACTATGGATCGAAGATGGGGATTGACGCCACGCGCAAGTGGTCAACCGAGGGCTTCGCGCGTCCGTGGCCGGATGAGATTGTGATGGACGCGAAGACGCGGGCGTTGGTGGATGGTAAATGGAAGGCGCTGGCGAAGGAGCTGGGGATTGAGTGAAGCGGGATCTGATCGTCGGATGCCAGTAAAATGCCCGTACTGGTGGAACAGTATGTCGTAGTAGGGCAACCAGCGTCGACCATTCCTCTCTAATGTGCGGCATCGACGGTACGAGGGTAGGGCTCTTTGCAGCACTCAATTCCATTGAGGCTAACTTATCCGGTGACATCCTGAGATAGATACCTAACTTTAAGGCGGGACAGGTTGGACCTCATGATCGACTTACATGCCAACCTGTTTTGTGACTTCGGTAATTAGCCCCTTTTAATCTCCCGTGTAACGCTGGGCTGGAACGTGGATGTTAATAAATGCAGTATCAGTCCCATCAGTCGGTAACTGGAACCATCCTAGTCGCGGATGATCAAGCCGCCAACCGCGAGCTGCTAGACGAACTCCTCACAACGCAAGGCTTCAAAGTAGTCACTGTGCCGGACGGTGCGGCTGCAGTTGAAGAACTCACCCGAACTCAGGTCGACTTAGTGCTTCTGGACGTGATGATGCCTCACCTGAATGGGTTTGAGGTCTGCCAGAAAATCAAGAGCAACCCGGAAACATATCTAATCCCCGTCGTCTTGGTTACGGCGCTATCGGACAAGCACGACCGGATCGAAGGCATCGAGGCTGGCGCGGATGATTTCCTCACCCGCCCGGTGGATCGAGCCGAACTGCTCGCCAGGGTGGGATCACTCTTGAAGCTCAAGCACCGCACCGACGAACTGGAGCGGGCCGAGTCCGTTCTTTTTACCCTGGCGCAGAGCATTGAGGGCAAAGATCCCTACACGCATGGACACTGTGAACGACTATCCGACTATTCGGCTCGTTTGGGCGAGCACCTTGGGTTGGCGGAGGATCAAATCGTTGCGCTCCATCGCGCGGGAGTAGTACACGACGTTGGGAAGATTGCCGTGCCCGATGCAATTCTGTTGAAACCGGGGAAACTGAGCGAACCAGAGTGGAAGCTCATGCGAGAGCACCCCGTCGTGGGTGAGCGCATCTGTGCGCCGCTAAAGTCGTTCCGATTAGTGCTCCCCATCATCCGACACCATCACGAG
>Ga0182024_10003635_pt1 | contig 36447 bp, 35 predicted proteins | sample P32metaG_FD_120480 | JGI IMG/M metagenome (GOLD analysis project Ga0182024, IMG submission 120480) | Permafrost microbial communities from Stordalen Mire, Sweden - P3-2 metaG (Illumina Assembly) | ecosystem: Environmental > Terrestrial > Soil > Wetlands > Permafrost | place: Sweden: Stordalen...
CAAAATGCACAAAGGGCGCGAGAGCGATCCTTTCGTATTGCGACTTTTTGCGCCTCTTGGCGGCAATCCACTTTTCTCCGTTCATCTTTAACATTCATCATAACCTGACATTCATTAAGATACCTATATATCTATCATATCATATCGTCAACTGATTTTTGAAAAGAATTCTTAAAAATGTTGTGAATTTTTATGAAAACGGGTTCAAGGCAGTCCCGCCAAAGCCGTTCTGGCCTCGGGAGCGCCTTGCGCGGCAATGGGTTAACGATCAATGAAAGAACGGTTGGCCGGCCAACCAAAAAATCGTCGCCGATGAATGCGGCGCTCTGCCGAGACGCCGCTACGTCCACTTTTTACCCAGTCTGGTGTTGTTCTTTTGTATCCGTCTGGTGGAGCACATTGGGGGCGGACGCGGTCTGCCGGCCGGATACTAAGTTTGAGCGGTTGCCAATTTGCATCGTCAAATCACTATTGCTCTGGAATTTCAGCCGCTTCCAGCTAAAACTCGGCCATGGCAGCCCCGGATTCCGAGGTCGAACGGGACAAAATTCCCGCTGGTGCGGCGCAATTTGCGAACACGCACTGGAGCGTCGTCTTGTCGGCCGGGAACAAACGGGATCCAACCCGCGCCCTGCAATCGCTGGAAAAATTGTGCCGGGTTTACTGGCATCCGCTTTATTTCTACGCGCGATGGCAGGGTGAAAGGCCGCCTGACGCACAGGATTTGACCCAGGAATTTTTCGCGCGCTTGTTGCAAAACGATTGGCTGGATTCCGTGGACCGGGGCAAGGGCCGGTTCCGGTCGTTCCTGCTCGCCGCCTTCAAGCATTTTCTGAGCAATGAACGCGACAAGGCCCGCGCGCAAAAGCGCGGCGGCGGACAAGTCCCCATCCCGATTGACGTCGGGAATGCGGAAACGCATTACGGCTTCGAGCCGGTGGAGCAGATGACGGCGGAAAAGATTTTCGAGCGGCGCTGGGCCATGACGTTGCTGGAGCAAACGGCGTCGCGGCTGCGCGAAGAATATGAGCGCGACGGCAAAACCCAATTATTCGAGCAACTCAAAGTCACCCTGACGGAACCGCGCGGAACCATCGCTTACGCGACCCTGGGCCGGACGTTGAACATGAGCGAGGGGGCGGTCAAGGTGGCGGTGCATCGGTTGCGGTTGCGTTACCGCGCGGTCTTGCGGGCGGAAGTGGCCGAGACGCTGGCGGACCCTGCCGATGTGGAGGACGAGGTGCGCCAGATTTTCAGGGCGCTGAGTGGGTGAGAAATCTTTGTAACCTTTGCGGCGGCTTTCTTCTGTAACGAGTGGAAGAAGCTTTTTACGAAGGAAACAATATGGATACGCTAAAAATTTGCAAGCAGTGCCGGAAACCGGTGCCCGAGACCGCGCCGGAAGGCCTTTGCCCGGAATGCCTGGCCAAAGTCGCGCTGGGCAGCGAACCCGCCGCGCCGGGGGCCCGCGTTCCACCCGAACCCGCTGACCTCGCCCAGCAATTCCCTCAATTGGAAATCATCGAACTGCTGGGCATGGGTGGCATGGGGATGGTTTACAAGGCCCGGCAGCCGCGGTTGGACCGATTTGTGGCGCTAAAAATCCTGCCGGTTGATTCGGCGCACGGCGCGTCATTCGCTGAACGATTCGAGCGGGAAGCCAGAGCCCTTGCCAAATTGAATCATCCCGGCATCGTCACGCTCCACGATTTCGGCCAGACCAAGGAGTATTACTATTTCATCATGGAATACGTGGATGGGATGAACCTTCGGCAGCTCATCCAGGCCAAAACCCTTGAGCCGCGTCAGGCGCTGGAATTGGTCACGCAGATTTGCACCGCGCTGCAATTTGCCCATGACGAAAAAATCGTCCATCGCGACATCAAGCCGGAAAACATCCTCATCACGAAGAAGGGACAGGTGAAGATCGCCGATTTCGGCCTGGCCAAACTGATGGGCGGCCAGCCGGACACCGCATTGACGGCGAGCCAGATGGTGATGGGGACATTGAATTACATGGCCCCGGAACAACGCGAGAAACCTTTGGAAGTGGATCATCGGGCGGACATTTATTCCCTGGGCGTTGTGTTCTACGAGATGCTGACGGGCGAAGTGCCGATGGGGCGTTTTGATGCGCCGTCGAAGAAGGTGCAGATTGACGTGCGGTTGGATGAAGTGGTTCTGCACGCTTTGGAACGCGAACCGGCGCGGCGTTATCAGCAGGTCAGCGAAGTTAAGAGCAACGTCGAGACAATCACTTCCTCCATGCCGCGGGAAAAGAAAGCACCTGTCGCGCCAGAAGCGACCCAACGCAAACTGCCGCCGAGCTCTGTGTCGTATATGCTTAAGTTTCTTAAGCGGCTCGCCATTTTCGCTGTGGTGTGGCTGGGTGCTGGAGTGTGCCTGCGTTGGGCGACCGGCAACGCATGGCTTGCTGTCGAACCGCATGGCGACTTGCCCACGCCATTCCTGACCGGCTTGTTGAGATTCGCCTTCTGGCTGTTTAATCCGGGATATGCCTGGTTCCTCCTGCCGCAGGCTTTTCTGTTTATACTAGGTACGCCGGTTAAAGCGATAGGGAAATTCGGGTTGACGCGCCGTCAGCTTCCGCCACTCATTCGCCGCCAGCTTGAGTTGCGGTTGATCGTGATTGGCGGCGTTTATGTTGCAGTCGCTTTGGTGACAATATTTTTGTTTTGGTTCAATTACTTCCCTTTCTCCGCTCAGAATCGGGAACAATTATTGATGATCTTGCTTGCCACCGAGATTTTGTTTTATCAGAACTTGGTGCTACGGGCGAACAACCGTTTTTACTACGCGGCGACGAAAGAAATTAATGCCCGGCGATGGACGCCGCCCCAGGCGGCTCCGCCATTCCCCACCGCCATCAAAGTCTTGTGTGGGTTGCTTGTCTTAAGCCTGGCGTATTCGGTCTTGGCTGGGTTCAGCGGCGCAAGAAATCTGGATGCAGCCAGGCTCATGGTGAACTTGTGTTCCATGCTCATAGTGAACTTGAGTCTGGCAATGATCCTGATCTTCGCCCTCCGCCTCCATTCGCGTCAGAGGATTCAACAAGCGCGGGAAAAAGGACTGTGGCCGCCGTTGGGCGAAGTTCCGACACTCGAACACGTCAAAGGACTGGCGGGAGCGGGAGAGAAGATTCTGGCCATAAAACTCTATCGGCAGATTCACCCGGTTTCGTTGTTGGATGCCAAGGCGGCGGTGGAAAAGCTAGTCGGCGACTCGCCGCCGTCTGAAACGTTCAAACCTCAACCACGGCCCAGATTCGCGTCCTATGTGTGGAAAACCTCTACTATGTTGGTATTGGCCTATCTGGTAGGCGCCTTTATCGGGTTGGCACCGGACTGGTCCTACACGACCCGATATTGGGGAGTGGTGGTTACGCAAGACGCAAGTGCCCCCGTTCAAGTGCTTAAGGTGGCGAGCGACAGCCCAGCCGAACGAACAGGATTCATGGTGGACGATGTTATAAAGGAGCCAGCGTCCTTCGCCAGCTTCTCGCAGTCATGGGACAAAGTGAAACAGGGCGACAAGCAGACTTTCACGGTGCGGCGTAGCGGGAAGGATGTAATGATCGAGGCCAGCGCTGCGCCGAACCAACTCGCGGCTGTATGGTATGCGAACCTATGGTACCCAATTGCCGGTGCCTTGTTCATTTGCGTTGGCATAATCGCGTTCGCGACAGCGTCTGTTGCGCCGCCTCCGCTGTGGCGTTCCATTTCGGTGGCAATCGCCGGGGTGGGGATCGCCATCGGTTTTGCAGTGGCCGTGACCGGGGACAGCGTTTTCCCGCGGTTCGCCGTTTACGAGCGGTGGATCTTCGTTCCAACACGCAACGAGTGGTGCGGCCTGCAAGGGTTGATTGGTATGGCGGCGGCTGTCTTGGTGACAATTCTCGGCGCGGTCGAAATCCGACAACGGCTAACAAGACCACCGGCAGCGCTTGCTTCGCCCGCCGCGCTCGCACCAGCGCAGGCGACTTTTGTGTCGTCCCAGCCACGTTTGTCGAAAACGGCCCTCGCCGGCGCGGTTTGGGCGTTCGGGTTCTTGCTGTTCGCTCTGATGTCGCTTTTTATTGCTGAATTCAGTCCGTTTCCGGACGGCACGCGAACCAGAACGGCCTCTAACGTGGTCCAGTTGCTCGTTTTCCGCTGGGGCACGGCCACGTCTCCCTTAACGCCCTGGTTGGACAAGCTGTGGGAGTTCACACTAATTTCGGTCGGACTGACGGCGCCCTTTGGCACCACCATTCTTGGTTACCAGGCGCTGTCGAAAATCCGCTACTCGGCTGGCCGTGTGTACGGGTTGGGCCTGGCGTTGTTCGACGCACTGTTTTTTCCGCTGCTCATCGTTAATAGCCCGGTTTTATTTTTCTTCATCATCTTCATCAGGAAGTTGCGTTGGGGTGGCCCTTTCGGCCTGCTGATTTTGCTCGTCTTGCTCGCGTTAATAAATTACGCCGTGGTTCGCCAAGTCTGGCGCTTATGTCGCCGAAAAAGGGACAGTTGAACGCCCTGTTACCTTTGCACAGAAACGCTTCTGTCACGGGTGAAGGGACAGAAGAAAGGCTGAAAAATGGATACAATACGAATTTGCAAGCAGTCCCGGAACCGCAGGTCGCGCCGGAAAGACTTGGCCCGGAATGCGTGGCACGCGTGGCGCTGGACATCGAAGCGGCCAGTGTAAAATAAACGTTGATCGTGGAGACCGCAATTATGGAATACATAATAATAGTTGTAGTGGCGGGATTAGGCGTATGCATCTTGTTATTGACAATATTCGTGTGGACCTTAGCCCATTGGAGGTTTCTCTCTTGGCCGAGGCGCCTGCTCGGGCTCTTAACTTTGCCTATTTTAGTGCTTCTTGTTATTTGGCTCAATCGGCCGATGTGGAAGGACTTGTAGTTAGTGTCACCGGTCACTTCAAAACCAGCCAGTCGGGGTCGATTCAAAACCGGCCACTCTGAAGTGATTTATTCATATCAGGTTTCTTGATGCAATCAACCCTGATCATTCAGTGCCTGATCAAAAATCTGTTCAAGCTTCGGAAAACTCCACTTCTGGTCGTATTCCTTCAGATACATTCTCAACTCTCGGAGGCACTCTTCGTCCCCGCGCCACCGTTTTACTAAATCCGGGATTTCGTGAATCGCCTCCCATAAATCATTGATCTGCTTTCGAGAGATATCCTCCCCCAGCGTCCAGTTGCGCGTGGTGTAAGCCGTGACATGCAGAACCCGGAGTGAGGCCCGCAAAATCGGTTCTGGTGCGAGGGTGCTACTCATGATCAATAAAACTTGCCTTTAAATTACAACCGCCGATTCGCGGCGAAAACCGTGCGTTTTCCATAATCTGTCAGCAGCAGAGTAAAACGAGCAGAGCCGGAAAGCGAGCCATTCAGCTCGCCGGTTCTGAGGTCGAAGGTTCGTTGGGCTTGGATTTGCTCTTCTTATTTTTGTCCCCTTTCCCGGCAATGGTGGCGTGGTCTTTAAGCCGGTAGCTCCGGCCCGTAATGGCGATGGTCTGGGCGTGGTGCAGGAAACGATCCAAGATGGCGCCAGCAGTGGGCACGTCGCCGATGAATGCGGCGCTCTGCCGACGCCGCTACGTCCTATTTCCACGCATCCTGGGGCCGCTCCTTTGGTTCCGGGGCTTGGCAGACAAGCGGTCCTTGTGTTAATTTGCCCGCCGCTGTTTATTGACTGCGGTGGATTTTACACCTTGATGTCGGCACAAAACGGGCGCACGTGGACGGGATTACATATTCCGTGTAGTGGTATGAACCGGAGAGATTGGTAACAAACGAACCGGTTCATGCCTTTATCTTCAGCATTCGGACAATTCCGGCCAAACCCAGCAACCCAACCCCGAGCAGGACGAGCGTCGAACTTTCTGGAACAGCCGTGGCATCCGAGAACCCCGAAGCCTCGGAGACGCCCGCCAAGGAATCGAACACAATGGATCCGCCGTCCTGGCTCAGGTTAACGTTCCAAGTTGCCGGGGTCGCATTATAGCCATTGATCGTGGCGATGCCATCACCGCCGATGTCCCATTGGGCAAGGCTGGGATCATAGGTGGAGGTAAGGCTAGTCGCGTCAAAGCTATACGTTATGCCCCCGACGCCGAATGTCCACAGTGGCAATGGCAGGGCTAATTCAGAGGCTGGGTTGAACTGAAAGCCGTTCACAGTGACGGGAGTAAGAAGCGGCGCACCCGTGTACACCCCGGTTTCCGAAAGAATAAACGGATGAATAGGCGTGAAGCTGGTGGCCGTGGCAAATGTTCCCCCGGTAATCGCATCCGCCAAACATCCAATATCTATGGAACCGACGATATCGGCGGCTTCTTGCGCAGGCGCCCGCAATGTCGTGGCAAGAATCGCTGCGGTTGCCAACGAGGCTAGTCTCATTTTCATAGCCAAGCTCACTTTCCCAGATACTTTGACGGGTTGCGTAGCCGGTCGAGGCGTTCGAATTCATATTCGTTCCGCACGGCCTGCGACCGTCGTCTTTGCTCGCGGGCAATCGCGACAGATTGAGGATGTAACCAAGCCCGCTTGACCCGTCGGATGACGGTCAGCCACATGTAATTCAATTTGTTCATAGATCGATCATTTTAATATTTGGTGGTGGTCGAATGGCTTTTGTCCGGCCAGGAGATGTTTTCACAAACGCGTCGGATCATAACCGGCGCGGCCTTTCCAGAGCTTGTGATATCCGCAGTCATCTGAAACGACGACCTCGCTTTTTACCGTTACGGCAAAATAGTGACTTTTTCATGGCCGCGTAGCGGCGGCTGCCAAGGCTTCGCCATGCGAAACGTGAAGGCCGTGTTGCAAGTAGGAGTCGGAGTTGGTTTCAGCCGGCTGCGCCAGCGCCACGGCCTTTATTCTCTTGGAAAAATGATAGGCCGGCTCGAATAACATGTTTCTGTCTCCGACAACGAACCACACCTTGAGTCTGCCATGATTGATGTCCACGGGCGTGGCCGTGGCGTCAATGTGCCGGCTTATACCGCCGAGGCCGCTCGTCGTGGCGGTTCCAATGATCGCCGCGACCTTTCCCGTGTTGATCAGGGCTAGCGATTCATCCGAAACGACGATGGCCAGCCTGCCCTTTTCGTTTTTGTAGAAATAGGGAAACACCTTGATCTTGTAATTTCCCGAATACACGCCGTCCACGCGCTGGAGCGCGCCGATGGTCAGAACGACTCTGCCTCCGGCAACTGGCATGGAACTGGAATCAACCACGAGAACACGTTTGATCGAAGCGGAGTTTGTCGAACTTGGCGCGGCGTGGGAGCTGCCCAGACCCGCTGCCAAAAGCGCCAGCAGTATAAATGGGAGTTTCATTATCTTTTTGTTGATCACGTCGGTCACACCCTCAATTTATGGGATGCGCCGATTCTTTGCCATGGGGTCTAACCCTAACGTGTGAGGGCGCCTCCACGCGAAGTGGCAGTGCCTCACATCGTAACTCTTTCCGTCAGAGAAAAGGTTGCATGTTTGGTGCGGAGCGTTTGACTTTTTAACCCGCCTTGCCTCCGGCCCAACAAAGACGTCCCACCAAGGCCAGGCCAAGGACTTAACCGCCCAGCGGCAATACCCAATACCGCTCACGGCGTATCAACGCGACGATGGCCAAAATAAATCCGCCCAAACCACCAAAAGGGACGAATACCTGCATAAGCTGAAGTTTCAGGCCGGTGTCGGGACTGACCCCGGCGTGACACTGGCATGAAGAAAAAGAAGCCACACCTTCGCTGGTGCACTTGAGGCCGATAAAACTTGACATGCCTGCGATTTCCCATTCTAATACACGTACTTTCATTTATGATGGATCATGAAAAGAGCCGTTCAATTCGTATTCTTTCTCGTTTTCGTCGGATTGACGCCGCAGCGAATGCTCGCTGCTGAGACGATCCTTTTTCAATCCGGGGTGGATTTTCCCTACCCGTATTATCAGGCTGCCTTGGTAGGCCAGGAAGGGTGGGAGTCGCCTCTCGATTACTCCTTGAACGCGGGGCAAATCGTCTCGTATGCCGCCGGGCAGGCCCTGGAGATCTTTGGGCCCTTTGTGGAGTCCGGCGCCTCCAATTTCTACAACAGCGATTTTGACCAGCCGTTGTCAAACTACAATCCCGTAACGGCAGGAACCCCCATCGTCAGCGTGAGCGCCGATATCTGGATGAATTTGGGCCCGACAGCCAGCCAGGCCGACTGGCTCTTCGGCTTTGTCATTTTGAATGACGAGAACGGCAACGCCTACGCAGCCTTGGGTATTGACCAAAACGGGATCGTTCTTGGCGAGAATTTTGCGAGTCCAGATCAGGTGGTGGTGGCCGCCAACAGTGCCACCAACACGTTCCATGTCCTTCGCGCCGATTATAATTTCACCAGCCGCCAGGTCACTTTCTTCATGGACAATGTTGCCATGGGGTCCATGCCCTTTAATCCGAGTTCTGGCAACCTCGTCGGCTCGGTGGACGTCGTTTTGCAAAGCTCGAATCCCATCGATTCAAACTTGCTTCTGGACAATCTGAGTGTGACGGCGGGGACGGGAATCCCCGCGGGCGGGTGCTTCCTGCAAATCACCAGCGCGGAACCATGCCTTGGCGATGGCACACCCGGCACCCCGAATGTCGGGGACCTTTATGGTCTTATTCTCACTTTTAATGTCACAGGAAACCCCTATGAAGCGTTTCGAATAAAATTCACCATTGCCAATGTCACCTGGTATTCAGATTACCTCACTGGCATCACCAGCGGCGCAGGTTGGGTGTATGGTTTTGCCTGGTCGGTGAATTTGGATGGTTCGTTGCCGTGGAGCGTGACGCTCGATCCTGATGGGATCAGCGGAAGCACCAACGCAGCCAACATGATGGCCAGCGGGACTTTTACCCCGAATCCGCCGGCCACACCGCTCGAGTTGTATGACCCTGTCACCATGGGAGGCACAGAGGAATGGGTGACGAGTTTCGAGCCTGGCAGCGGCACGATTTCAGATCTCTACGTGGTTTTTGGATCGCCGACTTCTCACGGAGCCCAGAAGATGATTTCCGTCCAGGGGCCGTCCAATGCCGCCAGCATTATCACGGCTCCGTACGGTGTCCCGGTGTTCGCCGTCGGCTGGACGAACGTCGCCGCCGCCACGTTTCAGGAAAGCGAGACTTTTGCGGCGCAACTCAGCAGCATGCGGGTGAACCCCGCCATGCTGAGGACGAACACATGGGCCCAAATGAGTGCCCTGCCAACCGACGTGACCCAATGGCTGGCGCCTGACCCAATGTGCCAATCCACCAGCGAATCGATCTCCAACTTTGTTCAACTCTACCTTCCCGCAGATTATAAGACCACCATGACCCCGTACGATGTTGCCCGCACCCTGCAAAGAGCCGTCATGCGGAGCCTCATTTATCTGGAACCTCCTCCTTATCCGGACGCGACGAATTCGTTGCAGGCGGGTTTGGCGGATTGCGGCGGTTATGCGGCGCTGCTGACGGCCGCTCTGCGGAACGCGGGCATTCCCGCCCGACGAATTTCGGGTTTTTGGCAGGGCGATTCCTGGCAAAACAACCCTCAATGGCACATCCGAACCGAGTATTATCTTCCCGACACTGGTTGGATGATAGCGGACGCGTGCGTGGGCAACGAAAGTGATCCCACCGGAACCTACTCATGGGATTTCAGTTTCGTGCCGGACGCGAACGATTTCTTTGGCGTGGATGTTGGCGACGCGCATCTTCTGCCCTATTATAACTTCACCGCTCTGCAGGTGCCGAACTGGCTGTGGTACTGCTGCGCGACATTCAATTCCAATGATTCCCTGGCCTATCTCCAACCGCTCAGCGCGGTGAGCATCTCGAACGTTGCCGGCGGGTCTCTCAATTTGTCATTAACCAACGTGCCGGATGCGGGTACGGTTTTTCTCCAGACTTCAACGAACCTGATTGCCTGGTGGACGGTTGCCACCAACGCCAATCCAACCGGAAATGATCTGGAATACTCCTTCCCCATGACCAATAGGCCGGGAGCGTTTTTCCGCGCAATTCAGACTCCCTAGTTTAACCTCGTCTCCCACTTTTTAAATGGGCTGCTTAGGGCTCAACTCTCATTGGATTTCTGTTCGACGGCTTTAATGGACTCCAACAAGACGTGAGACTGGAACGGCTTCCACAAAATCAGCCCCCGAACTTTGCGTATGAATTCATCGATTTTGCGGTCACCCCCATGACCTGTCATGAATAAAAATCGTTTGCAGAGGTGGGGCTTGACGCGTTCCACGGCCAGGTAAAACATGTCGCCGGCCAGATTCGGCATGACCATGTCGCATAAAATGACCAAGTAATCGCCGGCCAGGATTTTTTTGATCCCCTGCACGCCATCACTAACAGTGTCCACCTCATACCCATTCTTCTCCAAGATTAAACGGGTCAAATCGAGCAAAGTCAGGTCGTCATCCAGAATCAGGATTTTCCTGCGGGGCGCGGGATCGGCAACGTCCGCAATGTCGTGGGTCTTTTCCACAACAGGAGCATAGTATTTCTTTTTGTTCATTTTCGGCTGCACATTTATGTATATGCTCCATTAACAGACTTGTCTCGCGCCGAAATGTCAAACTCGCGTTTGGAGCTTGGCGGCTGTTTCCTGAGTTCGATTGCGCCTGCTCCAAACGTGCCCGGAGGGCAGTTGACCTGGCAATCTGCAATTGGAGAATTTTGGAGATTTTCAGCTTGCGTCGGGCCTGGGTTTCGCCCATATAATTCCGACTGCCGAAGGTTTTAAGTTGGGCTAGAGAAGGAGTAACTGAAATAGAAAGCTGCGAAGCGATGACGTCCAAGGAATTTATCGGAAGTCTGCAACTGGCGATTCGCCAGGCTCATGGAGTGGGTTCGCAACATCTTGAATCCGTCCCCGTGCATGAGATCGTGCAGGGTCGGACGATTTGGCAAGGGACTGTTGAGGTGTTCAATATATCCGGGCACGATAAGGCCGAGCGAGTTTACGCCTGGAGTCGCAAAGGGAACAATGACACAAGCGAGCGGTTTATCACGGTCCTGGGAATTCCTCCCATCGCTTCCCCCCGTTCCGCTGTCAAGGCGGCAATAGCGGCAGAAATGAAGGAGAAGGATGACGGTTTTTCCTGGGGCGAAATGGGAAACCGGGAGCATTTCGTGCAGTTTTATGAGGATGAAAGCTGTCTCGTTGAGTGCGTGGCGCAATTTATCGGCTCGGGCCTTAAGGAACAGCAAAACACCATCGTGGTGGCCACTCACGCGCATCGGAAGGCCATTGCCGAAAAAATGCAAAACGAAGGGGTGGACATCGTCACAGCCCGTCTGCGCGGCCGGTATTTGGAATGGGACGCGGAGGAAACTCTTTCCATGTTCATGATTCGGGGGATGCCGGACGAGAATAGATTCGTTGATGCCGTTGGCGGATTGATCAAGAGTTGGGCTCAAGAAGGAAGAGGCTTGCGAGTTTTTGGCGAGATGGTTGCGGTGCTTTTGGCGGCTGGAAATACGAAGGGAGCCATTCGTCTTGAAGAAATTTGGAACGGATTGAGCAAGAGCCTGCCCTTTTCGCTGTTTTGCGCCTATCCCAGCACGGGTTTTTGCAGTCCGGCGGACGACCAATCGTTCCTTCAAATTTGTAAGGAACATTCTCGCGTCCTTCCTCCCGGCAATTGGTCGGAGTGGCGAAGGGGGGACGCCGGGGTCGCAACTGCAAGTTAATTCCGCGTTTTGCGCGAAGGTTAATTCGATTTCTCTTTGCAAATTCTCGGCGCACGGCACACTGGCCGGAAATAAATTTGAATCCAACGCCGCAACTGCCATGTTTTCACACGTTGTTATTTTTTGGACGGATCCAGCCATTAAGGACGCGCCCGACAAAATGGTCGCAGGCGCAACCACCTATTTAAGGCCCATTCCCGGCGTCGCGTTCTTCCACGTTGGCAAGATGGCCTCCAGCCACCGGCCCGTGGTGGACCAGTCTTACCAGGTAGCGTTAAACGTGGCGTTCCCATCAAAGCAGGCGCAGGATGAATACCAGACGCATCCACTGCACCTGGAGTTCGTGGAAAACGTCTTCAAACCGCTCTGCCGCAAAGTCGTGGTTTACGACTTTGAATGAACCAGATGGTGTTACCCCCTCTCGGTTGGAATGAATATCTAGCCCTTTAGGCCCGCGCGGTCTGACGATGAGCGGCAGCCAATCGGCGTGCGTTCGTTGGAAAAGGGCGCGGCCGTGTTGCTTAACGGCGCAGTAACAGCACCAACAGCACGATGATCAAGAGCGCGCCCGCTGAACCGCCGCCAATCCAAATTAAGCTGCCCAAAGCTGGCGAGAATAAGAGTTCCATATATTTGTTTCGTTTGTTCTCTTGGGCAATCGCGAGGCCTCGAGTTGATTCTCCTGCCGAGCGATTGCTTTCCGGCGTTTAATAAGCTGCATCCATGCCACTATGGGCCATCGGTTAAATGGCTGATAAGAAGATACTTACAGAAAGAATATCGCCGACTCTAATACGCGAAACTGCATTTTGCGAACTCGCTGAAATGCGGCGATTGCATTCTGCCAACTCTGTTTATCGAAGTTGCACCGATTTCCAGCCCCTTTTCGGATCGACTGCGGCCGCCCGAACGGGCTTCCGGGATTTTTGTGTTTCAATAAATGAGTTTGGGGTTTTATATTGGTGAAGGATTTATTAATGCAAAATATGTCTGTTCAAGATAAATGCTGCACGATTGTTCCTTATTTTAGGGTGGCCAGCGGCAAGCTGCCGGCGTTTCAGAAACTGTGTGAGCAGTTCGTCACGAAGACGAGCCAGGAGCCGAAGTGCCTTTATTATGGTTTCAGCTTTAGCGGCGATCAGGCTCATTGCCGCGAAGGATATGAAGACGCCGAGGGCCTGCTGGCACACCTCGAGAACGTGGGGCCGCTGCTGGAGAAGGCGCTGAAAATTGCGGAGATTACGCGGCTGGAGATTCACGGTCCTGAAGAAGAACTGGCCAAGCTCCGCGAGCCTTTGGCCAAACTGAAGCCCCAAATCTTTAGTCTTGCCTACGGATTCCGGCGATAAGTGGGCGTGACATCCAAAATGGTAATATGGCCATGAATAAATTGATTGACCCTTCAAAAACGGCGTTGGTGGTCATCGATCTCCAAAAAGGCATCGTGGGACGACAGACGGCTCCCTATGCGTCGGACAGCGTGGTAAAAAACGCAGCGTCGCTGGCCGAAGCCTTTCGGAAAAATGGCATGCCGGTGTTTTTGGTCAGGGTTTCTCCATCTCCGGATGGAAAAGACGCGTTACATCCCATTGCCGACGCGCCAATACAACCTCGCTCCGCTTTGCCGGACTGGGCGGAGATTGTTCCCGAAATGGGGCCGAAACAGGGCGATTTCGTGATCACCAAACATCAGTGGGGCGCGTTCCATGGGACGGAATTGGACTTGGCATTCAGACGGCGGGGCATATCGACAATGGTCCTTTGCGGAATAGCGACAAATATTGGCGTCGAGAGCACGGCTCGCTTCGCTTATGAATACGGCTACAATCAGATTTTTGCGGAAGACGCCATGTCGGCGCTGTCGGCGGAAGAACATACATTAACAGTCAGCAAGATATTTCCCAGAATTGGTTTGGTGAGAAAAACAAAGGAAATATTGGCCGATCTATTGCGCGATTGATTTCCGCGTCCGGCGATTGTTCTTGGCCTGAGGCTGAAATCATTTTTAAATCTCAGGCAATGCGGCCCATTCGTTCGCTGCTTGTTTATTTTCTTCTCGTTTTTGTGGGAGGCGCCTTGCTCGCGCCGTGGTTGTATTGGTTGACCCTCAATCTGGCGGCGCACCGGCCTTCATTCGAAAAACTGGCTTCCAATCCGTTTCATCGTTTTGTGGATCGCGCTTTTCTCGGAGTAGCTGTGCTGGGGCTTTGGCCGTTGTGGCGCTCGTGCCGGATGTTGCACCGGCGCGATCTCGGCCTGACTGGCCGGGGCCGCTTGCTGTTAGATGTGGCTTGCGGATTTTTGCTCGGTTTTGGTTCTCTGGCCAGTGTCGCTTTGCTCGCCATTTTATTCGGTGGCCGCTCTTTTAATTCCGCTCATTCCGGTTCCCAACTGGTGGGGCATGTGATCAGCGCCGGCCTGGCTGCTTTCATCGTCGCCATTCTTGAAGAGATTCTTTTTCGCGGCACTCTCTTTGGCATATTGCGCAAAGTGCAATCCTGGCCCACGGCCCTCGTGGTGAGCAGCGCGGTCTATGCCCTGGTGCATTTCATTCGAAACAGCGCTTCGCCCGGCGCTGTGAACTGGTTGTCGGGTTTGGCGAACTTGCCCAAAATGTTTCAAGGCGGGCCGCATTTCATCCCGGCAGTTTTTACGCTGTTCATGGCCGGAGTCACCCTGGCCCTGGCGTATCAACGGACGGGCGCCCTGTTTTTTTCCATGGGACTTCACTGCGGGTGGATTTTTTGGCTAAAGTCGTACGGTTTTTTCACCGTGGAAGCACCCGGCGCCAACCCGTCCATTTGGGGTACGGACATGCTCATTGATGGCTGGCTGGCGTTGCCCGTATTGGGTTGCATTTGCTGGATTGTGTCGCGCCTGAAAGCCGCCGGGGAAAAGCCGGGAGGGCAAACGGCATGATGACACATCTTCGCAGCGCATGGGACGCGGCGCTGAATTTGATTTATCCGCCCGTGTGCCAAATCTGCCGGGAGGAACGCGCCGGGATTAAGGAGGGTTATGTGGGCGGCGACTGCTGGTCGCAGGTGCGTTTTGTCACCGCGCCTTTTTGTCAGCGGTGCGGGTTGCCTTATGACGGGAGCATTTCGCAACCTTTCGTGTGCGGCAATTGCGAGGAGATCAAGTTTCATTTCTGTTTTGCCCGTTCCGCCGTCGTGGCCAACGCGTTGGTTTTGCAAGTCATTCACCGCTACAAATACAATCGCGCCCTCTGTTTTGAGCCTTTTCTGGCCGATCTGCTGATTCGCCAAGCAGTGCCGTCACTGAAAAATGAGAAATGGGACCTGATCGTACCCGTGCCGTTGCACCCGGCCAAGGAACGGGAGCGCGAGTTCAACCAGGCCGAACGCCTTGCCCTTCATCTCAGCCGCGCCACCCAAATACCGGTCAATGCCGGCCTGGTGCGGCGTGTCAAGCCCACGGAAACCCAGACGCAATTGAACCGGGCTGAGCGCGCGGGCAACGTCCGCGCCGCCTTCGCCCCGCGCGGACCCAAAAAATTAAATGGAGAAAAAATTGTTTTATTGGATGATGTGCTGACGACGGGCGCGACGACCAGCGCCTGCGCCCGGGTTTTGCGCCGGGCGGGCGCGGGCGATGTGTGCGTTTGGACCGTCGCACGCGGAGCTTGACGATTGGCCGGGAACGCTTTTAAATGGCAGATGCTGTTGATGAAATAATGGAAGATTCAACAATGCGGTTCTAAAAGACATGGCTACAACGTCGTTTAATAAGAAGATAGACACGGCTACGGCGACAACGTCGTTCAGCAAGAAAACGGACCCGTCCACGACGTCCTTTATCAAGAAAACTCTCGGCCTCGAAGCCGGCGAGCCCGCCGTCACTCCGCCCCCGTCTGATACCCAGACGAGCTTCCTCAAGAAACCCAAACTGGCCAGCGCCAAATCCCGCAAACGCGACATTCCTGAAGGCTTGTGGACCAAGTGCGAAAAATGCGGCAACATGATTTACGACAAGGAACTGGACGCGAACCTTAAAGTTTGCCAAAAGTGCCAGCACCATTTCCCCATCGGCGCCCGCGAACGCATCAACGCCCTGGTGGAAACGTGTTCCTTTGAGGAGATTGATGCTTCGATGGAAAGCGTCGATGTTCTGCAATTTACCGACGTGGTTTCCTACACGTCGCGATTAGAGAAGCACACCGGCAAGACGAACCTCAAGGATGCGGTTTGTACCGGCATTGGCCGCATCGGCAAATACCGGGTCGCCCTGGGTGTGATGGATTTTGGTTTTATGGGTGGTTCCTTGGGGTCAGTCGTAGGCGAAAAGCTGACGCGCTTGATTGAGTCCGCCACGGACAAGGGTTTGCCTGTGATAATTATTTCGACCAGCGGCGGCGCGCGCATGCAAGAAGGAGTGTTCAGCCTGATGCAAATGGCCAAGACGTGCGGCGCCCTGGCCTATCACGCCCGGAACAAACTGCCTTTCATCAGCGTGCTGACCAATCCCACCCTGGGCGGAGTCACGGCCAGTTTTGCGGGTGTCGGCGATTTGATCCTGGCCGAACCGGGGGCCCGGATCGGTTTTGCCGGGCGGCGCGTCATTGAAAGCACCACCCAATCGGATTTGCCCCCGGATTTTCAAACCGCTGAATTTCTGCTTGAGCACGGGCTGATCGACTCCATCGTTCCGCGCAATGAAATGAAAACCCGCCTTTGCGCCTACCTGGACTATCTGATGGAAGGCCGGGAACACCTCGCCTCGCTTGGAAAGTAATATTTGACAACGAATACCGCCTTGCCGGGGCCGGCCCCGGACGCCCTGCCGCAAGCCATTCTCCGCTTGTTGGAGCGACAGGATTACGCGCCCGCCAATGTCCCCCAGTTGCTCCAGCGCTTGGGCTGCCGTCCCGAGCAGCAACAGGCTCTGCAAAAGGCATTGCGCTCCTTGGAAGAGAATGGCCAGATCATTCGCAACAAGGGCAATCGCTATATTCAAGCGCGCGAAGCCGACCTCGTCCCCGGCGTCATCCGCATGAACCGGCAGGGCAAGGGCTTCCTTGAACCGGATGAACCCGGTCTCAAGGAAATTGTTGTTCCGGAGAACGCCACTTCCACCGCCCTGCACGGCGACCGCGTCCTGGTGCGGCGCGACGTTTCCCGGCGGCGCAGCCCGTCCGAGCGGGATGAAATCACCGGGTCAGTGGTCCGCATCCTCAAACGCCAGCGCGATCAAATCGTCGGCACGCTGCAAAGCAGCAAGCAGTTCCTGTTTGTCATCCCGGACGATCCGCGCATCCCCCATGATATTTATGTGCCGCCGGCGCGCGACACCGGGCGGCCTGCCAATATTGGCGACAAAGTCGTGGTCGAACTGCGCGCTTGGGAATCCCGTCACACCAACCCGGAGGGGGAGATCATCGAAGTGCTCGGGCCCCCTGATGAGGAGGGCGTCGATATGCTCTCCATCTTGCGCTATTACCATCTGCCGCTCCATTTTCCTAAGAAAGCAATTCAGGAAGCCGAGAAGATTGCCAAACTTCGTCCGCGCGGCGAACCGACGGCTGAGGAATCCCAGGGGCGCGTCGATTGTCGCAGTCATTGCGTCATCACTATCGACCCGGACGACGCCAAGGATTTCGACGATGCCATTTGCCTGGAGCATCACGACAAAGACCAATGGAAACTTTGGGTGCACATTGCCGACGTCTCGCACTACGTCCGCCCCGGCAGCGCCCTGGACGAAGAGGCGCGCAAGCGGGGTAATTCGACCTACTTGGTGGATCGGGTCATCCCCATGCTGCCGGAAGCGCTGAGCAACGAGTTGTGCTCGCTCAAACCCGGTGTTGATCGCCTGACAAAGTGCGTCGAATTTCTTCTTTCCAATGAAGGCCGCGTGCTCAATGCCAAATTTTATCCGGCGGTCATCCGTTCGCGCCGCCGCTTTACCTACAAGGAAGCCCTTGCCGTTCTGCAAGGGCCGCCCTCGGACGAGCCGGCCGGGCAAATGACGCAGCAAATCCATGCCATCGCCCAAAAAATCCGGGCCGCCCGCATTCGGGCAGGTTCGCTCGACCTGGATTTTCCGGAATCAAAAATTCGGCTTGACGCGTATGGCCGCGTTTTGTTGATCGAAAAAATCGAGAACGACGTATCCCATCAATTGATCGAGGAATGCATGCTGCTGGCCAACGAAGCCGTGGCCGCGCGCCTGATGATTCTGCGCCACCCGGCGATCTATCGCGTGCATGAACCGCCCAGCGACCTGCGCTTGCAGGAATATCGCGAGGATGTTTTGAGCCACGGCATTTCGTGCGGAAACCTCGGGCAACGACCCGAGGTGCAAAAGCTTTTGCAACGACTCAATTCCCTGCCGATCGGGCCGGCTTTGAAAATCGGTTTTCTCAAATCGCTCATGCGCGCCCGTTACGCGGTTGAACCGCTGGGGCACTACGGCCTGAGCAAGCCCAAGTACACCCACTTCACCTCGCCCATTCGCCGATACGCCGACTTGCTGGTTCATCGCGGCTTGTTCGATGAGGGCAAGACTTCCCTGCCGGTTTTAAAGGAAGCTGCCGCGCACATCTCAACCACGGAACGCAATTCCGCCGACGCGGAACGGGATAGCAAAGACATCAAGATGTTTGCGTTTCTCAAGGCGCAACTGAAATCGGGTCAGACGCAGAAGTATCCGGCGCTGGTGACTGATGTGCGCAATTTTGGCTTTTTTGTTGACGTTCCGGCCCTCGGCATGAGCGGCCTGGTGCATCTTTCGTCAGTCGAGGACGATTTTTATGTGTTTGAAGAATCACGCAATCATCTCATTGGCCGCCGCACCCGCCGCATTATCAAGCTGGGCGACAAAGTCACGGTGCAGGTTTTCAAGGTGGACGGCTTTAAAAAGCAGGTGGATTTTCAACTGGTCACCGAGCGCCGGCCCCAAAGAAGCGGGCGGCGGTTTTAATCAGGCCGACTTGACGAACACGGGGGCGATGGACACTTCCCCGGGAGCAGGCCGGAGAAACCGCGCCAGCCAGATGCAGAGGAGCACACACACCAATGAAACAAGGCCTGCCAGAGGGTAATGGGTAATTTCCTGGTTCGGGCCCTGCCCGATGATGCCCCCGCTGATCCAAGCGGCCAGGCCGCAGGAGAATTGTTGGACGGACGAATTGACGCTCATGAAGCCGCCGCGATAGCGCGATTCCACCGTTGCCGTCATCATTGCCATCGCCGGAACAGATCGGCCGGACATGCAGATCATGAGCAGCGTCGAAGTCGCCAGCGCGGCGAGCAAGGGAACATGGGGAAGATTTGTCAGGGCGATGATGGGGACCGAGGCGAACAGCGACATCAGCGTGAAGACGCGCAATTTTCCAGCGCGGTCAGCCCAGCGTCCCACCCCATTCATGCTGAAGAACGTGCATAACCCTCCTGTCAAATAAATGAACGGCAGTTGCTTCTCGGTCAATCCCACGTTGTAAACCATGTAGGTGGCCATTGTGGGAAAGATGGTGAACCCGGCGCAAGTGAGGACCATCATGAACAAAAAAGCCATTTGATGGCTGGGCTCCATGAGGACGGCCAGCATGCGCGCGGCGGGATGCTGGTCGCCGGCCTGTTCCAAGTGACTGCGCAGGGGAGGCACAAACCGGAAAACGGCGATTAAAATCGGCACGCTGATCCCGGCAATGGCGTAGAACGGCACATGCCAGTTAAAATCGGAAGCGAGCACCAACCCCAGCGGCACCCCAAAAATCGCCGCGACGGAAAAGGCGGACATGACCATGCCCATCGCCTCGCCGCGCCGGTACTCCGGAATGACGTCGCCGACAATGGCGAGAATCACGGCGCCCGTCACGCCGCCGAAAGCGCCGGCAATGGCCCGGGCGGCCAGAAGCAAATGGTACGTCGGTGCCAATGCGCAAAAGAATGTGCCCATCGCAAACCCCAAAAAAAGCCAGAGCAGCCCCGTCTTGCGATCAAAGCGATCCAGGAAAAACCCCGCAGCCACGCCAGAGATGCCCGCCGCGATGGCGTAGGCCGCGACCATCAGATTGAACTGGGCCGGGGCAATGTGCATGACGCGCATGTATTGCGGACCCAGCGGCAGGACGATCAAAAAATCCAGCATCGTGGTAAACTGGATTGCTGCCAGGAGCACCAGCACCAATCGTTCGTTCTGTAGTTTCAAATACGCAAAACTCCAAGTTCAAAGCTCGTCCGTAGCATCTCGTGTTGAGGGAGCCAGGGGGAGCTTGGGACGCAAAGTCCAAGGCTGCAAACATAGCACCAAATCGCCGCTACGCGAGGGAAAAACCTCTAATCGTCTTCGGGTGTCTTTTGCACCGCCCATTGCGGATATGGCTGGGCGGTGCCTTTCACGGCGCGCCACAGGATGCGGTTGAGCCGGTCTTCGGGACATTGATCAGCCTCGTCCAGCGGCAGACGCGCGGAGAAGGTAGCGTCTTTACGGAGTTGCGGGTCGGCAATTTTTTTCGGTTTTGGGTTCAATTCATCCAGCGGCACGCGATTGGGCACTGCGTCGAAGGGCGTTAGATCGGGCGCGTCTGTGAAGCAGTCAAACATTGGCGTAGCGGTCGCGTCCATCTGATTCATCGGCGGCAAACCGAGCATGAGTTCAATCGTGCGCAACAGGCTGGTGGTGTTATACGGCGTTGACACAACCGCATGCCGTTTCGTGTACGGGCTGGCGACGTAGGCGGTCGTGCGATACGCGCTGGCGTGGTCCCAGCCCGCTTGCGGGTCGTCTTCGATGGCAAAGATGCACGTCTCGCTCCAAAACCGGCTGTGGCTGACCGCGTCGAGCACCCGGCCCACGGCAAGGTCGTTGTCCGCCACTTGTGATTCCGGCTTGGCCGAATCCTCCTTGGCGCCGGAGGTATGGTCGTTCGGCAGCCAAAGAATGAGCAAATCAGGCAACACGCCGGTTTGCTCGCATTTCTTCAGGTCGGCAATGAATTGTGCCGCACGATAAATGTCGGGCACATCCAAATTCCAGCCAAACCCGTTCGTGGCCACGTAGGGGCGCAATGATTCGATGTGGGCCTCGCTCCATAATACGAGGTTGCCGTGGCCGTTCGTGAAATCGCGGTAAAAATCCAAAAATCCCGGCTTGGCTTTGTGAGGCGTTTTCCAGCGCCATTTGGAAAACGTGAACTCGCCGTAATCGCGCAGCGTTTTGCCATGCGCGATCGCGTCGTCCCAAATGAAACCCGCCGGCGAATAGGCCAGGGCATCGATTTCATTGGTTTGCGCTCCGGAGGGATAGCTGCGCGGAAAACCGGCAAAGGATTTTTCCATGTAATCCGTTGCAATCGCGCTGTCGGTCCATTGGTGGCCATCCGGGCTTTTGCTGCCGGAGCAATAGGTGTGGTCCAGCAGCGCGAATTCATGCACGAGCTTGTGCTGGTTGGGCGTAACCGTCTCGCCAAAAACACAGAGGGAGGCATCGCTGTCGCCATCCCCGGCGTCACCCAAGACCTGGTCATAGGTGCGGTTTTCCTTTATTATATATATGACATGTTTGAAGACGCTGGGCTCGCCCACCCGTTCCGGCACGGGACGCGGCGGCTGCCCGGGCCGCGCGGGCAACCGGGCTTCGGCGAGCAACGGATAACGGATGTCGTCCAGCGCCACTTGGTTGAACGCCGCCAGCCGGCGCGAGGAGGGAAGGGGGACCAGCGAGAGGGAGCCGTGCCACTGGGTGGAATTGAACTCCGGGCTCTTGTTGGTCGGGTTAACTCGCCCCGGGCTTAGGCCCTTGATATTCGCCACGCAAATCGTTTTGCGCTCCTTATCAAAAACGATCGCGCCAGGAAACCATCCCACCGGAACAAGCCCCAGCAACTCGGAAGCGCCCGGCTGGAACTGGATCACGCCGACCGCATTCTGTGTTCCATTGCATACGAACAGCCTTTTGCCCGAGGCATCGAAGGCCAGCGCATTGGGCTGGGCGCCGAATAAATCCCCCGGATTTTGCCGCGCGCAAATTGTTTCCACGAGTTGCTCCGTGCTCGTGTCGATGACGCTGACGGTGTCGCTGCCGGCATTGGCCACCGCGACATAACGGCCATTGGGCGAGAGCGCCAGCGCGGACGCGTGCAATCCGGTGAGAATTTCGGTTTGACCTCCATTGGTCCCCAGGTCAATAATTGAAACCGAGCCTTCGCTCGCAATGTAGCGAACAGGGTCCACGCGCATCCATGTGCCGTCTCCGGCTGGTCCCGTCAGATCGCCCGGTCCGGGACGGCGTCCGCCCCAATTGCTGACATACGCCTTCTCTCCGGCCAGCACGACGTCATACGGCGCGACTCCGACGTTCCAGATCCGCAGAATGCGCCCGCTGGCCGCGTCCAATTCGGCAAAGCGATTGGAAAGATTCAGCGCCACGTAAAGTCGTTTGCCGTCCCGCGAGACGGCGAGGCCAGCGGGGATTTCATTCGTGTGCTGCGGCGCTTTGGCCGCCGGCAGCGGAATGGAAAACAGCGGTGCCACCGCCGGGAACTGTTGCATGACTCCGACGCTCCAGCCGGCGCGCGGGAGTGGAATGGAGAACATCGCCTGCACCTCCCCATCTGGCCGAACGCCGAAGACCTTGATGTCGCCGTTGACATTGGCCAGATAAAGGCGGGTGCCATCCGGCGAAAAGGCGAGTCCGGTGAAGCTAAGTTCCGCTTTTGCATCGTGATTCAGATCGGCGTCGGACGATGCTTCGACGGGGGAGTTGGTATCGGGGTCCTTTGGCAATTGGACGTGCTGCAAAATCCGGCCTGACGCAGGGTCCAAAGTAATCAACTGATTGGAATTGCCGGCAGTGACCAGCAAGCGGCCATCGGGGCTGAGGACCAGCGCCTGCGGCCTCAAGCCCGGCAGCGCAACCTGAAGCCCGGCCGGCGTCAATGCTTGATTGACGGGCAGAGTGCCGTTCAGCGAAATCCTTCCGGCAGTTTGAAGTGGGTTTTTATGAGCGGCCAAACAACCGGTGAATAAAGCCAGCCCCCACGCCAGTGCGCCCCATTTGCGAACAAGGGCAACTCGAACAGTTGATTCTCTCATTTCTCGGAGCCAATGGGCATCTAATGTGTTGCCGCCGAATGTCGTTTCGCCACGAAGCTGTCGGCGCTATTGGGATCGCCGGTCCCCTTGTAAACAGCGGTTTCGGGGTAGCCGAAGAGCGGCCGGGTCATCACGACCTTCCCATGGTCGCTTTTGGAGGCGATAAGCCTGTCCGGCGCCTTGCCGTGTTCGACCCAGTCCACAATGGCGGAAAGCCAATCCACCTCGCTTGCGCCCGGGCCGCCGCCGCAATGCAGACAGCCCGGAACCATAAACAGCCGGCAGTAATCCGCGGCGTTGGAATCGTGAGCCTGTACTTGACGATAATAATCGACAGTGGCTTGCGCTTGCAGCGCCGGGTCGGCCCACCCGTGCCAAATGATGAGCTTGCCTTTTCGCGCTTTGAAGGCGTCCAAATTGGCGTTGGTGGCATTGAGAAAGGAGGCGGCTAATCGGGTATCGCTCGCGAAATTTGAAAGATTGTATGTCGAATAATCCCAGTCCGGATTATTGAAGACCAGAAATTTTAACACTTGAGTGCCGAAGGCGAACATCAGATCGGGAGCGTGAGCTTGGGCGACAAGCGCCGGAATTGGCCCAACAATCCAAGCCAGCCATTGGTCGGGATCGCATTCTGCCCCGGGCGTATATCCTGGATAGAGTTGTCCCGTGGAATTACTCGCGCCTGCGTAGATGGCAGTCATGGCCTTGCGTTGTTCGTCGGTCAAATTCGGCACTTTGGACAAATCGAAGTGCGCCGAGGGCGGGTCTTGAACGATGCCGTCTTTCAGCCCGTCCTGCGCATCGCATTGCTCGAGAATGGAGTTTTGCAGCTTCTGCAGGGCGTTTTTATCCAGCGCCGTTTTGTCGAGATGGCTGGAATCCGGATAGAGCGCCTTGGCGGTGGCAACCGAGGCGGCCGCAAAGCCGGTCCAATTAAACGCCGGCGCGCCGGCGACGATCCCGTCAAAATCGTTCGGAAACCGTTGCCCTTCCATCATGGCCTGGCCTCCGCCGCGCGAGCAACCGGCAAAGTAACTGTAGGCGGGGTCGGCGTTGTAATAACTGCGGATGATGGCCTTGGCCACCGCCGCCGTGCGATGCACCGCGAGATAGCCGAAGTTTAGCTGTGCCTCCAAATTGGTGAAAGCCCACCCCGCCGTGAAAGCGGACGGCCACTCGTGTCCAGTATCAGTGCCAACCGTGGCGTAACCACGATTGACCGAATCCCGCGCGCCGTTCTGCACTGTCCCCACAAATCCGCCACCGCCGCCCATGACGAATCGTCCGTTCCAGTCGTCCGGCAATAGCAACTCAAAGCGAATGGTACCGCCGATGACACCGTTGACAACTACATGGAGGGCGACATGGGGATTTTTCTGAGGGTCGGGAGCCACCGGCGTTGCCGATTCCAAAACCACATCCGGCAAGCGCAGATGGCGCAGCTCGCCAAGGGTCATGTGGTTCGTCGATTGCCCAGAGGCCCGGACAACGCCGCACAGCAGTGCGAGAAAGACGAAAACACCTCGTTTCACAATTCTCTCGGACAACAGATAGTTTGAAGGTCGGTTCATGCGATTCATTTGAAAATTCAGATGATATTGACGCCCTTAAGACCAAAATTTGCGGCAGCATTGAGCAAGTGCGTGTCGTTGGAATAGACTTCCATGAAGCCGCCCTCAGCGGCACAAGCGAGATGAATGGCATCGGCGGCGCGCAGGTGAATTGTGGGCGGCAGGACCGCGTACTGCCCGGCCACGCGAGTGATTACGCTTGGTGAAACTGGCAGCCACTCGAAGGCGTTAGCCTGGGAGTCTTTCTCAAACTGCTTGATTAATTCTGAAAATGCCGCGCGGGTGAGGGCTCTGTCCCGCAGTTTGCGATGAAAGGCGCCAATAACTTCGGCCTGCCCGTGCAAACAACAGGCAAGGGCATCTGTCCCGGCCTTGGCGCGGACCTTTTCCCAACCGGGGTCTGCGACGTACAATCGAACGACGTAACTCGTGTCAAAATAAAGCATCAGATCCGGTCTTCCCTGTCTTCGGAGATTGCCAGTGTTGAGTCCCTCCCGCCACGGCCCAATCTGCCGTTTTCCACGAGCTTCCGGAATGCGGGGGAAATGAATTTGCGGCGGGCGAAATAGGGTATCGCCGCCACCGTCGTTGCCGGTACTATCCTGGCCACAGTGCGGCCATGATCGGTCACGAAAATTTGACCGTGCTGAACCGCTCTTCGCACCCACCGCCCTGTCCGTGTATGGAGTTCCCGGATGGTGATCGTCTTCATGTGTCTCAATGTGACACAATCGAGGCAAACGTCAACGCAAAAATCTGCCGCCAATTGATATTAAAATCGTGAAGTGACCCACTAGACGCTTGACTTCAATGAAAACGCCGGGATGATTGACCGATTCAGCAAACAAACTATTATGTCGCATTCAAACAGTGTCTCGAATAGCAATCGATTGTTCCTGGGCAGTTTTCTGATATTGGTCGCGGCGGGCATGGGGTTCTCAGCGCGGGGGGCCATTCTGGGCACTTGGGGCGCGGAGTTCGGTTTTACACAATCGGAACTGGGGGTCATAACCGGGTTCGGCTTGACCGGGTTTGGGTTGACGGTGGTTTTCTTCAGCGTTTTGACGGAACGCCTCGGTTACGGCGTGCTGATTGCGCTTACTTTTGCCTTCCATGCGCTTTCCGGGCTGGTGACGCTGGCGGCTGTTCCCATCTTTCATGCTTTTGGCAAGGAAGGAGTATTTTGGTGTTTGACGATTGGGACGTCGATGTTCGCCGTGGGCAACGGCGCTTCGGAAGCCGCCATCAACCCACTGGTCGCCATGCTGCATCCCAAGGAACGGACGCACCGGCTCAATATTCTTCACGCCGGCTATCCGGGCGGGCTGATATTGGGGGCATTTCTGGGGGTGCTGCTGAAGGGCGCCAGGTGGGAAATCATCTTGTTGACATACCTTGTGCCCACGGTGATTTATGGCTGGCTGATGTTCGGGCAGACATTCCCGGCCTCGCAGGCCAAAAAGCACAACATGGGCATGGCCACAATGTTGAAGGATTTTACGTCGCCCGTCCTGCTCTGCCTGCTGGTGCTGATGGCCATGGTCGGTTTTGTGGAATTGGGGACAGACAGTTGGATCCAAAACATCACCGGCAGCCTGATGGCCGATCCTCAAAAGGGGCTGTATTTGTTTATCGGCACATCAACCATGATGTTCATCCTCCGTTTTGTGGCCGGGCCGATTGTCCATCGCATTTCACCGTTGGGCCTGCTTTTTGTGAGCGCGTGTTTTGGGGCAACGGGTTTGTTTTTTTTGAGCGAAGCGGGTGCGAAGTTTAATATTGGCGGTCCAATGGTGGCGGCCTCGATGGCCGCCACCGTTTACGGCATCGGCAAAACTTTTTACTGGCCGACGATGCTGGGAGTCGTGGCGGAGCGATTTCCCCGGGGCGGGGCCTATACCTTGGGGGCGATGGGTTGCGTGGCGACATTGTCCGCCGGATTGTTGGGCGGCCCGGCTATTGGTTACATGCAGGATTATTTTGCTTCGCAAGATTTACTGCAAAAGGCGCCGGCAGCGTATGAGCGTTACAAGGCCGACAAGGAAAACTCGCTGCTGTGGATCTTTCATGTCCGCGGCATGGACGGCAGCAAAGTGGCCATTCTCGCTGACGATGGAAAACGATTGGCCGAGGACTTGCGTGTTCTTGGACAAACCAAGGCCGAACCGAATCAAGTAACGCGTCTGACGATGTTGAGCGATTGGTGGACGAGCGCCCGGGTTGCAGCAGAGCAGGATCGCGGCCCGGTGAACGAAGCCACCTTGCACGGAGGGCGCATGGCCTTGCGCTGCACGGCGTTCGTGCCGGTAACGATGGCACTGGGTTATTTGCTGCTCATTTTATATTTCGAAGCCCAGGGAGGCTATAAGCAGATTCACCTCGAGGACACAGCCCCGACGGCTCCGCTTTAGGGACCCGGAGGAGCCTGCAATTCATAGCTGACGACGGACAGCGCGTAGAGGGCGGCGGTGTCGCTGCGCAAAACAAGCGGGCCAAGGCTGATGGGAAGTCCGCCGGCGTAGCGAATGGCGGCGAGTTCGGCGTCCGCGAAGTCGCCTTCCGGGCCGATCCAGAGTCGGATGGATGCCGGTCGTTTTTTGAAATATTCGCGGGGATGCCGGGCATCGTTTCTTAATGAACCGACCAGCGACAAATCGAAATTTTCGCGCCGGACCAGCAAGGCCGGCAACGAAACCGGGGCCTCCACTTGCGGCAGCCAGCGCTGGCCGCATTGCTTGATCGCTTCAACGGCAACGTGTTGCCATTTTTCTGCTTTGTGATTGACAGCCTCGCCGTCCAAATGCGTGGCCACCCGCTCGGAGAGCAGGGGAATGATGCGGAAGGCCCCGAGTTCCGTCGCCTTTTGAATGATGGTTTCAAGGAGTTTGCCCTTGGGCACGGCCTGCACCAATGTGACGCGGCACAGCGGGGTGGGGGAGGAAAGAGTCTGCTCGACGGACAGCGTCACCGTCTTGCGGTCCACCGAGCTGACGGCGCACAAAAACTCACGGCCCGCGCCGTCCAGGATCGCCACTGTCTCGCCGGTCTTGATTCGCAACACAGCGAGCGCGTGGTGTGCTTCCGCGCCGGTCAAGGTCAGGATTGGCCTCTGGCATTGCGGCGGCGGAAGGTAAAAGCGATGCATGGCGCGGCGCTAGCGAAACAATCGTTTGGCCTTGTCAAAAAAACCTTTGCTCATGGGGTGGACGTTTTCATCGCACGACTTGGCGAATTCCTCCAGTTTGGCCCGTTGCGCGGCATTTAATCGCGCCGGAATTTCCACCTGCACGCGCACCATTAAATCGCCGTTCCCGTAGCCCTGGACATTTCTGACGCCCTTGCCTTTCAAGCGAAACACCGCGCCATTTTGAGTGCCGGGGGGGATTTTGATCTCGGCCGTGGCATCGAGCGTGGGGACTTCGATTTCCGCGCCAAGGGCGGCTTGGGCGAAACTGATGGGCACCTGGCAGATCAGATCATCCCCTTCGCGCTCAAAAATCTCGTGGCGTTTAACGTGCAGCACCACATATAAATCTCCGGCTGGTCCGCCGCGGACGCCGGCTTCGCCGTTGCCGGAGGAGCGCAGGCGCGCGCCGCCGTCCACTCCGGCGGGGACTTTGATTTTAATTTTGGTGGTGCGCTCATGCCGGCCCGTGCCGTGGCAAACGCGGCAAGGCTTGTCCACGATGCGCCCCCGGCCTTCGCAACGGGGACAGGTCTGGGCAATGCTGAAAATGCCGCGTGCGCTGATGACCTGGCCGCGTCCGCCACAAGTCGCGCAGGTTTTTGTGTTGGCGCCCGGCTCGGCCCCGCTGCCTTTGCACGCGTCGCATTCGCCCATCTTCGAGACGGTGATTTCCTTTTCGCAGCCGTGGGCGGCTTCCATGAAAGTCAGCTCGATGTCGTAACGCAAATCGTCGCCGCGTTGCGCGCCGCCGGAGCGCCGTTCGCCGCCGCCAAAGAACTCGTCGAAAATTCCGGAATTGCCGAAGACTTCGCGGAAAATATCCGTCGGATCATGGAATCCGGCCGGACCGCGGGCGCGCGAGCCGAAAGCGGCATGGCCGTGTTGATCGTAGGCGGCACGGGACTGCGGGTCTATCAAGACCTCGTAAGCTTCACCCAGTTCCTTAAATTTGTCCTCGCTTGCCTTGTCGTTCGGATTGCGGTCAGGATGATATTTCAGGGCCAGCTTGCGGTAGGCCTTCTTAATTTCCTCGTCGTCGGCGGTTCGGGCCGCACCGAGGACTTCGTAATAGTCGCGTTTTGACATAGTTGGGTTATGCCGACGGCTTTTTGGCCACGATCACTCCGGCGGGGCGAACCAGTCGATTGCGAAACTTATAACCTTTGCGGATTTGCTGCGTGACGTGTCCTTCGGGAACTTCGGCGTTTTCCTGTTCTGAAACCGCTTCGTGCAGATTATGGTCAAAGACTTTGTCCCGGGCATCAATTTCCTCCAAACCGGCCTCGGCCAGGGTGGATTTGAGTTGGTTGTAAACCATCTGCACGCCGGCCTGCAGCGATTGAGCGGCGGCGCCATCGGAGGCCGAGGCCGCCAGTGCCATTTCGAAAGTGTCCAAAATCGGGATCAATTTTTGCAGCAGGCTTTCGTTGGCGTAAGTGGCGGAATCCTGGCGTTCGCGCGCGGCGCGTTTTTTGTAGTTTTCGAAATCGGCCGCCTCGCGCAACAGGCGCTCCCGGTATTCCTCGGCTTTGGCGGCCTGTTCCTGCAATTGATTGATCTGTTCCGGCGTCAACGGATCCTGCACGGCCACAGTCTCGGTCTGTTTGTCCACCTGCTTTTCATCTCCTTTGGCGCCCTTAGTGTGCTTCTTGTCCGTTTTAATATCCATACTCCAAGACTAAATCACATCTTCAGCTTCTTGCAATGCCCGTTAGAGGGCCAGAGTGGGGCAGGGGACGTCTTGGGAGGTGAATTGCACGGAGACGTGCGTTGCGCCCATGCGCTCCAGGCGCTCTCCCACCACCCGGCAGGCCAGTTCGGGTTTGTTGCAATCCCGGCTGAGATGGCCCAGGTAAAGTTGGCGCAGTTCGGCGGAAAGGATCTGCTCAACGACATCGGCGGCGCCGTCATTGGAAAGATGGCCGTGCCGGCTCAATATGCGCTGCTTCAAACTCCAGGGCCGATGCGGGTCGTCCTGCAACATTTTTAAATCATGATTGGCTTCCAGCAAAAGGACGTTGGCGGACCGGATTCGTTCCACCACCAGTTTTGTGGCGTGCCCCAGATCCGTCAGAAAACCGATGTTGCCGGCCAGGGTGTGCAAAAGAAATCCGACCGGATCGCAGGCGTCGTGCGGCACCGGGAAGGTGTCGATCACCACATCGCCAACCGCAAACGAATCGCCGGTGGCGAAGAGGCGGGCGTCGATTTGAATTTGCAATTGCGCTTCGATGGCTTCGCGGGTATCGCGATTGCAATAGACGGGGATTTGCAACTTGGCGGCCAGGCCAATCAGGCCGGAGATGTGATCAGAATGTTCGTGCGTGATCAGAATGCCCTGGATGCTTTCCGGGCTGCGGGCGATGGTGGCCAGGCGCTGGCGAATCTGCCGTCCACTAAAGCCGGCGTCGATCAGAAGGCGGGTCTCCGCCGTTTCCAAATAAGCGCAATTTCCTCCCGAACCGCTCCCCAAGATCGTCAGTTGTACCGCCACGCGCTGACCTTAGAAGGAGCGAGGGCCTCCAGCAATCTTTTTCTGACAGATCGATTTTTTTGAATTCCCTCTTGAGCAAAACGAAATAAAGGTTAAGATTCCTGCGATGTCTCAGGGACTACATTTGTCGCAGCGCATGTCGCTCTCGCAAGTGCTGGCGCCGCAGTTGCAGCAATCACTGGCGCTGCTCCAGGCGCCCACGCTGGAATTGAAGGCGCTGGTGGAACAGGAATTGCAACAAAACCCGTTGCTGGAGGAAGTGCCCACGGCGGAAGTGGAGATGAATGAGCGGATCAAGAATGACGAGGCGGACGATGGCTCCATCGCCGCGGCGGATCTGGCCGAACCGCCCGCCGACGTCAAATTTGATCCAGCTACCGAGAAGCCGAGCAACGCTCCCGTGGACGATTTTCAGGCCGAGTTCGAGCGCCTGACCCAAATGGATCAGGAATGGCGGGATCATTTTGCCCAGACCAATTTGCCCACGCGCCAGGGGCCGGAAGCCGAGGAGCGGCGGCAGTTCATGTTCGATTCCCTCGTGGCCGGCACGTCCCTGCAAGAGCATCTCCTTGAACAGATGCGCTTTTCCGACATGAACGAGGAGGAGAAGTCGGTTGCGGAAATGCTCATCGGCAATATCGACGACCACGGCTTTCTCAAGGCGACGGTCGAAGAGCTTTGTTTTTCAACCAATAAATCGCACGAAATAATATCGTCGGTCTTGAAGACGATCCAGGCCTTTCATCCCCCCGGCGTGGCGGCGCGTGATATGCGCGAATGTTTGATGTTGCAACTGGAGCGGGCTGGACGCGAAAAAACCCTCGAATACCGGATTGTGCGTGATTTCATGGAAGCGCTCAAAAAACGCAAAATGCCCGAGATGGCCCGCGGCTTGAGCGTGACGGTCGATCAAATCCAGGCCGCGGTGGAACGCATCGCCCACTTGGAGCCCCGCCCGGGCCGCGAATTCCTGCCGGACGACGACCGCTATATTTCCCCGGAAGTTTTTGTGCAAAAAATCGGGGACGAATATGTCGTCACGACCAATAACGAGCAAATTCCTCACCTGCGCATCAGCAACACTTACAAGGACATCATGGCCAAGGCGGATGCCCCGGCCGAGGCCCGCGAATACATCCGGGAAAAAATCCGCGCTGGAAAATTTTTAATCAAGAGCCTGCAGCAACGGCAGCAAACCATCCTCAACATTGGCAATGAAATAGTCAAACGGCAGAGGGAATTCATGGAAAAGGGCGTGGCCTGCCTCAAGCCGATGACGATGGTGCAGGTGGCCGAAGTGGTGGGGGTGCACGAGACAACGGTCAGCCGGGCCGTTTCCAACAAATACATCGACACGCCCCAGGGGATTTTCGAAATGAAATATTTCTTCACCTCGGGTATTCAAACCGACAGCGGCGGCGGGGTTTCCAACACCAGCGTCAAAGACATGGTCGCGGATATGTTCGCCAAGGAGAATCCGAACAAGCCATTGTCCGATCAGGAGATCGTCAAGATGCTCAAGGAAAAAGGCATCGTCATTGCCCGGCGCACGGTGGCCAAGTATCGCGCTGAATTGAGCATTCTCCCCTCAAACCTGCGCAAGGTTTATTGAGGATTGTCCTTCCGGGATTTTAAGGCTTCTTTAGTCGCTGCCTGGAGTTCGTCCAGTTGGGGTTGCAGTTCTTCCTTCTCCGCCCGAACCATCCGGTCGATGAAAAGAATGCCGTTGAGGTGATCCAGTTCGTGCTGGATGGCACGGGCCAAAAGTCCGCCGCAGCGAAATTCTATCGTTTCCCAATTTTCGTTCATGGCCCGAACCTCCGCCAGGCTGGGCCGCGAAATTTCGCCGTAGATTTCGGGGAAGCTCAAGCATCCTTCCGAACCGGCCACGCTTTCGCCGATGGTTTTAATTTCCGGGTTGATCAGCACCAGGGGCATGACCGTGTTGACCTCCTCCACATTGCCCTCCCGCTCGAAGGTCGATGGCCGGTCGGTCGCCCCGCGCACGTCCAGCACCGTCAACTGCAAGGCCCGGCCGACTTGCTGCGCAGCCAGTCCGACGCCCTTGGCGGCCTTCATCGTTTCCAACATGTCGTCGATCAGTTGCTTGATTTCGGCGTTGATCTTTTCCAGGCGCGCGCCCTTCTGGCGCAACACCGGATTGCCATACTTGACGACTTCCAGAATCATGGGTGTGAGAATTGCAGGGTGAGGTCCTTCATCATAGTCGCGATTTGGGGTATGGAGGGGCTTTGTCCTGTGCGCACATAATAGCCGCTGGTGGTCACGCCGGTGAGGAGGCTCATGGCGTTGCTCAACCCGAGCAATTTTCCGAGACAAAAGCCGGAATTAAAATGATCGCCCGCCCCCGTCGTAATCAATGGTTTGGCCACAAACGGCCCATTGGCCTGGTCAACCGTTTGCCCGCTGACCGCCAGCGCGTATGTCACCGGATGAATGACCAGTGTGCCGACGTTTAATTTCGCCGCTACCTGCAAAGCAAACTCGGCCAGGCTTTTTGGGTCAGCCGCTTTTGGCCGGAATCCAAAAACCTCGCCGATTTCGTGGGCTTCCTTTTCGTTCAAGCCGAGGATGACGTTGAAATGCTTTTCGAATTGCCCGATCAATTCCAAGGCGCGCAAAATGTCCTGGCGGGTTCGTTTTTCCGGATCGGCCAGGTCGAAAAACAAGTAGCGCCGCCGCCCCTTCATGTCCGGGCAAACCTCGCGCAAAATGGATTCCCACAGATCGCTCATGTAAGGCAGCATCGTCCAGTTGACAAAGCCGACGAGATCAGCGCCGCCAAACTTCGCGGCGAACTTTTCCCTGCCGAAACGGGCCTGGATGTTTTCCCAAGTCACTTGTTTGAGCGAGGCATGTTTCCCGATCATGATTTTGCCGTCCTCGAATTCCAGCGCATCGGTCGTGCCCGGATCGGCGATGCTGTAAACCTCGGCGCGTTGGGCAAAATCCTTGAAAACAGGGTGAAGGTTGGGATAGCCGAGCAACCCCAGGTAAGTGACGCACAACCCAAAACCAGCCAGCGCATTGGCCATAATCGGGCCGTTGCCGCCCAGCTTCGTCATTTGGCTGACCAGTTCGAGATTGGCGCTTTTGCCCGCGGCGGCGGCGAGGCGTTCCGCCAATTTGGCGATGGAAGGAAGTCGCTGAAAAACTTCCGCGCTCTCACGCTTGTCCACGGCGTGCAGGATCTCATCCACGAAACCATCCAGGCCCACGAACGCCGTCAGGGTGGAAGCGCGCGCGGTGTTGTCCAGCAGGGCTTGCGCGCACTGCGCGCGAAGGTCGGGTAGGTTCATGAAAAATCTTAGAGGGACTCGGCAGGCACACCCGCGACATTCAGGATGCGCTCCAGATCAGCGTCGTTGAAAAATTTAATCTCGATGGCGCCCTGGCCTTTTTGATAGCGCACGGTGACTTTGGTGCCAAAACGTTCCTGCAATTTGTCGCGCAGGCCCGCAATGTGGGCGTCCTGGAGAAGCGGACTTCCTGGAATTTTTTTGCCATTTTTGTCGCCGGTCTTGTTTTGCAGGTAGGAAACCAATTCCTCTGTCTGCCGCACATTCAGCGACTTTTTAAAAACGCGTTCCGCCGCGAGCTTTTGTTCATCGGCGGAGGACAGGCCCAGAATGGCCTTGGCATGTCCCACTGACAACCGGCCATCGCGCACATGGGCCTGCAATTCCGGCGCAAGCTTCAAAAGGCGCAGGGCATTGGCAACCACCACCCGGCTTCGCCCGACCTTGATCGCTGCCTCTTCCTGGGTCAACTGGAACTGGCCGATCAACTGCGCGTAACCCTGCGCTTCCTCGATGGCATTCAGATTTTCGCGTTGCAGGTTTTCGATGAGGGCCAGCTCCAAAACCGCCCGATCATCCGCTTCGCGCACGATGACCGGCACCTCTTTCAGGCCGAGCATTTGCGCGGCGCGCCAGCGCCGTTCCCCGGCGATCAATTCAAAATTCCCGCCCTGCGGCCGCACAATCAAGGGTTGGACGATGCCCTGCTCCTTGATTGAATCGGCCAATTCCTTGAGGGATTCGGGCGCAAAATCCTTGCGCGGTTGAAAGGCGCAGGGGCGGACTTTGGCGACCGGCACGCGCAGCACGCGTTCGCCCGCAGCGCTTTCCGCCGTCAGAGCCGGGCTTGGGAAGGCGTTTCCGCCCGGCTTGGGTGCGACGGCGGCGCCGCCGCCAAGCAGCGCGCCAAGCCCCCGTCCTAAAACTGGTTTAGCAGCCATCCCGCAGAAATTACGGGCAAAAGGACCGTCTCGCAATAATGAAATCGGCACGATTCATGCGTATATCAGAAGTGCGTATCTCCCCAACCGGATACGCAGTGCGGACGGAGCTCGGTCAACGTTCCAAAGACCGAGCTCCGTATTTTTTTCAAGCGCCGGAATCGCCCCGTTTCCAAGTCAGAACCCGAAGCGTATTTATCCATTTATTCTTCAAGGCGAGCTGATGCGGTAGTAGCGGGCGGGGGTGCTCGGCTGAAAAGGTTCGCTGAAGTAGAACAGGCCGTTGGTGAGAGTGACGTTCGTTAGTGGCGTCCAAATGGGGTTGGCCAGATTGGTGCAGGCTTCCACCACGATGGGAATGTTCGGCGTGCCCGCAATGTTGAATCCAAATTGATGGTTCCGAAGACCGAAACTGCCGTCGTTAGTCCGAATCAACGGGTCGATTGCCGTAGCAGTAAGACCCGCAAAAGTGTTACTCCAGCCAGTGGCGCCAGGCAGATAATAAACGATCGCATCGGTATCATAAATGAACACAGCCTGACCCACGCTGGGAGCATTGCCTGTGAAAATAACGCCGGTCAGGCTGAGACAGTCATCGAAAGCAAACGCCCCGAGGCCGGTGACGCTGCCAGGAATTGTCACGCTGGCCAGACTGGTGCATAACCAGAACGCATCAGCTCCGATGTTGGTGACGCCGCTGGCGATGGTGACATTTGTCAGCCTGCTGCACACAGCGAACGCGCCCTCTCCGATGCTGGTGACGCTAGCGGGAATCGTCACGCTAGTCAAACTGGTGCAGGTGGCGAAAGCATCAGCTCCGATGCTTGTGACGCCATTGGAAATCGTGACACTGGTCAGATTGAGGCAGTCCTCGAACGCATCAGCCCCGATGCTGGTGACGCTGCCAGGAATGGTGATACTGGTTAGGTCGGTGTTACCAAAAAACGCTTCGTTCCCGATGCTGGTAACCGGCACTCCATTGATAGTGGATGGGACGAACACGCCGCCACCGGGCCCGGAGTAACTGGTAATAGCTATGGTGCCGGCATTTGTCACGTAACTGAATGGCGCCAAGAGCACCGCCGGAACACCGGCAAAGTATTGCTCCAACCAGTAGTGCCAGGCAAATAACAGACTGTTGCGTTGGTGTCACCCTCGAACACAGTTGGACCAAAATACGGATCCATGACAACGGTCGGAGCATTGCCGTAGAAATAGACGCTTATTAGATTGGGGCAATAAGTGAACATTTCGTATTCCATGTTGGTGACGCCCTTGGGAATCGTTGCGTTTGTAAGACTATTGCAGAGTTCGAACACCGATGGCCCCATATTGGTAACGCTGCTGGGAATTGTGACGCTAGTCACGGCGCTCCCTGCGAACGCCACTACCCCGATGCTGGTAACGCTGCCGGGCACGGTATAATTGCCGCCGAGCTTACCCGGAAATTGAATGAGTGTGGATTCGCTCTTGTCGAACAACACCCCATTCGTACTACTATAAAACGGATTTTGTAGATCCACTGTTATAGCGTTTAGATTGGCGCAAAAAGCGAATGCAGCGTCATCTATACTGATAACGCTGGCTGGAATCATCACGTTGGTTAGGCTGGCGCACTCCTCGAAAGTCCCAGCTCCAATGTAGCTGACGCCGTTCGGAATCGTGACGTTGGTTAGCGCGGTACATTGAATAAATGCACCGTTTTCAATAGTCGTGACGCTGTCGGGAATTATCACGCTCGTCAAATTGGTGTAGATGTAAAAGGCCAGCTCTCCGATGGTACTAACCGTTCGGCTGTTGATATTGGTTGGAATGGTCACAGCCCAAGGAGGCCCGCTGTACCCGGTGATGGTAAGGGTATTGTCAGCATTTGTGGTGTAGGTAAATTGGGCCTGCACCGCTATCGGCGCAGCCAGGAGCAGAAACCCTAGAAGGACGATGGTGGTTTTTTCCATTATTGACATGTTCGGGCGATTTTCTTGCGGAGTCAAGAAAAAGGGTAGTGTATCAATTTGAAATTATTATCTGCCAAGTCTTGTCCCAAGATGTCTCTCGAATATGCTCTTGAGACGCCCTTCCCAACCTCCATTGCCATAATCAAAAGCGTATCTCGGAATGCGC
>Ga0182024_10003636_pt1 | contig 36441 bp, 36 predicted proteins | sample P32metaG_FD_120480 | JGI IMG/M metagenome (GOLD analysis project Ga0182024, IMG submission 120480) | Permafrost microbial communities from Stordalen Mire, Sweden - P3-2 metaG (Illumina Assembly) | ecosystem: Environmental > Terrestrial > Soil > Wetlands > Permafrost | place: Sweden: Stordalen...
AATGGTCGGGACGGGCAGATTTGAACTGCCGACCCCTCGCACCCCAAGCGAGTGCTCTACCAGGCTGAGCCACGTCCCGACACAATCGAGCCGGTTCGCGGTGGCGAACCGGCTTTAGGGTCTTGATCAGTTTACACCAGCACAACCAGCCCGCGATTCGCCTCGAAGAGAAAACCTGGATGACCAAAGCGCGGGTCGATTTATGGCCGTCGCAAACTCTCTTGGCTCAGCGGAGCCGTGCCGGTGACGCAACGGGCTGGTCTTCGCCGGCGGCACTCACACCGTGTAAACTTTTTCGGAGATGAGAATTCCCGCCGACCCGTGCCGCTTGTCGCCCTCCCTCGCCGTCCTCGTTTGCTGCCTCGCCCTGCTCGCCTACCCGAAACACACCCGTGCCCAGGCCGAAGCTGCGAACCATTTGCTCATCTACGCCATCGATGTCGAGGGTGGACAGTCCACGCTGCTCGTCGACACGTCGACCGGCGCATCGCTGCTGGTGGACACGGGCTGGCCCGGCGCCGACGCCCGCGACGCCATGCGCATCCAGCAAGCCATGCGCGACGCCGGCATCGATAAGATCGAGCACGTGCTGATTACCCACTTCCACGATGACCACGTGGGTGGGGTGCCCGAACTGGTGAAGCGCGTTCAGGTTGGCGAGTTCCTCGATCACGGTGTAAACCGCGAAAACTCCGACGATACGCGCCGTAACTATGCTGCCTACCTCAATGCCATCGTGGGTAAGCCTCGCCGGATCGTGCACCCCGGCGACAAAATCGAAATTCCCGGCCTCGACGCCATAATCCTCACCGCCGACGGCAAGCACATCGATTCTGTTCCCGGCGTTGACCCCACGCCCAACCCCTGGTGCGCCTCCGAGCCCAAATGGGACCTGGACGAGTCCGAGAACCCCCGTTCGGCCGGAGTCCTCATCACCTTCGGCAAATTCCGCTTCCTCGATCTCGGCGACCTCACCAAGAACAAAGAGATTCCCCTCGTCTGCCCCGCCAATCTCATTGGCACAGTTGACGTTTATCTGGTCAACCATCATGGCCTGAACCTGTCCAGCTCACGCGCGTTTGTCGATGCCATTCATCCCCGCGTGGCCATCATGAACAACAGCGCGCACAAAGCCGGCAGCCCTGAAGCGTGGCAGACCGTCCATGAAAGTCTCGGCCTCGAAGATATTTGGATGCTGCATACCGCGGAAGGCTCCGATGCCGCGCACAACAGCCCGGTGCAGTTCATTGCCAACCCCCGCGGCTCAGGCGTGGATGGTGCGTGGCTCAAGGTCATCGCCTCGCCCGACGGCAGCTTTTCCGTCACAAACTCCCGCACCGGCCAAACCAAGGAATACCCGCGCAATTAGTATCGCGACCGTGCGATTTTGCAATTCAACCTCAGACCTCGGGTGCCCCAGGTCTCGTCCGCCGCGGCGGAAGACCTGGGAGACCAGCGACCCACACGGTCGCGGTTCTAGAATTACCCTTGTCCTTGTCTATTCCTGCCGGGTACTCCGGTAGAGTTCTTCCAGCGCATCGCACGCCGTCGGCACGCCATGCTCGCGATCCACTTTGTGCGCCACCAGCTTTGCGCGCAGCGCAAGCAATCGATCATCCAGCATGGCCCGCAGCTTCCGCGCCACCCTTATCGGCGTGTAGTTAGACCGTGAAATCACCCTCGCCACCTTCAGCCGCCCCATCCGTCTGCCGTTGTCAGGCTGGTCGTGCGAGTAAGGCATGATCAGCATAGGCTTGCCCGCCCGCAGGCATTGTGCCGTCGTCCCCACTCCACCCTGGTGCACCACCAATTCCGCGCACGGAAACAATACTGAGTACGGCGCATACTCCGCCACGCAGATCGATTTCGGCAGCGGGCCCGGAGGCCGGTTGCGCTCGTCGGAACCGATCAGCAAGACTGCCCGCACTCCTAGCCGCATGGCAGCTTTGGCTGAGAACTCGTAGAACCTCCCCGCCGCCAGCACCGCAGCCGACCCCAGCGTAAACACTATCGGCGCCGGCCCCGCGGCCAGGAATTCCTCCAGATGCGTGGGCAGCATCGCATTCCCGGCGTCCGAATCGTAGTAGCAAAACCCCGTAATCTTCGTGTTCTCCGGCCAATCCTTCTGCTTCCTGCCCAACACTCGCGAAAACAAGGCCAGCACCAGGTATGGGGAATGTTTGGCGTCAAACAACGGATTGCTGCCCTGCGCCAAGCCCAATTCAGCCCGCAAATCGTAGATCGGCTGCGACCATTTCCGGCTCACAAACCGCGCCAGCCGCTTCATGGCTCGCCCCATCCCCGGAACCGTCCTGTCTGCCCGAGCTAGCCGTGGATACATCGGCAGCACAGGTGGATCGAAGGCTGAGAAAAAACTCAGCGGCGCCAGCACATAGCTGGCCCATGGAATGCCCGTTACCTCCGCCACCAGCGGTCCGGCATAGTTCAGCTCGCCCAGCAGCAGCAGATCTGCCCGTTCCGGTTTCGTCGCCGCGTCCAGCAGATCGTCGTACGTCTGACGAAGCACAGGAAACAGAAAGTCCCTCAGTCCCCGCTCCGTACCCTTCTTCACGTCGTAGATCATCTCCACCAGAATGGTTTCGTTAGGGTCGATGTCCGGCCGCACCGCATGAAACTCCAGGCCCAGCGGCAAAATCTTTGGACCGAACAATCCCGGAACTGCCAACACAGGCACATGACCACGCCGCTTCAACTCGAGGGCAATCGCAATCAGCGGGTTGATGTCTCCAAACGTCCCAATATTTGAAAGAACAATGCGCAAAGAACTCATCCCCAGACCCTGATTTGCCGGCAGCTATGAGGGTAACGCATCGGAGCCGAAATGCTCCCGTCTGCTTCAGCCTCCCTTAATCTGGATATTGCCATACTGATCCAGGAGATACTGGTCTCAAATGCGAGTCTTGCTCGTCGAAGATGAAGTCCGCCTGGCCGGCAACCTGGCCACCGCCCTGCGCGACGGCCCCGGATTCGCCGTCGACTGGGCTGAAGATGGCGTGGCCGGTGACGACTACGCCCGCAATCCCTGCTACGACCTCATCGTTCTCGACCTGATGCTGCCCAAACTCGATGGACTCAGCCTGCTCAAGCGCCTCCGCGCCCGCCGCGACCCCACGCCCGTGCTCATTCTGACGGCAAAAGACGGCGCTGACTCCATCATCCAATTGCTCAACGCCGGCGCAGACGACTACCTCGCCAAGCCTTTCGACCTCGGCGAGCTCATCGCCCGAGCCAAGGCCCTCATTCGGCGCGGCAAAGGCGCCGCCCACCCCACCTTCACCGTCCTTGACCTGGAAGTGAACACTCTGGAACAGACTGTCCGCCGCCACGGCATATTTGTCGAACTCTCGCCGACCGAGTACCGCATCCTCGAATACCTCATCCACCGCCCCCGCGTCATTGTCAGCAAGCGGGAATTGCTTGAGCACCTCTACGACTACAACTGGGAGCACCACTCCAACGTCATCGAAGTACACGTCTCTAACCTGCGCAAGAAGCTCGATGCCGTCCTTGCCGAGCCGGACACCATCATTGAAACCATGCGCGGACGCGGTTATCGCCTGGCACCCGGTCTTCCCTTGAACCGCGAATCCAGTTCCGGATCAGGTTCCATCCTCAACCCGAACCGGGAGCGGGACAAATGAAGTTTCCCATCCAGCCCCGCTCCATCGCCTTCCGCCTCATCGTTGCCGTGCTTGCGGTTGAGCTGATCTCTTCGATTCTTGTCGTCGTTCTTTCTTTCGGCTATGAGCGCCACATCCACTTTCGCGCCTTCGATGTCATGCTCCACGGCCGCGTCGACTCAATTCTTGGCGCCGTCCAGGACGCCGAGGACCCCGGTGACCATGTGATTCTCAACCAGGCTGACCTGCATCTCCCTCCCGATGACATCTACGAGGTCTGGGACGAGAACGGCCATCTGCTCGGCCGGTCCTCGAATTGGCAGGGTTCTGCAAACGGGCCAGGCGCTGGTCCTGGCGTCCCCACCGAGCCATGGGGCGATATTTCGAAGCTCACCATCAATCGCCAGCACTACCGTGTGCTCCGCGTTCAGGGTTCGCGCACCGTGGACCCCGGCGAACAGGGCGGCGGCAAGCTCCGCCAGGTCAAGGTCCTTTACGGGTCGCCCACTTCCCACGCCTGGCATGCGATTCGCGGCGCGGTCGAATTCTATGCGGCGGGCAGCATCCTGCTGCTCGTCATCACTGGCCCGCTGATCGCCTGGCTGCTGCATCGCGGCCTGCTCCCACTGCGCCAGTTGGCCGCGCTCGCGTCCCAGGTCTCCGTCGATGCATGGCAGTTCTCGCCGCCGGACAGCGCTCGCACCACTCCCGAGCTTGCTCCTCTCACCCATGCCCTTGAAAGCGTTCTGCAGCGTCTTGAACGCTCTTTTCTGCAGCAGCGAGCATTCGTGAGCGACGCCGCTCATGAACTCAAAACCGCCGTTGCCGTTCAAAAGTCATCCCTTCAACTGCTGGCCATGAAGCGCCGTTCCCTTCAGGAGTACGAGACCGGCCTGGAAACCTGCCTCGCCGATTCCCTTCGTCTGGAAGCCCTCGTGTCTGACATGCTCACTCTCGCCCGCGCGGAGAGCGCCGTGCCCACAACGGGCCCGCAGCTCTGCGCCGATCTGACCGCCTGCGTTCAGCAAGCCGTCACCCAGCTTGAATCCTTCGCCGCTCTTCGCAATGTCAAGATAGTGGTGGTTGCCCCGGATGCCGGCGAAGCTCCGATTCGTATCCCCACCGCCCCGGAAGATTGCGCTCGGCTCCTGTCTAACTTGCTCCTGAATGCCCTCCAGCACAGCCCGCACGCATCTGCCGTGGAACTCCGCCTGACGCTGGATTCGGAATCTGGCTCGCCGGTCGCCGTCCTCTTTATTCAGGACCACGGCGAGGGTATTGCCTCCAATGCTCTCCCGCATGTCTTCAATCGCTTTTATCGCAGCGACCCCTCCCGCACCCGTAACACCGGCGGCACCGGCCTCGGCCTGGCCATTTCGAAAGCGATAGTCCAGAAGGCCGGAGGCTCCATCCACATCGCCAGCCAGCCTGATCCGAATCTGCCCAACCAGGGAACCACCGTAGCCGTCCGGTTTCCCATTGCTCAATGATACTGTGGGCAAGCGCGCCTTCAGCACACCTTAATCTCCTTGTGGCACACTTTCTTCGCCGGTATTTCCGATCCAGGCCGCCAAGCTTTACCCGGAGGGCCCCATGACCATCTCGCGTATGAATCGCCTTTTCGTTATCGCCGCCATCGCCATTTTTTGTCCCCTTATGGCCGTTCCGGTCCCTCGCAACTCGCAGCAACCCTACAAAATCCTCGACCGCTGGAAGATCGGTGGCGACGGTGGCTGGGATTACCTGCTCGCCGAACCTCCCGCTCACCGCCTTTACATCACCCGCGGCCCGCAGGTTATGGTCCTCGACACGCAGACAGGCAAGCAGATCGGCGTCATCGCCGGCATGCACGGCACCCACGGTATCGCCCTCGATGATGCCGGCAAATTCGGCTACATCTCCGATGGCGGCGGCAATGCCGTTGTTGTTTTCGACCGCGCCACCCTCGCCACAGTGGCCACCATCCCCACCGGCGGCCAGAACCCCGACGGCATCGTCTTTGAGCCAGCCACCCAAACTGTTTGGGCCTTCGATGGCCGCAGCAAGGACGCCGCCGTCATTGACACCGCCACGCGCAAGGTCGTCGCAAACATCCCGCTTCCCGGCAAGCCTGAGTTCCCCGCAGTCGACGGCAAGGGCATGGTCTTCGATAACATCGAAGACAAGAGCGAGATCGTCCGCCTCGACGCGCACAGCAAGACGCTCACGGCAACCTGGCCGCTCACCGGCTGCGAAGAACCCAGTGGTCTCGCCTTCGACGTCGCCGGCGCGCGCCTCTTCGCCGTATGCGACAAGCACATGGCCGTGGTCGACTCCAACACCGGCAAAGCTCTTGGCAACGCCTCCATTGGCGACGGCCCCGACGCCGCAGGCTGGGATGTCAACGAGAAATTCGCCTTCGCCTCATGTGGTGACGGCAATCTTGTCGTAATTGACACGAAGAAGGCCTCTTACCCGACATTCGAAACTCTTGCTACCCAACGCGGAGCCCGCACCATGGCCTATGACGCCGAAACCGACCGCGTCTACCTCGTCACCGCAGACTTCGGTCCTGCTCCCAGTCCCACGGCGGACAATCCCCGCCCACGCCCGGCCATCGTCCCCGGCAGCTTTACCGTAATAGTCGTCGGCCGGTAGAAACCAGCCGTCGACCGCTGGAAATCTCCGTGCCCCATCCATTCCGCTTTCTCCTGCGGAATGGGTGGGAAACCACAAAACTCAACCGCACGTTTCTTTCTGGCCCAACCCACCCGATTCCATGCGATCCTGAATCCGCCATGAAATTCGCGTTCGCAATTCTCGCCATCGTCCTGGTCGTCGTCTCCTTTTTCGCCGACTACAAATGGCGCAAATGGATCGCCGACCGCCGCCGCGACCGCCAATAACGCCTCGTCTCCCGTTACAATGACCGATAGGGAGCCATCCAACCACCATGCATCGCTTCTCGCGCCTTGCCCGTCTCACCTGCCCCGGCCTGCTGCTTGCCTTCGCTTTCGCCGCGCTTCTCATCACCGGCGCTAGCGCCCAGTTCGCTCCTCCGCCGCGGGGAACCTTGGTCAAGGACTCCGCAGCCCTGCGGCCACCCGCCGGCGCCCGCGTGGCCATCGTCGAATTCGAAGACTTGGAGTGCCCCGACTGCGCCCGCGCCAACCCCCTGCTCAAAGGGGCTGCTGCCACATACAAGATTCCCTGGGTCCGCCACGACTTCCCGCTCCCCTTCCACGCGTGGAGCTTTAACGCCGCCGTCAATGCCCGCTGGTTCGACCTCAAGAGCAACGCCATTGGCGACGAGTATCGCGACGCCGTCTTCGCCAACCAGCCCTCCATCACCAGCCCTGAAATCCTTCGAAACTTCACGAACAAGTTCGCCCAGAGCAAGGGCATCGCACTGCCCTTTGCCATCGATCCCCAGGGAAAACTCGCCGCCGACGTCAAAGCCGATTACGCGCTCGGCCAGCGCATCGGCATTGAACACACCCCCACCATCTGGGTCGTCACCGCCAGCTCCAAGGGCGCTCCATTTGTCGAAGTCGTTGACCGCACCAAGCTTTACCAACTCATCGATCAGGCCCTCGCCGACACAAAAGCCGGAAAGTAGACGAATCCGCTGGTCCACTTCGCATCAGGTCAAACGCCTGGGTGTCGCATCCTCGCGATCCGCCGCGGCGGATTTTTGTCGCCAGGGTGGAGAAACTTCGACCCTCGGTACCCTCTGTGCGCGCTCTCCCCATCCCCCGTTACAATCATTCAGAATGACCCGTCTAACCACCATGCGTTTCCCGCGCCCCAAGCAACTCGTCCGCATCCAAGCCCTGGCCGCCGCGCTCTCCCTATTCTCCATAGCCGCCCAAGCCCAGACTCCAATCCAGGTCCTCGACGCCTCCGCCCTCCATCCGCCCTCCGGCGCGCGCGTCGCCATCGTCGAATTCGCCGACTTGCAATGTCCCGCCTGCGCCGCCGCCAATCTCACCCTCAAAGCCGCCGTCGCCCAATACAAGATCCCCTGGGTCCGCCACGACTTCCTCATCCCCTACCACAACTGGAGCCGCAACGCCGCCATCAACGCCCGCTGGTTCGACTTCAAGAGCAAGTCCCTCGGCGACGATTATCGCGACCAGCTCTTTGCCAATCAGGCCTCAATCTACAACCCCGACTCGCTCAACCAGTTCACGCAGAAGTTTGCCCAGAGCCACGGCATCACCCTGCCCTTCGCCATCGATCCGCAAGGCAAGCTCGCCAACGATGTTGATGCCGACATCGCTCTCGGCAAGCGAGTCGGCATCTCAAGCACCCCAACCATTTTTATCGTCACCGCCGGCGGCAAGGGAGCTCCCTACACTCAGGTGCTCAAACCCGCCCAGGATCTTTACACCACCATCGACCGCGCTATCGCCGACACCGCGCCTGCCCCCAAATCTACTGTCGCGAAAGGCGCCTCCGCCAAATAGCCGAGCGCTGGATTCCCCTTCCACCTCAGAACTGCGTCACGCTCAGCAGATTCCCGTCCGGATCGTTGAACCACGCCACTCGCGCCCCACTCGGCGCAGTCCAGATTCCAAGAGCATTGCCGTCGTTCATCCCCGCATAGCGCCGGAACGTTACTCCAGCCGCCGTCAGCCTCTCCACCGTGCTTTCAATCGAATCCACTTCCCAACCCAGCACCGTGTGTTCAACGGAGTGGTGTTCTGCCACCGGGGTCACGCGCAGCATCGTTCCATTGGCGTCGAACACCAGCGCAAACGGCTTCTCGTCCTCCACGAGCCGCAGGCCAAGTACCCCTTCATAAAACGCCCGCGCCCGCACCATGTCGGTGACCGCCGCAAAAGCCATCAGCTTGCTTCCACCCAAAATCGATTCCTGCGCCATTCCGCTCATCCTCCGCTTTCGCCTGCGTCTGCCTCTCCGATTCTCAGGGCGCGCAAGCGCCGTCTGCCCCACCGCAGATGGTCATGAGGTCCACAAACATCTTCTGAAATCGCGCCAGATCCACATCCACCTGCGCATGAACAAGCCGCACACCCGTCGCCGGCTTCAATTTCTCCGTCCAGGTAATCGTGTCGCCGTAGCTCGGCCCATGATCAAGATCCACGTCCATGTACAGGCGTTCCTCTCTGGTGATGAGCGTCGGGTCCAGCCACGCGCATGCAGCCAGCTCATCCCACAGATAGTAGCGATCCTGGCTCCACGCCGCAATGTACTTCGCCGCCGGGGTCTGCGACTTTGAGATTTCGTCCAGCATGGCCTGCGTGAACGGCGCCTTCACCGACACATCCACCGTCGTCACATCCACCCGCGGCCACGCGGCGCGCAGCACTATATGCGCAGCCTCAGGGTCGAACCAGAAGTTGAATTCGTGCCGCGGGCTGGTAGCAAACTCCGGATCGTCGGTCTGCGGATTCAGGCTTCCTCCCATCAGAACAATCCCCTTCGTCAGCCCGGCAAAGCCAGCGTCAATCGCAATGGCCAGCGCAATGTTGGTCATCGGCCCCGCCGCATAGATCGTCACCTCATGCGGATGCGCGCGGACTTGTCGAATAAGAAAATGCGCCGCGTCCTCGTCAATAGGCTTCAGCGTCGGCTGCCCCTCCGGCATCGGCGGAATGTCATAGGGTCCGTGCGCGACCCCGTGCACATCCAAGCCATCCGGCGTCATCGGCTTCACGCCGCCCGCTGTCTCAACAAGCGTGGTCGGCCCCTGCCCCCACGCGCCCAGCCACGTCACCCTGCCGTTGATGGCTTCAGCCAGCCGCGTATCCTGCTCGTTGCGCACCAGCGGGAACACGGCCCCTTTGGCCACCGGCACATTCCCGTGCCCCGTCAGCTCCAGCATGCGCAGCGTATGCAGCGTCTCCTCGTCGCGCCACGCATTCCCCGTCACCATCGTGATGCCCAGGACTTGAACTTGAGGCGATTGCAGCAGCGCCAGCATCGCCATCTGGTTCGACCCACCCGGCCCCGACCCATCCTGGTCAATCAACACCAGCCGCCTCTGCGCCAAACATAACCCCGCGCCCAACAGTAAAACAAGGACAAGAAGAGCTTTTCTCATAGTTCGCATATTGTGCCACACCCGCGCCAACGACTCGGAAAGCGCGCAAATTGCCGCCTCAGCATCGATGCGGACAGACCAAACGGAGGCGAGGGTTGCCCAGGCTGCGGAGAAATTTGAAACGGAGGGAGGCGGGGGTTTCAACCTCCGCAAATACCATCCATAAGAACTTGAAAAATCGCCCACGCGACGAAGTCGCGCGCCAAGAACCCAACCCCAAAACGGCCTTCCGTTCCGGCGACGTGTGGCTTGCCCCGGCAACGGCGACTATGACGCTGAAATCCGGTGTGAAAAACCCTCTGTTCGGGTTCGTTTTTGCCTTCAAATGGGCTGATTTGACGCGAAAAGGCCGTGTTTTTGGGGGTTCTGTTGTCGTATTAGTACATAGGCAAAAATGTCAAGTTGCTGATTCTATGACATTTGGACGGAATCGAACTTCGAAAAAATGGGGAAATTGCGAAATTTTTTATGGGGATCGCTGTTTTGGCCCTGCCGTTTGCCCTTTGCCGCGCAACCTCCTCTGGACTATTGTGCGCCGGAGGATCGTTATTTTATGCAAAGGCTCATCGCCGCCAGAATCTCCCCTCAGCTGCCAGAGGTTTTCGAATTGCGGACGAGTTTGATATTTTTCCCCACTTGCCAAACTCGCGCTTTCGGCTGCATGCCCTCGATAGTTACAAGTCCTTCGCGCTCCCAACCATCGATCCAGCCTCGAAGGTCGGTCTCATAGACCGCCGAGAACTGCAGAGCCTCGCCCCAACACGCGTCGTAAGATATTCTGGCGTTAGATTCGATGAGGGCTCGCACAGCCTCCTGAGCCCTCTCTCCGTTCGCTCGTGCGAGTCGCTGATAGCAATTCTCCCTGTACTGTACATCTGGACTGAAAAGCTCAAGGTTGCCGGATTTCGATTGCCGATCCTTCTGCTGCAATTCGGCACGGATGATGTGGGTCTTCTTCTCCGCACGTCTTTCGACGGCCTTGAAAACCTCGACGCCCTTCCTATGCCGCGTTGCGTAGACCAGATGGAAGTTGAAGGAATCCATATCCGGATTCATCACTGGCAGGGAGCATACATAATCAAAAGCGCCTTCCCGCTTCACCAATTCGCAATATTTGTCGATGATTGCCGACTCAAGCGTCGCACCGGATAAACTACGAAGCAAGGGATAATCGGTCCCCAAAAGATCACCGAAATCCGTCTTGTTGTCCTTGATGAAGCGAGTGATGAACGATGACATCAAATTGATGAGGACTTCGCCGGGATTTAATTTGAGCAGAGGCCTAATCTTGGAGATTCCGGCCAGCTGCCATCCTTTCGGATCGATAAAGGCAAACGGAAATGATCCACCACCGGAACAATATTGGACGATTTCTGTAATTCTTTCGGCGAAGTCCCAGTTCTGAGCTCGAACAGGCAGCGCGGGCGTATCGACCCCTTTTGCGAAGGTTTCTAATCTGGCGAAAGCATCTCTGTCTTTTTCGATGAGAAGACATGCAAACTTAGGAGCAATTCCTCGCTGCGCAGTGAGCTGACCAGCGGCATCCCTGAGAGTCCGGAAGGCGATACCAAACGAAGTGTCGACGTAGTCTAATGAACGCGCCTTCCAGGGTCCTGCGCAACAATCGACGTATTTCAAATTCCTAGTGCTTCCTAGGATTCGAGTTGCAGCTTCAAGGTAAAGCCGGAGCGCATAGTGCTTGATCTCGGACTGTTCACGGTCGTCGTAATTCGGATCAACATCGCTCATACGGAATAAATCAGTTGAGAATCGGAAGTTGATCGTAAGTTACACCATCGAGCAAGCGTCCCGCCTCTTTTTTCCGCACACCTCCCCACTGCTTGAAAAAGAACGCCACCTTCGACTCCTGGCATTGATCCTTAATCCGGTTCACCCAATCGCTCTGCATCGGCCTAGCGCCGGCTCCACTCTCGCCGCCAACGATGACCCATGAAATCCCGCGTAGATTCAACGTCCCAAGCTCTTCAAGGAGGGGTTCGATTGAAAGGAAGCGAACTTTCGCCCGCGCTTCGCGCAGATGCGCAATGCGGGGCTTTCCGTCCCGTTTGTTTTCTACACTCACTCCCCACCAGATGTGAGGGCTGGTTGCGGCGAAGGAGAGTTTTGTGTTCAACAGCTGCGACATTCGCTCGGAACGCTTTGTGAGCACTTGGAACGTATGCCAGTTTGCTTGCATCATGACTTCCGCAATCGACGCGATAAATTCATCAGATACTTCTGGGTGAAACAAGTCACTCATAGAATTCACGAAAATTTTTCTCGGCCGCTTCCATCGAAGCGGCTCATTTAGCTTCTCGGGAACGGTCCTCGGTTCGAAGCCCCTCTCGTAAGGGTGACCGGGGACACCTTGAAACCGCTCTGCAATGGTCTTCGCGTAGCAGTGCTTGCATCCTGCGCTGACCTTGGTGCAGCCACGCACTGGGTTCCAAGTCGCATCGGTCCATTCAATAGTCGAGTTGTCGGACATATTCGCCCTTTCTTCGCTACACAAGAGACTTTACATTTGCACAAATATTTGTGCAAGAAAAATCGCGTCCGCGGAGCATCCTTGATAACACTTCGAGGCCGCCACGCGAGGCCTTGCACCGATCCTATGCGGTGATTGCGCTGAAAACCTCGAGCCGCAAAAACCGCGCCCCACAACCGCCGCCGACCCCTCCGCGCGGCCTTTGCATAAAATAACGATCCCCCGGCGCACAATAATCCTGGGAGAGGTCAACGATCAAAGCGCAAACGGCAGGGCAAAAAAACAAACACCCACCCCCCTACCCCATTTTCTCCGTCTTTTCGAGCGCCCGATTCCATTCAAACATCATGGAATCAGCCACTTGGAAATTTGGCCTGTGTACCAATAAGGCAACACAACCCGCCGAAAACACGGCCTTTTGGCGGCAAATCAGCCCATTTGAAGGCAAAAACGAGCCAAAACAGAAGGTTTTTCGCGCAGAAGTTCGCGGCGAAGGCCGGTGGCCAAGGCCGGTGCTGGCAAGGCAAGCCGTCTACCGCCGCGCCCATCACCTGGCGCAGTGCGAGAGGAAGTTTTCTCATCGCAGGGTATTGGGTCATCCCGATCGGATTCCTGTTTGCTCAAGCTCAGCCATAAGGCTCAGTCAAGCACCAGCGCATCGGTCTCCCCAATAGGTCTGACCATGATCACTCATCCGTGCCATTGAGGGTTGGCGCACACAGGTGTCAGGATTCCTGTATGCGAGTTAACCTGATCACCCAACCGATCGATCATTCGGACTCACGCGTGGGGGCGATCCCCGTATCGCTGACAATCCGTCCTGCCTGCGGCTTACCGGGAGACTACGTGTTCCCGACCGATAGCGCGGAACTGTTGCACTTGCTTCGCAAACAAACGGATCTGCCTGCGGACGTCCTCCAGCGTTTCGAAAAGAACATGCGCGCCCGACTCAGCGGCCGGCTGCTGGGCGTGGAACTGAGCGACACCGTCCTCACGGACATAGGCTATTTCATCGATTAGTCGCTTGCCGCGACCCGAAAGGCGCTTCACGCCTTCGCCGGAGAAAGCAATCTCCTACCTGCGCCGCTCGAATCCACGGGGTTTCACCGGCGGCGTCACGGGCAGGTCCGTCTTCCCCGCCGGATACACCGCCAGAAACCGGTCCTGCCCCTCGCCGGAGCTGGCCGTCTCCACGCCTTCTATATCCTTGAAGACCATGTGCATCAGCCGCCGCTCCCGGCTGTTTGTCGGTGGAAACGCATAAGGCACAGCAGTCCGAATCACCTTGTCGGCAGCAATCTCAGCCCTCTGTTTCAGCTCCGCCAGTTGCAGCGCTTTGAAATTGCCGGCATCAAAGCTGATCAGTTCCTGCTCGCGATGGTCGAGCCGCAGAATCTGCGCCGCAATAGTCTCCAGCGCCCTCAGCAACTCGCCGTTGTGCTGCGTCACCAACGGCACATCGGGCCCGGCCAGCTCAACGTTCAGCTGGCTTCGATTCGGCCCCTCCGCGCTTTGCGCGCCGTCCCCCGCCGAGATTCGGTACTTCAGGCGCAATCCGCCCAGGTTGTTCAGGCTGGCGAGGAGTCCCGCAATCTTCTGTGCTGCTTGCTGCAAATCGTCGATTGGCATAACAAACCAGTATCGCAGAGCCGGGCCGGAAGCGGACCCGGATTTGCCCGAAAACTCAATGTCTTTCTTCACCCATCGCCCACGACGCCAATCCAAATCGGGACATTTCCCCGCCCCGGATCGTTGCGGCCCCGTGGTAAACCTTCTTCAGCCATTCCTAATCTGCATAGTGCTACCTTAGCCAAAGGCAAGTCCGTTTGATTTGCGTTTTCTTGCCAGGCCCGGAGCTCATTACACTTCCATGCGCAGCCTCTTTCGTCTTCTTCTTTTGCTGGCGGCGGCCATCGCCGCACCGTTTGCCTATGCGCAGGGTGGTCCGCCTTTTGTCACCGACGATCCCGGCACGCCAGGCAACAAGCATTGGGAAATCAACTTCGGCTGGATCGCCGACCACAACCCCGGCAATGCCTACTACGAAACTCCCGATATCGACATGAACTACGGCTGGGGCGACCGCATCCAGCTCAAATATGAGATGCCCATGGCCGTGGCCACGGACCCCAACAATACCTCCCGCGCCGGCCTGGGTGAATCCCTGATCGGCGTCAAGTGGCGACCGTATGAGCACCACGCCGACGGAGAGCCCAAATCCGACGAGAACATGGACTTCTCCATCGGCACCTATCCCCAGGCCTCCATCAACAACCCCACCAGCGCCGTCCGTCGCGGCATCGTCGAGAATGGCCCCCAGTACTACCTGCCCATGGAAGTCACCGCGAAAGTCGGCCCCATCAATTTCAACGGCGAGGTTGGCCACTGGTTTGGCAATCAGCTCATTCCTAGCCGCTGGGGCCGAGGCCTTATTGCCGGCCGCGAGTTCAATGACCGCACGGAGCTCTACGCCGAGATCTACGACCTGCCGGATGCCAACCGCATCGGCACAATCGCCAAGCAGCGCGAGTTGACCCTCGACATCGGCGGACGGCAGACCCTTGACCACGCGGGCCACGTCCGCCTGCTCTTCATGGGCGGCCGTGCGATTCAGGCCGTCACCCGCCAGAACTCCGAACCCAATTGGATCGCCTATCTCGGCGTCCAATTCCTGCTCGGCCCCAACGAAAAGGAGACACCAGGGCAGAACCCTTGAAGTCGAGTGACCGCGCGGGGCGAATTGACGGAACAACCGCGCCAGCGCAAAGTGGAGAGAAGACTATGCCTGTCTCGCAGCCCATTCACCTCTCCGCCGCTCAGGCCCGCGTCCTCGGGGCGCTCGTCGAAAAGGAAGTCACCACTCCCGACTACTACCCGCTGTCGCTCAACGCCCTCATCAACGCCTGCAACCAGCTCACCAATCGCGAGCCGGTCATGCATCTCGATGACGAAGAAGTCCGCCTGGCATTGCACCGCCTTGAGGATCTCGGTCTCGCAGGCCGTGCCCGCGGCGCCGATGGACGCGTCGCCAAGTATGAGCACTGGCTCGGCGAGGCCTTCAACTTCACCCGTGCCGAAACCGCCGTCATCTGCGTCCTGCTCCTGCGCGGCCCACAAACGCCCGGAGAATTGCGCGGCCGCACCGACCGTCTGCACCGCTTCGACGAGATCGGCGAAGTTCTCGCAGGCCTGCAAAAACTCATGGAGCGCGAGCCGTCGCTGGTAGCCGTCCTTTCCCGTCTGCCTGGCACCAAGGAGTCCCGTTACGCGCATCTGCTGTCGGGGCCTGTTGAGTGGGTAGCCGCGGCAGAGAACGCACCCCAGCGACGCGAGCCCGTCCAGTACGCCGCCCGAGCTGCCGGTGACGACCCTGCGAACGAAGACCGCATCGCCAAGCTGGAATCCATCGTCGCCGAGCTCAGACAGGAAGTCGCCGCACTCCGCCAGAAGATCGACGATCTTTTTGGGGATTGAACTTGGATGTCTGCCAAGCGCAACAATATAATTCGCTGAGGGCGTTCTCACGATATCCGCAACCAATGGGCCTTGAACCCCCGCTGCAGCCCCTTCAGATAGGTGGCAAGCAGCAAAGGCCTCGCGTTAACGGCGAAAACCGACGCTAGGGATAGGTCAAATGTCGCTTATATCGCACCTAAGATCGCCTAACAGTCCGGTACGAATGTACTTGGAGCGATCATTTCCAATCTTGCAGCTATGGAAGAGAGGGTCGCCTCACGCGAAGGAGTTTTCCGCTATCTTGGAGTTCGATAACCTTCCGCCATGTTCCTTGCCGACGCCCGCACCGAACAGCAACCAGGGGACGATAGGAACCGCAGTGGACTACCGGTTGCGGTACTATTTCTGCGCCTATGACTCGCATAAAACAATCGCTGCCACTGGAGTGAGTATGCTCGGCGGCTACGCTGACGCAGTTGGACGAAAGTTCCTCGATCGCCAGAATAAGCTGGTCACTCGCCTCTCTCCCGTTGGCCGCCAACTCAACAGTCAGGATGAAACCACTCTGAACGCCAACTGTGTGATCTTGGCATGGTTTGAGGAGGTGTATCGCTCACGCCTAGTTTCCCCTGGGCTCGACATTCTCTTGCGGCTGGCCAACGTGAAAGGCTTGATTTCCGGGGTCCAATCGGACATGGTTCAAGACATCAGCCAGCTTTCATCAGCTTTTGCTGTTGATGCCAAAGGGCTATTTAAATTTAAGTCCGATCCGATCTTGAACCCCACGTTTGAGGGAAGTACGGACGTAGGGGGTGCAGATGCCGACATGATCGTTGACAAGGCGCTCATGGAATTCAAATGCACGTCAAAGCTGGATGCACCTAAACTCCGAGACGCCGCATTACAACTTTTGGGCTACATGCTACTAGATTACGACGGGGAGTACGATGTTTCCGATTTATTAGTCTATCTGCCACGTCAAAGATTCTTTTGGCGTATACCTCTATGGAAGCTTGTTTTGGCTCCCGAGGCGGTTCAGGAGATTCTGAAACGTGGGGACACACCCAAGACAGAGGAAGTGTCGGAACAGCTTCGCAAAAGGAGGCTGGAGTTTCGAACAGTCGCCAAATCGCGTAAATGAGGAGGCAATATTTAGGCTTTGGGAGGGGGGCCATCAGAATATTTGAGCAACTTAGTCAAGTATTCACATATTGATGCCCTAAAACACAGCAGAGCTCACGCTAAGAGAAGCCCGCCGTGACCAAAAATCAACAACCCGAAGAATGCCCACCAACTAGATCAGCTCATACCCCGCAAACCAATACCCAATCTCAAATGCCGCCGTATCTTCCGCATCCGATCCGTGAATCGCGTTCTCCTGAATCGATCCAGCAAACTTCTTGCGGATCGTACCCTCTTCCGCATTGGACGGATTCGTGGCGCCCATCAGCTTGCGCAAGTCCGCAATTGCGTTGTCCTTCTCCAGCACCAGCAAAACCATCGGCCCCGAAGACATAAACGTAGTCAGATCGTCAAAGAACCCACGCTCCTTGTGCACGTAATAGAAGCCCTGCGCCTGCTGCTTTGAAATCGACAACTTCTTTACAGCCACAATCTGAAATCCGGCCTTGTCGATCTCGGCCAGAATGGATCCCGTAAACCCTTTGCGGACCGCGTCCGGCTTCACGATGCTGAATGTTCGTTGCGCCACGTGTCTTGCTCCTTGAAGATATCCTTCTTCCGTTCCATTCTAAAGGCCCGCACCGTAAAACCGGCCACAGGATCGCTCCGACGCTCTGCCGCGCCCAATGAGCGCCCGCGCTAACGGCGGTTGACGCACGTCTGAAGAACGAAAAGGCCCGCCATAGCGGCGGGCCCTCGATGCTTAAAACCAGGAGCCAGCAGCTCGAACTTAGCCCTTGCCAATAACCCCTGCCAGCGTAGCCCCAATCTCCGCCGGCGAAACCACCACGTGAATCCCGGCCTCGGTCATGGCCTTCATCTTGTCGGCCGCTGTGCCCTGGCCGCCGCTGATAATCGCGCCGGCGTGGCCCATGCGTCGACCAGGAGGCGCCGTCTGCCCGGCGATAAAACCCACCACCGGCTTCTTCACATACTGCTTTACAAACGCAGCCGCAGCTTCTTCCGCTGATCCGCCGATCTCACCGATCATGATGATTGCTTCCGTCTCCGCATCGTCGTTCAGTAGTCGCAGCGCATCGATGTGCGTGGTTCCGATGATCGGGTCGCCGCCAATCCCGATGGCCGTTGACTGCCCAATCCCGCGTTGCGTCAACTGATGCACGGCCTCATACGTCAGCGTTCCCGACCGCGAAACAATCCCGATCGAGCCTTCCTTATGAATGCGCGCAGGCACGATGCCGATCTTCGCTTTGCCCGGCGAGATCACGCCAGGGCAGTTGGGCCCGATGAGCCGCGATTTTGAAGCTTTGAGTTTAGCCCAAACCTTCACCATGTCCAGCGTTGGAATGCCTTCAGTGATGCAGACGATCAGCGGAAGGCCCGCGTCTTCGGCCTCGAGAATCGCGTCAGCCGCGAACGGCGGAGGCACAAAAATCACCGTGGCATTAGCGCCCGTCTGCTCCACCGCATCCGCCACAGTGTTGAATACTGGCCAGCCTTCGTGCGTCGTTCCACCCTTGCCTGGCGTCACGCCACCCACAACCACAGTTCCGTATTCGGCGGCGCCTTTTGCGTGGAACGTTCCTTCTTTGCCAGTTATGCCTTGAACTATAAGACGAGTTTGTTTATCGACCAAGACCGCCATGTTATGCCCCCACCTTCGCAGCCGCGGCGACAACTAAATCCGCTGCATCTTTCATTGTTTCGCCAACTTGGAAGTCCAATCCCGATTCGGCAAGAATCTTCCGTCCCTCTTCCACGTTTGTCCCTTCGAGACGCAGCACAATCGGCACCTTGACATGCAGGTTCCGCGCCGCCGCCACCACGCCTGTCGCCAGTCGATCCACGCGCAGGATGCCGCCAAAGATATTGATGAAGATCGCCTTCACGTTTGCGTCGGAAAGCAGAATCTCGAACGCGTGCTCAATCTGCTCCTGCGTAGCCCCGCCGCCTACGTCCAGAAAGTTCGCCGGGCTCCCACCCGCATATTGGATGATGTCCATTGTGGCCATCGCCAGCCCCGCGCCATTGACCATGCACGCAATCGACCCGTCAAGCTTGATGTAGTTCAGCGCGTATTTGCTCGCCTCCACTTCAAGCGGATCCTCTTCCGCCGTATCGCGCAACGCCTTAATGGCCGGATGACGGAACAGGGCATTGTCGTCGAAGGTAACCTTCGCGTCCAGCGCAAAGAGCTTGTCGTCTTTGGTCGTAATGAACGGATTGATCTCCAGCAGCGACGCGTCCGTGTCCATGAACGCCTTGTACAAGCTCTGCAGAAAAGTCACTGCCGCATTGATCTGCGTCGGCTTCAGCCCCAGCGCAAAGGCCAGCTTGCGTGCCTGCCACGCGCCAAACCCCACCGCCGGATCGATCGATTCCTTGAAGATGGCTTCCGGATCCTTTGCGGCCACTTCCTCAATTTCCATGCCGCCGGCCTGGGACGCCATGAACACCAGCTTTCCCGTCGCCCGGTCCAGAACAATTCCCAGGTAGAGCTCGCGATCGATCGCAGCCGTCTCTTCAATCAACAACCGCTGCACCTTCTGCCCTTGCGGCCCGGTCTGGTGTGTCACCAGTTGCATGCCCAGAATATTCTTTGCGTGAAGCTCTGCGTCCTCGCGTGTCCGCGCCACTTTCACGCCGCCGCCCTTGCCGCGTCCGCCCGCATGAATCTGCGCCTTCACCACCACGCCGCTCGCGCCCTCTGCAAACAGCTTGCGCGTCACCTCTATCGCTTCCTCCAGCGTGTTGGCCATCTCGCCCTTGGGCACAGCAACGCCGTACTTGGCCAGAATCTCTTTTGCCTGATACTCGTGAATTTTCAAGTTGGGACCGCCCAGCCCGCTGCTGTTTGAGGGATTCGGCGCCGGACCCAGTGAATCCCGGGCCAGCGAAGCCGTAACAGCGGTATCCAAATACTATCTTGCCCGCCAAAGGGGCCGCAAACGCGGCGCGGTCATCCTTCTCAAAATGCGGCAGAAGGCAACAATGCCCACAGTGCGTGGCCGCCGTTACCATAGAGGAATGGCCTCTCTGAAGGAACTCCTCAAGCCGCTTGCCGAAGACGGAACCGCTCTGACCCGCGAGCAGGCGGCCGATGTCCTCACTGAAATTCTCACCGGCAGCGTTCCCGACGTAGAAATCGCCGCCCTGCTCACCGTTCTTGCCACGCGCGGAGAACAGGCCCCGGAGCTGGCTGGCTTTGTAGATGTCATGCGCCAACGCGCACTGCATGTCCCTCTCACTCCTGAAGAGCGCGAGCAACTGGTTGACATCGTAGGCACCGGCGGCGGCGGACCGCTCACCTTCAACATCTCTTCCGGTGCGGCCCTGGTTGCCGCGGCTGCCGGAGCCAAAGTTGCCAAGCACGGCAACCGCGCCGTCACCTCCCGCTGCGGCGCTGCCGACGTTCTCGAAGCCCTCGGCGTCCCCATCGATCTCTCGCCGGAGTTGGCCGCGGAATGTTTCCGCCAAACCGGCTTCATGTTCCTCTTTGCGCCCCTCTACCACCCCTCCATGAAGGCCCTCGGGCCGCTCCGCCGCGCCCTGGGCTTTCGCACCATCTTCAACCTCTGCGGCCCGCTCACCAACCCTGCCGGCGCCCGCAACCAGGTTATCGGCGTCCTCGCGCCGAGCCGCGTCCTTTTGGTGGGTCGCACTTTGGCTGCCTTGGGAGCCAAGCGTGCCTTTGTCGTTCACGGCACCGACGGCATTGACGAGCTCACCACCACCGGCGAGTCCGTCGTCGCCCGCATTGAGGATTCGGAGACCGGCCCGCCCACACTGAAAGCCGCGCGAGTCACCCCGGAGATGGCCGGCATTCCCCGCGCCACGCTCGATCAATTCACCGGCGGCGATGTCGAAACAAACGCCTCGCACCTCTACGACATTCTCACCGGCCTTCCCGGCGCACGCCGCGACATAGTTCTATTGAATGCCGCCGCCGCGCTGGTAGCCGCCGGCCTCGCCACCGATCTGAAAGAGGGAGTAGTCCAGGCAGCAGATGCAATCGACTCCGGCCAGGCCGCCGCCACGCTGGCCAAACTTCGCCAGTTCGGGCAACTGCATTCGTCGGTGCAATAAAGTGACTCACGAATAGTCCAGATGGTATATACTCTGGTATAGACCATAGAGGGGAGACCAATGATGAGCGCTACCGACACCACGTCTAAGCCGCAGATTGCGGTCCCATCGGCGACCCAGTCCACCGCCGCTCCCCGAACCGCCAAGCTGTTCAAGAACGGTCGCAGCCAGGCCGTCCGCCTGCCCAAGGAGTTCCGCTTCGAAGGAACTGAGGTTGCGATCCGCCGCGACCCGGCGACTGGCGAGGTTATTTTGGCGCCGGCCCCCGCCGAGCCGTCAATTAGCTTCGACGAGTGGTTCGCTCTTTATGACGCGATTCCGGATGACGCACCCGAAGAGGAGTTCGCCAAGCTGCCGCCACGGCCCACAGGGCTGACCTGGGAGCAGGTTCTCAAGATCATCGACCGCGCGCATTTTCCGGAAGACTTTATGGCGGATCGCAAGACAAGCATGCCCCGTGAACTGGATCTCTTCTAAATGCCCGCGCGATTCCTGCTCGATACGAATATCGTTAGCTACCTGCTGAAAGAACAAATGCCGGTAGTGCACCGGCACATCAAAGAAATGGAACCGGATTCTGTGACCGTCTCCTCAGTCACCGAGGCAGAAGTTTTCTACGGCGTCGCGAATCGGCCTGGAGCGGTACGGCTGCGAACTGCCGCGGAGGGTTTCTTTGCTGCCGCAACTGTGCTGAGCTGGGATTCAGCAGCAGCCCGCGCTTACGGTCAGTTGCGCGTAGACCAGGAGCGCAAAGGCCGTCCGCTAAGCGTTGAAGACCTGATGATCGCTGCTCATGCGTTATCGCTGGGTCTGACTCTTGTCACGCACGACAGCGCCTTCGCCTTCGTCGACGGTCTAAAAACAGAAGACTGGACGATCGCTTAACGCTTCTTCCGTACCAGCCCGGTCGAGCCGCCCGTAATGGGCATCGTCTACAGCAGCCCCGACGGGCCCGCCAGCCGCCGCGCAAGCAGCCAAGACGCCAGCGATGACATAAGCGCCAGCGCCACCCACCCCGCCTGCTCCATCGGATGCACCAGGCCTGCCGGAAAATGCGGCGCAACCAATGAAGTCTGCTTGATCGCCTGAACTCCCAGCCGCACCAACTCCACCCCGACCCAACCGAACACCAACACCGCCAGCACAAATCCCGGCAAAGCCCGCTTCCAGGGGAAGGGAATTGGAGCCGGCACTCTGGCCTCCTCGTGCACTCTCTCCATCACCGAGACCAGGAAGCCTGAAGACGGCGCGACTTCTTCTTCCGTCGCAAGAATCTCATCCACCCTGCTCAGCTCCGACGCGTCGCTTTTCGTCTTGTTCCGGTCCATCTTCAAACCTCCTTTCCCGCTGCTTCAGCACTCTCCTCGTCATTGGTTCTTGGGTGCCCCATCCTCCGGGCTCTTTCCGAAGGGTGGGGGGCAAGCTCCGACTCCAACCCCGGAAACCGTCTTCGCATCAGTTCCCTCGCTCTCGAAAGCCGCGCCTTCAGCGTTCCCTCCGGCAGCTTCATTGTTCGCGCCGCAGCCGACAGGTCCATCTCATGAAAGTAGAACAGCACCAAAGGCTCCCGGTAGCGAATGGGCAGCGCCAGCACCGCTCGCCTTACCGTTTCCGCGCTCATCCGTGCAGTCAGCAGATAGTGTTGCGCGGCAGGCCGGGACGGCTCGGCAATCTGATCCAGTGGCAGGTCCTCCGTCGGGAACCGCTTCAGCTCTGACCGGAACACATTCGCCGCCAGAGCAAAGAGCCAAGTTGAAAAGCTTCCCTCTCGCCGCCAACCGCCAAGCCCGCGCCACGCCTTGATGAATGCCTCCTGCGCCAGCTCCTCGGCTCGTCCGCGGTCGCGGCAATAGCGCCAAGCCATATTCACCAGCGGCCCTTGCCACCGTCGCACAATCCCCTCGAATGCCTGCAAGTCGCCCGCCAGCACCCGCTCCACATCGCCCAGGTCTTCCTGCGCGGTCTTGGTGGTTGCGCTGCTGAGGCTTTCTGTCAACACAAACACGCTCCGTTGGGTGGGACAACAAACTCCCGCACCCGGTTGCATTTTTCTCGCGGAATCGGAATTCCAACAAAATGCAACCGCATTCCACTGCCCGCTGTCCCACCAGACGCAAGGGAGAAAATCCTTGCAAATGATTAAGGAGGATTCTATGACACATCTGGTAACGTCCCTGTTCGGCGCTCCGGATATGGGAGGTATTGGTTTGTGGCTGTTTCTCTCTGTCGCATCGGTGGCGATGTTTGTTGTTTTCATTCCACTGATCACCTACCTCGGCAGCCGGCAGAAAGAACGAGAGGCGTTTTACAAAGCGGAGACCATACGGCGCGTCGCGGAGGCCTCAAGCGATGGCGCCAAGGCCACGATTGATTTACTGCGCGAACAGAACAGGATGACGCTGATCAAGATGCGCGAGGGCTTCAAGATCGGCGGCGTGATCTGCCTCGGAGTGGGGATCGGGCTGATTGCTTTTCTGACTCGGCTGGTCGGTTCGGAGGTGGCTCTATGTGGGCTCATTCCGGGTATTATTGGCGTGGCGATGCTGGTCTACGTGTACCTTTTGGCCGCTCCAATTGAACCGCAGAACAAGGGATGAATCGCCGCCGGCCCTGCCTCGGGGAACCGTATCTCTACGGATGTGCCCATGGGCGCGGCCATCGGTGCGTTCCGTTTCGACGAGATCAATCCAGCAGCTTCTCAATCGTTGCCTCCAACGCTTTCGGAGCCTTCGACGGTCCGTATCGCCCTACCACGCTCCCTTTGCGGTCCACCAGGAACTTCGTGAAGTTCCACTTGATCCCGCTTGCCCCAATCACGCCCAGCAATCCAGGCCTGCACTCCTTCAAATACCGATAGAGTGGATGCGCATTCGCCCCATTCATCTCGATCTTCTCGAACATGGGAAAGCTGACGTCATAATTCTCCTTGCAAAACGCCTCAATCTCGCCTGCCACGCCCGGCTCCTGCCCTCCAAACTGGTTGCAGGGAAACCCCAGAATCTCAAACCCTCGCTCCTTGTGGGTCCGGTAAAGCTCCTCCAAACCCGCGTACTGCGGAGTGAATCCGCATTGACTCGCGGTATTCACAATCAACAGCACCTTTCCCCGGAACTCTTTGAGGTGCACCTCCTGCCCATCAAGCAGCCGGGCAGAGAAGTCATAAACCGACCCTTTCAATCCGCGTGAGGACACAAAACCTCCGAGCAGAGAGGATGCCATGTGAATCCAATCTGCGTCTAAGAGGGATGCTGTGCAGTGGGAAGGGGATGCAAACGCCTCCCAACCCGCCTGTTTCCGGTAGACTGGGGGTTAGGCCCCAGTCTACCGGCGCTTTGCGCGGTAGGGAAACACTGGGATAGACACGGTTTCCGGCCCCTTCGACTCATTCCTGGTTTGGGTGCAGTGAGCGCGGTCAAATATAATCGTTCTTTCCTTGATGCAGGATCAGATTTTTTCAGCAGTGAGGGTGTGCATATTCTTCCCGTGAAGCCGAACCAGTTGGCGAACTATGGCCCGCACCAGTACTTGTGCTCGACACTGGGCCCCCGCCCAGTCAAGATCAGGCACTCTTTCATCTCCCGCGTATTGCTTGCCCCCAGCCGCCTGGTTTCGCTCGCCTTGCTCTTCGTATTGGGGCTCGCGTCGCTCTTCACCGCCGCCGCAGCCATGGCCCAGCAATCGCAGACCATCGCTTCCATTCGTATCATCGGCAACCGGCGCATTCCCAAGGAGACCATCAAGGCGCGCCTCTTTACCCACGAAGGCGATGCTTACGACCCCATCTCCATCGAGCGCGATTTCAACTCCCTTTGGAACACGGGGTACTTCATCAACCTGCGCTTCGAACGCGAAGATTCGGAGAACGGCATCATCCTTGACATCTTCGTCAAGGAAAAGCCCACCATCCGCGAAATCAATTACAAGGGCCTCAACGCCGTCTCCCAATCCGACGTCCTTGACCGCTTCAAGAAAGAGAAGGTTGGCCTCTCCGTCGAGAGCCAATTCGACGAAGCCAAGATTCTGCGCGCCACCACCGTGCTCAAAGACATCCTTTCCGAACACGGCCACCAGTTCGCCATCGTCAAGCTCGACATCAAGGACATTCCCCCGGCTTCCGTCCAGGTGAACTTCAATATCAAGGAAGGCCCCACCGTCAAAGTGGGCAACATCAAGTTCGCCGGGAATCAGCATCTCAGCGGCCTCATCCTGCGCCGCGCAATGAAGAACCTAAAGCCCATCGGCATCCCGTATTCGCTGATCTTCGAAGACATCTTCCCCCAGACTTACGACTCGTCCAAACTCGAGGAAGACACTGAGCGCGTTCGCCTCGCCTATCGCGACAAGGGATACGCCAACGCCGCCATCGAGGAACCAAGAACGCAGATCCGCGACGAAGGCGGCCTCAACTGGTTCACCTTCCGCCCCAACAAAGGCAAGCGCATTGACATCCTGATGCCCGTTGAAGAGGGCGCCCGCTACCGCCTCGGCTCGATCACCTTCACCGGCAACAAGGCCGTATCGAATTCAAAGGCCCTGCGCGCTACCTTTGCCTTGAGAGACGGCGACTGGTTCAATGCCACGCTCATCCAGAAGGGTCTGGAGAATCTCAAAAAGGCCTACGGGCAGCTAGGGTACGTCAACTTCGGCGCCATTCCCAAGCCCATCTACGACGACCAGAAGAAGACCGTCTCCCTGGACATCGACATCGACGAGGGAAAGCCTTTCTATGTCTCCCGCATCGAGTTTCAGGGCAACACCATTACTCGCGACAAGGTCATTCGCCGCGAGCTTATGCTTGATGAAGGTTCGGTCTATAACTCTCAGCTCTGGGAATACAGCCTGCTCCGCCTCAACCAGCTGGAATACTTCAATCCCCTCCGCGTGGACGAGGACTCTGAAGCCCACCAGGATGCCGAGGCAGGCACCGTCGACCTGCTGCTCAAGGTCAAGGAAAAAGGCAAGAACTCCATCGGTCTCAATGGTGGCGTCAGCGGCCTTTCCGGCGCCTTCCTGGGAGTCAATTACCAAACCAACAACTTCCTCGGCCTGGGCGAAACTCTCAGCCTCCAGGGCAACCTAGGCAACGTCGCCCGCACGTTCGTTTTTGGCTTTACTCAGCCCTACCTGCGTAACAGGCCTTTAAACCTTGGCTTCCAACTCTTCAGCAGCAAGCAGGACTTTAACGCAGCCAAGAACTACCAGGCAACCACCGGGCAATCCGTCAATCTGAGTTCGGCACAGCAGTCGCTGACCCAGAATTACAATCAGGCCTCCACCGGGCTGAACTTCTCCGTCAGTTATCCGCTCAAGCGTCACGCATTTCAACGCGTCGGCTTCACCTATAAGATCGACAAGTCCACAATTACGGCCTTCTCGACCGCCTCGGCGACTTTTTTCCAGACCATCAGTTTCCGCTCCGGCATTCAGGGCAGCAACGCGCTGGCTGGCATTGTCAACAGCTCGGCATCCTTCAGCTATATATACAACACCATCAACAATCCGCTTCGCCCCCGCAGCGGCAAGGAATATTCGGCCGTATTCCAGGTTGCCGGCCTGGGCGGAAATGTGCGTTACATCACCCCGCTGGTGGCCTACAAGCGCTTCATGCCAATGCATTATCTGATCCCCTCTGCCAACGGGCGCAACGTCCTTGGTCTGCGCGCACAACTGGGATATGTTCAGGGCTTCGGAGGAGATGTCGCTCCCCCCAACAATCGTTTCTACACGGGCGGCGAAGGCGATCTGCGTGGCTTCGATATCCGCGGGGCTACACCTTATGGCTACGTTCCCAATCGCGTCAATGTCCAGCTCACCAACCCCGACGGCTCTTGCGTTCCGCGGGATCCCACCAATCCGCAGTTGAACCAGTGCCTCCAGATTCCCCTGCCGATCTACGGCATTGCCTCCATCGGCGGTGATACCAGCCTCACAGCCAACGCCGAGTACCGCATTCCAATCGCCGGTCCGGTCATGATTTCGTTCTTCGACGACTTCGGCATCGACACCGCCCTCAACAAGGGGCAGTTGAAGCAGAGCCCCGAGGGCTTCGCCTCGCTCACCGCCCCCCTTTACGGCTGCCCGGTCTTCAACAACGGCGCCTGCCAGGGCGGAATCCCCGGCTCACAGGTCGGATTCCAGGAGAATATTCGCCCCATCAGCGGGACCAACTTTGTTCCGCGCATGTCCCTGGGCCCCGAACTCTCCGTCATCATGCCCATCATCAACGCGCCTGTCAGGATCTTCTACGCCTATAACCCGCTGCGCCTCTATGAGACGCCTTTTTGCAACTCCGTCATCATCGGCGGCAACAAGGGCAGTTGCTCAGCCGAGCTGATTACTCGCGACCTGTTCCCGCCCGGAGGCGCGGGAGATTACACTTACCAGGAATCTCTGCAGGCTTATGGTTCACGCTATCTGTTCCGCGAGCCCCGCAAGACCTTCCGCCTCACCGTCTCAACAACGTTCTAGGCCACTCTGCCCTTTCGTGCCCCATCCTTTTCGCGGTCGCCGCAGCGACCGGAAAGGGTGGGAGACCGCGATCCCTGACCAAAAACCTTTCACTCGGCATGCGCCAACTTTAACCATCCCCGCCGCTTTACCTGTCCTACCCCATCCTCCTATAATCCAAGCAGTTCCTGCTGATGTTTCCGCTCGCGTCTTTTCTTGTCTCTGCTCCACTTTCGGCGCATAGCCCCGTCAAAAGACCATAGGGTTTCTCAGGAGGCACAGGTTCGGTCCTGTGATGAAGCGCGGACCCACCCAGGAGTCCCGAAGGAGTCAACCATTCAAATGAAGCGTTCCTTAGCACTCGTTCTTGCGCTGGCCACGGGCCTTGCCCTCAGCGCAGCCGCCCAAACACTGCCCGCTCCAGCCCCCGCAGCACCAGCGCCGGCAGGCCCAGCAAAGGTCGCTGTTATCGCTTTCCAGGCAGCCGTGGGACAGACCAACGAATTCCAGCGCGACTTTGCCGACCTGCAAAAGAAATACGAGCCGAAGCGCGCCCAGCTCAAGACCATGGCCGATGAAATCGACGGCCTTGAGAAGCAGTTGCAGGCTCAAGGAGACAAGCTCAGCGATGCCGCCAAGGCTTCGCAGACCAAGACCATCGATGACAAGAAGAAGCAGGCCCAGCGCTTCGCCGAGGATGCTCAGACCGACCTCACCGGGGAGATGAATGACCTCTACAGCAAGGTTGCTTCCAAGGTCTTTGACGTGCTCTCCACCTACTCCCAGCAGCAGGGATTTACCCTTGTGCTCGACGGCACGGCCAACCAGCAGCAGGCTCCCGTGGTCCTGTACGCAAGCTCCAGCGTGGACATCAGCAAGGCCGTCGTCGATGCCTACAATGTCAAGTCGGGCGTTCCTGCCCCGCCAGCGCAACCCGCGGCAGCGCCAGCGGCTCCCAAGCCCGCTCCCAAGCCGCCCGTCACCCACTAGGAACAGCTTTATCGCGACCCTCGAATCGGGTTCGATTGATCATGATCGCCAATGAGAAGCCCCGTAGCCCGGGGCTTTTCTGTTTCCAGGGAAACCGGCCGCACGTCTATTGCTTCCAACAGTCCCGCCCCGGCCGCCAATCCGTGGTTTGACGCTCCGCTTGCCGCCCTCCTATAATCGACATTGTTCCCGCTGACGTTTCCGTCCGCGTCTTTTCCTGTCTCGCTCCCTCCGGTTTGTCGCTGGGTTGGTAAAGGACCGTTAGGTTGCTCAGAGGCGCCGGCCTTTGTCCCGCCTGAATGCGTGGCAGCCGAATTAAAATCCGCCACAGAAACTGAAGGAGTCTTCCATCCAAATGAAGCGTTCGTTTGTACTCGCCACTTTGCTGGCCTCGGGCTTTGTCCTGGGCGCAGCCGCTCAAACCCAGCCCGCCGCCGCGCCTGCCGCACCTGCCGGACCCGCCAAGATCGCTGTCATCGCTTTCCAAGTAGCTGTGGCCCAGACCAATGAGGGCCAGCGCAACTTCGCCGATTTGCAGAAGAAGTATCAGCCCAAGGAGAGTCAGCTCAAGGCGCAAAGCGACGAAATCGATGGCCTCACGAAACAATTGCAGACCCAGGGCGCCAGCCTGAGCGACGCCGCCAAAGCTTCGCAGGCGCGGACCATCGATGAGAAGAAGAAGAAGCTGGAGCGCGATGCTCAGGACTTACGCGACACGGGTGGGCAGGAAGCTCAGGAGATGTACAACACCCTGGCTTCAAAGGTCTACGACGTGCTCTCCACCTACGCCCAGCAGCAGGGATACACGCTGGTTCTTGACGTGTCCCAGCAGCAGAACCCCGTCCTCTACGCCGCGCAACCCAGTGACATCAGCAAGGCCGTTGTTGATGCCTACAACGTCAAGTCGGGCGTTCCAGCACCGCCTGCGCAACCAGCTGCCCCAGCATCCTCCACGGCCAAGCCGGCTCCCAAGCCTCAGCCCCCCGCCGCGCACTAATTCACGTCGTTCAGGACGCGCAAAAGGCCCAGTTTTCCTGGGCCTATTTCCAGTGCAATTTTGCTCACTCACCATCGCCGCGATCCGTCAAGTGCGTCTGAAAATAAATGTGAGCAGTAAACGCCCTTCTCTGTGGAAAAAAATGTGGATTATTTGCCGCGATTTTCTGCGCGGATTCCCTTTTCCTTCGCTTGTCATCTATAGCCGACTTCTGATATGAAGACTAACCCGTTAATTATCAACAGATATCGGGACTTCAACTTGCGGCTCAAAAACCGTGTCTTGCGTCACAGCTTCGGGTCTCCATTTTGACGCTTTCCACAATTGATCATGAATGGCAGGTAACTAAAGTATCCGCATAGTTACGGTCAGGACCTCACTTTTGCTGATCTTCGCCCACCCGCAAAACCGCCAGAAAAGCCTCTTGCGGAATATCTACTTTCCCGATCCGCTTCATTCGCTTCTTACCTTCCTTTTGCTTTTCTAATAACTTGCGCTTGCGTGAGATATCCCCTCCATAACACTTTGCCAATACATTCTTTCTAAGAGCCGCAACGGTCTCGCGCGCTATGATCTTCGATCCTATAGCCGCCTGGATGGCCACTTCGAATTGCTGACGCGGAATCAGCTCCCGCATCTTCGACACCAGTAACTTCCCGCGCTCATAAGCAAAGTCCCGATGCACGATGATCGAAAGCGCATCTACCGGCTCACCGGAAACCAGGATGTCCATCTTCACCATGGGCGATTCCCACTCGCCCGCTAACTGATAGTCCAGCGACGCATAACCGCGCGAGATCGATTTAAGCCGGTCGTAGAAGTCCAGAACAATCTCGTTCAACGGAAGCTCATAAGTCAACATGACTCGCGTCGGCGTCACATATTCAAAGTTCAACTGCTTGCCGCGCTTCTCTTCCACCAGCCTAAAGATTCCGCCAACATACTCTTCATTGGTCAGAATCTTCGCGCTGATCACGGGCTCGTGAATTTCATCGATGTTAGTCGGCTCCGGCCAGCGTGAAGGATTATCCACCTCAAGCACGCTGCCGTCGGTGAGCTTGATGTGGTAGCGCACCCCCGGCGCTGTCGTAATCAGATCGAGTTCGTACTCCCGCTCCAGCCGCTCCTGGATGATCTCCATGTGCAGCAGGCCCAGAAACCCGCAGCGAAACCCGAATCCCAACGCCACCGAGCTTTCTGGCTCGAAGAAGAACGAAGAATCATTCAGGCGCAGCTTTTCGAGTGCATCTCTGAGCAGCGTGTGTTCGTGCGAGTCCACCGTGTAGAGCCCGGCAAAGACCATCGGCTTGATATCTTCAAACCCCGGCAACTGCGCCGGCGCCGGCCGGGCGTCTTCGGTTACGGTGTCGCCGATCTTGGTGTCGCCAACGTTCTTGATGGTCGCCGCGAAGAATCCCACTTCGCCCGCCGACAGTTGCCCAATCTCAACCGGCTTGGGCATCAGCACGCCCATCGATTCCACCTCGAAGGCCTTGCCATTCGACATCAGCCGGATTCGCTGGCCTTTTCGCATTGTTCCTTGCATAACGCGAACCAGCACAATCACACCGCGATACGAATCGAACCACGAGTCGAAGATCAGCGCCTGCAGCGGCGCATCCGGGTCGCCGGTCGGCGGCGGAAGCCGGTGCACAATCGCTTCCAGCACCTCCGCCACGCCCACACCGGTCTTTGCGCTTACCGGAATCGCGTCCGTCGCATCCAGCCCAACCGCCTTTTCAATCGCCTCCTGCGTGCGCAGAATGTCCGCCGAAGGCAGATCGATCTTGTTGATCACCGGAATGATTTCGAGGCCATGATTAATGGCCAGGTACGCGTTGGCCAGTGTCTGCGCTTCCACCCCCTGGCTGGCGTCCACCACCAGCAAAGCGCCCTCGCACGAAGCCAGCGACCGCGAAACTTCGTAGCTGAAGTCAACGTGACCCGGCGTGTCGATCAAATTCAGTTGGTAGGTGTTCCCGTCCAGCGCCTTGTACATCATGCGCACGGCATGGGCCTTGATGGTGATTCCGCGTTCCCGCTCCAGATCCATGTTGTCCAGAATCTGCGCCTGCATCTCGCGGCCTGTCACCGAGCCGGTCAACTCCAGAAGACGGTCGCTCAACGTCGACTTGCCGTGGTCGATGTGGGCAATAATGGCGAAGTTGCGAAGGAAGCGTACGTCCATGCGGGGGTTTCAAAAGGGGCGGTCTCCACGGGCTGCTGCACGTCCGCCGCGGCGGACCTCCATGGCATAGCTTATCATCGGCATAGTGTCTTCCGTGGCAGCAGCAGGACCAGGGCTGCCGCAACTGCCAATGCATATAAGCCCTTACCGCTATCGTTTGTTCGGCCTCTCCCTGCTGGCGTTCTCGCTGGCCGGATGCACCCCTTCGCAATCTGGAATCTCTCGCCAGCAGTCGCAGCCCCAGGCCACCGCGCCGGCGATCGCAGCCGTGCAGCAGGCCCCGGCTCCCGCGTCCCCCCCGCCGCCCACGGCCCAGCAGCAGCGTGTCATTGTCCTCATCCAGCAGGTCGAGCAGGCCTATGCCCAGGGCCAGGCCGCCTATCGCAAGGGAAAGCTCGCCGATGCCAAGGTCGACTTCGATCGCGCCGTCGATCTCATGCTCTTGAGCGGCATCGACATCAAGGCCGACTCCCAGTTGCAGGACGAGTTCGACCGCATCGTCGACGGCGTCAACGCCCTTGAGATGGAAGCCCTCAAGCAGGGCAACGGCTTTGTGCCTCCGGAAGAGCCCACTCCCTCTGAAGTGGCCAGCGACGTGACCTTTGAGGTGGACCCCAACATCGTCGCGAAGGCCAGGGCCGACCTGGCCACCACCAAGTCGGATCTGCCTCTCGTGGTCAATGACTACGTTGCTGCGTACATCAACTTCTTCGCCAATTCCCAGAAGGGCCACAACACTCTGCTGCATTCCTTCCAACGCGCCGGCCGCTACCGCGCCATGATTCAGCGCGTCATGGCTGAAGAAGGCGTTCCCCAGGACCTGATTTATCTCGCCGTGGCCGAATCGGGCTTCAATCCCCGCGCCATGAATGCCAAATCGCGCGCCGGCGGCATGTGGCAATTCATGCCCAATGACAAGTTTTATGGCCTGGCGCGCACCGCCTATGTCGACGAGCGATTCGATCCCGAGAAATCCACTCGCGCCTACGCCCGCTACATGAAGTTCATCTACAATCAGCTCGGCGATTGGTATCTCTCCATGGCTGGATACGACTGGGGCACCGGCCGCATTCAGCAGGCCGTGCAGAAGACCGGCTATGCCGACTTCTGGGAACTCTACAAACGCAACAATCTGCCCGGAGAAACCAAGAACTATGTCCCCGAAATCCTGGCTGCCATCATCATCGCGAATAACCCCACGCAATACGGCTTCGACGACATCACGCTCGATCCACCCTTGCTCACTGACACCGTCACCATCGACTATTCAGTAGACCTCCGCCTGGTGTCCGACCTTGTTGACGCCCCCGTCGATGAGCTGACCGCCCTCAACCCCAGTCTGCTGCGCCTGGTCACCCCCCCTGACGAACCCTTCGATCTCCACCTCCCTGCCGGTACAGCCACGCTCTTCGGGCAGCGCATCGCCCTTATCCCTGAGGCCAGGCGCAACGCCTGGCGCTACCATCGCGTTGCCGCCGCCGACACGCTGGCCTCGGTTGCGCGCGAGTTCCACGTCTCCGAGTCCGAACTCGCCAGCGCGAATCAACTGCGCCCTTCTGACAGCGTCCAGGGCCTTGAAGCCCTTGTCGTGCCCGCCGCTCCCGTCGCGGCGGCCTCCGCGCGCATGTTGCTCTATACCGCGCGCAAGGGAGATACCCTGGTCACCATCTCCGACCGCTTCGGCGTCTCCCTCGCACAGTTGCGCCGATGGAACAAAATGACCGGGACCAGGGTTGAGCCGGGACGGCGTCTCCGCCTGGCCGAGCCTTCCACCCCAACGTCTGCAACGCGCGCTCATCGCCGTGCAGTTTCTCCCTCAACCGGACCGAAGGCTACGCAAGCCGCGCCGGCAACAGGCTCCGCGCATAAGCCCGCAGTCCGTTCTTCCCAAAAAGCCGCGCCATCTGCGCCAAGTGGGCACTCACAAAAGTCCCAAACCTCCTCCAAAACAGCAAAGAACGCTCCATCGAGTTCAAGCAGAAAGCACGCGCGCAAGCCAGCCGCGCATGCGAAATCATCCACTCAATAAAAAAACCGCGCCTAAAACTCACTACGTACTTGTGTTTTGCTGGCTATTCGATGCAAGCTATTGGTACAATCGCTTCCGCGAGCGAAGTGTGCGTGTGCGTTTCGCGAAAAGCAATACCAATTCAACGTCAGCGGTCACCGCTGGAGGCAATGGGATGGAAGAAGTGTTCAGAATGTACGCCATGAGTGCCGGCAACCTGAATGGGGAGCCGCAGGAACTGGACCCCGATAACGATCAAGACGACGAAGACGAAGAGTTCGAAACTTCCAGCGTGCTCACCTCCTCAGACGACGATGAAGGAGTCGTGGAAGAGGCCGTGATCATAATCGTTGAAGAATCCGCTGCAAAGCCCGCGGTAAAGAAGGCCGCCAAGAAAGCCCCAGCCAAGAAGGCTGCCAAAAAAGCCCCCGCCAAGAAAGCAGCGAAGAAGGCTCCGGCAAAGAAGGCAGCAGCGAAAAAGGCCGCTGCAAAACCAAAGAAAGCTGCGAAGAAGAAGGCTGCCAAGAAGGCGGCAAAAAAGGCGCCAGCCAAAAAGGCAGCAGCTAAGAAGGCTCCAGCCAAGAAGGCAGCAAAGAAGGCGCCGGCCAAAAAGGCGGCAAAAAAGGCAGTCGCCAAAAAGGCTCCGGCAAAGAAGTCCGCTGCAAAGAAGAAGAAGAAGAAGTAACGGTAATCAAGGCCAGCAAAAAAGCCCGCTAAGGCGGGCTTTTCTGCGTTCAACAGATTTGTCTCCTGCTCTCGAATGCGGCAGAGGGTCCGAGCCAACCGGGATACGATCCTCTAAGTAGAGGACCAGAAGGTTCAAATGGCGCAGCCAGAAGATTCACTCTACTCGTTCCGATGCGCCGAGGAACAGGACGCGGAAACCATCGCACAACATCGCGCCTGTATGTTTCGGGATATGGGCTCGATATCGGATGCCGAGGCCAATCTGCTTTTCCTGGCGAGCTTTCCCTGGTTGAAAGGTCTTCTTGCAGCCGGGAGATACAAAGGCTGGCTGGTCATGTGCGGCCAGGAGGTCGTTAGCGGGGGTGGAATTCAGTTACTCGATCTGCCGCCGATGCCGGACTGCTGCCAGGGCGGCCGCGGCGGACACATCGTCAATATCTACACCGTGCCCGCGCATCGCCGCCGCGGGCTGGCTCGCAGCCTGATGAGCCGTATTCTCGCGTGGGCCGACGCTCAACATCTGGACCGGTTGACGCTCTCGGCCTCGGTGGAAGGCCGGCCGTTGTACAAATCCCTGGGGTTTATTCCGACTGCGGAAATGCAACTCCCCATCGCGCCAAAATCTCAAGCTTGAGGGCTTGATCCCGTCAGTTGCGCAAAATGCCAGCGCTGATGCGCGATGTAATCCTCGATCAGAAAGCGCAGCGTCACCTGCGCATTGTCCTCCACCACGCACTCCGCTCCCAGCCGCTCTTCGGGAATCCGATCCACCACCGCCGCCAGAATCTCATGCTCCACGTGCCACCAGCGCAGCAACGTCTCCCATTCCTGATCTGCATAGCCATGAGCCGCTACCCACGCCTCCTGCGCATACTTCGGCCCCGAATAGTGCCCCTCCGCGGCCGCCCGCACAAACCGCTGCCGATTGTTGGCCGCCGAATCCAGCAGATGCCCCACAATCTGCTTGCGCGTCCAGCCGCCCACGCGCCACGGTGTCTCGGCAAGCGCGGGCGGAATACGCAGTAGCATCGCGTGCAGGGCATCCAGGCCCGCGCTAAACTCCTTGGCAACTTCTGTAGCCATTGCTCTCTCCCCGAGTCATGCCAGGCAGAAAAGGCCCTGCTCGGCGGGGCCTTCCAGCGCTTTCATTCGCATATCCTACTGTGGCGGGCCTCCCGGAATTGCCGCCAGGACATCGCTCGCAGCAGTCTGAGGGTTCACCTTTGTCCATTCCTGCATAATCTTCCCTTGCGGATCGATCAGGAATGTATTGCGGTTGGCGATCGTCATGGCGCCGAAGTTTCCCAGTGAACCATAAGCGGTGACCACCGTGTGGTCCGGGTCAGCCAGCAGCCGGAAGGTCAGCCCTTCTTTGGTGCAGAACTGCTTGTGGCTATCCGGCGTATCCACGCTCACGCCCAGCACCACGGCGTTCTTCGCCTCAAGCTGTGGCAGAGCCTGTTGGAAGTTGTGCGCCTCAATGGTGCAGCCGGGCGTCTGATCCTTGGGATAGAAGTACAACACCACCCATTTGCCCTTGAAGCTCGAAAGCGAAATCTGCGAGCCATCCTGCGATGGCAGCGTGAAACCCGGCGCCGACTGCCCTACGGCCGGCATGGTTTGATCCGCCGCCTGCACCCGGACTAACGCAATCGAAAGCACAACCACAGCTGCCAAAATCGACAAAACTGTCTTTCTCATAGAAACCTCCATTTCGTTGACGGGGAAATGTCGAGGATGGACGCAGCTTTTTGCGCGCTCGCTTGAAAGTCCAGCCCTCAGTGTCCGCGCGGAGATGCCACAATAGCAATCCCAGCCTTCGCCGCTCGCTCCAGCAGAGCTTCGCGGTCGAATAAGAGCGTACGCCCCGCCTCCACTGAAAGGCAACCGGCCCCGGCGCGGATCATCGTCTCCACCGTGCGCAAACCGATCACCGGAACATCGAAGCGCATATCCTGATTGGGCTTGGCCACTTTTACTACAGTTAATCGCCGCTCCAGGGTTGAGGAGTCGTCACCGCCCTCTCGCAGGCTCCGCATCAGCGCTCCCGCCCGCTCAATTGCCGCGTCCGTGCCTTCCATCGCTTCCACGGCTACGCAAGCCTGCCCCGCCACCACCACCGTCTGCCCAATATCGAATCCGGCAACGGCCCGCGCCACACCCAGTCCATATTCGATGTTCTTGCGTTCTTCCTCGTCCGGCCCGCGCCCGCCCGGTACGCTCGCGGTCAAGACGCCTTCCTGGGCCAGCAGCGGCTCCAG
>Ga0182024_10003637_pt1 | contig 36440 bp, 35 predicted proteins | sample P32metaG_FD_120480 | JGI IMG/M metagenome (GOLD analysis project Ga0182024, IMG submission 120480) | Permafrost microbial communities from Stordalen Mire, Sweden - P3-2 metaG (Illumina Assembly) | ecosystem: Environmental > Terrestrial > Soil > Wetlands > Permafrost | place: Sweden: Stordalen...
GCCTCCGACATCACGCGCACGTTTCCGGCCAACGGTAAGTTCACCGATGCCCAGCGCGAGATTTACGAGCTTGTGCTTAAGGCGCAGGAAACTGCGATCGCAGCGGCGCGCCCGGGCAGGACACTGGCCCAGGTCCATGGCACCGCAGCCAGGGTCATGCGTCACGGTCTGGTCAAGCTCGGCATCCTCACGCCTGAAATGGGCAACGTCAAGACGGCTCGCAAAATCCTTGCCGAAGCCACGAAAGCTGGCGCGGCAAACGTTGCCAGCATTGTCAGCCTCGGCGCCTTCTTCATGCACGGCACCAGTCACATGATGGGACTGGACGTTCATGATGTCGGTCGTCGCACAGACGCTGCCAACAAGCGTCGGCTGCGCAAGCTCGAACTCGGCATGGTCTTCACGGTCGAGCCGGGTCTTTACTTCAACTTGAACGACCAGCGCGTTCCTGAGAAGTATCGAGGCATCGGTATCCGCATCGAAGACGATGTGGTCATCATCAACGATGGCTGCGAAGTTCTTACAAGCGCCGTTCCCAAGACGGTGGCGGAGATCGAGCAGTTGATGGTGCGCACGCAGAAGGTCTAAGGCCCGAGCTGTTTGCAGCTTTGGTACTTTACCTGGTGATTTGGTGGATCGCTTTCATCTGCTGCCCGCGAGCAGCGAATGAATGCGGTGAGCTCCGGCAAGGATGGTGGCATAAAGCCATTATTCTTGCCGGGGCTCTCCTGCCAAATCTCTTTTTTTTGTTTTCTTATTAGAATATATAGTTAGTCGGGGGTTGCCAACTACTTTTGCTGGTCTCAGCACCGCACAGAATGTTTACATCGCTTTGTCTGCCGGATGGCTTGTCTCAGCCAATTTCTTGACCATCGCTAAGTTGCGCCTGGCCTTATGACTTACCAAAGCATTGGTAATCAGGCGGGGAATCATCATGTTCGGTTCTACGTATGATGATAATCCCAGTTTGGTGCAGCGGCCATCCTCAAGCGGAGTCAATACCCATGAGCCTTCCATCGCTTTCAAATCTTCCGACTGGACAAGACTAAAATCAACTCTTTGAGCTGGAACATCGGCAAGATTAAGCACACAATCGGCGCTGCCGAAAGGAGATGGAAATGAAAACTTTTGCTCAACCGAATTCGCCTCGCCTGCTGGTTTGACGGAGGTCGAATCTGGATCTTTGTGTCTTTGTTCTTGCATGCTCTGCCACACCACTTTTGGTGGCGCGTTGATGAGCACTTCCTCATAAATACCTTTCTTCATCCGTTGCTCGTGCAATTCAGCATTGGCTGGCGCCGCGCAAAAGGCTGCCTGCCAGCCGCTTGTGGCGGTCACTATCAGGCTTGCGGTAAGAAGTACTAGGAAACGCTTGCTCACAAGATCTCACTTGAGGTGCCAGCATTATAGTCAAACAATATCTCCGCAGGATTAAAGGGTTGTCAGGGAATCTGGGGGCGACAATATATACACTTATGGACTCAGTCCACGAAAAGCAAAACCAAAGAGGAGCACAATGGCAACGTGTCGTTGTGCTATGCAGTTTCCAGGCGGAGTGTTGAGATTATGCCTGAATCGATCGTAAGGGTTGCGCTTATCGGCTATGGACTGGCCGGATCCGTCTTCCATGCGCCCTTGATTGCAGCCACCGATGGATTGAGCCTGGACGCTATTGTCACTTCAAACCAAGAGCGGGCGGCTCAAGCGCAAGACCTGTACAAAGGTGTAAAGATTCTTGGTTCGGTCGATGACATCTGGTCTCAATCTCAAAGATACGATCTGGTGGTCATTGCTTCGCCCAATAGTGTGCATGAGGAACAAGCGCGAGCGGCCCTGAATTGTGGGCTGGCAGTTGTTGTAGACAAGCCCATGGCACCGTCTGCGGTGGCGTGCAAGTCGTTGATGGAGCTGAGCCGCAGCAAAGGAAAGCTATTATCGGTTTTTCAAAACCGCCGTTGGGACAATGACTTCATCACATTGCGCTCCGTTATCGATCAAGGAACTTTGGGCAAGATTGTGCGCTTCGAATCTCGTTACGAGCGTTATCGATCGCAGCCCAGGGCCGGCTCCTGGAGAGAATCGGTCAGCCGAGAAGAGGGCGGTGGGCTGCTTTACGATTTAGGCAGCCACCTTATCGATCAGGCTTGCACCTTATTTGGTATGCCGACAAACGTATATGCAGAGCTGGGCAGAAAGCGTCGAGGGGCCCAGGCTGATGACGATGTCTTTGTTGCCCTCACGTTTCCGGCAGATATCAATGCCCATCTGTGGATGAGCCTGGTTGCTTGCATTCAGGGAGCAAGGTTCAGAGTATTAGGATTGGATGGAGCTTTTGAAAAATTCGGTCTGGACCCCCAGGAAGAAATGCTGCGCAATGGCAAAACGCCGAAAAGTGAAGGATGGGGCATCGAACCGGATTCTTCCTGGGCTACCCTTGCCACCGCACAAGGTGGCATTGAGAGAATTGAGTCCAGACCCGGCAGCTATGAAGCTTATTACCGCCAGATCTATCAAGCCCTGAACGGGCAAGCGGAAGTGCCCGTCGATCCTGCTGATGCCTATCGCACTACTTGCATCATCGAGGCGGCAATTGCCAGCTGCAATGAGCAAAGGCCTGTGGCCATTGGGGCTGCCTCCATATAAAGTGACGAAGAAAGCATGACAGATTTTGGTCTCATCTTTTCCTTCTTTGCCATCGTCGCTGGTGCCATTGCCTCAGTGGCCGGCTTTGGTATCGGAAGCATTTTGACCCCCATTCTGGCCGTTTCAATTGGCACCAAACTAGCCGTATCTGCTGTTTGCATTCCCCATCTAGCCGCCAGTTTCTGGCGTTGTTGGCTTTTGCGACAGCACATCGACAAAAAGGTTTTGCTAAATTTTGGCATTACCAGTGCTGTGGGCGGATTCGCGGGCGCATTGCTGCACGCGCAAGCGCAAAGCTATCTTTTGACCGTCTTGTTTGGGTCCTTACTGGTGTTGGTTTCGGTGCTCGGGCTGACAGGGTTAGACGCCAAGTTGAGATTCGGCAGAAAGCGATCGGGGATTGCCGGGGCAGTTTCGGGTATGTTGGGAGGCATGGTCGGCAATCAAGGTGGTATTCGATCGGCTGCCATGCTCAATTTCAATCTCTCCAAGGAGGCATTTGTCGGCACCGCAACAGCCATTGGAGTAATTGTGGATCTGGCCAGGTTGCCGGTCTACCTTGCCTGCGAAGCGAAAGAGCTGTTTGCGCTGTGGCCCTCAATCGTCATGGCAACGGCGTGTACTTTGCTGGGCACGTTTTTGGGCATGAAGTTGCTCATTCATGTGCCACAAAAGATTTTCAAAAAGGTCGTCGCCTCTATTATCCTGGTTCTCGGTTTTGCGGTGCTGTTGCGCGGATCGGTGTAGTGCAATTCAGATGTCGAACTGATCTCAGATCGCTCTAACGCAATAGCTTTTGTGATTTTCTATCTCTTTAACGTGCTAACAGTCTCTGAAAGCCAAGCAATTTAATCCGCATATCATTTTAAAGAGATAGCTTTTGCGTTTTTCTATTCACATAGGGCCAGTGCAGGTATACTTTTGGCGAAGAAGCGGATGGACTCGTTCGTATAGCATCATAAACCCGGGAACTCAGCCGTGTCCCTGCATACCCTGAGCGCAGGCGTCGCGGCAGCGCCGGTGTTGGGTTTTTCTGCCAATATATGCAAGCAAGTGGGACAATATGAACAAGTGATGGAGAATCGGTGATGCAAACTGCAATTTTTGGCGCTGGCTGTTTTTGGGGGGTGGAGGCGGAGTTTCGCAAACTTCCGGGAGTAAAGGAGACCGAAGTCGGTTATTCAGGTGGCGGTAAAGACAATCCTACCTATCACGATGTTTGCACTGGAAAAACTGGACACGCAGAGGTTTTGAAGGTTGAGTTTGAGCCCGCCGAAGTGAGCTACGAAGAACTTCTGGCGAAATTCTTCTCCGTTCACGATCCAACCACGCTTAATCGTCAGGGTCCTGATATCGGCAGCCAGTATCGGTCGGTTATTTATTACAGCGATGAGCAACAGAAACAGGCGGCCATTAAAGCAAAAGAAGCGCTAGCGGGAAAGAGTTTCCAACCTCCGGTAACAGCGATTGAACCGGCTCAGACCTTTTGGCCGGCAGAAGAATATCATCAGCGTTATCTGGAAAAACGAGGCGAAGGAGCAACCTGCCATTTGGCTTAAGCAATTGTCGCGGCTTCAGCGCGGTCTTTGTCTTTCAGCCCACCTCCCAATAAGGTCAAGAATCCGTGAATCCATGCCCGGTTTCTGAGAAAAGTCCGATAATCGTTAACGCTACTTTCCGTTCTTATGAAAAGTCTAGGATTATGGAAAGTATTTGGACATCAGTTCGCGTAAGCGCGGACTGGTCACATGATTGCTTGACCGAAGAGTGTCCATTTACTTTCCATAATTTCTTGGCATCTGGTCTCAGGAAATCTAACTGGTGATGGGGTTGTTTGTTTCCCGTAAGGACGCTATTAATTTGTCGGGAACGGAAAAGCGTCCTCGCTTGAGAGATGGTGGTGGCACTGCCTCGATTGCGTCGATTTTCTCCATTGGATCAGCACGCAGATAAATTTCGCTTGTCTGCATATGAGCATGGCCAAGCCACAATGCCACTTTACGAAGGTCCCCGGTCGCCTGGTAGATCATCATTGCACAGCTATGTCGTAGAACGTGAGGTGAAATCTGCTTGCCTACCAACGAGGAACAACTCTTCATAGCTATTTCTGCGTATTTCCGAAGCAGATATGTAAAGCCAACACGAGACATAGCTTCTCCTCGCGCGTTTACAAATAGCTCTGGCGAGGGTACGTCGCCGCGCACTGCAAGCCATGCTCGGATGTCTGCTGCGGTTTGCTTCCAAAGTGGCAGCGATCGCTCTCTTCGTCCCTTGCCCATGATCCTAACAGCCGGTGTCGGCTGCAAAATCACTGAACTAAGCAACAGCCCTGTCAGTTCCGACACCCTTAATCCAGCTGCGAAGCACAGATGGAGCATGGCTCTGTCTCGAATCCCGGCTCGAGTCTTGACATCTGGAGCATTCAAGATTGCCTGTATCTCGCTGACGGATAGGTAACCGATTAAAGGCTTGTCCGTCTTCTTGGACGGAATTGCAAGAATGCGCAGACTCTGTTCGAGAACGGATGGAAGCCGATGTTCCACGTACCGCATGAACGATTTGATTGCGGCCAGGCGGGCATTGCGCGTACGTGGACTGTTGCCCCGTTTAGATTCAATGTGAGCTAGAAAATCCATTACCAAGATTGAGTCGATTTGCTCGATGCACAACTTTGACGGCGTCACTTTAAATCGCGCGCTGGCAAACTCAAAGAGCAGCTGGAAAGTATAAGCATAACTTTCGCATGTGTTGGGGCTGGCACCCCGCTGTATTGGAAGACGTTCCTGCAAGAAAGCAGTGATATGTGGAGCTATTGGAGTCATGGAAGGTCTCCTTCCATGAATAATTCACAGACACCAACAATGTCATTCATGAGTTGTGGTGTGCTTTCAAGGTACCAATATGTGTCTTCTACGCGAGCGTGTCCCATGTAAGTGCTAAGCGCGAGCATATGACGAGAAACGCGATCTCTAGAATCTGGACATGACTGCAATGCTTTAACAGCGAAACGATGTCGAAAATCCAGCAGCCGGGGGCTGGACATATATGATGATTCTGGAATGACTGCCGCTTTGAGTATTTCTCGAAACGTCTCCGCAACAGTCGTGTAGGCCAATCCGTGGCTTCCTCGCTGGGAAATGAAGACATGGTTATCACCACGGTCGCACTGCCGGCGGCGTTCAAGATAGCTATCTAGAGCTGCAACTACAGTCGCATGAAGCGGTAAAATACGGCTCTTCTTGAATTTTGTTTCGCGAATGACCAACCCGTCACATGTGATGTCTTCTAATCGCAGAGACAAAGCTTCTGAGATTCTCAGCCCTGTTGAAGCGAGTAGTCCGAATAACGTTTTGTATGTGTGTGGTCGCAGTGAGTCCGGAGGACCAAGGCGCTCAGCGTGGAGAAGAATCTGCACAATCTCCTGATCTGAGAAGATATACGATGTTCTGCGATGCCATCGTCCACAGAAAACGTTGTCGGCTGGTATCTCATGCTGATCATCCTCGGCGCGGACAAAACGGGCGAACCGAATCAGTATGTCCAGACTCCTAGCGCGAGAGTCCTCCGAGGATGCCTGTGAGGCCCAATCGATCGCCGTTTTGGCGACAACGTGAGTGTCACCGACAGCAGTGGCAAAAGCAGCATAGTTTATCAAATAGCTTTCGACTGACTTGAGTTTGAAACCTAATCTGCGACGGACAGACAGGTAAACGTTGACGGAATCGATCAACATGATTGCACCTCCGGCCAGGGCATGGCCACTTCTTTGAGAGAAGCGAAGTCCACCTTGGCATAGACTTGAGTGGTCTGCATGGATGTGTGACGAAGGAGCGCTCCAACAGAGGCAAGTGCTGCCCCATCTTGCAACATTTTTGTAGCCAACGAGTGCCGGAGCAAATGTGAGCCTTTCATGGGTGCACTGATTCCGGTACGACGTAACGCTCTAAACACTGCCCTCGAAACACTCTTACTCGTGATTGGAACCAAGGGAGCGGTAGTCGTAATGAATACGCAGTTGCTAACTATTTGAGCTCGTCCGTGTTTCAGATAATGTAAGATGGCATCTCCGACCTCCTGTGACAGCGGGAGCCTAGTTTGGCGGCGGTTCTTGCCTGATACGATTAGCTTGCCTTCCAGCCATTCGAGATCGTCAAACTTCAATGCACTAACATCACCAGCCCGAAGACCCAACCTCGCGATCAACAAGAGTATGGCCCGATCCCTAGCTCCAAGCGGCGAGGTATTATCACAAGAATCGATGAGGCGTTCGACGTCATTGGCGGGAAGATACTTCGGCAGTGAAGAAAGGCGCCACTGAGCAACGGTTGGAATGGCGTGATCCAGCCCGGCTCCACAATCGCCTCTGGCAATCAAAAACCGCAGAAACATCCGCAATGCGGTGGCCAGGTTCTTCGATTTGCCAGGTTTGGAGTGCGCCGTATGTCGGAGCAAGAACTCCCGCAAACCCTTGGCAGTATAGTCCCTCGGTTCCGAACCAAGGCTCTGCAACAAGTAAGTAATGGGCAGACGGTACTTGGCGAGCGTGATATCCATTGTCCCTCGCTGCACGCGCATCCATTCGTAAAACTCTTGCACTAGCTCTGGGACTTGCTGTGGTGTGGTAGGCGGAGCAACTATGTTGCTCACCTCCAAGAACCGCACGAACACACAAGCGCTTTGATACAAGTGGGTGTAGTTGCCATTTCGGTAGCGCAGGTAACTGCTTTCTGAAAGATGGTTGCGCAATTTACTCAGTGCCTCTCGATCACATTTCTGAACGGAGAGCCCTTCGGTCTTTGCCCAATCCGCAAAATGTGCGACTTCTCGGATATGACGGCGAACGCCAATTCGACGATAACCTTGGTCTTCCAACCAAGTGCTGAAGTCATCCAAATATGGACCGGCTGGTCCTGAACGATATCTCGCCAACGCAAGCGCGGATTTGAAATAAGTGATCAGCATGCTGCTCTCCTTCTGAGTCTGAAGGCAGCATTATTATGTAAACCAGATCAGAGCGCACGTTGCCGGAGACGCTGCCGGGTAGGTCCTTGCTATTAGCCTAAGTCCAAATACTTTCCATAATCCTAGACTTTTCATAAGAACGAAAGTAGCGTTAACGATTATCTGACTCTTCTCAGAACCTATATAAATTTCCTGTTAGTGCCGCGATCTGAAAATAACCTTCGTCAGGCGCTCCCCTCTAACTAATGCAGCGGAGCAAAAAGCTGGTACGCGTCTGGACCCACCGGTCCTCCCGGCGCAATAAGTTTTGTTTTCAGCGCTTTTTGCACGAGTTCAATATCACTTTTGGAAAAGCGCCTGGGTACCACGATTGATCTTATTTTCACGGGCGCCAACTGTTTCAAGCCGTTGGCAGTCACCGCCGTATCGTCCACATTCAACTGTCCAATTTCTTTGCATTGCAGAAGGTATTTCAGACCCTTGTCTGTGATGCGCTTGTTGTGGTCGAGGCGCAACTCCTGCAGTTGAGGAAATTTGCGCAGAAAGAGCAAATCTTGATCTTCGAAATGGTTGCCACCCAGAATCAATACTCTCACTGCTGGAAGCATTGACGAATAGCTGTCGAAGTATTTGGTGTCAGGGGTGCAGGAGGTGACACGAAGGAACTTCAAGTTTTTCAGCGGTGTGATATGGGCGAAAAAAGACCCCGTGAACGGTCCTTCGTGAAGCTGCAAGTATTGCAAATTGGAGAGTAGTGCCACGCTCTCCAGACCTTTGTCAGACAATTCCGTATCAGCAAGATCCAGTCGTTTCAACCCCGTTAATTTGCAAATGTAAGGCATGACTCGGTCTTCCGCCTCAATGCGCTCGAGCAGCAGACTAACGAAAGAGTTTGCCGGCACACCGCTCAAAACCTCTGGATGCTCAATAAACTTGTGGTTGGGAACGAACATGAAAGCCTCGTGCAGCGGCAGTTCAACTCTGCCTTGGGCCTCAGCGAATTTTGATCCGACCATATTTTTTACGCCAATGTTGTAATGTTCGTCAAGCTTGATAATGACGCCATACGGGCCATCGGCTGGAAACTGCAGAACGAGCGGCTTTCCACTATTGACGGGATTCTTAGTCGTTGGTTGCGCGAAAGAATAGCTGAAGCCCACAAGTAAGGAGCACAGCGCCAGGACACTTACAGTGACTAAGCGTGTGGTTGTCATTTGTTCTCCCCGCCCTTGCTTCTATCTCCCTTCTTCTAACTCTTCTCTTCTTCCCGGTAACTCTTCCAATTTCTTCCAACCCTTCTAATTCTTCTATGCACCAGACTAGTGCAGGGGTGCAAACAGCTGATAGTTATCGGTGCCCACTGGCCCACCGGTTGCGACAACTGTGTTTTTCATCGCTTTTTTGACAAGATCGAATTCATTCTTGGAAAAGTGGTGTGGCACCATGATCGTTTTCAATTTCAGCGCCGCCAATGCCTTAAGTCCATTGGCGGTGACTGCGGTGTTGTCCAGGTTCAGGAAGCCGATCTGCTTGCATTGCAAAATGTATTTCAAACCGCTGTCTGTGATGTACTTGTTGCGGTCGAGATGTAATTCCTCCAGGTAAGGAAATTTCTCCAAGAAAAGCAAATCCTGATCTTTCAATTGGTCACCCGACAGGTGGATGACTGTAATAGCGGGTAGCACAGAGGAATAGCGGTCCAGGAACTTTGTGTCAAGTTTGCAGCCGTTCAGCCAAAGATGTTTCAACTTTTTCAGTGGAGCACAATGAGCAAGAAAGGATCCGGTAAAAGATCCCTCACGAAGCTGCAAAACTTGCAGATTAGGAAGTGAGCTCAAAGCCTCCAATCCCTTGTCGGACACTTCAGTGTCATTCAGATCGAGTCGTTTCAGTCCCGTCAATTTGCCGATGCAAGGCATGACTTTATCTTCCGCCTCTATCTTGTCCAAAGTCAAACTGACGAAAGAATTTGCCGGCAAACCGGTGAGAACTTCCGGATGGGTAATGCAGTTGTAATTGGGAACGAGCATGAATGGCTCATGGAGCGGCAATTCTACTTTCCCTTTGGCGTCTGCGAATTTTGGCCCCGTGAGTTTCTTACTCTGGATATTCCAATTATTGTCCAGTTTGATAATGACGCCATAAGATTGGTCAGCAGGGAACTGCAAGACCAGAGACTTTTCCTTGCTTGAATTGCTGCTGACCGTTCGTTGAGCTAGAGAATTGCTGGAAACCATAAAGAAAAAACACAGCGCCAGAACAGTTACGTTGACAGAGCGGCTGATCGTCATTTGTCCTCATCCTGGTTGTTCTTTGCATTTGCCCGCATCTCATCGGCAAGAATCGCTCTCGCCTTTTCCAGTTGAATGTCACTACCCGTGCTCAGTGCATCTTGCACAACTTCTACATCCGGGGGCACGCCCACTCCCTCCAGCCTTTCGCCATCAAGCAAAATATCGAGCACGGCCAGATAGAGTGAGCAGCGGTTGTCTATCGGAAAAAGACGCCCCGCCAGAACCATTCCGGCTCTCTCACCAACGAGCGTGGCTCTTTTGCTGCGCTTCAGTCCAAAGCTGAGCAGCTCTCGCCCGCTGCGGACGCCACCATTGATGATGGCTACTACAGGCTTGTCGTAAAAATCCTGGGAGATATTCTTTTTGCCGCTTCTGTCAATTGTAGTAAAAATGGGATATGTAGCCCGTTTGTGCTCAAGGATTTCCAGATCATCGGAGGAGTTGGCGCCGTAGCCATCGCGAAAATCAAGGATCAATCCGTCGGTGTGGGTCAAACTTTTAGACATGGCTTCCTCGAAGGCATCATGCGCTTTCGCACCGCCAGCCCAATAATGGAGGTAACCAACTTTGCCTTCTGGTGTTCCTTCCACTTTGGCGCTTTTGCCTATCGCTTTCACGTAACCTTCGTAGTCGTAATCGAGGGTTGGTGTCAAAGTGACAGTCAATTGTTCACCATCTCTGTTTATTGCGAGCGAAACCTTTTTGCCTGCTTTGTGCCAAAAATTCCTTTGTCCCTCGTATGGCTGCCCATCAACTGTCTCGATGATGTCGTTGCGTCTTATGCCTGCCTTCGCTCCGGGGCTGTCTTCGAGAACATATCGCACCTGGTTGTCCCTTTTTTTGACACCGCCTGTGATCACACCGGTAAAGTCCATTTTGGGATTGTCCAGCTTATTGACGCCGTGAAACAGGGAGTGCAGGAAATAGTAGAGGTCATCGTTGGTAGTGACGAACTCTGTATGACTGGAACCGAGCGCGCCCAGTGCTTTATTGATGCGCTCAGCCAGTTGAGAGAGCGTAGTGCTGGAAAGAATGCTTGACCGATTTTGTTCGAGAGCTTGCGTCCAGGCAGTTTTGGCCAGACTGGCGTTGTAGAAGTTGTTCCTTACGAGGTCGTCAACACTCTTCAAGACTTTTGCTGCATCAGCTGGGCGCATGGAAAAATCATCTGCGCTGGCTGTGGTCGCCGGTCGGTAAGGGTGATTCTCCTCAGCCGCAGATGCGCCTTGCCAGGCACTAAGGGTGCAGAAAAGAGAAATCGCTGCCAGCACTTTGGATATCTTCTCGATCATGCTTGCTTCAGTCCCTGCGCGCCTCAGTCGTTGTCAGTTTTGTCATCTTCGTGGGGATTTTTGGGAGGTGGTGGATGGATGCGATACTCCTCAAAAGCTCGCTTGATGCCCTCTTCATTGGGAACATCATTGAGTCCATGATTGGTGATTCGATCGAATATCTGCGCTTGCTGATCGGCTTTGTCGGACATCTTTTCTCGGTAGGCAGCGTTTAGAGTGCGGGTCAATTCGAGTTCCGCTTTCTCTTTGCATGGTTGCAACTCCGAGCCTGTGACAGTAACTTCTTGGCCCATTAGATCTTTGGCACAGTCACGTGCGGCAGTCTGGGCCGCATCGTTGTAGAGCAGCACGCTCATCTTGTAATGCGCCTCCTCATGCTTCCTCAACCTGTCTTGCACCAAAAAGGGATACCAGGTAGTAACAGTCAACCCCAGATGTATGTCCACTGCAGTAACTTCGAGATTGAACTCACCTTGACTGCGCTTCAACTCTTTGAGGCGGAATTGGGGCTGGCAGTCGTAGACCCAGTAAGTCATAGCGCTCCCACAAATCACACCCTGAGGGAAGTACATAGAGTCGACATATCTAATGCTGTTTGTAGGCGGATCTAGTGTTACAGATATCGGTTCTTTCCATGAGGGCTCCGGGTTTGAGCACGCCTGGATTGTGAGCAACACCAGCGCGCAGGCTATCAAATTGAGGCGATTGGAGGTCATCATCAGTCTCATCAGGTTACTCCTAGTGTAGCGATGAGTGACCGTTGTTGGCTTGGAAATCTTAAGGCAATCGAAATCCCTGTGCAAAGCTCCATGCAACTGGCAAGGTCGCGCTAAATGTCAACGACACCATTGTTGTTGTCAGGCGGGCACTCAAGGGGATTAAAGCTTGTCTATAGGTTCCCCGAAATCATAGCTTTAAAAGACAATCAATCAATTTTTCTTTCTTGGATTTTCCTGTTTCTTTTTGAAGTGACCCCAGACAACCAGTTTTCATAAGTCTCCAACCGGAGATAAGTGGAAACACGGCATCAACTGTTCCACAGGTTGAGACGCGTTTGTCTGCCCACCAAGTTGAAACTCGTTTGTCTTGCACCGTTTAGCTCGATCAGTTCTTCGATCGCGCTGCCACCATTTTCGGTGCTCCAGGCAGACCAGTTGAACCACGTTTACCAGCCAGAAAAGGAGCAAACCTATGGCTACCAACTCAACGGGCGTACCCAGCGCGAGCAACAGCCTGACTATCAGGTTGAAGATTCGTCGCGGGGGCGTCGGACTGCACACAGTCCTCGAAACGATTGCCAAATGCGGTGGAGACACTGATGGCATCGACATGTCTGATGCGAACAGCGAGTTTGTTGTTCGTGATGTAACCGTGCTTTTGCGCAGCGCAGACCAGGGAGAGCTCATGGTGGAAGCTCTTAAGGCGCTGCCAGACGTAGAAGTGCAACACGTTTCTGATCGAACTTTTCTTGCCCATCTGGGCGGAAAGATTACGATGGTGCCGCGGCGCGAAATCAAAACGCGCGACGATCTCTCGATGGTTTACACTCCGGGCGTTGCTCGTGTGTGCAAGGCGATCGCCGCCGATCCAAGCCTGGCTTACTCTCTCACCCTCAAGGGTAGGACAGTGGCCGTGGTCACGGATGGCTCGCGCATTCTCAGTCTGGGCAACATCGGACCACTTGCGGGCTTGCCGGTGATGGAAGGCAAGGCCGTTCTCTTCAAGCGCTTCGCCGATGTGGATGCGTTCCCCTTGCCCTTCGACACCCAGGACACCGAGGAGATCATCCGCACGATCAAGATTGTGGCGCCGTCGTTCAGCGCTATCAATCTGGAAGACATCGCATCGCCTCGCTGCTACGAAATCGAAAACCGCTTGCGCGACGAGCTCGACATCCCGGTCTTCCACGATGACCAGCATGCAACGGCGATCGTCGTTCTGGCTGCCACCATCAACGCTGCCAAGCTCACTAAAAAGCGCTTGCGCAACATGAAGGTGGTCGTCTCGGGCGTCGGTGCAGCCGGATTGGCTTGCTGCAAGCTTCTTCTGGCCGCGGGCGTGCGCAACCTGATCGGTTACAACATAGACGGCGCTGTCTACAACGGCCGTTCTGGTTTGACCGAGCAGGAGCAGTGGCTGGCTGAGAACTCCAACCCGAAGAGTTTCAAAGGCAGCATGAAAGACGCCCTCAAAGGCGCCGACATGTTCCTCGGGCTCTCCGTTGCCGGTGTGATCAAAGCCGAAGATCTGAAAGCGATGCGCAAAGACCCAATCGTCTTCGCCCTGGCTAACCCGGAGCCGGAAGTTTCGCCTCTGGAAGCCAAGCCCTACGTTCGGGTCATGGCTACGGGTGGTTCGGACTATCCGAATCAGATCAACAACGTGCTCGTCTTCCCTGGTATCTTCCGTGGTGCCATCGATTCACGAGTGCCCAACATTACCGAAGAGATGAAGATGGAAGCTGCTCGCGCATTGGCAGCGGTCATCTCACCTTCTGAACGCGATGAGGATTACATCATCCCCAGCGTCTTCGACCCGCGTGCTCACAAAGCGGTTGCCGATGCCGTCAGGCGGGTGGCAGAGCGCACTGGGCTGGCGAGGCGGATTGGCACCAGCAAGCTGGTCTAGCGTTGCCGGTCAGTGCGGATGTCGGGTCTGTCCGATGTCGGGTCAGTGTTGATGTCTTAGCGTCGGCCTTGCCCCTGTCAGTCCGATGTCAGAAACAGCATGGACGGTTGAGCGGTGTGTGTGATTCATTTACACCATCGTCTCAACCGCTCCGTGCCTGTTCCTGTTTTTTCTGCCTTTTCTTTTCATTCTCTGAAACTCTTTATGCTCCCATTAATTGCCGAAAATGATAGCGGAGAACCAGGCATCAAACGACAGATCGGTTGTAAAAGAGAGAATTATTGCGTATAGACATAATTTTTGCGGAATTTTATGTCCATAGGCAATAATCTCCTCTTTTCGAGGGTTGTTTGACGATTCGAGCTGTCTTTTACGTTCATCATTTTCGGCAATGTGCCATCCGCTGGTTGGGGGAATTCCTTGCCTTGTCCTGGAAGAGTGCCCATGGATGCGATCCTTGTAACTCTATTCGCCGTACTCTTGCGTGAGAAAGAAACGTTTGTGGCTTCGCGCCATGCCAATGCCGATCAGACGTGCCTTTGGATCGAGGATAGCGACACGATGCCCGGGTGATGCCATCATCTGGATGTGCAAATTGGCTATCGCCGGCATGCCACCATCTCCGGTTGCCCGGCCGATGTTTTCTTCCAAGAAATTGCTGATTCCAGCTGCTTGCGCACGCTCTTCGGCCGAGCGCCCCATCAAATCGAGGTGTGGATTTCGGCTGCCGGTGAGGTCATATTGATTGTAATTCATAGCCATGTAATCGGCGTACTGATTGGCCAAGTTGGTAAGAGTGGAATCAGGCTGCAGAGCACCTAGCCCTGCCTTGCTGCGACTTTGATTGATAAGAGAAATCTGGTATTGAGCGACCTCAGCGTCTGAGGCCTGTGGTTGGCTGTTGTGAGGTCCGATCATCAGAGTGGGAAGCTGCCGTGATGTTTCTTGGCTCATATGAGGTCCGATCGCCAGAGTGGGAAGCTTCGCGGCCGAAGCGGTTGCCGGAGCCGAAGTGGGTTGCACCATGCCGGCGCAGATCTTGGGCTTGCCATCATTGTCGATGGCAAACGTGTAGAGCAGGGGTCTTCGTTGAGGGCGGTGCGAGATCCAGCTGTCTGCCACACTGCTGGAAGTCATAGAATAACTGTCAACTGTCAAAAGCACCGTGCCGGGTGTCAGCTTCATGCTGCGCCCGAGCTCTTCGGACGGCTGGGTAACGATGAACAATCCCTGGTGGGGAACCTTGTTGAGCAGCACATATGCAGGGACGGTGCTGACGCCAAGCACTTTGGAATAGGTCTGAGTGCTTGATGTGCGGAAGGCGAAAGAGCCCTCATCTGCCATCGCCGGTAATACCGCGTTAAGTTGTAGCAGCGCCAGCGAAAAAATGAGGCGCTTCAAAGCGGACAGTGAAATTGGATGAAAATTGGATTTCTGCTTCATTCTCACTCGCGTCTTAGATTGGTTTGAGAAATCTCTTGAGCTGCCGGATTGCAGGAGCTTAAGCCGGGACTGTTTCGGAACTGCTTCAATTATCTCATGCACCTTTTGGCTTTCGGGGCGTTAGCTCATGAGCCAAAGAAGATCGGAGCTATAGCTTCAGAGTGATACATGATAAAAAATGGGTTCTCCATTGCTCTTTCCGCTTTTGCCGAAAAAGATAGGAGTAAGGCAGGAGAAAAGTTCATTTTTTTGGCGGAATTACGCCGCAACTTGACCCAATTTTGCTGAGCCGATGTAGTCAAGGGGTGATTATCCGTAATGAGAATAAAAATCGACGAAAATTATCTCCATTGCGTATAATCCGGTCTTTGCAACCCGATCTCAGATCGGGTCAGTCCAGCCAGGCGCAATTAGCTTATTATTTTCGGCAAAATCGTTCCACATTGAGCAGGCAAGATGACCTTCCGTCCTTCCTCCAAAAATGCTTAAATCATTTATTTTCGGCAGAAATTCTCTAAAAGAGACATGCTCTGGACCCAAGGGTCAGAGCACGCTCAGTCATCAGTCTGGGTGGGTCGGGCTAGCATGCCAGAGGCAGACTAACACCGACCCTGCGTATGAGCGAACTTAGAACGTCAGTTGCGATGCCAGCCTGGTGGCTAGCGGAATGATGTGCTGGAACTTGGTCGCCAGGAAAGCCGAAGCCGGCTCCTGATAAACCCCGTCCAACTCACCGGCTAAGATCCGGGTGCGCTGCCCGTCCATGACCACGAAATCCAGTTGGCCGCCATCCAACGCTTCGACCAGCGACATGCCGATCTCGGGGTTGGTGTGCTGGAAGCGCCGCATGTGAATAGCGTGCTTCAGGCTGGCGATGGCGATTGCGGGGCTGAGAGCCTCGATGCGAAAAATGCGCACACCGGTGCCGACGATGAACATCTCCGTCATTTTGCGTTTCTCCTTAACCTCTACTTGCGCTGAGGCAACATCGAGCGCACGGCAAAGTGCACACGATAAGACGACTGCCTGGCCACGTGCCAGGCAGCAGACAAGGCGTTAGCAGCTGATACCGTATTCGGTGAGCCGCTCTTTCAAATCTTCGATCGTGACGAACTGAATCGTCTTCATACCGAGAGCACTGGCTGCGTCGATGTTTGCTTTCAGATCATCGACGAACAAGCACTCTGGTGCGGTCAGACCGCTGCGCTTGAGCACTTCCTGGAAGATGCGCTCGTCTGGTTTGGCGAAGCCGACCTCGTAGGAGAGGATAAGCTCCTTGAAATGGCGGGCGACGTTGAACTGGCTCTGCACAAAGCTGTAGTGATTCTCGTTGGTGTTGGAGAGCAGATAAAGCGGTAGCTGTCGCCTGAGCGACTGCAGGAGTTCCGCCATCTGCGGGTTTTCGTGAAAGCCGAAATTCCACAACTGAGTGAACTCTTCCACCGTCATTTTCTGTGACAGCTTCTCGTTCATGGCAGCCAGGAATTGGTCGGTGGTCACCAGACCCTGTTCGTAACCAAGCGAGCCCACATAGGCCAGCACTTCAGTGAACTGAGCGCGGTTGAGACCGGCTCGTTCATAGAAACCCTTGCAAACTTCGCTCCAGTCGAAGTCGACAAAGACGTGACCCATATCAAAAACCAACAGTTTCACGGGCGTTTGATCCTGCTTTGGGCTACCGGTGGTATCACCAGCTGCCATCATATCAGGTGCCTTGAGACTGTCTGAATCGAACGGACCTCCGGCTGGATTGCTTGCCGTGCACTGGCCTCCTCTTTTCTTGCGTTTTGCCATGATTGGCTCCTGTTTGACCGCTTCCGGTCGGTTGGATGTTGCGACCGTTGGCGGTCTTGGGGCGGACAAAAGGCTTCCGCCCGCAGGTCTTGACGATGCCCTAGAGCACCGACAAGAGGCTGCGCACGAAGGCGCTGTTGTGGAAGATGAGGTGCACGTACGTGCCCCAAACCTTGCGATCGGTAGTGACCAGGCCGTCTATTGTTTCGGCGCCAGGCGTGAGAGTGTCTGGCTCTGGCAGGGGCGCTAGTGCCCGGCGATGTTTGATTGATAGCAAAGGCTCGAAGCCGCGGGCGCATTCTTCCATCCAGGAAAAACCCGACCGATGCTCTTCGCCTTTTACTTCACCGCCGGCGCCTGTGCCAACCAGAAGTGTTGCCGTTGTTTGCGTTTGCATCATCTGCGCGCCGAAGAACGTGCTGTGAGGCAAGATGCCCAAACCTTTCACAATCGGTGTGTCACCTTGTTTGGTGAATGGATCGAACAGCCATTGACCGAGCATCTGGTAGCCGCCGCAGATTCCGACCACTACGCCTCCGCCGGCCAGATGAGCACGCAAAGCAGACTCGCCGCCGTTGCGCCTCAAATAGTCCAGATCGGAGATGGTGCGGCCGGAGCCGGGCAGGATGATGACGTCAGCGCCGCCTTTGTAATCTTGCGGGCGCACCCACTCGACGTCGAAGAAACTGCGTAGCGGCAAGCACTCGTCTCTGCCGCGAAATGGAAGTGCGAAGATGGTTGCTTTTCTCAAGTTTCTTATTCTCCAGTCTTCGATTTGCAGCACCACTGCAGCTGGTTTGCGGCAATGGTGTTGCTGTAGGATCGATAGAAGAGCCTCCGTCGCTGCCCGGCCAAGCGGCAAGCAGCAAGGGAGGCGCTTCTGGCAAAGAGGTCGGGCTCGCCGGATACTTTCGCATCCGGCGAACCCGCCCAAGTCATTGCACCGAGAAGCAGGCGCGACGCCTGCGCTCCCGGAAGTTAACGATTCAGTCGAACAGGCACCGCATCTGGTGAATGCGCTGCCTGCCTCGCCCTTCTCGTCAGGCCGCCTTGCGACCATTTCCCTTCTTGCGGCGCTTCTTGACCGGCACCTTCTTCAGGTTGATGCCGTGAGCTTCGAAGCACTGCTCGATGGATTTGCGGAAGGCGCCCTTGTTCAGCGTCTGATCTGCGGTGATAAAGGCCCGCAGCATGTCTTTGAACATCACCTTGTGAGCGGGAACCAGAGCGAGAGCGGCCAGATACATGCGACCGAACTGCTCGAGCCCCTGGGCGATGGTGACATTGTCGGCGGTGGCAAGCAAAACGAGCAAGTCGGCGGTGGCGCCCCCGGAGATGAGCCCGTCGTCGTGCGGCTCACCGGTCTCGTCTTGCGGGGTCTTCTTGGTGTTCTTCTGAATCCGGATGCCGTTCGGATACATGGCGTAGACGCCGATGATACGCGGGTCGTTCTTGATGTCGTCCTTGGTGAACTTGCCCAGAACGTCCTGGTACATGTTGCGCATCCAGAAGTCCATCAGCAAGTCGCCGAGCGTGTCGCCCGTCGATTCGTGCATGGCTGCACCCTGGCGACCGGGAAGGTCTTTGCCGGGCGTCATCAAGTAAACGATGTGATGGCCGTCTTCATGCCATTCGACACCGATGTCGAAGGCGATGTACTTGGCCAACCCACCGTTCTCGATACCGGAGCCGATGCCGATGTGGATGGTGTAGGTGACCTGGTCGAAGTAAGCGTTGTCGCCGCCAACCTCGGGGTCGTTGATGAAGACGGTGATTGGCTTGTCCTGCTTCTTCAGCCCCCAGCTCTCCATGAGCTTGAGCTGTTCGTTCAGACCGAAGAAGACGATCACTGCCTGACCTTGATCCGATTCCGGAGCAAAGTTGAAAGTGCCATCGGCTGCCGCCTTGACGTTTACCCAGGTCGAGCCTTTGGCCACCTTCATGATCAGGCGCTCGTTCTTGAGCACACTGGCATCGGGAAGGTCTTGCAGAATGGTGTCGTGAACCTGCTTGCTGATCTCCGTCTTGTAGTCCGGAATGCGAAGCAGGACCTTGGCCTTCACCCTGACTGGCTGTTTTGGACCGCGACCGCGACCTGCGACCTGGCTGTGCCGTAGCTTGTTCTCGACGAACAGCACCTTGCCCGTTTTGGCGTCGACGAGGTAGAGCTTGATCTGGCGTGGTGTTTCGTTCCAGAGCAGGATCTCGTAGACCGGGTTGAGGTTGCCCTGGTGGCTGGAGAGCATGAGTTTGCACTCAACCGCCTTGGCAGAAGGCTTTTGCATGCGCTTGCGTGCTGCCTTGATGGCCGTCTCTTCCGAAATGACCTTGCCGAGCCGCCTGGGTTTACGCCCTGAGCGCACGGTGTTGTTCACCTGGATGATGGCGCCATTCTTGTCGACGAACACGTGCACGGCGCCGCCACGAACAGGAATTTCCTTTTCGACGTCGGAGAGCTTGGCCATCTGGGCGTATTCAACCCGTGTGAACGGGGCGAAGTCGTCAGTGTTGCCGTCCACGAGGGAAGCGAAGCGCAGGCCCAGAGCTTTTCGAACTGCCGGCACCTGCATGAACTGCGATGCAAATAGACGGGGTGAGCCGGTGAATTGTCCGTTGAACAGTCCCGATGCGCCAGTGGCGCTGAGAGTGCGCACCTTACCCTGGTCATCGTAAAGAGCTTCGATGGGGGTGGGTGCTGCATTGGACAGGTTGTTGACTGCCACGATAGTGCTCACCTTGGGCGCGGTGATTATCTGTCGAGGCAGTTTGGCGGGGGGATTTGCGTTATTGGAACGCATAATAGGGTCTCCTTGGTGGCTAAAGTTTTTACCCTGAAACTTTGGCCGGTTTAAATTTCACGGGCTTTTAGAGCTCGTGTACTAAGGGGCGGGTCTGACAAGTGGGTTGCCTGTCAAATAGTGGTAAGTCAAATCCGACTCCAAGAGGTTGGAGAAGATTAGCTATTGAGATGCATGAGGATCTGGTGTTAGTTGGTAGCTATCTCTGGATTCCTAGAGCTTTTTGAAAAGTGGATTTGATATGTGTAAAACTAGCCATTTTTCCACTGCAAAATCAATAGAGTTATCTCTGTGAGTGTGGTCCTTTGGCAGTTTCAGGGGCCCTTAGAGGGCAGAACTGGCCCCGACAATGTGCGATCGGGCAAAATCCCGGAAACTGAAAGTAATCATCTGGCAGAGCCGCGCCACATCCTAGTCTTTACGATTGTGATAAGTGGCTAAGGGTGATAGCTGGGAGTGGATCGGTTGGTTAGATTAACCGGCGCTAACTGCGCCAATAGAGAAGCTTCAGATTTAATGCTCGGTGCCACCACTCCAGGCTGTGGGGGATAGCATGGCTGAAGCCGGGAACCCTCAACGGTTGGGGCTGATGGGGCTTAATGATCTCCTAATAGTTACTGAATCAGAGATCTTGCTTGTCAAGGTTGGATTTGTCTAATCTCAATGCATCTCCAACTTCACTTCTTTTCTTGAGCTCAAAAGCACCTTAACACCAAACCATTCCAATTCCACCTCAAATGAGCTCACAACAGTGTTGTGCGGAGAAAATGTACCCTGACTGATATTAGCAACCGCCGATGTTTGACGGTCGCTTGAAGAACAGACTGACAACTTCAGTTAAGAAAGAGAGAACAGCTTTGGCTGAAAAATAATCCAATGACTACTCAAACACCGCTACAAGCATTGCTTACGCAATCACCCGGCATTCGTGCTCTCATCAGCGACCTGATGATTTCCGAGTCCGGCCAAGAAAGTTTCCGTCTCGTTCGTTTTGGTAGCCTCTCGCCACTCAGCGATACCGAAGCCGGTCTTTCATGCGTACCTCAAGCATTCCAGACCCTTTCCATCAGCTTCGGCGACACCGCAAAGGCCTTGTTGGCAGACCATATTCGTACCGGAGACCTTTCTCAGAAGACCGACGCCACCTTGGTCGACTTTCTGGACCACAACAAGAACACTCCTTCTGCCGTTACTCGCGCTGCCCAAACCCTCGTCAATTACGGTTTCGGCATCACCGCGATCAATCAGGAAGGACGCCTTTCGACCACCATCATGTTTCGGCTCGGAGCCCACACGGGCATTCGCGCTGAGCTTACCTGGCTGCGTTAGGCGTTAAGGAACACCCATCCCAGGCACCGGCTGCTGAACACCGAATCAGCCCTGATGTCTGTCGCACGTGAACTACCCCATGTCCTGCACCACGTCGTGTGGTGTGGGTTCGCGAATCGGACCTGTACTGGAGCTCGGAACTCCGGCGCTGGTTCAAGGAGACAAAAATCATGGACACCGACCGCAATCGGTTGTATAAGCCGCAGAAGCGCACTCGCCGGAAGTACTGGCTCGACATCTGGCGCACGTTGGCTTTCTGCAATCACCCTTTGGTGAACAGGGAGCCCATTATCAGAGCCCAGCAGCTCGTAGGACTTCGTTGCCTGGCAGGCGACTCACGCGTTCAGGTTGGCGAAGCCCCGCAGGTTATCAGTGACGACTTTCTGCACTGGAGCCTGACCACCCGCATCACCAGCGCACCTGAGTATCTCACTTGTGCAGAGCGGCGTTTTAACTGCACACGCACCGACGGCTGCGAGGAACAGTTCGCAGACCTTATCGATGCTGAGAAGGAGGGCACAGAACTCTATCCCGACGTCATTCCCTCGCTAGCAGCGATGGAGTCCTTTGGGGTCGATATGGGCATCCTCTCCAATCTCTGGTACTTCCCGGCCAACCGCATCATGGCAGACCTGGAAGTCGGGCAATTCTTCGAGCCCGATGATTGCATCTTCTCGTACGAAGTTGGTCTGCGCAAACCAGACCCGCGTATCTTCGAGGAGGCCATCAATCGCTCAGGTAGGGCGCCGGTGGACAACGTCATGGTTGATGACAACATGGACGTTATCATCGGTGCTGCAAAAGCTGGTATGACGACGGTGCTCATGGATCGTGAAGGGAAATATTCTCCCGCGTCCGTGGCGCACATTCCGAACTGCACCTATGCCACCAACATGGCGCAGGTGATGGAGTTTATCGAGTCCGAATAACGCTCGCGAACAACCAAGCCTCAGTAGAGGTGCGGTGGTTAGCGAGATTCGGTCGCTCGACTAGCCTCCAGTATCTCTGCGATTCCGAGTGAGGCTTGGATTCGCGCAAAACAAGTAGTCATCCGTCCGAAACTCAACACGAAACTCTAGAAGGAGAGTACTGCATGGTTCAGACGAAGTTCGACGGTCAGGGCAACAAGGGCATCCGCAACGGCAACCGCTTCGGAGGCGACAAGGCGTGGAAGCAGCACCGCTACGACGGCGAGTACGCCAACGTGGTGGTTCGCCGCGCCGCGGATGAGCGCTTCGCGCTGCAGCAGATGCACGCCGACGCGCTCTGCGTGTGCGGGAGCATCGGCAGCGAGCCGCTCTGCGACTTCGACGACACGCCGGTGCTGTTCACCAGCGCCGACGAGACGGAGTTCGTGACGCCGGACGGGGGCACGCAGGTGCACCTGCGCTACAACGGCTCCGGCAAGCTGACGTCCGCCCACTGCCGGTCCACCGGCTGCAAGCTCTAGGGCTTGTAGTCGAACTGACTGTTCGTACGGGGCAAGTGCATCGATTGCACCACATTCGGTGCACTTGCCCCTTGTTTTTAACCTCAACGTCAACTACGCAAACGCGCCTTGCTCTGTCGACCGACGGAGTTCTGGTTCGTGTGCAACAGGAAGGAGCAACGCTATGTACTTCAAGCCTGATGAGCTGGCGTTGATCCAACGCTGCGCTCAGGAAGCCAGACACATCGACAACATGGAGTTGACCGTGGCAGCCGTCGTGCATCAAAAGCACGAGAGTGTGTTCACGCCGACTCAGCTGCGCATCATTGATTTTTGTGCCGGCGAGTGCCACAGGCAGAAGAGCCGGGCGCTGTCGGTGCATCGCATGGTGGTCGCCTACGAATACGTCAGTGAGCTGGTCGAGCCGCTGAGCGTCGAGGATGTTCTCAGGTTGGGGGCAATCGTCGAGCCGGTGGATAACCGTTATAGTTTCGCCACCGTACCGGCAATGTTCTCCACCACCGATATCACGCAAGTGCGCTCTCCCGAAAACATTCCCCGGCAAGTGGAATCGCTCTTGACCAACGGAGGCAATCTCAGCCCGCTGGAGCTTTACGTTTTCTTCGAGGATATCCACCCCTTCAACGACGGTAATGGGCGGCTGGGAGCCATCTTTTACAACCTGCGCAACGGCAGGCTGGACAATCCGCTGGTGCCACCACGCATCGACTTCCGGGCGTTCAAGGAGAACCCATACGCGTCTGTGGAGACCTTCATCATCACAGACTGACCAACACAACCAACCCAATCCGGCTGATTAACACTCAGTCGGCGCAGTTCGGCTCGCCGTAAGTTCCTGGCCACACAGGGATAAGCGGCGAGCCGAACTTAAATGCGGAAGCAGGATCTCCAAACCCTTGGAGCACCTTCGCTTTTCGCACTTTAAACTGACTTTCTCTGATTAAAAAAACGCTCCGTTCAACCATATGTCGTCGTAGCCGGGTCGACACCGCCCCGCGCCAAATTTCGAAGGCTCACTGCTTCTACGCTTCTGGCTGCTTTTGCCGAAAAAGACAGGAGGGAAAGTTCATTTTTTGGCGGAACTGAACCTCAATTTTCTGAATCGACGTAGCCAAGAGCGGATTATACGTGTGGGATATAAAAATCGTCGAAAATTATATCTGTGGAGTATAATTCGCGCTTGGCATCCCGCTTCTGATTGCGGTCGATTGCGGTCGCCATTTTAGCTTATCTTTTTCGGCAAATATCAAATACCAAATACCAGCCCATCCACCCGCTATTTCAAGCATACCGCTGCCGTGATGCACAACAATACCAATCAAAACGTGCAAATGTATCATCGCAATCTATGCGAGGCGCCGGTTTTTGCCTGCCCTCCATCCTTTGCCATACAACCCTACAAAGGCGGACGCGACCAAGACTGGTTGCGAATTCATCAAGATGCCGACCTCTACAACACCTTCACAGATTCGATGTTTGCCGAGCAATTTGGCACCAATGAAGCCATGCTCTGCGAAAGACAATTCTATCTTGTGCGCCATGGTGATATCGCATTTGGTACCGCATCAGCCTGGTTCAATAAGGACGATGGGCGGGGACGAGTCCACTGGGTAGCGATTGAAACAGAATTTCAAGGTCAGGGTCTGGCCAAACCGTTGCTCTCCACTGTGTGTCAGAAGTTAGTGGCAATCGGGCACCCCGACGCTGTCTTGTCCACATCAACAGCAAGAGTTGCCGCCATAAATCTCTATCTTAAGTTTGGCTTTGAGCCGTTGATGATCACGGCTGATGATGTCGAGGCGTGGAATCGGTTTTTTAACACTGATCTTAAATCCTAAATTATATATTTTCGGCAAATAATCATGATGCAAAATGCATAATGGACTAATGACTAATGAAGGGGCGAGAAAAGTTCCGCAGGTAGTTTCGATTGTACGGCTTGTTGAACCTTGCAGTCCGGCATCGCCTTTTGGATTTGGGCAACCAGTGTTGCCGTCAATCTGGGCGAGCTGATATAGAGTCGCTTCAGGTTGTGCATCTTTTTCAAGTCACCCGCGCAAGCAATGGTGATTGACGTTCCACTCAACTCCAACATCGTCAGATTTGGCAAAGTTGCCAGCGATGCAACACCAGCGTCGGTGATTTTCTTATTGTCGGCCAACTTCAAATGTGTGAGCAATTTGAGTTTGGACACATTTGCCATGTCGGAGTCACCAACGTTGGTGCTCGACAAGTACAACTCCTTCAATTTGGGCAAGCCAGTGAGATTGGCAGTAGCAGATGGAATCAGCGAGTTGTTGGCCAGGTTCAAATTTACCAGATGGGTAAGCGTTTTCATAACCGCCAGCCCTGATCCGTCAACGAGAGTTTTTGAAATGTCTAGATACTCAAGCGGCAGATTCTTCAGATACGCCAACTCTTTGTCCGAAAAATCAGAATTCCGCAGCTCCAGCCGCTTTAAGCCCTTTAGATTCTGCAGATACTTTAGCTGCGAACAATCAATGGCAATGTCATCGCTGTCCAATCCGATCAGGTCATAAGGCTTCAGATTACCGAGAAAGGATAGGTTGGTGCCGCCTTCGTAATTCAATCTTAGAGAAAACGCCTGTCCCTTTGGCTTCTCCACTCTTCCTTGGGCCGGGGTCAGGTTGCGCAGCGGAATTTTGCGAGAATCGAACTCAGCATCGTCGTTGATGCTGTATATTCGCCCAACGCACTCTTTTGGAAATTGCAAAAACGTGCCACCTTTCTGCTGGGGTGCTTTCGACTGCCCTGGTGTTTTCGCCTGCACCGGTGCTTTCGCCTGATCTGCTCCGTTTGCAGTCGCTATGCCCCAAAAAGAGAGTGCAACCAAGCCCGCGATAGGCAATAATTGACGATTATTGCCTATAGACATAAGTTTTGCCGATTCTTATGTCTATAGGCAATATTTCCCACTTCACAACCAAAAACAGGGCGAAATGATTCTTTCATCACTGGTGTTTCATGCCGAAAACAAAGGTTTTTCTGATGCTCATTGCGCGCCTCGATTGACTGCACAATTCTAGAGGAGCGCGGTTCGATTTGCATGTGTGGTTTGCGCGAATTGCCTGATGCATGAAGGTGATGCGTGAAACAGACCTGTTGGAGAAGTCTTAAAGGTCAGAAAAAGGACAAAAAGGGTGTGGTGGCGGCGCAAACGATCAACGTTTGCGCCGCCGTTCGATCAACTGGCTTAGTAATGTCCGTCACGTTCTCTTGCTTGCGCTCGTCTGGCGAGAACGTAGGCAACAATCCCCAATGGAACGAATGCCAGCAACCATGGGTGATCGCTCAGGGTCTTGAGACAACCCGCGCATAACACCACGATCATTCCCAATACGATCGCAGCCAGACCTGCTTCGTCTCCAGTCATGACTCACTCCTCTCAGAACGGTTTTTAGCGGCCGCGCCGTCCACCACGATATCCACGACCACCTCCCCAGCGACCACCACCCAAGCGACCTCCGCCGATGAATACGGGCGGTCCTAGCACCGGTCCGTAAACCGGACCGCAACAAGGTCCATAGACCGGGCCGACTGGTTCAAATCCCACCGCACAACCGGACACACTGGCAACCAGAACTACTACTGCTAACAAATTACGCAAAGTACGCATGGCTAAGTCCTCCTTCTGGACTTGTTTTCGGAACTGTTTTGACTGTTTGGTTTTCCCTTCTGCACCGCTCAAAGCTACTTTTGGACGAGGTAGAGATGCCCCTTTGGTCGTGCTACAGACCCACGGCCGCGCCCTGAACCCTGAAGCACCATCAGCTGTTTGGGATGGTGGGGATCTACCGAGCCTCCGTCATCCTCCTCCATTGTGAAAAGCGCGTCCTCAGACCAGCGCATTCTTGAACCAGGGCTGTGAGGCTGAACACCCACTGACAGAAAACGGATCGCTAAAATAAGTGGTGTGAATGCTGCCAGAATCGCTGCACCCGCTAACATCCCAAACGTGCTTGGCATAATGCCAGTCGTATGATCGGTTTTCATAAGCTCTCCTTCTTGAATGGCGATCGGTTTAGAGACTGAAAGTTGGTTGGACTTATCTGTCTGAGTTTGAGGCAGATAGTGGTTGGGTTGTTTGGGTGGTGTGGGTTGACTGGATGAATGGAAAACTTAGGATTGAAAATTGGGATGTGTCACAACCATAACCATTGCTTGACATTATAAACAAACGGACTGTCAGTTGTCGATAATTGGTGCAATAATACAGACCGCTTGATTGATTTCTCTGACCTACTAATCATTCTCAAGCTGGGTGGGGAAAGGTTTGTCCCTTGAATTGTGGTGGTGGAGTAGCCCCAACCTTCGAATTTAATAAATTAAAGAGCTAGTGGAGCTAGGCAATGTCCAGTAAGTGTGGACCAAGTTGTAGCGGATGAATTGAACATTTGTTGGTCCGCATCCTATTACTATCACAAATAGAAGATCGGGGCAACAAAAAAAGACTGGAGTTGGTGGCAGATGTGGTGCGCCTCAGGGTCATTTCTGACCTCTTTTGGCGCACCACAATCTACCCTTGCCGGGGACGAACCTCGGGCAAGTAACCAATCCATCAGAGTGGGGCTAACCCGACCCTCTTTTCGGATACCGCAGCTTGATGCGACCTTGCGCCCGCGCCTGCTTCAACGCCTTGGCAGTGGAAGCGCGAGCTTGCGCACCCATGGCATCGATCTGCTCGGCAGAGACACTGAAGTACATGCCAGCGACGTCCTCCAGCCCCGTCTCGATGACCAGATGCTTGACTGGGTCAACGTAACGAGAACCGGTCGCCGATTGCATGCCGTACACCTCCAGAGCGGAATTGAAGAGGTCGACGGGCAAGCTCCAGTTCTTCATCAGCTTTCCACCCGAGTCCATCGCCTTAGACATCGCTCCCCACAAATTCATGTGGTAGAACGGGGTCCAGGGGCGCCACGTCAGCATGAAAACACGCTGAACATCGTGGAAGTAGTTCTCGAACTCGCCTTGCCAGTCAGTCGGCATCCTTGTCGCAGCGCGAAAGGTGCTGAAGATGGCGGGCTTAGGCGAGAAGTCAGGTGGGCTGTGGTGGTACATGGCGCCGTCGACGAGCAACTGCGGTCCGAACTTGCCCATATGCCAGATTGGTCGAAAGACGCCAGGCAGTGAGCAGGAAGCGGCAATAGCAGTGGTCAGGTCGTAGTCCTCGCCTTCGAAAACAACTGGAGTTTGGGTGATCCAGTCGCAGGCGACGATACGCAGGCGCTTGTTGGGCTTGAGGTTGAACTCTTTGACCATCTCCGCAATACCAGGGCGCAGGTCCAGCATTCCGCCGATCATGAAGCTGAGTGGGTCGGGCATGCTCAGCGCCTTGAGGGCGTTCATAAGGCTGTTGTGACCAGACAAACCCTCGATGAAGATCTTCTTGATCTGCTTGGGGGAGTAGCCGTTGGTGAGGAAGGTGGCAATGATGGCGCCGACAGATGCACCGGTGATCATGCCGATGATGATGCCTGCGAACAAGATTTCTTCGACCACTTCGAGGTGATAGAAGCCCTTGATACCGCCAGCTGCCAGGATGAGGTCGACGTCGTCCTGATTAAGGACGCTTGCAGTCGGGCCTCGGGGGAGATTCTTTCTCATGTGTGTATCCTTGCTTTGTTGATGTGAATCCATGTTGGTGGGATGTGCCTCGAGCCTTATCGATCACATTTTGGGGTAGGAATTTCGCACTAAAGACACATTCATCCGTTGCCCGGTGATTTAGGCGCAGAATGGATGGATGGGTGTTTAGTGGGAAGTTAGTGCTGGTTGGTCGGTGGGTTGAAAAAAGAACAGAAGAGATATCACCGACGCTACGCCCGTAATATATATAGAGTCAAGAGAAATAAGACCTTCACGGATAATTACATAGTGGTTTAAAGCCAGATCTTGAATCAGAAAATATATAGCGATGCTTGCGCCCCCAGCGTTAGGGGGGTCAACCTTTGCGAAAAAACAGTCTTTTCACAAGTTGTTAAGTACCTTCCGAACGATTGGCAGAACTAGCGTTGGCGCTCTAAGTTTCCCAACTCCGTTAAGCAAGCGTTGCGAGATCCTTTCCAAGTAGCCATTTTAGGCTGATTGCATGGTCTAATACTGGCTGAAGGGGTTGTCCAAATGCTTGACCTGGCCAGATATGCAGTCGAAGTTGCCACCGGATATGGTGCTGCTTACGCCGACGCCAGAGTGCTTGAGCAGCATTATCAGATAATTCAGACCAAAGACATGACGGTCTCCGGTCTGAATATTGGCGATACCTGCGGCATTGGAGTTCGGGTTGTCTGCAACGGGGGCTGGGGTTTCGCCTCCACCCAACAACTTACTCGAGAAGCGATCCAGGCCACTGCTGCCCGGGCGGTAGAGGTGGCAAAAGCCTCTGCCGTGTGCATGGATGAGCCTGTCCGGCTTGCTCCCGAGCCTGTGCACAAGGCAGCATGGGCATCTCCCTATAAAATCGACCCTTTTACAATCAGCATCGATGACAAAATTTCGCTCCTCTTCCAGTGTGCTGAGCTTATGCTGGCGGTGAAGGGCGTTACCCTGACTCAGGGCGAGCTCACTTTCATTCGTGACGACAAGCTCTTTGTTTCCAGCGAAGGCAGCGAGATTCATCAAACTTCTATGCGCTCCTCATGTGGGATCGAGTCAAATGCATCGAACGAACACGACCGCCAGCGCCGCTCCTATCCCAATTCATTTGGCGGACAACACGAAAACGCCGGCTGGGAGCTGATCGCCCGCTGGGACCTGCTCGGCAATGCCACTCGCATCGCTGAAGAGTCCGTAGCCTTGCTGGCGGCGCCCCAATGCCCTCAAGGGCAGGGTAACGTTATCATCGGCTCGTCTCAGATGGGACTGCAGATACATGAGTCATGCGGCCACCCCAGTGAGCTGGATCGGGCACTTGGACATGAAATAAACTTTGCCGGGGGCAGCTTCCTCACCCCCAATCTGCTCGGAAATTTGAAATATGGTGCCGATATCGTCAATCTGGTCGCCGACGGCACCTCCTACGGTGCCCTTGGGGGCTTCGGCTATGATGACGAGGGCGTGCAATCGCAATGCGTCCCGCTCGTCAAAGATGGTATTTTTTGCGGTTATTTATCCTCTCGCGATACAGCCCATCTTGTTGGCTTGAACCGCTCAGGGGGCGCCATGCGAGCCGAATCTTGGAACCAACAGCCGATCATTCGCATGACCAACGTCTCGATGCGCCCGGGAGATGCGGGCAGCTTGAATGACATTATTGCTGACACCGAGGATGGTATCTACGTGGATACAAATAAATCCTGGTCGATTGACGATCGCCGCTACAACTTTCAGTTCAGCACCGAAGCCGGTTACATGATCAAGAACGGCAAGATCGCCGGGCTCGTGAAGAATCCGAGCTATGGCGGAATTACGACCGAGTTTTGGAACGGCTGTGATGCCATCGGTGGTGTTGAAGATTATGTCGAATGGGGATTGCCAAATTGCGGAAAAGGTCAGCCCATGCAGACCATGTGGACCGGCCACGGCGCATCGCCGGCACGTTTCCGCAACTGCAAGTTTGGCGTGGCGTTTGCGAAGTAAGGTGACCGATGTTAGTTGAAGAAAAAGATTGCATCAGAATTACGGAGCTTGCCATTAAGCACGCGGGCAATCGAGTTGATGGAATCGAGGTTCTGGTCACCGGCTCCAATCTTTCGACAAGCCGATTCGCCAACAACAGCATGACCCAGAATCAATCACCGTCTCGCTCGACCGTATCTGTTCGGGTGCTCAAAGGCTCGCGGCAGGCGCGTCTTGAAAGCGACGATCTGAGCGATCAGGGCGTGAAAACCGTCGTCGATCATGCCATCACATCTGTGGGCATGCTCTCCGATGCAGACATCCTCTTGCCGTTGCCGCAATTGAGCGAAACGACCAGTAATGTGAAAAATGGCTTTACCCGCTTCGATCCACAAACGGCAAATCTGACGCCTCAGGCGAGATCTCTGGCCATCAAATCGATGATCGACACGGCCAAGGCGCACAACCTGCGCAGTGCCGGCATCTTCTCCTCAGGCATTCATTTTATGTCGCTGGGCAATTCCAACGGCATGTTTCTCACTCATTCTGAATCTGAGGCTGGATGCTCTGTCACAATGGTGGCCGACAACTCTACCGGTTGGGCTCAATATGTCAGCCCCACGGCTTCTCTTATCAATGCCCGTGAATTGGCTGAAGAAGCCGCGGAAAAGGCGGCAATGAGCGCTAACCCTCATGATATCGAGCCCGGTCACTATACGGTTATTTTGCCACCGTGCGCGGTGAATGATTTGCTCAATTACATGTGGGCAGACTTCACCGGCACAAGCCACGTAGATAAGCTTTCCAGCCTATTGGGTAAAGTGGGAGAGAAGGTTTTTGGCGACAACATCAATGTGGTTGACGATGTTTTCCATCCTATGCAATCGGGAGCGCCCTTCGATGGCGAAGGAATCCCGCGCTCCAAGGTCACTCTAGTAAAAAACGGTGTCGTCGAGCATCTCGTTTTCGGCAGGCGCAGCGCTCACAGATGGGGAACACCTCCCACCGGTCATGGAATGAGCGAGCCCAGCCCGCTAGGCGAGTTTCCGATTAATGTGGTCATGGAGGGAGGCACAACATCAATTCAGGAAATGATTAAATCAACAGAACGTGGCATCTTATTATCGCGAGTCTGGTACGTTCGCCTGGTTGAGCCCACCACAGTCTTGCTTACAGGCATGACTCGCGACGGCACGTTCTGGATTGAGAACGGAAAGCTTAAACATGGCATCAAGAATTTGCGTTTCAATATCAGCGTCATCGAGCTGCTCAAGAATGTTGTCGCTCTGGGCCCTGTCCAGCGAGTCCAAGGAATCGAAGGAGCACCGTCTGTGGTGCCCGCTCTGAAGGTGAACAACTTCCACTTCAGCTCGACGACCAAGTTTTAGGCTCTTCGAGAGGCTGCTGGTCCATCTCGCGTAAAATATTGCGGCAACTGAACTGGAGCATAAGAGAATCGTTAGGGGTGCCAGAGAGAAAGTTTGTGTCATGCCGCATGGATTCAGATTCTTAGACTCACAGACTGCTCTGGATCAGTTGTGCGATTCACTTGGAAGGGTCGGCTTGCAGCGTGAACCCGTCATAAGCGAGCAGTCGGATGTACTCAGTTTCAGATGCATGTGGTTAGACGAACCCGTAGAGATTCGCTGGTCGTATAACTGGGATGGCGATGGAATGTTTCAAGAAGACAATCACATATTCATTGTCTACGCTGGAAACATCCAGGCGCAGATCGACGTTAATGTCGGACTTCCAGAAGGAAAACCCTTACGCGACGCCATTATTGATGAGATCGTTTCTGGCTGTGCAAAGCTCACCGGAAAGCATAAGCAAGCGTAAGGCGTGAATTGCAGATGGAAGCCCTTCTTTTGCGATCTTTGAATCAATTCGCCTTGGCGAAGATCACCTTGCGGCTGGTCGGCTTGCACGTGTACATGCAGCTGCCTAATCCACCTTTTTCTGCAATCACCTTCTGAAATTCCGCATAATCGGCCGCTGTGGTAGTGCTTTTTTGCGGAAAGCGAGTGAGCTTTGTATCGTAGATATTTTTTGAATGGCGACCAACAATCCCGTCTAACAGCGGGGAAGGTTTTGTCAGAGAAACGGTTTTTCTGACACAGTGGGGGAAGGTTTGTCAGAGAAACGGTTTTTCTGACACAGTGGGGAAGGTTTTGTCAGAGAAACGGTTTTTCTGACACAGTGGGGAAGATTTTGTCAGAGAAACGGTTTTTCTGACGCAATGGGGGAGGTTTTGTCAGAGAAATATTTTTCTGACACAGTGGGGGGTTGTCAGAGAAATATTTTTCTGACAGCAAACAATCAGCGCTTTGCTAGCTTCTTCACGAAATCTGCATGGTCAGCCGATCGAAGTCCCTTATTGAGAACTTTCATCGCTAGTTTGTGATTGCAACCACCAACTAATGACTCATTGCTGAGCCAGAGCCCCGGAAACACTTTTGACTTTATGATGTCTGTATCATCCGCTTGATATTTGGTGTCGTTTGGCAAGTCAAGCCAGCGAATCTCCTCTAGATGCGTGCAAATCACAAGATATTCCGTGACACCGCCAAGCATATAACGCTTACGTTTGCGACCGAGATCAAGCGATGCACTCGAATGTGCAATCTCTACAACAAGCTCTGGCGGTCCATTGATATAGTTGTCGCTGGTGATTTGAGTTCGCCCGCCAAATTCAGGAAGCACGCGCAACATAAGGTCTGGTTCCACCTCGTCTTGGTCGCTCAGCAGGACGGTGACACTGCCTAAGGACTGGACACCCGGTGTCTTGAGCGCATATGAGCCGAGAATGAGACTCAACAAGCCATGGTGTTCTCCGTGGCTGAAACTAATTGGCGATGGCTCATGCACTACTCCGCCGATCAATTCGAATCTAAAGTCCTCAGGAGTTTGTACATACAAATAATGGAATCGCTCACGGTTCATACGAGCACCATGCTTCAATTCGGATATTTTGCCTTTCGACGTTTTTTCCCGGCCCGTGGTCATTACCGCCTGCTCAAAAAAAAGAAACTTGAGCCTCAGTTTAACATGGGCGTCGAATGTTCGAACCTGAAATGTGATTGTACACGCCGACTTTTCTGCGTTGATCTTTGTCTCAGTAAGCCTTGGCGAAGATCACCTTGCGGCTGGTCGGCTTGCCCGTGTACATGCAGCTGCCTGGGCCGCCACTCTGGGCAAAGGGAATGCAGCGCACAGTCGCTTTCGTTTGCTCCTTGATCTTTGCTTCATCCTCACTGGAGCCATCCCAATAAACTTCGACGAATCCACCCTTTTCGGCAATCACCTTCTGGAATTCCGCATAGTCTGCGGCTGTGGAAGTGCTTGCTTTGCGGAAAGCGAGCGCTTTGTCGTAGATATTCTTTTGAATGGCAATCAACAATCCTGACACTTCATTGATCAAGCTCAGTTGGCTGACGCCGCGAATCTTCTCACCGGTGTCGCGGCGGGCAATTTCGACAACGTTGTTAGCGATATCTTTTGGACCAATGTTGAGCCGCACCGGCACGCCTTTCTGTTCCCAATAGTTGAACTTGAATCCCGGTGTCAAATTGTCTCGCTCGTCCAAATGAACGCGGGCGACTGCTTTCAGGTCTTCAGCGATCTGTTTGCATTTGGATAAAACGGTGGCTTTCTCTTCTTCTGTCTTGTAGATCGGCACAATTACGACTTGAATCGGTGCGATTTTGGGCGGTAGCACCAAGCCCTTCTGATCGCCGTGTCCGAGCACGACGGCACCAACCAACCGAGTCGAAACTCCCCAGGAAGTCTGCCAGGCATACTCCAGGCCGCCCTCTGCGCTCTGAAATTTAATGTCGAAAGCTTTGGCGAAATTCTGCCCGAGATTGTGCGATGTTCCGGCTTGCAGAGCCTTCCCATCTAGCATCAAAGCTTCGATGCAGTATGTTCTAACGGCCCCGGCGAAGCGCTCCCGCTCCGTCTTTTCGCCTGTTAAAACCGGCAACGCCAGCCAATCTTCAGCAAGTGTGCGATAGACTTCCAGCATTCTTTTCGCTTCTTCTTCCGCTTCGACATCGGTAGCATGGGCGGTGTGCCCTTCCTGCCAGAGAAACTCAGTCGTGCGCAAAAACAGACGGGTACGCATTTCCCAGCGCACTACGTTTGCCCATTGATTGATCAGCAAAGGCAAATCGCGCCATGATTGCACCCATTTGGCAAACATGTAATTGATAATCGTCTCTGATGTAGGCCGCACAATGAGCGGCTCTTCAAGCTTCTTGCCGCCGCCGTGAGTGACGACTGCGCACTCTGGCGCGAAACCTTCAACGTGCTCTTTCTCTTTGTTCAAGAATGATTCGGGGATGAAGAGCGGGAAATAAGCATTCTGGTGCCCGGTGTCTTTGATCATCTTGTCGAGAGCATCGCGGATGTTCTCCCAGAGCGCATAGCCGTACGGTCGAATGACCATGCAGCCCTTCACAGGCGCATAATCGGCAAGCTCAGACTGCAAAATGGTATCGGTGTACCATTTAGCACGATCATCTTTATCGTCCAGATCGAGCTCAGCCTCATCCAAAACGACAGAATTCTCCTTGACTTCCATCAACAGAAACCTCATGGGAAGCGATTTGTTGCGTTCACGCCCGGGCGCAACGCTGGAAAGCTCAGTATAACCGCACGGGCTCATGATCAGGTGCCCCGACTGGCAGCCGTTAGTAATAATTGACGTCTTTTGCGGGCTGCGCTGCTTGGATATACTAGGGATACCTTAAGTAGGCAGCCATGCAACTAACTGGCGAACTCTCCAAAGTAAGTCTTGCCAATCTCATTCAGCTCGTGCGCAACGGTGAGCTGACCGGTAAGATTGCGCTCTGGCAGGGCACCAGAACGGCTGCCATTTATGTCGATCGCGGCGCTATCATTCATGTTGAGGCAGACGCGGTGCAGGGCAGAGATGCCCTGATGGAGTTGTTTTTGTGGCTGAACGGCTCCTTCTCCTTTGCCGAAGAGCCGCTTGGCTTGATCAAGCGCACCATCAATCCTTTTTTGCCCGATCAATCAACCGACCGGCTTTTGCGTGAAGGTCTGGCATTTCTGGAACAGAAGAAATATCTGGATCAGCTGCGCATCGGTGGGCAGACAATTCTTAAACCGACCGATATCGCCAAGTATGCCGCGGCGCCGCTCTTTGAACTGGTAAAGCCGATTCTGGAAAGAATCGATGGGCGCAAAACCATAGCTGAGGCGCTGGCTGATGCCCAGATCTCCAGGCTCGAGTATGTGCAGGCTGTTTGCGCGTGTTTGATGGAAGGATTGGCTGTGGTTGTCGAAGCGCCGATCAAACCAGATGATGAAAAAATCGTCTTGCCACCATGGGTGATAGCAAGGCTGAAGCAGGACAAGACAGACATTTCGCAGTCAATTGTAGATATGGTGATCTGGGTCGATCGGGTCAAATGCTGGATGTTCCAGGCCGATGCTGATTTTGGCCGGATAGTGACCAAGCTGGCGCACAGCACCGAGTCGATTGATTCCGATGAAGATTTCTTCAGTCAGATTGGGCAGGATGCCGGAGATTTTCAGGGACCGTTTTTTGGTGAGTCGATGCCTGGAGGTATGTCAGCTTCGGTGGAAACCGAGGCACCGCCTGAGAATGCGAAGTCTCTTCCTGAAAATTTGAAGTCTGCAACGGATGGCTCGAAGTCTGCAGCAGATGGCTCGAGGGCTGCCACGGATGACGCGCAGGCATCCACGGCCACGCAGCCGGCCCAGCCCACCCAGCCGGCCCAACCACACGCTGCCCCAGCAGATAAATTGCCAGCCCGCCCGAAGCCGCCATCCATCGAGTTCTAGCCTACCCCGATACGAACCCTGCCTGATCAACTTTTGCGAAACTTGTGAATTGTTCACTACTCAATTGCTTTGATGTGCTCACAGACCGAATTGTGCCGTTGTACACGCATTGCGCTTTGACGCATTGCGCAGTGCTCATTGCTCATGCGCTTTTGCCGAAAAAGATAAGAGGAAAGCAGGCAGAAAGTTCATTTTTTGCCGGGGATCTAGTGCCATTTACTGAGCCTGATCTAGTCAAGAGTGGATTATATGTATTGGATATAAAATCCTTCGAAAATTATATCCGTGGCGTATAATTCACTCTTTGCATCCAGGCTGCTGATTGTGTCAGTCAAGCCAGGGGTGAAGTTGCTTATCATTTTCGGCAAAATATCCGCAAAAGCGCAAAAGCGCAAAA
>Ga0182024_10003638_pt1 | contig 36433 bp, 33 predicted proteins | sample P32metaG_FD_120480 | JGI IMG/M metagenome (GOLD analysis project Ga0182024, IMG submission 120480) | Permafrost microbial communities from Stordalen Mire, Sweden - P3-2 metaG (Illumina Assembly) | ecosystem: Environmental > Terrestrial > Soil > Wetlands > Permafrost | place: Sweden: Stordalen...
CAAATACCGGCTAGCGAAGATGGCCTTCGCGATTTGCCCGGCATCGGCGCCTATACCGCGGCCGCGATTGCGGCCATCGCGTTCGATGCGCCGGCGACGCCGGTCGACGGCAACATCGAGCGCGTCATCGCGCGGCTTTATGCGATCGACACGCCGCTGCCGGCTGCGAAGCCGGAAATTTCTCGGTTGGCGCGGGGACTAGCGCCACCGCGGCGCGCCGGAGATTTTGCCCAAGCCATAATGGATCTCGGCGCCACCATCTGCACGCCGAAGCGGCCGGCCTGCGCGCTCTGTCCCTGGAACGAAAGCTGCGCGGCTTATGCGCGCGGCGATGCCGAGACGTTTCCGCGACGCGTGCCGAAGCGGGAAGGGGCATTGCGCCGCGGCGCCGCGTTTGTCGCGCTCCGCGCCGACGGTTTCGTGCTGGTGCGCACGCGCCCGGAAAAAGGACTGCTCGGCGGCATGACGGAAGTGCCGACGACAGAATGGACGAAAGATTTTAACGAAAGCGCTGCGTTGGGGAGCGCGCCGCGTTTCGCTACACGGAAATCGCCAAATTGGCGTCGCACTGTCGGCATTGTCCGCCACGTCTTCACCCATTTCCCGCTCGAGCTCACCGTTTATGCGGCCGATGTGCCGGCGCGCACGCTCGCGCCCAAAGATACGCGGTGGATTGCAATTTCGGACCTTGCTGGAGAGGCTCTGCCGAGCCTCATGCGCAAGGTCTTGGCACACGCGCTGACTTCGGATCGAATACACTAAGTCCAACCGGGAAGGGATCAATCATGACAATCGAACGTCACGACAGCGGACCGCGCATGAGCAAGGCCGTCGTCCACGGCGACACGGTCTATCTTGCCGGCATCGTCGCCGACTCGCCCAAGGGCAAGAATACGGCCGAACAGACCAAGAGCATCCTCTCCCAGATCGACGGCTTTCTTGCCAAGGCCGGGACCGACAAGAGCAAGCTCCTTACGGCCAATATCTGGATCACCGATATGGCGAATTTCGCCGAGATGAACGCGGTGTGGGACGCCTGGGTATCGCCCGGCCATACGCCGGCACGCGCCACCGTCGAAGCCGGCCTCGCTTCGCCCGACCATAAGGTCGAGATCATGGTGGTCGCCGCGCGATGACGGCGCAGCCCGGCATACTCGCGATCTTCAACGATTGCCGCGCCGGGCGCGAGGCGGAATTCGAAACGTGGTTCCAGGGCGAGCATCTTGTCGAGCGGCTCTCGGTGCCCGGCTTTCTGTTCGGTCGCCGGCATAAAAGCGTCGCAGGCGCGCCCGCGTATTTCAATTTCTACATGGTCGAAACGCCCGAAGTGCTCATCTCAAAGCCCTATCTCGAACGGCTCGACAATCCGACGCCGCTGACCCGCACGATCATGTCGGAGGTTTTCGTCAACATGAACCGCACGGTCTGCCGGCGCACGGTTCGGCGCGGCAGTTTCCGCGGCGCTTTCGCGGTCACCGCCCGGTTCAACCGGAAACCGGATGAGGCGGCGCTGTCCGCTGCGCTGGATGGGTTCACCGCCGAGACGTCCGTTGCCGGCGGAGAAATATGGATCGCGCTCGATGCCGCCGGCATGCCGGTGTCGATGGAGGAGAAACTTCGCGGCGGCGACAAGAAGATTGCCGGCGCGCTGATGATCGACACGCTTTACCAGGCAGATGCGGAAACCGTCGGCGCGCAATTGACAAAGCAATTCCCGAGCGCCGACATCGGCGTCTTTCGCGTGCTCTGCCAAATCGGGCGAGGTGATCTATGAAAGCGCTGCTGCCGCTAGCCGAGACAATCGCAAAGCGCTTGATCGCGCGACGCGAGACCATCGCTGTCGCCGAATCCTCGACCGGTGGGCTCATCGCTGCTTCTCTGCTCGCTGTGCCCGGCGCATCGGCTTATTTTCTCGGCGGCGCCGTGGTCTACACAAAAGCGGCGCGCGCGGCGTTGCTCGATATCGGCGATGCCGAGATGAAAGATTTGCGGGCGGCAACCGAAGCCTATGCGCTGCTCATTGCGGAGCGCATGCGCGAACGGCACGGGGCCGTCTGGGGCCTCGGCGAAACCGGCGCCACCGGGCCGACCGGCAACCGTTACGGCGACCCGGCGGGCCACACCTGCATTGCCGTCACAGGTCCGGCCGAGCGCGCGATCATGTTGCGCACCGGCAGCGCCGAACGAATGGCCAATATGGAGGCCTTCGCCAAACGCGCGCTCGAGCTGCTTATTGAAGTGATACCGGGGAAGTAGCCGAAGCTTTACTCGGCGGCTTCGGCCATTTCCGATCGCACCTTGGCGCGGAAGTCGTCGATCAGCATCAAGCCTTTCGGTGTCTCGACATGCCAGAACGTCCAGCCGTTGCAGGCCTCGAGGCCTTGCGCCAAAGCGCCGATGCGGTGGATCGAGCCGACCGCGTCGCCCAAAGATACCGCGCCATCGGCGCGCACCAGCGCGCGATGCCGGCGCTTGGCGTCGACGAGATTGATCCCGGGCGAGATCATGCCGCGCTCGATCAGGGCGGTGAACGATACGCGGGGCGCCTCGCGCGCGGTCATGAACGTGGCGAGCGACGGCTCCGGCATCGGCTCAATGGCATCGATGCGTGCTTGCGCCGCCTCGGCGTAGCCGGTTTCGCGCTCGAAGCCGATGAAACGCCGGCGCAGCCGATGCGCGACCGCGCCGGTGGTGCCGGTGCCGGAGAACGGGTCGAGCACCAGGTCGTCCGGCCGCGATGCCGCGAGGATGATACGCGCCAGCAGCGCTTCCGGCTTTTGCGTCGGGTGCAGCTTCTTGCCGTCGCCGCCCTTGAGCCGTTCCTCGCCGGTGCACAGCGGAATGAACCAGTCCGAGCGCATCTGGATGTCGTCGTTGCCCGCCTTGAGGGCTTCGTAATTGAACGTATAATTGCGCTTCTCGGCGCTGCGCGCCGCCCAGATCAGGGTCTCGTGCGCGTTGGTGAAGCGGCGGCCGCGGAAATTCGGCATCGGGTTGGATTTGCGCCAGACGATGTCATTGAGGATCCAGAAGCCCATGTCCTGGAGTACGGCGCCGACGCGGAAAATATTGTGATAGGAGCCGATCACCCACAGCGTGGCGGAAGGCTTCATCACCCGGCGGCAAGCGGCGAGCCAGGCGCGGGTGAAATCGTCGTAGGCCGCGAAGCTTGAGAACTTATCCCAATCATCGTCGACGGCGTCGACGCGAGAATCGTCGGGCCGCTTGAGGTCGCCTTGGAGCTGGAGATTGTACGGCGGATCGGCAAAAACGAGGTCGACGGACTGCGCCGGCAGCTTTGTCATTTCGGCAACGCAGTCGCCGACGACAATGCGTGCCGAGGGAGACGCCTGAGACTCAATACAAACGCGGGGCGTCCGTAAGGACGCCCCGCGACGCGACACAACCATGACTCAGAACTCTGACTCAGGCGACGCTAGTCGGCGACGCGGGACCTACAACCGACAAACGGATCATGCCGTCGCAAGGTAAAAAACATGTTACTGAAACGGGATCGTCGCTAGGCAATAAATGCCGACAAACACTTGGTTAATTCGGCTGGCAGGATCAATTGGTTGCGTTTCGATGAACGCTGCACCGGCCGGTGTTTTGAAGGAGAAAACAAATGCGCTGGGATGAATTCCGCCGCTCGAGCAATGTCGAGGACGATCGCGGCGCCAGCACGGGCGGCGGCTTCGGCATGCCGGGCGGCGCCCACGGTCTCGGCATCGGCACCATCATCATTCTCGGCCTGGTCGGCTGGGCGCTCGGCATCGATCCGAGCGTGCTGATCAACGGCGCGGAGATTCTCTCCGGCGGCGGTCAGGTCGTGCAGCAAAGCGGTCCGCCGCCGGCGGACGATGCGCGCACCGCCGAGACCAAGGATTTCATCGCCGCGGTGCTCGGTGATACCGAGGACCGCTGGACCGACATTTTTACGGCTATGGGACGCACCTACCATCCGGTGCGGTTACGGCTCTATGACGGAGCGCTCGACGGCCGCTGCGGCATGGCGCAGTCGGCGATGGGGCCGTTCTACTGCCCGCAGGATAAAGACATCTACCTGGATATGTCGTTCTTCCGGGATATGCAGGACAAGTTCGATGCCTGTTCGAGCGACAAGGCCTGCCGCTTCTCGGAAGCCTATGTGATCGCGCACGAGGTCGGCCACCACGTGCAGGACGAGTTCGGTCTGCTCCACACCGTGCAGGCGCAGCAGGCTTCGTCGAGCAAAACCGCCGCGAACGCGTTGCAGGTGCGGATCGAGCTGCAGGCGGACTGCTATGCGGGGATCTGGGCGAACCGCGCGCAAAAGACGCACAGCTTTCTCGACCCGGGCGACGTCGATCAGGCCTTGCAGACGGCTGCCGCCATCGGCGACGACCGCCTGCAGAAAGAGATGCAGGGCTTTGTGGTGCCGGACAGCTTCACCCACGGCACTTCGGCGCAGCGCAAGCGCTGGTTCTCGAACGGCTTTAATTCCGGCCAGCTCTCGGCCTGCGATACGATGTCGGCCGGTGCGCTGTAACGGCGCTTGGCAGGACGCTCCGGCAGGCCTAAGCTATTAATCGACTGATGTATTTTCCGCTCGTACCGCTTGCGCGGGGCGGGCGGGAGAGTGGCGTAAGGCTTACCGATGCCAGGGATCGACGAGACCAAACAATTTGTGCCGCTCAAGCTCGCGGTGCTCACCATTTCCGACACCCGCGATATGAAGGACGACAAATCGGGCGCGGTGCTGGTGCAGCGCATCGTCGCCGCCGGGCATTACGTCGCCGAACGCAGCATCGTCACCGACGACATCGAGGCGATCCGCGCGCGGGTCAAAGCCTGGATTGCCGATCCGATGATCGACGTCATCATCACCACCGGCGGCACCGGCTTTACCGGCCGCGACGTCACGCCGGAAGCGATCGAGCCGCTGTTCGATAAGAAGATGGACGGCTTTTCGGCGCTGTTCCTGGTGATTAGTTTCCCGAAAATCGGCACTTCGGCGATCCAGTCGCGCGCCACCGCGGGTGTCGCCGGCTCGACTTACATCTTCTGCCTGCCGGGCTCGCCGGGCGCCTGCAAGGACGCCTGGGACGAGATTTTGGTGCACCAGCTCGATTACCGGTACGGGCCATGCAACTTCGTCGAGATCATGCCGCGGCTCGACGAGCATTTGCGCCGGCCGAAGGCCAAAGGCGCCACGGTTTAGCGCGACGGTTTAGAGAGAAGGCGGCAACGGAATCGCGCCGAGCCCTCCCAGTGGCAGCGGTGAGCCCCCGTTGGTGGTCTGAAGGCGAATCTCCGGATTGGCTGGCCATGGTCGACCTCCACGCAGACTGGAGAGTCCTGCCAGCACGCCCAGCGCCACAATAATGAAAGCGATCAGACTTGCCGACGCGACCCACTTGCGGTGGGGGCTTAGCATTCGATAGTCGGATGGGTGCGGTGCCGACTGCATGTTGCCGCCAATTTGTGCTTTGCCGCTGCCTTTACAGCTCTAAATCCCAGTGCTCGCTGACCACCGGCTTGCTCCAGCTCACGCGCTCCTCGCTGCGCGTGAGCTTAAAGCCGGCTTTCTGATAAATGTGCCGTGCAGCGGTGAGCACGCTGTGCGTCCATAGCGTGATCTTTTTGTAGCCGGCGCCGCGGGCGAAACCGATGCATTCCTCGACCAGCCGCGCGCCAAGGCCAAGCCCGCGCGCCTTCGGATCGACCAGCAGCAAGCGGATGCGCGCCACCGTGTCGGAGTCGGCCGCGAGGAAAACGCAGCCGATAGTCTCGCCGTTCATTTCCGCGATCCAGCAGCGCTCTCGCTGCGGATCGTTCTTGTTGGCGAAGTCGGCCACGATTTGCGCGCAAACACCCTCGAACAGCTCGATCCAGCCGTATTCCTGCGCGTAAAGCTCGGCATGGCGCTTGACCACCCAGCCGAAATCACCCGGCTGCGGCGTGCGCAGGGTGTAACGGCGGTCCACTGCAGATGCGTCCGGCGCTGCCGTTTCCGCTTTGCCGCCGAGCAGCGCATGGATGGTGTTCATCGCCGCGATCAGTCGAAGCTGATCATCGGGCGAAAGCCTGCCGAGCATTGCGCCGATGTCGTGTTGCGATCTTCGCTCGAGCGGCGCAAAATCCTTGCGGCCGCGCGGCGTGAGCGTCAGATGGCTTTGCCGGGCGTCGCTGGTCGACGTCGTGCGCCGGATCAGGCCGCGCTTTTCGAAATTGCGCAGCACCCGGGACAGATAGCCGGCGTCGAGATCGAGCGCGCGGCGGACATCGCTCGCCGTCGGTGCGTCCCGGCTCGCGATCTCGTACAGCACGCGCGCCTCGCCGAGCGAATAGGAGCTGTCGAGAAAAGTTTTGCGCAGCACCCCGATCTGCCGCGTGTAGAAGCGGTTAAAACCGCGCACCGTGGCGATGCGGTCTTCGGCGCTATCGGGTGCGCCTTTGCGGCGTGGTTGGTTGCGGTCCAACATGTGTCGAGCATTGCCCAAATACTTGACTAAGTCAAGTATTTGTCGGGCCACGTTCGACCATGGAAATCGGGCCGTTATTTTGCGATCAGCGGCCGCCGAACGCCTGAGTAGCCAATTTGACAATGCGCCGCCGTTCGACGCGGCGCAGCAGATCATGCTCCGGGTCGCCGGCGCGCTCCGAGTGGCCGCCCACAGTGTTGTAGAGGTGCTTGGCGATGAGAAGACCCTGTTCCGGACGGGGCGGGGCGCCGAGCGCCGCCGCCACGGTGCCGAGGACTTCGCGCAGTGCGGTTTGCCGGCCGCCGCGTTGGAACACCGCCGCGCAGGCTTGCTGCGGGTCTTGCTGCAGGAAACGCGTGACCTCGCTGGTCCACGGCGTATCGAGCAGGGTTCCGGGCCGAAGAAACATCAGCCACGGCATGCGTGCCGCCGAAACCGCCGCCTTTAGGCCTGCCGCGAGCGAACCCTCAAGCATGAGGAAATTGCAGCCGGCGACATCGGCAACGGCCGCGGTGTCGTCTTGCGAGCCGCCGTCGGCAATCAGGACTTCGGCGATCAGACCGGCCGTCGCGCCCGGCACCAGCGCGCCGAGCGTCGGCACCAGCGCGCGTTCCGAATTGCGCGTCGGAATGATGACGCTGAGCATGTCGTGCGGCTCGGGCCGTCTCCCCAAAATACAAGCTTTCAGCAAGGTGAATAGGCCCTGCGGGCGACGGCTCCAAGGCTTGATTATGGGCAGCCCTCACGAATATTTGTTCTTGCTTTGTTCTCATAGTCGCATTAGCTTTGAGGTCAGGAGTTGCCCATGAGTCGTTCATCTGCGTTGCGACGCCCGCCGGCACTGCTGCCCTCCACGCCGGCGGGCGAACTGGGAAGTGCCGTCGACCGCGAGCGCCGCCACGGCCGCGGTACCGTTTCGAATGCTTCGGGACGTTTTGAACCGCTGGCGCGCGTCGCCTTCGATGACGGCTGGCAGGGGCTCGAAGAACTGCCGGCATTCAAGACCACGGTGACGGTCGATTCGACGCGCAAGATCATCGCGCGTAACGATTCGCCCGACATTTCCTTCGATCAGTCGATCAATCCCTATCGCGGCTGCGAGCACGGCTGCGTCTATTGTTACGCAAGGCCGAGCCACGCTTATCTCGGGCTTTCCCCGGGGCTCGAGTTCGAAACCAAGCTGTTGATGAAGCCGCACGCGCCCGAATTGCTGGAGCGCGAATTATCGGCGCCGAATTACGTGCCGAAAATCATCGCGCTCGGCTCCAACACCGATCCCTATCAACCGATCGAACGGCGTTATCAGATCACGCGCCGCATCCTCGAAGTCTTGGAGCGCGCCGGCAATCCGGTCGGCATCGTCACCAAATCGGCGCTTGTGCTGCGCGATCTCGATATTCTTGCGCGCATGGCCAAGCGCGATCTGGTCAAGGTGGCGATTTCGGTTACGACGCTCGATGCGAAACTGGCGCGGGTGATGGAGCCACGTGCCTCGACGCCGCCGCGACGGCTCGATGCCTTGCGGCAATTGGTCAAGGCCGGCGTGCCGACTTCGACTTTGGTTGCGCCGGTCATCCCCGCCATCAACGACGCCGAGCTGGAGCGCATTCTCGAAGCGGTGGCGGAGGCCGGCGTGCGCAATGCGGGCTATGTCCTACTTCGTCTGCCGTTGGAAATACGCGATCTGTTCCGCGAGTGGCTGACCGAGAATTTTCCCGATCGCGTCGAGCATGTGTTCAAGCTCGTCCGCGACATCCGCGGCGGCAAGGACAACGATTCGACCTTCGGCAAGCGCATGACCGGCTCCGGACCGATCGCCTGGATGATCGGCCGCCGCTTCGAAGTCGCCTGCGAGCGGCTCGGCTTTAATTTGACCAGCGTAAAGACCACGACCGAGCATTTCCGGCCGCCGCGGCCGTCAGCGCAGCAGCTCGATCTTTTCTAATCGCATCGCGATTTATGCCGGCGTTGCGGATCGCGGGCCGGCATGCTCATGATGGCGCATGAGTCCTACGGCAACGACTCGTAATGGAGCTGGCGGCAAGGCTGCTGGCAAGGACGCTGCGCCGGCGCGTCTGCCGCTCGGCGAGGAGGTCGTGCTGCGGCCGACGTTCCGGCGCGAGCGCGTGGCGCTCAAGCGCGGGGTATGGCCGGTTGCCGGCTGCGACGAAGCGGGACGGGGACCGCTTGCCGGTCCGGTGGTCGCGGCGGCGGTCATCCTCGACCCGGACAATATTCCGCGCGGTCTCGACGATTCCAAACGCCTCACGGCGGAGCGGCGCGAGGTGCTTTACGAACGCATCTGCGCGCGGGCACAGGTTGCGGTGGCGATGGCCCCGCCCGCCCGCATCGACCGCGACAATATCTTGCGCGCCTCGCTCTGGGCGCTGGCCCGCGCGGTCGCGGCGCTGCCGGTCAAGCCGCGGCTGGTTTTCGTCGACGGCCGCGACCGCATCGATGCCGGCTGCGACTGCCAGGCCGTGATCGGCGGCGACGGGTTGGTCGCTTCCATCGCCGCCGCCTCCATCGTCGCCAAGGTCACGCGCGATCGGCTGATGGCCTGCCTCGGCGCCGCCCATCCCGGCTATGGCTTCGAGCGCCATATGGGTTACAGCGTGCCGGAGCATTTCGCGGCACTCGGCCGGCTCGGGCCGACCATCCATCACCGCCGCTCGTTTTCCCCGGTGGCTGGCGCGCTCGGCCTCATCGATGTTGAAACGGATGAGGCGATCGCCAGCGTATTGCCTCTCTAGGTTCGCCGCCGTATAGGGCAGCGCCAAACCATCGCTTGGCGACGCTGCTCCCGGCTGCCCGCCGAGTCTGATGTTATTTGCCGATGTTTTACGTCCCCCTTTACATCGAAATGCTGCGCTCACGCCCGTTGCTGGTGTTTTGGCCGGCCGTGCTGTTGCAGGCGGCGCTGTGGATCGCGGTGCCGATGCTGTTTTATTCGGCCCCGCCGGAGGGGTTGGCGCAGATTCTGGCGATCGGTCACGAATTCCGCTTCGACGCCGGCGTCGGGCCGCCGCTCGCCTATTGGCTGGCCGAGATTGCGTTCCGCGCCGCCGGCATGTTCGGCGTCTATGTGCTGGCACAGGCCTGCGTGGTCGCGACCTATTGGTGCGTGTTCGCGCTCGGCCGCGCCATAGCCGGCCCGACGCACGCGGCGCTCGCGATTTTGCTGATGGTCGGCATCTCGCTGTTTACGGTGCCGTCGCCGGATTTCGGACCACCTATTCTGGCCATGGCGCTGTGGGCCGGGGTCCTGCTGCAGTATTGGCGCGCGGCGATCCGCGGCGAGCGGCGATCGTGGTATGCGCTCGGCATTGCGGCGGCGCTGCTCCTTCTTTCCAGCGATGCGGCGCTGCTCCTTCTCGGCGCGCTGGTTCTGTTCACGGCAGGCACCGAACGCGGGCGTGCCGCGGGCCGCGCGATCGATGCCTGGATCGTGGCGCTCGCGCTCGTGCCTTTTCTCTTCCTGCATCTCATCTGGCTCGCCGGCATGTTGCCGGCAGCTTCGGGCGACGCACTTGTGCCGACGCTCGGGCGGTTGCGCGACGCCGCGCTCGCCGGCGCCGACACGATGCTGTGGCTGCGGCTTGTCGCAGCCCTGATCCTCGCGCATGCCGGGCTCGTCATCCTCTTGTTGCTGGCCGTCGGCTGGCCGCGGGCGCGCGCCACACCGGCGCCGCCGCTTGCGCGCGCCCCCGTCGATATGTTCGCCCTGACCTACGTGAAGGTCTTTGCGCTGGTGCCGGGTCTGTTGACGACGAGCGTTGCCGTCGTGCTCGGGCGGGCGCTGCCGGTCGGCGGCGCGGCGCCCCTTGTCGTGCTGTCCGGTCTCGCGCTGGTCATCGCCGCCGGCGACAGCATCGTGCTCTATCACCAGCGCATTCTCGGTTTCGCTTGGGCCGGGCTATTGATCGTGCCGGCGATCTTCGTGCCGGTATTGATCGTGCTGCTGCCGTGGACGGCCGGCATGGATCTGAAAGTCGCGCAGCCGGCCAATGCCATGGGCCGCTTCTTCGCCGACAGCTTCGCGCGTCGGACCGGGCAATCGCTCGCCGTTGTCACCGGAGATCCGCGGCTTGCCGTGCTGGTCGCGCTCGCGGCGCCGAGCCGGCCGAGCGTGTTTTTCGACGCCGATCCGGCGCACTCGCCCTGGGTCACCGCTGACGACATCCGCAAGAAGGGCGCCGTCGTGGTCTGGCTCGCGCCCGACACCACGCCCGTGCCGCCGCCCGACATCAAGGCGTATTTTCCCGACCTCGTTGCCGAAGTGCCGCGCGCGTTCAATCGGCCGGTGGAGGGCAGGCTGCCGACATTGTGGATCGGCTGGGGCGTGATCAGGCCGGGCAGTGTCACGGCGGCGGCGCGTTGAGCCGAGTCATTGCGGTAGATTGCTTCGCTTGCAATGACGATCAGTGATACGTCGCGCCCTCGCGGACTTTGCCGCGGAACAGCCAATAGGTCAGCGCGGTGTAGCCGAGGATGAGCGGCAAGAGGATAACTGTGCCGATCAGCATGAAGAGCTGGCTCGACGGCGCGGCGGCAGCGTCTTGGATCGTCAGCGTCGGCGGCACGATATAGGGAAAGGTCGAGATGACGAGGCCGAGATAGCCGAGCAGGAAGAGTGCGATGCTGGAAAGAAACGGCGCCGCGTCGCGCCGCGCCTCGATCCAGCGCCACTCCGCGAAGGCGACCAGCGCGGTGAGTATCGGCACCGGCGCGAGATAAAGAAGGTTGGGCATCGCGAACCAGCGCTCCGCGATGCGTGGGATGGTCAGCGGCGTATAGATGCTGACCGCGGCCATGAAGACGAGCACGGCGATGAGCAGCACTTTGGCTTTCTCCGCGGCGCGGAAAGCCATGTCGCCGTCGGTCTTGAGCATCAGCCAACAGGCGCCGAGGAGCGCGTAACCGGCGACCACGCCAAGCCCGCAGACGAGGCCGAATGGCGTCGCCCAATCGAACGGGCCGCCGGCATAGACGCCGTTCTCGATCTTCACGCCTTGCACCAGGCCGCCGAGCACCAAACCCTGGCAGAAGCCGGCCAGCGTCGAGCCGGCGGCGAATACCACGTTCCAAAAAGGCTTGCGTTGTGCGAGGGCGCGGAATTCAAAAGTGACGCCGCGGAACACCAAAGCCAGCAGCATGACGATGAGTGGCAGGTAGAACGCCGGCATGAGGATCGAATAGGCGCGCGGAAACGCCACCAGCAACCCGCCGCCGCCGAGCACCAGCCAGGTTTCGTTGCCGTCCCAGAACGGCGCGATCGACGCCAGCATGCGATCGCGCTCGGCATCATCCTTGGCGAAGGGAAACAAGATGCCGATGCCGAGGTCGAAGCCGTCGAGGATGACATAGAACGCCACCGCGACGCCGAGGATGCCGGCCCAGATCAACGGAAGCTCGGATGTGACGATCGGGCGCATGGCTTACTGCGGGCTCTCGGCGCCGTCGAAGGTCGGATGGCCGACGGCGAGTTGCGGCGTTTGTTGCGGCAGCGCCGTCTCCTGGATGCCCCTCGCGATTAGCCGATTGATGAAGTAGATGCCGAACGAAAATACAATGAGATAAACCAGCACGAAAAGGATCAGCGTGGTCGCGACGCTTTCGCCGGGGACCGGCGAGACCGCATCCGCAGTGCGCAAAATACCGTCCACGATCCACGGCTGCCGGCCGCTTTCGCTCACTACCCAGCCGGAAATGACGGCGACAAAGCCGACCCACCAGGTCTGGGCCGCCACTTGCAGATACCAGCGGGTCTCGAACAGCCGCCCGCGCCACCACAACCACGCGCCGAACCAGGCGGCTGCGATCATATAGAGTCCGATGCCTACCATGATGCGAAAGCCGAAGAATACATTCGGCACTGGCGGGCGGTCCTGCGGCGGTACGTCGTTCAGTCCCGGGAACAAACCGTCCCATTGCCGCGTCACCAAGAGCGACCCGATATGCGGCAGCGAGATCGCATAGAGATTGCTTTCGGTGCTCTCGTCGGGCCAGGCAAGGATCTCAAACGGCGCCGGCTTGCTGCCGTCCCAATGTCCTTCCATCGCGGCGATCTTGGTCGGCTGATATTTGAGCGTGTTCTCGGCGTGCATATCGCCGAAGATGAGTTGCAGCGGCGCCAGCAAAGCGGTCAGCCCGATCGCCATGCGCAGCATGGTGCGTGCTTCCTCGTTATGGCGGCCCGCCAACAGATAACGCGCGCCGACCGCGATGCCGACGAAGCCGCCGGTGAGCAGCGAGGCATTGAGCATGTGGGCGAGCCGGTAGGGAAAGCTCGGATTGAAAATGATCGCCCACCAGTCTGCCGGATAGACGATGCCGTCCCGCAGCGTGTAGCCGGCCGGCGTCTGCATCCAGCTATTGGCGGAGAGAATCCAGAACGCCGAGAGCGTGGTGCCGGCGGCGACCACGATGGATGACAATACATGCAGCCAGCGCGGCACCCGATCGCCGCCAAACAGCAATATGCCGAGGAATGACGCCTCGAGAAAGAACGCCATCAACACCTCGTAGCCGAGCAATGGCCCGATGACGTTGCCGGCAACCGCCGAGAAGCGGCTCCAGTTGGTGCCGATCTGATAGGACAGCACCACGCCGGACACGACCCCCATCGCGAACGACACCGCGAAAATCTTGGTCCAGAACGCGGCGAGCCGCTTATAGCGTTCGGCTCCGGTCCAGCCCCAGAGTACTTCCAAGGTGGCCAGATAGATCGCGATTCCGATCGTAAAGGTCGGAAAAATGATGTGAAACGAAATCGTGAAAGCAAACTGCAACCGCGCCAGCAGAACCGGATCGAGGTGCATGACGGGACTCCGTCACCTGCGGCTGTGAATCGCTCTATAATATGGGTGGAGTCGGGCAGGGGGGAAGACCATGGACGACATCAGGGGAAGCCGCGCGCAGGAGCCGCAATCGTTACTCAATCGCATGTTTGGCCTGGAGCAGGCGGGCAGCAATGTCCGCACCGAATTCATCGCCGGCCTGACCACGTTCTTGACGATGGTCTACATCGTCTTCGTCAACCCGCAGATCCTCGGCAATACCGGCATGGACAAGGGCGCGGTGTTCGTCGCGACCTGCATTGCGGCTGCGGTCTCCACCATGGTGATGGCGCTCTACGCCAATTACCCGATCGCGCTGGCGCCCGGCATGGGGCTCAACGCGTTCTTCACATTCACCGTGGTTCTGACCCTGAAATATACCTGGCAGCAGGCGCTGGCCGCGGTGTTCTGCTCGGGCGTGATCTTCTTCCTGATCTCGATCTTCCGTATCCGCGAATACATCATCAATTCCATTCCGAGAAATCTGAAGCTCGCGATCTCAGCCGGCGTCGGGTTGTTTCTCGGCATCATCGCGCTGGAAGAGTCAAAGATCGTGGTGGCGTCGCCGGCGACGCTGGTCACGCTCGGCGATCTGCGCAATCCGGTGCCGATCCTGTGCCTCCTCGGCCTCGTGCTGATCACGGCGCTGAATTATCGCCGCATCATCGGTGGCACCCTGATCGGTATTCTCGTCGTCACCGTGATCGGCATTCCGCTCGGCCTGGCAAAGTTCAGCGGCGTGGTCGCGGCGCCGCCGTCCCTGGCGCCGACCTTCTTGCAGCTCGATTTCTCGCGCGTCTTGGAAGGCTCGTTTCTGATTGTGATTCTCAGTTTCCTGTTCGTCGACGTGTTCGACAATGCCGGCACGCTGATCGGCGTCACCCATCGCGCCGGACTGACCGATGCCAGCGGCAACCTGCCGCGGATGAAGCAGGCGCTGATCGCCGACAGCTTTGCCGCCATGTTCGGCTCGCTGATCGGCACCTCGACGACGACGAGCTATATCGAAAGCGCGGCCGGTGTCTCCGCCGGCGGCCGCACCGGGCTTACCGCCTTCTTCGTCGCGATCTTCTTCCTGGCGGCGTTATTCTTCGCGCCGCTCGCCGGCATGGTGCCGGCCTATGCGTCCTCGGCAGCGCTCCTTTATGTCGCTTGCGTCATGGCGCGCGGGCTAGCCGAGATCGACTGGGACGACATCACCGAAGCGGCGCCCGCTGTCGTCGCCGCGATCACCATGCCGCTGACTTACTCGATCGCCACCGGGATTGGACTCGGCTTCATCACTTATGCGTTGTGCAAGCTCATCGCCGGAAAATTCGCCGACGCGACGCCCGCCGTGCTGGTGCTGGCGCTCGTATTCGCCGTTAAATTCGCGTTGGGATAGGCGGCATCGATGGAGAACGTGTGATGAATGCTGGCGCGGTTTCAGGCTGGGCGCATTCCTGGCAGCTGTGGGCCATTCTGTCGGCGGTCTTTGCGGCGCTGACCGCGATTTTCGCCAAGGTCGGCGTCGAGAACGTCAATTCCGATCTGGCGACTTTGATTCGCACCATCGTCGTCGTCTGCGTGCTGGCATTGATCGTCTCCGCGACACGGCAATTTCAAAATCCGGCCGACATCTCCGGCCGCAGCTATCTGTTTCTGGTGCTGTCGGCGCTCGGCACCGGCGCTTCTTGGCTATGCTATTTCCGCGCACTGAAACTCGGCGACGCGGCGCAAGTGGCGCCGATCGACAAACTGAGCGTCGTTTTGGTCGCCGTGTTCGGCGTGGTGTTTTTAGGCGAACGGCTTTCAGTGCTAAGTTGGGCCGGCATCGCGATGGTAGCGGCCGGAGCGATCCTGGTCGCGATCGGCTGAAAGCGCCTAATTCGCCAACGCCTTCTTCAACGCCAAAAAATCGCGCCAGGCGAAGCGCTTTTGCAGCGGGCTGCGCAGCAGAAACGCCGGATGGAACGTCGCCAGCGCGCGGATCTCGCGGGTGCCGGTATCGTAGGGAAACCAGCGTCCGCGCGTGCGGGTGATGCCATCCTTGACGGCGAGCAGGGTTTGCATCGCCGGGCCGCCGAGACAGACCATGAAATCCGGATTAGCCAGCTCGATCTGGCGGCGGATGAACGGCAGGCAGATCGCGGTCTCCTGCGGGGTCGGCGTACGGTTGCCGGGCGGCCGCCACGGCACGACATTGGCGATGTAAACCAAACTGCGATCGAGCCCGATCGCTCCCATCATCAGATCGAGCAATTTGCCAGAGCGCCCAACGAAGGGACGGCCGACAATGTCCTCATCGTAACCGGGCGCTTCGCCGACGAACATGACGCGGCTTTGCGGATTGCCGTCGGCGAAAACGAGCTGCGTCGCCGTGGCGCGTAGCGCGCAGCCTTCGAACGCTTCAAGGAGCCAACGCAGCTGATCCAGGGTCTGCGCATTGCGTGCGGCCTCACGCGCCGCCATGACGGCGGCTTCCGGCGACGCAGGCGCCGGGAGAGGAATTCGCGACTTTCCTTCGCCTGCAAGGGGAGGGCCGGCTCGCCGCAGGTGATCCGGGGAAGGGTCAGCCCGCATAGCCGCGGCGTGCCCGCTGACCCCCATCTGCTCGCCCGGGGCAACCACTTTGCCCCTTGCTGGGGGAGGCGCGATTTCCTCCGCCATACGGTCGATTGGCGTCTCGCCGATGAGCGCGTCGGCGCCGGCATCGAGGTAGAAGGCGAGAAGTTCCCGCGCGTCTTTGCGTTGCGGCGTCACGGCTGGGTTCCGGCGTTTGTCTTTGTCGATTGTATTGGCACTAATTTCGTGAAAAATCATCGCCTGTCGACCGGGATACGGAGCATGTCATGAATACGCCGGAGCTTCCGCCCCGAGAGGCGATGGAATTCGATACCGTGATCGTCGGCGCGGGACCGGCCGGCCTCGCTGCCGCCATTCGGCTCAAGCAGTTGGCGCCGGACAAATCCGTCGTCGTGGTCGAGAAGGGTGCCGAGGTTGGCGCGCACATCCTCTCCGGCGCGGTGATCGATCCGATAGGTCTCGACAGTCTCATTCCGGCATGGCGCGGCGAAGATACGCCTATCAAAACCGAAGTCACCGCCGACCGCTTCTACGCGCTCGGCACTTCGGGATCGCTGCGGCTGCCGCTCGCGCTGATGCCGCCGCTGATGAGCAATCACGGCAATTTCATTGTTTCGCTCGGCGACGTCTGCCGCTATCTGGCGCAGAAAGCCGAAGCGCTCGGCGTCGAAATCTATCCGGGCTTTGCCGCCACGGAAGTCCTGTTTGAGAACGATGCGGTCGCGGGCATCGCCACCGGCGACATGGGGGTCGCCAAGGACGGCCATCACAAGGCGGGCTTTGCCCGCGGCATGGAGTTGCGCGGCAAATATACTTTGCTTGCCGAAGGTGCGCGCGGCAGCCTGTCCAAGGTGCTGATCGAGCGCTTTGCGCTATCGCAAAATCGCGAGCCGCAAAAATTCGGCCTTGGACTAAAAGAGTTGTGGCAGGTCGCGCCGGAGCAGCACCGCAAGGGCCTTGTGCAGCACACGCTCGGCTGGCCGCTCGACAATCGCACCGGCGGCGGCTCGTTCATCTATCATTACGACGACAATCTGGTTTCGGTCGGCTTCGTCGTTCATCTCAACTACCGCAATCCCTATCTGTCGCCGTTCGAGGAATTTCAGCGCTTCAAGACGCATCCGCTCGTCTGCGACACTTTCGCCGGGGGAAAACGCATTTGCTACGGCGCCCGCGCCATCACCGAAGGCGGCTGGCAATCGGTGCCGAAGCTTGTCTTCCCCGGCGGCGCGCTGATCGGTTGCGCGGCGGGCTTTGTCAACGTGCCGCGCATCAAGGGCAGCCACAACGCCATCCTGTCGGGCATGCTCGCGGCCGAGCATGTCGCGGCGGCGCTCGCCGCGGGTCGCGGCAATGATGAGCTTGCCGGTTACGAAAATGCCTGGCGCTCCTCGCCGATCGGCCATGATTTGTGGCGGGTGCGCAACGCCAAGCCGCTGTGGTCGAAATTCGGCACCGCGCTCGGTATCGCGCTCGGCGGCCTCGATATGTGGACCTCGACGCTCGGCTTTTCGCCGTTCGGCACGCTCAAGCACGGCAAGCCCGATTATGCGACGCTGCAGCCTTCGGCAAAATGCCGGCGCATCGCCTATGCCAAGCCCGACGGCAAGTTGACCTTCGACCGGCTGTCGTCGGTTTATCTGTCGAACACCAATCATGAGGAGGACCAGCCAGTCCACCTTCTGGTACACGACATGGCTCTGCAAAAGTCCTCCGAATACGACGTCTATGCCGGGCCGTCGGCGCGCTACTGCCCGGCCGGCGTCTACGAATGGGTTGAAGAAAGCGGGCAAGAAAAGTTCGTCATCAACGCGCAGAACTGCGTTTACTGCAAAACCTGCGACATCAAGGACCCCAACCAGAACATCACCTGGGTGCCGCCCGAAGGCGGCGGCGGGCCGAATTATCCGAACATGTGATTGAGCGCGCCACGCCGGGCGGTACGCAATACGCTGCGAAACAGGGGCGTTGGATTTGCGGCCAGTCGCTAATTCTACTGCCGCGATTTCGCCGCCGTTGAGGCCTAAAGGCCGATTGGGCGCGAGAGCGTAGGTCGCGGGGTGCTGAGTATGTGTCCTTGCAGGCGTGCGGCAAAAGGGCCATTCTCGCGCAAATATTGAGGCATCGGGCGCTTTATTCCCGCGCCACCGGGCCAGTTCGTCAGCCGAACCAGTTCGCCAAGGGAGATCACGTGATTCATTCACTGCCCCGGCATGCCGCCACCGTCGGCATCGCCTTAGCTTTAAGCCTGTCATCAGCGCTTGCCGCCGAAACGCCGGCACAACAGCAGCTGTCGCCCGAGAACGCCTACGGCAGCTATCTGGCCGCCCGGCACGCTTCAGCCGAGCGCGACGAGGGCGCCGCCGCCACCTATTACCTCGACGTGCTTAAGCTCGATCCGCGCAACACCGATCTTTTGAGCCGCGCGTTTCTTTCCGAACTCTCCGACGGCGATATCGACGGTGCGACCAGGCTTGCCGACAAGGTGCTCGCGATCGATCACAGTGATCGCATTTCGCGCCTCGTCGTCGGCATCCGCGAGCTCAAGAAGAAGCATTACGCGCAGGCCCGGGAAGATTTTGCGCAGTCGGTGCGCGGTCCGGTGACCGACCTTACGGCGACGCTGTTGTCGGCCTGGGCGCAAGCCGGCGACGGCGATACCCACGCCGCCATCGACACCATGGATAAGCTGTCGGGGCCGGATTGGTACGGCATCTTCAAGGACCTGCACGCGGGGCTGATCCTCGATGACGCGAAGGATTCGAAGGCGGCCGGCAAACGCTACGCCAGCGCCTACAAAGCCGACCCGACGGCTCTGCGCACCGTGGAAGCCTATGGCCGCTGGTTGTCGCGCAATGCCAGTAAGGACGACGCGCTCAAGGTCTATCAGGATTTCGCACAGCAGCTGCCGAACCATCCGGTAATCGACCAGGAGATGAAGCAGATTTCCGATGGTGAGAAGCTGCCGCCGCTGGTCGATACGCCTCAAGCTGGGGCCGCCGAGGCGCTGTATGGACTGGGCGCCTCGATCGGACGCCGCGGCGGCGAGGATCTCGCGCTGATCTATCTGCAGCTTGCGCTTTACCTCGAGCCGAACCACGCCATGGCGCTGTTGTCGCTCGGCGATCTCTACGAAGATCTCAAAAAGCCCGATCTTGCGATCAAGGCTTATGAGCGGGTGCCGGCAAGCTCGCCGCTGTCGCGCAACGCGCAAATCCAGATGGCGGTCGATCTCGACTCGCTCGACCGTACCGACGAGTCCAAGAGGCTTCTTGATAAAGTCGTCGCCGAGCACCCCAAGGACACCGAGGCGATCGTCGAGCTCGGCAATGTCGAGCGCGGGCACAAGGACTTCGCCGATTGCGCCAAGACCTACGGCAAAGCGATCGACAACCTGCAAAATCCCGAGAAGTCGAACTGGGTAACGTTCTACTTCCGCGGCATCTGTTACGAGCGCTCACATCAGTGGCCGCTCGCCGAAGCCGACATGAAAAAGGCGCTGCAGCTTTATCCCGATCAGCCGCTGGTGCTCAATTATCTCGGCTATTCGTGGGTCGATCAGGGCGTCCATCTCGATCAAGGCATGGATATGATCCGCAAGGCCGTCGAGCAGCGGCCGGACGACGGCTACATCGTCGATTCGCTGGGCTGGGCTTATTTCCGCACCGGCAATTACGACGAGGCAGTCAAGAATCTGGAACGCGCCGTTGAGCTCAAGCCCGAAGATCCGACCATCAACGATCATCTCGGCGATGCCTATTGGCGGGTCGGGCGCACATTGGAAGCGCATTTCCAATGGTCACAGGCGATCGACCTCAAGCCCGATCCGGAAGATCTGCCCAAGATCGAGGCCAAGGTGAAAAACGGCCTGCCGTCCGACACGTCGTCGGCGGCCGATGCCAGCAAGCCGGCTGCGCCCGCCGATGCCGACAAGGCGAATTCTGCGGCGGACGCCGAGAAGGCAAAGAAGACCGGCAACGGCGGGTGAGGGTTCTGCTTGCCGGTTCCGCTTGTTGAGACCGCGTCTGCCAAGGTCAATCTGACGTTGCGGGTGCTCGGCCGCCGCGCCGACGGCTATCACGAGCTTTCGAGCCTGGTCGCCTTCGCCGATAGCGGCGACCGCTTGAGCTTGACGCCGGGTGGCGAACTGACGCTGACCGTCGGCGGGTCGCGCGCCGCGCAGGCCGGCGCCGACGCCGACAATCTCGTGCTCAAAGCCGCGCGCGCGCTCGCCGCACGGATTCCAGGCCTCGTCGCGGGCACGTTCCAACTCGATAAGGAACTGCCGGTCGCCGCCGGGCTCGGCGGGGGCTCGGCCGACGCGGCCGCGGCGCTGCGGCTGTTGGCGCGGGCCAGCGATCTGCCTCCCGGCGATCCGCGCCTCTACGAAGCGGCCCGCGCCACCGGCGCCGACGTGCCGGTCTGCCTCGATCCGCGGCCGCGGCTGATGTGGGGCATCGGTGAGAAACTTTCCGAGCCACTTAATCTGCCGAAATTATCGGCCGTGCTGGTCAATCCCGGCGTCGCGTTGGCGACCAAGGATGTTTTTGCCGGATGGTCGCAAGCGGCGCATCCGTTGCCCCCGTTTGATCTCGCGGCGCTGCAAAAAATCCGGGATCGCGAGCAACTGTTGCAAGCCCTAGCGCGGCAGGCCAACGATCTCGAAGCCCCGGCGATAAAGCTTGCGCCGGCGGTGGGCGATCTGCTCGCCGTGCTGCGCACGCTTGCCGGCTGCCGGCTCGTTCGCATGTCGGGATCGGGCGCGACATGTTTCGGAATTTTCGATGGGATCGCCGAGGCGCGGAGCGCAGCGGACGCACTGTGCAACAAATATCCGCGAGGGTGGGTGCGTGCCTGCGTGCTGGGTGGCGCTGCTTAAATCTGCTCTCACGCTTCGCCACGAAACTTAAAAGCGAAACCAGAACAACCGGAATGGCGAGCGAAGGCCGGGGCCGTTACCACGGTCCGGCATGGTGGCGTCGGTGGCTGCCACAGTATTGAAACTGATTGTCGGCATTGCCGCCGCGACCGTCGCGGTCCGAGCCGGTGCCGCGTGACGCACTGTCTCCGCAGCGCCCACAAAATCATGCCAGATCGCCGCTGGAACGCTGCCGCCGACGACGCCGTTCATCGGGGAATTATCGTCGTTGCCGACCCAGACGCCGACAACGAGATCGGAAGTGAAGCCCACGAACCAGGCGTCGCGATAATCCTCCGACGTTCCAGTCTTGCCGCCAACCGGCCGATCGAGCCGTGCGGCCGTGCCGGTGCCCTCGCGCACCACGCTCGACAGCAGGTCCAGCATCTCCGCATGGATCGTTGGATTGTCGGCGGATGAGAGGGCAGGCGTGGCGCGCGCAAATGCGGTTCGGCCGCCTTCGTTGATGGCGCGCACGGCATAGCTGTCGAAACTGGTGGTGTTGGTTGCGATTGCCGCGTAGGCGCGAGTCATCTCGAGAGGAGTGACGGCGCCCGAGCCGAGTGCGACGCTGGGCACCACCGGCAAATCAGAGCGAATGCCAAGCTCTTTGGCGGTTGCGATGACATTCTGGATACCGACCGCCTGCGCGAGCTGCACTGCGACGCTGTTGAGCGAATGGGCGAAGGCGGTCCGCAACGTCACCGGGCCGAAATAGCGGTCGCCGTAATTTTCAGGCTCCCAATCGCCGACGCTGACCGGACGGTCGACGATGACCGAATCCGGCGTGTAGCCTTTGCGCAATGCCGTCAGATAAACGAACGCTTTGAACAGCGAGCCGGGCTGGCGCCGCGCCTGCGTCGCGCGGTTGAACTGGCTTTCGTTGTAGTCGCGGCCGCCGACCATGGCGACGATCGCGCCGTCCGGCGTCATGGCGACGAGTGCCGCTTGGCCGACGTCCTTGCCCTTGGCGGCCGCGAGGCGCCTGGCGACGACGGTCTCGGCGGTGTGCTGCAGTTCGGGATCGAGCGTGGTGCGGACGGTCAAATCTTCGGTCGTCGGCGGGATCTGGGATTTGGCGTCCGCCGCCGCGGTATCGACGAAATAATTGCCGCCCGGTGGCGAATCCTTCGCCACGCGCAAAACGGCGGGCTGCGCTTTGGCGGCGTCCGCTTGCTGCTGCGTGACCGCTCCGCTTTCGACCATGGCGTCGAGAACGACTGCGGCGCGTTGCTGCGCAGGCTCGAGGTTGCGGTCGGGATCGAGCTCCGATGGCGCCTTGATGAGACCCGCAAGCATCGCCGCTTCGCTCAGCGACAGCTCTTGTGCGTTCTTGCCGAAGTACCGCAGCGCCGCCGAGTCGGCGCCATAGGCGCCGTCGCCGAAATAAGCGGTGTTGAGATAGCGCGCGAGAATCCGGTTTTTGGACAGGCGAAGCTCCAGCCATTCGGCGAGCACCGCCTCCTGCACCTTGCGTTTGAGGCTGCGCTCGGGCGTGAGATAAAGCCGCCGCGCCAATTGCTGCGTAATGGTGCTGCCGCCTTGCAAGCCGTGACCGGCCACATCGTGCCAGGCGGCGCGCATGATTGCCCGCATGTCGATGCCGCCGTGATTGTAGAATCGCCGGTCTTCGATCGCGACGACCGCTTTTGCCAGCAGCGGCGGAATATGGTCGGCGGCAATACCCTCGCCTTTGCGGATGCCCCGCGTCGCCAACGGCGTGCCGTCTTCGCCTTCGAATACTATCGCGCTCGGGCCCGCCTGCACGGCGGCGCTGCCGGCAAATGGGATCGCGACGATGCAATAGGCGACATAGACCGCGGGTATCGCTGCGAGACCAAGTGCAATGACGAGACCGCGCCGAGGACGCACCGACGACAGCGCGACCGGGACGCGCCAGGTGCGAAAGTGCGATCGCCAGCGCGGAATTGCGCCGCTTATGCCGTCAAACATGCGCCGCGCGGAAACGACGACGCGTCCTCCGAGCGCTCTGACCAGCGCGGAGGCCGGGAGCGCCTGGAGCGGGTCGGATTCGGGGTTAGGGTCGGCGGGGGGCGGGGTGCCTGCCTCCGAATCGTCGGGTTCGTCCGGAGGCAGCGCGCGGGATGGCATCGAATTCGGGCTCACGCCTCTCGTTTCGCTGCCCGAATAACGCTTGGCGGCGCGCGCGAGTTCCATCGCCGCACCGATAAGCTCCTCAGTTCTCAGGCAAAAAAATGCCTCGTCGCTAGTGCGTCCGGGCGATGCAGAAATCCACGGTCTCGACCAAAGCGGCTTTCATCGTCGAATCGGGGAATAGTGCCAGCGCGTCGCGGGCGATGGCGCCGTAATGGTGGGCGCGGCCGATGGTGTCTTCCAGCGCGCGGTGCTTGACCATCAATCCGATGGCGCGATCGAGATCGCTGTCCTTGGTCTCGCCGCGTTCCAGCGTCCTGCGCCAGAATTCGCGCTCGTCGTCGCTGCCGCGACGGAAGGCAAGCACCACCGGCAGCGTAATCTTGCCTTCGCGGAAATCGTCGCCGATGTTCTTGCCGAGCCGCGCCGCCGCGCCGCCATAGTCGAGCACGTCATCGACCAGCTGGAAGCTGATGCCGAGATTCATGCCGAACGAGCGGCTGGCCGCGGCTTCCGCCTTTTGCCGCGCCGACAACGCCGGGCCGACTTCGCAAGCCGCCGCGAACAGCTCGGCGGTCTTGGCGCGGATCACCGCGATATATTCGTCCTCGGTGGTCGCCGTGTTCTTGGCAGCGGCGAGCTGCATGACCTCGCCTTCGGCGATCACCGCGGCGGCGGCGGCGAGGATTTCCAGCGCCTTGAGGCTGCCGACCTCGACCATCATCTTGAACGCCTGGCCGAGCAGGAAGTCGCCGACCAGCACGCTCGCTTCGTTGCCCCACAGCATGCGTGCGGCGAGCCGACCGCGTCGCAGCTCGCTCTCGTCGACGACGTCGTCGTGCAAGAGCGTCGCGGTATGCATGAACTCGACCGCGGCCGCGAGCTTGATGTGGCCGTCCCCGGCATAGCCGGCGAGCCGCGCCAACGCCAGTGTCAGCATCGGCCGTAGCCGCTTACCGCCGGAATTGATGAGATGCTTGGCCACCTCGGGGATCATCGCCACTTCGGAGCCGGTGCGCCCGATGATCGTCGTGTTGACGCGCTCCATGTCGGCGGCGACCAGGTCGACCAGGGGGTCGATGGACGGCTCTCGCGGGCTTTCAAAGGGGACGATAACGGCCACTACGGCATTCTCCAGGCAGGCATTTTCCGGGCGCGACGCGGAAGCATAGAAACGCTATGGTCATGCGGCAAGTCTGCCAATATCGCGCCGCCATCTATAGATTTGCCGGCGGCATCCCGCCAGCAACGATCGTGCCACGCAACGAGCCGGCCGCGGCGGGAAGGGGGCCAGAAAACGGCATGTCGACCGACGAACTCCCAGGAAAACACATAGGTACAGATCGCTATGACGCCAGCCAATTGGAAGTGGCGATTCTGGTGCCTTGCTACAATGAGGAACGTGCGATCGCCAAAGTGGTTGCCGATTTCGCTGCGGTGCTGCCGGCGTCGACCGTCTACGTTTATGACAATAATTCCACCGACGGCACCCTAGTGGCGTCGAAACAGGCCGGCGCTATCGTCCGCCGCGAAAGCCGTCAGGGTAAAGGCTACGTGGTGCGGCGCATGTTCAACGACATCGAAGCCGATATCTACGTGCTGGTCGACGGCGATGCGACCTACGACGCGCCGAGCGCGGCGGCGATGATCGATAGGCTCGTCGCGGAACGGCTCGATATGGTGGTGGCGACGCGCGTCGATCGCGACGAGGCAGCCTATCGCCCGGGCCATCGCGCCGGCAATCGGCTGCTGAGCGGCTTCGTCGCGCATATATTCGGCCGTGCCTTCACCGACATCCTGTCCGGTTATCGGGTGTTCTCACGCCGCTTCGTGAAGTCGTTTCCGATTCTGTCCGGCGGCTTTGAGATCGAGACCGAATTGACCGTCCATGCGCTTGAGCTTGAATTGCCGGTCGGCGAGGTAGCGACGCCCTATTATTCGCGCCCGGCCGGCTCGATGTCGAAGCTGTCGACCTGGCAGGACGGTTTCCGCATCCTGTGGACGGTGTTGCGGCTCTACCGCGCCGAGCGGCCGCTGTCGTTGTTCGGCGCCTTCGGCATCGCGCTGATCATCATGTCGGTCGGGCTCGCCATTCCAATCATCATCACCTACGTCCAGGAAGGCGTCGTGCCGCGGCTGCCGACCGCGGTGCTGTCGACCGGCTTGATGGTTCTTGCTTTTTTGTCGATCGCCTGCGGGCTCATTCTCGACACCGTCACGCGCGGCCGGCGCGAGGCGAAACTGATTGCCTATCTCGCGCTGCGCGCGCCGGGCGAGGAACGGCGGCGGAGCTGACAATGCGCGAACTCGTCCGCACCAACGATGCCGTGCTGATCTCGGCGATTGAAGCGCTGCTCAACGGCGCGCATATCGAACACATGGTGGTCGACCAGAATATGAGCGTGCTGGAAGGCTCGATCGGCATTTTCCCGCGCCGCATCCTGGTCGGCGACGATCAAATCCAGGCAGCACGGCGGCTGTTGCAGGACGCCGGCTTCGGCAACGAGCTACGGCCGCACATTGATTGAAATATCGACTGAGATTTCGGCCGTGCCTGGCGAAACCAGCGAGGACGCGGTCCTCGGCGGCAGGCTGGTGCTGCGCCAGCCGTTGCGCGGCCATCGGTTCGGCCATGACGCGATCCTGCTCGCGGCGGCAGTGCCGGCGCAGGCCGGCGAGCAAGCAGTCGAGCTCGGCGCCGGAGTCGGTGCGGCGGGCTTGGCGCTGGCGCGCCGCGTCGATGGGCTTGGCCTGACGCTGGTCGAGATTGATCCGGTGCTCGCCGCGCTGGCGCAGGAGAACGCTGTGCGCAACGGGCTTGCCCCGCGTGCCCGCGCGGTTTGTCTCGACGTGGCCGCGCCCGCTGCCGCGTTCGTCGCCGCGGGACTTGCGCCGGAATCGGCCGATCACGTCTTGATGAATCCGCCATTCAACGCGCCGGAAAATCAGTCGCCCGATCGCGGCCGCCGCCTGGCGCGGACCGCGTCGCGTGAGACGCCGGCGGTGTGGCTGCGCACGGTGGCGTGGCTGCTCCGCCCAACGGGCGTGGTCACGTTGATCTGGCGTGCCGACGGTCTTGCCGACGTGCTTGCGGCGCTCGCTGCGGAGTTCGGCGCGGTGTCGATACTGCCGATCCATCCCAAGCCCGGCGTTACGGCGATCCGCGTGCTGGTGCGCGCCGGAAAAAGCCGTGGCGGGCCCTTGTCGCTGCTCCCTAGCTTCGTCCTCGCCGACGACGACGGCAAGCCAAGCGCGGCCGCTGAAGCGGTGCTGCGGAACGGCGCCGCCGTTCCATTTCTGAAGAACGAAAGCTGATGGTTACGAAACTTTAATTCCCGGAGATAATTCGGATATTAAGATCTGCTGCTCAGCCGTTAGGCATCACGCTGATAGCGAATTGGGCGACCCGGCACGGCTTTCTTCGCTTCGGTGCGAACGGGGATATAGCAAAGACCTACAAATACGCTCATAAGCATCAAGAGGAATTCGATCTTCGTCATTGCTTCGCCTCCGCCGATGTTTTCGGCAACGTCACTTAAGCAAGAAGCGTTCCACCGATTAAGAAACGGTTACTTGAGGCTTAACGCAATCACTCTTATTTGAGCTTTATGACCGAACCGTGGACTGGAGAACGCATGCGGAATTTTTGCGGCCGCGTGTTTGGCGCGTTGAGCCCATTGATCCCGCAGCGCTTTCGCCGCGACCGGCCGATCGTGCCGGTAGTGCGGTTAACGGGTGTTATCGGATTTTCGACGCCATTGCGGCCCGGCCTGTCGCTGGCCGGCATCGCCCGCACGCTCGATCGTGCTTTTGCGATCCGGCGCGCCGCAGCGGTCGCGCTGGCGATCAATTCGCCGGGCGGATCGCCAGTACAATCGCACCTGATCTTTCGGCGCATCCGCGAACTGGCGGATGAGCACAAACGGCCGGTGCTCGCTTTCGTCGAAGACGCCGGCGCGTCCGGCGGCTACATGATCGCCTGCGCCGGCGACGAAATTATCGCCGATCCATATTCGATCGTCGGCTCGATCGGCGTGGTCGGCGGCTCGTTCGGCTTCGACAAGCTGATCGCCAAGATCGGCGTCGAGCGCCGGCTCTATACGTCGGGCGATCACAAGGCGATGCTCGATCCGTTCCTGCCGGAAAATCCCGACGACGTCGAACGTTTGAAGAAATTGCAGCGACACATCCACGAAGACTTCATGGCGCTCGTTAAATCGCGGCGCGGCGCCAAGCTGCAGGGTCCGGAAAATGACTTATTTTCCGGCGAATATTGGACCGGACAAAGGGCTATGGAACTTGGCCTGGTCGATGCTATCGGCGACTTGCGCGGGACGCTGCGCGAACGATTCGGGGACAAAGTGGTTACACCCCTGATCACCGCGGAGCGCGGTTTCCTCGGCCGCCGCATTCTCGGCGTTGCCCGTAACGACGTGACGCAGGCCGTCGGCGGATTGGGCCTTGCCGAAGACGTCATTTCGGCACTTGAAGCACGCGCTATCTGGGCGCGTTATGGCTTCTGACAACCAGGCCAGGGCTACAGGAGAACAGGATGCCGCCGCTCATCGTCTTCGCGCTGGGAATTATGGGAGCGGCCGTCGTGGTGCGTTGGTGCGCCCGGGAAGTCCAGCGCGTCAACACCGAGCTCGATGAAGTGCGCGCCAAAGCTCCGGTCGAGCCGCTTGACCGCTCGACGCTGCCGAAACTGAAGCCCGATCCGAAAACCGGCGAATACCGGCCGGGGTGAATTGCGACCATCAGTGTTCGTCATCCTGAGGTGCCCGCGCAGAGCGCGGGCCTCGAAGGATGCTGCTGATGAGCTCGGGCCGTCGCCCTTCGAGGCTCGCTACGCTCGCGCCTCAGGGTGACGGAATTGATCCCCTCACTGCTCCTTGATCCCGTTCGCTTCGACGACGTGGCCCCATTTGTCGTATTCCGACCTAAGGAACGTGGCGAGCGATTGCGGCGTGCCGCCGACCGGCGTGGCGCCGGCTTTGACCAGCTTGTCGTGCACCGCCGGATCGTTAAGCGCGTCATTGACCGCTTTGTTGAGCTTGGCGATCACCGCGGGCGGCGTCTTCGCTGGAGCCAGTAGCGCGTACCAGTTCGAAGCGTCGGTGTTCGGGTAGCCCTGTTCGGCCAGCGTCGGAACGTCGGGCAGCAAGGCGTCACGCTTGTCCCCGGCTACTCCGATCGGCAGTAGTGTGCCGGCCTGGATTTGCGAGATCACCACCGGCATGTCGAGCGAAACCACTTGCACCTGGCCGCCGAGCAGATCGGTCAGCGCCGGCGCCGCGCCGCGATAGGGCACGTGCAAAAATTTCACGTTCGCGGCGTTCGCCAGCAAAATCTGCGCGAGATGCGGCGGCGAGCCGACGCCGGTCGAAGCGAAGGTCACGGCTCCCGGTTTTTGCTTTGCCAGCGCCACGAGGTCCTTGACGGTCTTCACGCCGAGTTTGGGCGACACCACCAGCACCTCGGTCACCTTGGTGACCAGGGCTACCGGCGCAAAATCGCGGAAGGTGTCGAACGGCATGTTCGCCTGGATGTGCGGCGACACCGTCACCGCGCCGGCGGTGGTGAGGAACAGCGAGTAGCCGTCGGGATCGGATTTGGCGACGTCGCCGCCGCCCAGCGTTCCATTGGCGCCGGCCTTGTTGTCGATATAGACGCGCTGGCCAAGCAGCGAGGTCATCTTGTCGGCGATCATGCGGCCGACGAAATCGGTGGGACCGCCAGGCGGAAACGCCACGACGATGCGCACCGGCCGGGTCGGGAAATCCTGCGCCTTGGCCAATTGCGGGACGGCCAGCGCCAAAACCGTGGCGAGGCTAATCACTATGGTTCGAATTATGCGCACAAATTCCACCCCAAACTGCCGATCGTTGTTTTGCGGTGGTAGCATAGCGGGCGTGACACGAATCGTCATCTTCGGTTCGATTAAGCGAGCCGAGACTTGACCTGCGCCTGACCTTCCACCAACAACGGCTCATGAACGCAGATTTGCCGCCGTACATGCGTCCCGAACGCTCGTTTCAGGGGCTCATTCTCGCCCTGCAGCGCTACTGGGCGGACTGGGGCTGCGTCATTTTGCAGCCCTACGACATGGAGGTTGGCGCCGGCACCTTCCATCCGGCAACCACGCTGCGCGCGCTCGGGCCGAAACCCTGGAATGCCGCTTACGTGCAGCCGTCGCGCCGGCCGAAGGACGGCCGCTATGGCGAAAACCCGAACCGGCTGCAGCATTATTATCAGCTTCAGGTGATCCTCAAACCGTCGCCGGACGATCTGCAGGAGCTTTATCTGAAATCGCTCTCGGCGATCGGCGTCGATCCCAAGGTCCACGACATTCGTTTCGTCGAGGACGATTGGGAAAGTCCGACGCTCGGCGCCTGGGGGCTGGGCTGGGAATGCTGGTGCGACGGCATGGAGGTCTCGCAGTTCACTTATTTTCAGCAGGTCGCCGGCTTCGAATGCGCGCCGGTGGCCGGCGAACTGACCTACGGCCTAGAGCGGCTGGCGATGTATGTGCAGGGCGTCGAAAACGTATACGAGCTCAATTTCAACGGCCGCGACGGCGCGCAGCGGGTGAGCTACGGCGACGTGTTCCTCCAAGCCGAGCAGGAATATTCCCGGCACAATTTCGAATATGCCGACACCGACATGCTGTTCGAACAATTCCGTATGGCGGAAACCGCCTGCAACAAATATCTCGAAGCCGGCTGGCAGGCCGACGGCGAGGGTCGCAGCAATCGCGGCAAGCATCTGATGGCGCTGCCGGCCTACGATCAGTGCATCAAGGCGAGCCACGTCTTCAATCTACTCGACGCGCGTGGGGTGATTTCGGTGACCGAACGGCAGAGCTACATTTTGCGCGTGCGCGAACTCGCCAAAGCGTGCGGTGCAGCCTGGCTCGCGACCGAAGGCGGAGGGAAAAGTACATGAGCGACGTACCGGAAATTGGCGGCCGTCGGCCGCTGCCCATCAATGTGGTGGCCGGCGAAAGCTACTGGTGGTGCGCTTGTGGACGCTCGAAAACGCAACCGTTCTGCGACGGTTCGCACAAGGGCACCGCATTCCGGCCGCAGGAATGGAAGGCGGAGGCGAACGAGGAGGTATGGTTCTGCGCCTGCAAGCGTTCGTCACATCAGCCGTTGTGCGACGGCAGTCATAAGACGCTGCCTTAATGCCCGACCTCCTGCTCGAACTTTTTTCCGAGGAAATCCCGGCGCGGATGCAGGCGCGGGCGGCGGAGGATTTGCGCAAGCTCGTCACCGACCGGCTGGTGGAGGCCGGGCTCGTCTATGAAGGCGCCAAAGCTTTCGTCACCCCGCGGCGGCTGACGCTCGCCGTGCATGGCGTGCCGGTGCGCCAGCCCGATCTGCGCGAGGAGAAAAAAGGCCCGCGCGTCGGTGCGCCGGAGCAGGCCGTCGCCGGGTTTCTCAAAGCCGCGGGGCTGAAGTCGATCGCCGACGCCAAAGTGCAGCCCGACAAGAAGGGCGACTTTTATGTCGCGTTGATCGAGAAGCCGGGCCGCGCCGCGATCGACGTGATCGGCGAGATTTTGCCCGCCGTGATCAAAAGCTTTCCGTGGCCGAAGTCGATGCGCTGGGGCGCGCCATCGGCGGAGCCCGGCGCGCTCTTCTGGGTGCGGCCGCTGCATTCCATCGTCGCCACCTTCGGGCCGGAGACCGAGGAGCCCGACATCGTGCCGTTCAAGATCGACGGCATCGCCGCCGGCAACGTCACGCGCGGCCATCGCTTCATGGCGCCGGAGCCGTTCACGGTGCGCCGCCTCGACGATTATTTGCAAAAGCTCGACAAGGCCAAGGTCGTGCCCGATGCCGAGCGGCGGAAACAAATCATTCTCACCGAGGCGAAACAGCTCGCCTTCGCGCAGGGGCTGGAACTCATTGAGGACGACGGCCTGCTCATCGAGGTCGCAGGCCTCGTCGAATGGCCGGTGGTGCTCATGGGTTCGTTCGAGGAGAGCTTTCTGCGGATTCCGGAGGAAGTGATCCGCGCCACCATCCGCAACAACCAGAAATGCTTTGTGCTGCGCGACGTTGCGCACGCCAATCTGGTCGACAAGTTCCTGCTGGTATCGAACATCGAAACCGCTGACGGCGGCGCGGCCATCGTGGCCGGCAACGAGCGCGTCATCCGCGCCCGATTGTCGGATGCCAAGTTTTTCTACGAGACCGATTTAAAGACGAATCTCGAAGATCGCCTGCCAAAGTTCAAGGACATCGTGTTTCACGAGAAGTTGGGCACGCAAGCCGAGCGCATTGAACGGATTGAGCGATTGGCCGCCGAATTGGCGCCGCTCGTCGGCGCCGACCCGGTTAAAGCAAAACGTGCGGCGCAGCTTTGCAAGGCGGACTTGCTCACGGAAGTGGTCGGCGAATTTCCCGAGCTGCAAGGCACCATGGGCAAATATTACGCCGAGGCGCAGGGCGAGGACGAGGCGGTGGCCCATGCCTGCGAGGATCATTACCGGCCGAAAGGGCCGGACGATCTGGTGCCGAGCGATCCGGTGTCGGTCGCCGTCGCGCTTGCGGACAAGATCGATACGTTGGTTGGATTTTGGGCGATCGGTGAGAAGCCGTCGGGCAGCAAAGATCCTTTTGCTCTCAGACGGGCGGCTCTCGGCGCAATCAGAGTAATTCTAGATAATAAACTGCGTCTCCGACTCCTAAAAGCGCTTTCTCGATCGTATGATTTTCAAATTTTTGAAGGAAGTGGGTTCCGCTACGCCTTTTCTCCAAACGTGTTTGAGTTGGATGGGATATCTGGCCGTCGGGCGGTTGGCATCATGGACCGTTCGGACATGAATTCGACATTGGCTGAAGTCGAAGTTATAGCCCTGTTCAGTGAGCCGCAGCAGTTTCCGCCGCCGCAGCACATTCGGCAGAATCAAAGGTTCGACAGTATTGAAGAGTGGGTTTCTGAATCTGACGCACAGCGGCTGCTGACCACCGCGAGGATTTGGGCCGCAAGCCCTAACTTAGTCGAAGCCGATATTCTCTCATTCTTCGCCGACCGATTAAAGGTCCAGCTCCGCGACCAAGGCGCCCGGCACGATCTGGTCGATGCCGTCTTCGCCCTTGAAGGTCAGGACGATCTCCTCCTCATCGTCCACCGCGTCGAGGCGCTGGGCAAATTCCTCGACACCGAGGACGGCAAGAACCTGCTCGCCGGCTATAAGCGCGCCACCAACATCATCCGCATCGAGGAGAAGAAGGATTCGCGCGGCTATACCGGCGCGCCGGAGCCGAAGCTTTACAAGCAGGATGAGGAAAAGGCACTGGCGCGTGCAATCGATGTCACCAAGGCCGAAGCCACACGCGCCGTCGAGAAAGAGAATTTCGCAACCGCGATGACCGCCATGGCAAAGCTTCGCCCCGCGGTGGATGCCTTCTTCGACGAAGTTACAGTGAATGTGGAGGATCAGGCGCTCCGCGAAAACCGGCTGAAACTGCTCAACGAAATACGCGCCGCCACCCGTGCCGTAGCCGATTTTTCCAAGATCGAGGGGTGAATACCTCTCCCCGCGTGCGGGAAGAGGTCGAGTGAGCGGAGCGAACGAGGGTGAGGGGGCCCTCTCAGCCACACTGAGACCAGCCTTACGGGCTTTTGTCGGCCGCTTTTGTCGCATAGAACCGAACGGCGGCTGGCGCGTTAAACGTCTGTCGATTTTCAGCCGTGTGTTTTGCACCCCTCTCGAAATGCATTCCAAACCCGAGGAAAACCATGATCATCACCGCTGCCGAACTGTCGCCGATTGTCGCGCTAATTGCCGGCATCCTCATTCTGATCATTCCGCGGCTCCTCAACATCATCGTGGCGGTCTACCTCATTATCGAGGGCCTGGTCGGGCTCAACGCCGTCCACCACTTTATCCATTAGGTACTGATGCGGCTTGCATGGTCTGCCGGGACTTGCAATCACACTTAGCCGGACCCCACTAGCTGTATGATGTCATGGCGAAATCGCACACCAAGCAGTCCCGTCGGCCGGTGAAGAAATCGGCTGCCCGCAAGGGCAAATCCGCGCCAAAATCAGCGCGCGCGCCGCTGCGCAAATCCGCCCCGACCAAAGCGCCGACGCAAGGCAAATGGGTCTATGCCTTCGGCGGCGGCAAAGCGGAAGCCCGCGCCAACATGCGCAACCTTCTCGGCGGCAAGGGCGCGGGGCTTGCCGAAATGGCGCATCTCGGCCTGCCGGTGCCGCCCGGCTTCACCATCACCACCGAGCTCTGCACCCATTTCTACCAGCACGGCAAAACCTATCCGAAGAGCCTCAAGGCGCAGGTCGAGGTCGCGCTCAAGGAAGTCGGCCGCATCACCGGCAAGAAATTCGGCGACGCCAAAAATCCGCTGCTGGTCTCGGTGCGCTCCGGCGCGCGCACCTCGATGCCGGGCATGATGGACACCGTGCTCAATCTCGGGCTCAACGACGTCACGGTGAATGCGCTTGCGGAAAAGTCCGGCGACCGGCGCTTCGCGCAGGACAGCTACCGCCGCTTCATCACCATGTATTCCGACGTCGTGCTCGGCATCGGCCATCATCACTTCGAGGAAATCCTCGACGACCATAAGGATCGCAACGGCTACGCGCTCGACACCGATCTCAACGCCCAGGACTGGTCCGAGGTCATCGCCCGCTACAAGGAGCGCGTCGAGCAGGAGACCGGAAAACCGTTTCCGCAAGATCCGCACGCGCAATTATGGGGCGCCATCGGCGCGGTGTTCGGCTCGTGGATGAACCAGCGCGCCATCACCTATCGCCGCCTGCACTCCATTCCGGAAAGCTGGGGCACCGCAGTCAACGTGCAGGCCATGGTGTTCGGCAATATGGGCGAGACCTCGGCCACCGGCGTCGCCTTCACCCGCAATCCCTCCACCGGCGAAAAAAAGCTTTACGGTGAGTTTCTGATCAACGCCCAGGGCGAGGACGTGGTCGCCGGTATCCGCACGCCGCAGGAGATCACCGAAGCGGCGCGCATAGCGGCCTCCTCCGACAAGCCATCGATGGAGGCGGCGCTGCCGGAAGCCTTCGCCGAATTGCTGCGTATTCATGCCAAGCTCGAAAAGCATTACCGCGACATGCAGGATCTCGAATTCACCGTCGAGCAGGGCAAGCTGTGGATGCTGCAGACGCGCAATGGCAAGCGTACCGGGCAGGCGGCTCTGCGCATCGCCGTCGAGCTGGCGCAGGAGAAGCTGATAACGAAAGAGGAAGCGATAGCGCGGGTCGATCCCGCGGCGCTGGAGCAGCTCTTGCATCCAACGATCGATCCCAAAGCCGAACGCAAGATCCTCGCCACTGGCCTGCCGGCGTCGCCCGGTGCGGCGAGCGGCGAGATCGTGTTCTCCTCGGAAGAGGCGGAGCTCCTCAAAAGCCAGGGCCGCAAGGTCATTCTGGTGCGTGTCGAGACCTCGCCGGAAGATATCCACGGCATGCACGCTGCCGAAGGGATTTTGACGACGCGCGGCGGCATGACCTCGCATGCAGCGGTGGTGGCGCGCGGCATGGGCAAGCCCTGCGTTTCGGGCGCGGGCTCGCTACGCGTCGATTACCGCACGCAGACCATGACGGCCAGCGGCACGACGCTGAAGAAGGGCGAGACGCTCACTATCGACGGCTCGACCGGGCAGGTGCTCCTCGGCAAGGTGGCGATGCTGGAGCCGGCGCTCGCCGGCGAATTCGCCACCGTGATGCAATGGGCCGACGGCATGCGTAGACTCAAGGTGCGCGCCAATGCCGATACGCCGACTGACGCGCGTGCCGCGATCAAATTCGGCGCCGAGGGCATCGGGTTGTGCCGCACCGAGCATATGTTCTTCGACGAGGACCGCATCCGCGCCGTGCGCGAGATGATTTTGGCCGGCGATGAGAAGGCGCGCCGCGTAGCACTGGCGAAGCTGTTGCCGATGCAGCGCGCCGATTTCGTCGACCTGTTCAAGATCATGGATGGGCTGCCGGTGACGATCCGGCTCCTCGATCCGCCGCTGCACGAATTCTTGCCGCACACTGAGGAAGAGATCGCCGAAGTGGCGGCGGCGATGGGCGCCGATCCGCAAAAGCTCGCCGATCGCGCGCGGGAGCTGCACGAGTTCAATCCCATGCTCGGCTTTCGCGGCTGCCGGCTCGCCATCGCCTATCCGGAGATCGCGGAGATGCAGGCGCGCGCGATTTTCGAGGCCGCGGTCGAAGCCGAGCGTGAAACCGGCAAGCCGGTGGCGCCGGAAATCATGGTGCCGCTCATCGCCACCAAGATTGAGCTCGATCTGGTCAAGGAGCGCATCGACGCCATGGCGAAGACCGTCGCGTCGGAGACCAAGAGCAAGCTCCATTATCAGGTCGGCACCATGATCGAATTGCCGCGCGCGGCGCTCAAAGCCGGCGAGATCGCCGAGACCGCGGAGTTCTTCTCGTTCGGCACCAACGATCTGACGCAGACCGCTTTCGGCATCAGCCGCGACGACGCTGCGAGTTTTCTCGGCATCTACACGGCGAAAGGCATTTTGCCGGCCGATCCGTTCGTCTCGCTCGACCGCGACGGTGTCGGCGAACTCATCCGCATCGCCGCTGAACGCGGCCGCAAAGTGCGGCCGAAGCTCAAGCTCGGCATTTGCGGGGAGCACGGCGGCGATCCGGCGTCGGTCGCGTTCTGCCACGAAGTCAATCTTGATTACGTGTCGTGCTCGCCGTTTCGCGTGCCGATCGCGCGGCTCGCCGCCGCGCAAGCCGCGCTCGGCAAGGGCGCGACGGTGGATGGATAGTGGAACTGCAAAGTTCCATTGCGCATGTTCGATCGTGGTTAATGAACTTCGAAAGTTTTGCGCGCGATTGCAGCGCTAGCGGAACCTATCGGAACTTGCCGTAACGATGATTACGACATCGCGCCGCGAATCTCGCGTGGGCGCGCGCGGTTAACGCCTTCGCAACGTTAACTCGCCAATAAATGAAACCGTCGCATTCGAGCCACTGCGGTGGCGTTTCCATAATCGTGTACGCGTTGTGTTGCGCGTGTTGGCGTAGGGGTAGTTGTGGCGTCGCGTGTTGGGGTGTCGCGTAGCCGGGTCTTACGGGCGTCGTGTTCGGCGCGCTTTTGGTTTAGCGCTTTCTGCATCGCCTTGATGCCGACGTCGGTCGGTTATCTGGACCTCGCGTCGCTCGTAGCGCATGAGCGCGGCGCCTCGACGGGCTGGCATCTGATCGCATCGCCGCTCGGCACCGTGCAAGCCGCCACCTTCAACTACACGCGGCCGATCGGCACGGCGATCGGAGAACCGGCGGGATTGATCGACGTCAATTTCGATCCGCGCACGCTCGAGACTTACGCCTGGAAAGTCGACGAGCCGATTATCGCGCAGCCCGCGCGACAGATCGAATATCCGACTGCCAACCGCACCCATAAGGGCGACCGGCTGCCGGCGAGTAACGTGGCACCGGCACCGAGCAATCCGGCGAGCCTGCCGCAGTTGCAGCCGGTCAGTGCTCCGACGGGATCTCCGCCGTCGCCG
>Ga0182024_10003639_pt1 | contig 36427 bp, 34 predicted proteins | sample P32metaG_FD_120480 | JGI IMG/M metagenome (GOLD analysis project Ga0182024, IMG submission 120480) | Permafrost microbial communities from Stordalen Mire, Sweden - P3-2 metaG (Illumina Assembly) | ecosystem: Environmental > Terrestrial > Soil > Wetlands > Permafrost | place: Sweden: Stordalen...
CGAGAGGCGCGCCCGGGGTCGATGATCGCCCTCGCAATGGAGAAGCCCGCCGCGCCGGCGAGCGCGAAGCAGCTGAGCTCGAGAAGGCCGTGCGGGACGACGAGGCGCACGAACTGGCTGAAGCCGCCACCGCGCCACTCGAGCGCGCCCAGCACCCCGAGCACGAGGCCGTTGTAGGCGAGGAGCCCCGCGGTCGGCACGCCCCAGAGGAACCCGAGCGCGATGACGAGGAACGCGACGACGATATTGTGCACGAAGATGTAGGCCGCGAGGCCGCCTCGTGCGGGGACCGAGATGCCGTAGAAGCCGCCTCGGGTGTGCACCGAGACGTGGAAGCCCGCCGGCAGGACGCCGACCGCGCTCGCGGGGGCCTCGAGCGCCCAGAGCGCGCCGAGCGCGGTGGCGGCCACCGTCACGCCGATCGCGAGCCACAGGAGCCACGACAGGCTCCGCACCTCTCGCCACAGCGTCGTCGAGAAGTACCTTCCCGCGCTCTCGTCGCGCGTCGTCCTCGAGTAGACGACGGCGCGCGCGCCGGCGACCAGGCGCTCGAGGTCCTCGGTCACGGGCTGGTGCGGGAACGCACGGCGCGCGAGCGAGAGGTCGGCGGCCGCGGCGCGGTAGCCCTCGCCCAGGGCAACCAGCTCGTCGGTGCCGAGGCGCTCAGGCCGCCCTCCGGCGCGCAGCACCAGTGCGTCAAGATCGTGCCAGTCCTTCGTTCTCGTCGACACGAAGCGTTCTAGGTTCATCTCGTGGACCTCGAGGATCGGTTGGTGACGGCCACCCCAGAAGGCGTGAGCGTCGAGGTCGTGCTCGCGGGCGCGGGCTCGCGCTTCGGTGCCATCTTGCTCGACTGCGCCGTGCAGCTCGTGCTCCTGTTCGCGTGCCTGTTCGTCGCCGGGGCGATCGGGGGCGCCGTGGGCGGCTCGAGCTCGGGCCCGCTCGACGTCGGTGCCCTCTCGGTCCTCGCGTTCTTGGTCCTCTTCGGGTACTTCATCGTGCTCGAGGCGATCACGGGCGGGCGCACGCTCGGCAAGCTCGCCGCGGGGCTGCGCGCGGTCCGCGTGGACGGCCAGCCCATGGGCTTCCGCCGTAGCGTCGTGCGCACGATGCTTCGGCTCGTCGACGTGTACCTGACCCTCGGGATGGTGGGCCTCGGGTTCATCGTGGGGACGCCGCGCAACCAGCGCCTCGGTGACCTCGCGGCCGGCACGGTCGTGGTCCGAGAGCGCCGTGCGGCCCAGACGCGGGCGACGACGGCGCTGGCGACCGGCCTGCCCGTCGCGCCGGGCGGCCCTGTGCCGGTGCTCTCGGCCTACGCCGCGCCGCTCGACGCGCGGGGCTGGGACGTGACGGCGGTCACGAGCGACGAGGCCGTGCTCGCCGAGCGGTTCCTCCGCAGCCGGTTCGGCTACACGGCGGCCGCGCGCGCGAGGCTCGCCGCGCGCCTCGCCAACCAGCTCGGCCCGAAGGTGGCGGGCGCCCCGGCGGACCTGCCCGCCGAGCGCTTCTTGGAGGGTGTGGTCGCGGCCAAGACCGGCGCGGGCTGGGCCGTGCCCGCGTGGACGTCGTGGGGGCCGATGCGCCCGTCGGCCGGCCCGACGCCGGGCTGAGCCGCTCAGCGACGCTGGGCGAAGAAGTCGGACAGGAGCTGGGCGCAGGCGTCGGCCTCGACGCCGTAGGTGACGTCCACCTCGTGATTGAGCCGCGGGTCGCACAGCAGGTTGTAGAGGGAGCCCGCGGCGCCTGCCTTGGCGTCGAGCGCGCCGACGACGAGGCGGGCGACACGGGCCGCCACGAGCGCCCCGGCGCACATCGCGCACGGCTCCAGCGTGACGACGACGGTGACCTCGTCGAGGCGCCAGGTGCCGAGCGCGGCGGCGGTCTCGCGCAGCACGAGCAGCTCGGCGTGCGCGGTCGGATCCTGGCGACGCTCGCGGGCGTTGCCCGCGGCCGCGAGCACGACCCCGCCGCGCAGCGCGACGGCGCCCACGGGGACGTCGCCTGCCTGCGACGCCTCGCGCGCCGCGGCGAGCGCGAGGCGCATCGCGGCGGCGTCGTCGGGCGCCGTGGCGCCTGGTGTGGTGGAGCTCACGCGGAGGAGGTGGGATTTGAACCCACGGTGGGTTGCCCCACACACGATTTCCAGTCGTGCCGATTCGGCCGCTCTCGCACTCCTCCTCGCCGTCGAACGGCGCGCGCAGGCTAGTCCGCGGCCTGCCGCCGACCTGGCTCGCGCGCGGTAGCGTGCGGTGCGACCGAGGTCCGAGGCGGTGGCCGGGTCCTGCGCGACGGGCGCCTGTGAACCGAGTCAGAGGCGGAAGCCAGCAGCTCTCAGCAGGTTGCACCGGGTGCCGCAGTCAGCCTGGCCACCGCTTCGGGTCGCGGTCTGACCCCACCTATACGATGCCGCCGATGGAGGGTGACGCGGTCGGCAGCGCCGGCGTCGACGGCGTCACCTCGCTGTACCGGCGATTCCGCCCCGGCACGTTCGCCGAGCTGCGTGGACAGGACCACGTGGTGCGCGCGCTGCGCACCGCGGTCGCGACGGATCGCGTCGCGCACGCCTACTTGTTCAGCGGTCCGCGTGGCACCGGCAAGACCAGCTCAGCGAGGATCCTTGCCAAGGCGCTCAATTGTGAGCACCCCGTCGACGGCGAGCCGTGCGGGACCTGCCACAGCTGCGTCGAGATCACGAAGGGCACCTCCCTCGACGTCACCGAGCTCGACGCCGCTTCGAACAACGGCGTGGACGCCATCCGCGACCTCGTGAACCACGCTGCCCTGGGGACGCCCGGGCGATGGAAGGTCTACATCGTCGACGAGGTCCACATGCTGTCGGCGGCCGCGGCGAACGCCCTCTTGAAGACCGTCGAGGAGCCGCCGCCCCACGTGGTCTTCGTCCTCGCGACGACCGACCCCCAGAAGGTGCCCGCGACCATGCGGAGCCGCACCCAGCACCTCGAGTTCCGACTGCTGTCGGGCGAGACGCTCCACCAGCTGCTGGCCGACGTGCGCGACGCCGCCGCGCTCGAGGTCGCCGACGATGCCCTCGACGCCGCGGTGCGCCGAGGTCACGGCTCGGCGCGCGACGCGCTGAGCGCGCTCGACCAGGTGGCCGCCTCCGGGGAGGCCGACGACGTGCGGCCTGCCTTCGACGAGCTGTTCGCCGCGGTCGCAACAGAGCGCGCGACCGACGTCCTCGCGGCCCTCGCCGTGCTGCACGTCGCGGGCTGGAGCGCGCCGCAGCTCGCGACCGAGGCGTGCGCCGAGCTGCGCCAGGCGTTCCTCTTGCAGCTGGCCCCCGACGTCGCCGACGCCGCGGGGTCCGACCGCGCGCGGCTCGCGGCGCTCGGTGAGGCGCTCGGGCTCCCTCGCACCGTGCGCGCCCTTGAGACGCTCGGCAAGGCCATGGTCGAGATGCGCGACGCGCCCGACCCGACCGTCGTCCTCGAGATCGCCGTCGTCCGCATCGCCCGCCCCGAGCTCGACGCCTCGCCCGCCGCGCTGCTCGAGCGACTCGACCGGCTCGAGCGCGCCGCCGCGGCCGCGCCGAGCACGCCGCCCGCCCCGGTGGCGCCCGCCCGCTCGCGCCCCGCCCTCGGCGAGCTGCGACCGGGCTCGCGCGCGCGCGCCGCGGCGCCCGACCCCGAGGCGCCCGCCCCCGTCGTGCGCGACCCCGCGGCGCCCGACCCCGCAGCGCCCGACTCCGCGGCGCCCGCCGCCGCCGTGCCCGCCCCCGCGCCGGGTCTGGCGCTCGCCCGGCCCGCCACGCCCGGCGGCAGTGCGGCTACGCAAGGCCCCGACCGTGACGCGCTCACGCTCGCCTGGGCCGACGCGATCCTCCCGTCCCTCTCGCCGCGCGCCCGCGCGCTGTACCAGTCGGGGCGGTTCACCGCGTCGGACGGCCGGTCGTGCACGTTCGCCGTGGACTCAGAGGCCCAGCGCGAGCACTGCGAGCGCAAGCGCACCGAGGTCGAGGGCGCCATCGCCACACACTTCGGCGCGCGCGTCGCCCTGCGACTGGTGGCCGAAACCGCGACCGCGCCGACGCCGGCGCCAACGCCGATGCGCGAGGACGACCCACTCGACGTCGACCTCGACGACATGGAGGGCGGCGTGGTGGCCGACACCGAGTCGATCGCCACCGCGCGCGTCCTCGACGCCTTCCCCGGCGCGACCGAGGTCGTGTCCTAGGTGTATCCCCAGCCACTCCGCACGCTGGTCGACGAGCTCGGCCGGCTGCCCGGCATCGGGCCGAAGTCGGCCCAGCGGCTCGCCTTCTACCTGCTGCGCCAGCCCGACGAGGACGCGCGCCGGCTCGCCGCGGCGCTCGTGGCCATGCGTGAGGAGACCTCGCTGTGCGAGGTGTGCTGCAACGTCGCAGACCGGTCGGGCCGGTGCGACACGTGCTCGGACCCGAGGAGGGAGACCACGATGATCTGCGTGGTCGAGGACCCCCGCGACGTCGTGGCCGTCGAGCGCTCCGGTGCGTTCCGCGGCACCTACCACGTGCTGCACGGGGCGCTCAGCCCGCTCGAGGGCGTCGGTGCGGACCAGCTCCACATCACCGAGCTCAAGGCGCGGCTCGCCGAGGGCGGTGTCGCCGAGGTGATCCTGTGCATGAATCCGAACGTCGAGGGTGACGCGACCGCGACGTACCTCTCGAAGGTCCTCGCCTCCTTCGGGGTGGCGATCACCCGACCCGCGAGCGGGCTGCCCGTCGGAGGAGACCTCGAGTTCGCCGACGACGCGACGCTCGGTCGCGCACTGTCAGGTCGACGCCCGGTCGAGCACTAGCGCCCCGTCCGTCAGTGCGACAGCGCGCGGCACGCCGTCAGCACCTTCGACGACACGCCCCCGAGGAGGCTTCGAAGGACCTGGGTCGCGTCCGCGCGGTGGGCGAAGGACTGGGTGACCGCGCAGCCCACGAGCTCGGCGAGGGCGCCGCGCACCGCCGCCGAGTAGCGCTCCGTCACGTGATTGTCCTCCGAGTGCGTCACGTCGCCCTTGGACACGACCGGACATGCCGCCGTCGAGCAGAACAGCGGCGTGACGTCGACGCTCGCCGCGTTCGCGGCGTGCGCCCCCGCAGCGGTCGCCCGGTCGTAGCCCGAGGGGTCTGCGTCCTCAAGGCGCGTCGTGCATCTCGTCATCGTGTTCTGGTAGACGGCGATGCAGGCTGCCGGGCTGCTGGTCGTCGTGATGGGCACGCCGTGCAGGGCGAGGACGGGGATGCCGTCGCCCTCGATCTTCTCGAGCGTCGAGGCGAGCGCGGCGGTCCAGGTCGCGTTCGGGATCTGGCCACCTGACGACGACCGGTAGTTGGACAGGCGGAGCTCGGAGACGACCACGAGGTCGGGCGTCGGCCGCATCGCCGCGAGGTCCGCGAGCACCAAGGAGCGGAACGTCGCGCAGCTCGGATCGGGGCGCTGACCCTCGAGCTCGACGGTGACGGAGCCAACCGGGCAGGCGGCGTGGACGTAGACGACGAGCCGAACGTCGTGGGCGGTCGCCATCCACCCGAGGTCGAGCGCCCACTGGTCCGCGCTCGAGTCGCCGATGAGCACGACCGTGGTGGCCGACGTCGTGTCGCCGAGCACGCACGGCGTTGCGTTCGTCGAGTTGATCGCCGTGCGGAGGCACTGGCTATTCGGGAGCCACGCGTACTCGTTGCCGGAGAGCTGCGCGTCGATCGACGGTGTCGCCTTCTTCTCCTTGAGGCCCGCGGCGACCCAGCCCGCGACCTCGTGGAGCGCGGGGAGCGCCCGCGAGACGCTCGGCGCGTCCGTCGCCCCGCTCGCGAGCGACGCGGCCCCGAGCGCGAGCACGACGGTCGCGGCGAGCGCACACCAGCTGGAACGACGGCGCACGCGCCGGCCTGCCCGAGCGGGGGGCAAACTCCGAGCGGTGTGCGCACGCCCATGCGAGGGGGCCACGACCGCGATGGTACCGAGCGACCTCCCTCAGGGGTCGTCGCCCCTCTCCAGCTGCCGTCGCTAGCTGAAGTAGATGGTGCAGGCGGTGCCCGCGAGGATGCAGTAGATCCCGAAGGGCCACAGCGTCCGCGTCTTGAACCAGCGCACCAAGAACCGCACCGACGCCCACGCGGCCACGCCCGCGCAGATCGATGCGACCAGGGTCTGGTAGCGCACCCCGTCGCCCAGGGGCCCGTTGAGGTCCGGCAGCTTGAGCAGGCCGGCGAGCAGGATCACCGGGGTCGCGAGCATGAAGCTGAACCGCGCCGCGTCCTCGTGGTCGAGGCCCTCGACGAGCCCGGCGACCATGGTGATTCCCGAGCGGCTGATGCCCGCGAAGAGGGCGAAGATCTGCGTCGAGCCGATGACGGTCCCGCGGGGGTACGACAGGGTGTCGAGGCGCCGGAACCCGCCCGCCGTGGCGTCGCTGACCGCGACGTGGCGCCCCGCGGTCCGGAGCCGTCCCCCTGTCTCGAGCGTGCGGCGGCGGACGACCTCGCCGAACAGGAGGAGGAGGCCGTTGATGAGGAGGAAGATCGAGGCGGCCAGGGGCTTGGCGAACAGCACCCGGAGACGGTGCTCGAAGATGAGCCCGACGATGCCGACCGGGATCGTCGCGAAGATGATGAGCCACGCGAAGCGCTCGTCGGGCGTCGTTGCGCGCCGCGTGCGCAGCGTGGTGAAGAACGCGCCGATGATCCGAACCCAGTCGCGCCAGTAGAAGACGAGCAGGCCGACCGCGGTGCCGACGTGCAGCCCGACGATAAAGGCGAGGTAGAAGCTCTCGGACTGCGACGTCGTGCCGACGAGGTCGGTCCAGTTGAACAGGGCCGGGATGATGACGGCGTGGCCGAGGCTCGAGACCGGGAACAGCTCGGTGACCCCTTGGAGCAGGCCGACGACGATCGCGTGGAAGTAGGAGAGGTGGTGCATCGAGAGCCGCCACGCTACGTGGTCGGGTCGCGCTCACCGTGCTTCTGCGAGACTTGCCGGATGCGCCGGCTGGTCGTCGTGCGGCACGCCAAGGCGCAGCGCGACTCCCCGCGAGGCGACCACGGGCGAGAGCTCTCCGAGCGGGGCCGGCGACAGGCGACGGCGCTGCGGGAGTTCACCGAAGGCGACGGGCCACTCGCCGACGTGCGGGGGACTGTCGTCGTCTCGGACGCCGCGCGCACCCTCGAGACCTTCGAGCTCGGCCTCGCGGGGACGCCGGTGTGCGTACGCGCGGTGGTGGACCCGTCGCTGTACAACGGCCACCGCGACGTGCGCACCGCGGACGTCCTCGCCTCGTTGTCCGCCGCGGACCCCGGCGAGGGCGACCTCGTCGTGGTGGGCCACAACCCGACGGTCGTCTATCTCGTGGAGGACCTCGTCGACGACCCAGACCGCGCCGATCGCGCGCTCGACGACGGCTTCCCGCTCTGCGGGGTGGCGATCCTCGCCTTCGCCGGCGACGCGCCCGCGCCGCGGTCCTGCGAGCTCGGGTTCTTCGGGGCGCCCTCGGCCGAGTAGCTAGAGGGTGCGCAGGATCGCGGCGTCGCCCTGGCCGCCGCCGCCGCACAGCGCCACCGCGGCGGTGCCGCCGCCGCGGCGCCGCAGCTCGTGCAGCGCGGTGAGCGCGAGGCGGGTGCCCGACATGCCGACGGGGTGGCCGAGCGCGATCGCGCCGCCGTTGACGTTCACCTTCGACTCGTCGAGGCCGAGCTCGTCGGAAGACTGCAGGCCGACGGCAGCGAACGCCTCGTTGACCTCGACGAGGTCGAGGTCCGCGACGCCGAGCGACGCCTTCGCGAGCGCCGCGGCGATCGCCCGCGCGGGCTGGGAGAGCAGCGACGCGTCGGGACCCGCGACCTGGCCGTAGGCGACGAGCTCGCCGAGCGCGTCCACGCCGCCGGCGCGCGCTCGCTCTGCGGACATCACGATGACCGCCGCGCCCCCGTCGGAGATCTGCGAGGCGTTGCCGGCCGTGATGGTGCCCTCAGGGTCGAAGGCGGGACGCAGCGCGGCGAGCGACTCCGCGGTCGTCCCCGGTCGCACGCCCTCGTCGGTGTCGACGACGAGCGGGTCCCCCTTGCGCTGGGGAACCTCGACGGGCACGATCTCTTCGGCGAGCAGGCCGCGCTTGATGGCGGCCGCCGCCTTCTCGTGGCTCGCCGCGCTGAAGGCGTCCTGGCGCTCCCTTGTGATCCGCCCGTGATTGTGGCGCTCCGTGGAGAGCCCCATCGCGCACTGGTCGAACGCGCAGGTGAGGCCGTCGAGCATCATCGAGTCGATCAGCGTGGCGTCGCCCAGCCGATAGCCCGCACGCGCCCCCTTGAGAAGGTGGGGCGCCTGGGTCATCGACTCCATGCCGCCGGCAACGACGACCTCGGCCTCGCCGGCGCGGATGAGCAGGTCCGCGAGGTAGATGGTGTTGAGCCCCGAGAGGCACACCTTGTTGACCGTCGTGGCGTGCACCGTCATCGGGATGCCCGCGGCGACGGCCGCCTGGCGCGCGGTGATCTGGCCCTGGCCCGCCTGGAGGACGTGGCCCATGAGCACGACGTCGACGTCGCCAGGCGCGACGCCCGCGCGCTCGAGTGCCGCGGCGATGGCAAACCCGCCGAGCTGCATCGCGGTGAAGCCGCCGAGCGCGCCCGACAGCTTGCCGATCGGCGTGCGCGCCCCTGCGACGATGACCGATGTGGACACGGTGACCTCCTCGCGTCGTCGCTCCGCAACCTAGTCGCAGTGGGCCGGTGCGGTGACTGGGCAGTACCATCCCGCGATGCACGAGATCCTCGCCGCGGCCCTCGACGGCGCGCCCGGTGACGTGCTCGAGGGCCTGCCGATGCCCGAGTCCTACCGCGCGGCGTACGTCCGCCGCGAGGACGCGACGATGTTCGAGGGCGTCGCCTCCCATGACAAGGACCCGACGAAGTCCATCGTCGTGGGCGAGGTGCCGCTGCCCGACCTCGCCCCCGACGAGGCCTACGTGGCGGTCATGGCCTCGTCGATCAACTTCAACACGGTCTGGACCTCGATCTTCGAGCCCCTGTCGACGTTCGGCTTCCTCGACCGGCTCGGACGCGAGTCGATCTGGGGGGCGCGCCACGCCATCGACCACCACGTGATCGGCTCGGATGCCGCGGGCGTCGTGCTGCGCGTCGGCTCCGCGGTGCGCCGCTGGCGCCCGGGCGACAAGGTCACGGTGCACTGCAACTACGTGGACGACCAGGACCCGACCGCCCACGACGACTCCATGCTGGCGGTGAACCAGCGGATCTGGGGCTTCGAGACCAACTTCGGCGGCCTCGCCGACGTGGCGGTCGTGAAGGCCAACCAGCTGATGCCCAAGCCCGCCCATCTGACGTGGGAGGAGGCGGCCGTCAACGCGCTGTGCAACTCGACGGCCTACCGGATGCTGGTCTCGCACAACGGCGCGCCGGTCACCCAGGGCGACACGGTGCTCATCTGGGGTGCGACGGGCGGGCTCGGCAGCTACGCGGTGCAGTACGTGCTGAATGGCGGCGGCACGCCCGTGGGCGTCGTCTCGAGCACCTCGCGCGCTGAGCTGCTCCGCGAGCTCGGCTGCGACCGGGTGCTGGACCGCGCCGCGAAGGGCTACCGGTTCTGGGCCGACGAGCACACCCAGGACGAGTCCGAGTGGCGGCGCTTCGGCGCCGACGTCCGCGCACTCGCGGGTGCGGACCCCGACATCGTCTTCGAACACCCGGGCCGCCAGACCATGGGCGCGAGCGTCTTCGTCTGCAAGCGCGGCGGCACGATCGTCACCTGCGCGGCGACGACCGGCTACATGGTCGAGTACGACAACCGGCACCTGTGGATGAAGCTGAAGACGATCAAGGGCAGCCACTTCTCGAACTACCGGGAGGCCTGGCACGCGAACCAGCTCGTCTGCGAGGGGCGGATCGTGCCGCCCCTGTCGGCCGTCTACCCGCTCGACCAGGTGGGTGAGGCGGCCCTGCAGGTCCACCGAAACCTCGCCGAGGGAAAGCTCGGCGTGCTCTGCCTCGCGCCCACCGAGGGCCTCGGGATCGACGACCCCGAGCTGCGCGCCGCGGTGGGCGAGGAGCGGCTCACGATCTTCCGGCGGCACAGGTAGCCACGTGCTGACCGAGATCGACCACGTCGCCATCGCGGTGCGGGACCTCGACGGCGCAGTCGCCTGGTACGCCGAGGTCCTCGGCGCGAACGTCGTGCACCGCGAGATCGTCGCCTCCGACGGCGTCGAGGAGGCGCTCGTCCAGGTCGCGGAGTCTTACGTGCAGCTGCTCACGCCCACGACGGACGCCTCGCCGGTCGCCAGGTTCCTCGAGCGCCGCGGCGAGGGCCTCCACCATGTCGCGTACCGAGTGGACGACTGCGCGGCGGCCCTCGAGGCGGTCAAGGCAACCGGCGCCCGCGTCATCGACCAGGTGCCCCGCCCTGGCTCGCGGGGGACCACCGTCGCGTTCGTCCACCCATCGGCGTCCTTCGGCACCCTCATCGAGCTCGTGGAGGCCCACCCCGAGCACGGCTGAGCGGACTCGGTAGCCTCGGTCCGCATGGAGCACACGATGGAGGAGCGGCTGAAGGACCTCGAGCGGCGCCGCGAGGAGGCCCGCCACGCCGGCAGCGCGCGAGCCGTCGAGCGCCAGCACGCCCAGGGCAAACTGACCGCGCGCGAGCGCCTCGAGTACCTGCTCGACGAGGACTCCTTCGTCGAGCTCGACATGCTCGCGCGCCACCAGGCGCACGGCATGGGCCTCGAGGACACCCGTCCCTACACCGACGGCGTGATCACCGGCTTCGGCACGATCGACGGCCGCAAGGTCTGCGTCTTCTCGCAGGACTTCACCGTCTTCGGCGGCGCGCTTGGGGAGACCTTCGCCGCCAAGATCCACAAGGTGATGGACCTCTCCGAGTCGCTCGGCGTTCCGATCATCGGGCTGAACGACGGCGCGGGCGCCCGGATCCAAGAGGGAGTGAGCGCGCTGCACTCCTACGGCGGCATCTTCGTGCGCAACGCGCGCGCCTCTGGCGTGGTCCCGCAGGTCTCGGTCATCCTCGGGCCGTGCGCGGGCGGCGCGGTGTACTCGCCGGCGCTCACCGACTTCATCTTCATGGTGAAGGACTCCTCGCACATGTTCATCACTGGCCCCGACGTGGTCAAGACAGTGACGGGCGAGGACGTGACGCTCGAGCAGCTGGGTGGCGCGCTCACGCACGCGACCCGCTCGGGCGTCGCACAGTTCGTCTACGCCGACGAGAAGAGCTGCCTCGACGAGGTCCGCTACCTGCTCAGCTTCCTGCCGGCGAACAACCTCGAGGAGCCTCCGAGGACCGCGGCGACCGACCCGGTGGACCGCGCCTGCCCCGAGCTGCGCACGCTCCTTCCCGACACCTCGACGCTGCCCTACGACATGAAGAAGGTCATCAAGGCCGTCGTCGACGACGGCGACTACATGGAGGTGAACGCGAGCTGGGCGATGTCGGTGACCGTCGGGTTCGCGAAGATCGCCGGCCGGCCCGTCGGGATCGTCGGCAACCAGCCGGCGCACCTTGCGGGCGTGCTGGACATCGACTCGTCCGAGAAGGCGGCGAGGTTCGTCCGCACGTGCGACGCGTTCAACGTCCCGATCATCGCGTTCGTCGACGTGCCGGGGTTCATGCCGGGCACCGACCAGGAGTACGGCGGGATCATCCGCCACGGCGCGAAGCTCCTCTACGCGTTCTGCGAGGCGACGGTGCCGAGGATCCAGCTCATCACGCGCAAGGCCTACGGCGGCGCCTACGTGGTCATGAACTCGAAGTCCATCGGCGCGGACCTCGCCTTTGCGTGGCCGACCGCGGAGCTCGCCGTCATGGGCTCCCAGGGCGCGGTCGAGATCGTCTACCGACGCGACCTCGCCGACGCCGAGGACCCCGCCGCGCGCCGCGACGAGCTCATCGACGAGTACTCAGAGCGCTACGCCAACCCCTACCTCGCCGCGGAGCGCGGCTACGTCGACGACGTCATCGATCCCGCGGACACGCGCCGCCTGCTCGCCTCGAGCCTCGAGGTGCTCGCGACGAAGCGCGAGGACCTCCCCAAGCGCAAGCACGGGAACATGCCCCTGTGACGGGGCTTCGGCCGCGCCCCGAGGTCCCGCCCGACGTCCTGCGCGCGGTCCACGACGCCGTCGAGCGCATCGTCGCCGACGAGCAGCTCCGCGCGCCGCGGACCGCCCGGTGGCGCTTCAGCGGCCGGTGGTTCTCGGCGCACCCGATCCGCACCCGCAGCCGCCCGAGCTGACGCACCCGATCCGCACCCGCAGCCGCCCGGGCTGACACACCCGATCGCACGGGGGGCGCGGCGCGCTTGGCTACCGTCGCGTGGTGGACGGAGCACCGCGACGCCACGGCGGGCGGTGGCTTTGCCCGCTCGCCGTCCTCGGCATCGTCGGCTTCGGGGCGTGGGCTCGGGTGCCGGGTTTCACGTCGTCCAGCCTGTGGTTCGACGACGCATGGTCCGCGATGCCCGCGCGCGTGGGGCTCTCGACCGCGCTCAAGATGGTGACGACCGCCCCTGGCTACACGATCGGCCTGCGCAGCTGGCTGCTGTGGCACCCCGGCGCCACCTGGTGGGCACAGCTGCCCGCCTTCGCGGCGGGGCTCGCCGGCATCGTGGCGGTGTTCTTGCTCGTGCGGTCCTTCGGGGCGTGGTGGCCGCTCCCGTACCTCGGTGCGCTCGTGGTCGCCGCGAGCCCCGTGGCGATCGACTACTCGACCCGCGTGAAGCAGTTCGGCCTCGACCTGCTGCTCGCGTGCCTCGTGCTGTGGCTCTTCGAGCGCTGGCGGCGGGCCGGGCGGACGGGCGACGCGGTGCTCGTCTCGGTCGCGTGCGCGGCGTCCCTCTTGATCTCGGCGACGACACTCGTCGTGTGCGTGGCAGTGGCCGCCGTCGCCGTGCTCGTCGGCGCGCTCGACGCCGGCCGGCGGCGCGGCGCCGCGGTCGTCGCCGGGACCACCGCGGCGACCCTGGCGGTCAGCTACGTGCTGTGGCTCCGGCACCTCTCGCCGAGCCTGCACTACGGCTGGACGAAGCGCGGCTACCTGCTGTCGACCGCGAGCCTGCACCGCGTCGCGTTCTCGCTCGAGGCGATGGGCACGGGGATCTTCCACTGGATGCTCGGCGTGCCGACAGGGCGCGGCCGGGTGTCGACGGCGATCACGCCGGTCGGCATCGTCCTCGCGCTCCTCGCCGCGACGGCCCTCGTCGCGATCGTCGCGCCGCCGCTCGTCGCGGTGGCCCGTCGGGGCGGGCGCGCGCCAGGCCCGCTCGTCGCCTCCTCGCTCGCCGTCGTGCTCGCCGTCGTCCTCGCGCTCCTCGCGAGGAGCCCCTTCGGCGGCGGGCGCACCGACGAGGTGCTCTACCCCTCGATGCTCCTCCTCGCCGCGGGCGCGCTCACCCCGCTCGCCGAGCGCGCCGAGCGCGCGGGCCAACCTGCCCGGCGCGCGGCCCTCGCGGGTGTCGTCGTGGCCGCGGGCGTCCTCGCGGGCGTCGGGGCGACCCACCGTGCGGCGTACCCGACGACGGACCTGCGCCCGATCGCCGCGGCGCTCGCCCAGCCTCGCAACCGCGCGCTCAGCGGCGTCGTCGTGGTCGACCCGTGGCTCACGTTCACCTGGGCCTACGACGGGCTCAGCCCGACCGCTGTCTCGTTCGCCCGCACCCAGCTCGCCTGGTCCCAGGGCTTCCACGTGGTCAGCCTCGACCAGGACGTCGTGATCTCGCAGAACTACTTCTTCCCGGACCGCTCGTACTCGCGGCTGTCCTCGCGGACGCACCGGATCTGGTACGTGGCCTCGACCGTGGGGCACCAGTCCGCGGTCCCCGGGCACCCGAACGACCTCGAGAAGACGGCGAACTACCTGTACCTGCGCCAGCTCGGCTGGACCCCCACCGGTACCTACGTGACCGCGCCGCACACCGAGGCCGTACTCCTCGTCTACGCCCCGAAGGGCGTCCGCTGAGCGTTCAGGGCGCGGCCGGCACGCGCTCTGCGCGCTGGGCCTCGACGAGGTCGACGAGCCTCGCCATGATCGCGGCGAGCTCGTAGTCCTTGGGCGTGAAGACGGCCTTCACGCCCTGGGCCAGCAGCGAGCGGGCGTCGTCGGGCGGCACGATCCCACCCACGACGACCGACGCGGTCACGCCCGCCTCGCGCAGGCCCGCGAGCACCTCGGGGACCACGGCGAGGTGGGCGCCCGAGAGGATCGACAGCCCGACGACGTCGACGTCCTCGTCGCGCGCCGCGGCCACGATCTCGGCGCTCGTGAGCCGGATGCCCTGGTAGATCACCTCGAAGCCCGCGTCGCGTGCCGCAACGGCGATCTGCTCCGCCCCGTTCGAGTGCCCGTCGAGGCCGGGCTTTGCGACGAGCAGACGCGGGCGGCCGCCGTGGTCGCGCGCGAGCACCGCGGCGCGCTCGGCGACCGCGGCGAGCGAGCCCCGCTCGACGGGCGCCGCGGTGACGCCGGTCGGCGCTCGGTACTCGCCGAAGACCTCGCGCAGCGCGTCGGCCCACTCCCCGGTCGTGCCGCCGGCGAGCGCGAGCGCGATCGTGGGCGCCATCACGTTGTCGTCGTCGCCGGTGCCCGACGCGGTGCGCCGGAGCTCGTCGAGCGCCCTCGTGACGGCGGCGGGGTCGCGCTGCGCGCGCCACGCCCGGACGTCGTCGACGAGCGCCGCCTCGACCGCGGGGTCGACGGTGACGACCGAGGCGCCCGCGTCGACGCCGAGCGGGGAGCCGGCCGCGTCGGCGAAGCAGTTGACGCCGACAACGCGCAGCTCCCCGGACTCGATCGACGCGACCCGCGCGGTCTGGCTCGCGACGAGGCGCTGCTTCAGCTCGCCGATCGCGGCGAACGCGCCGCCCATGGCGAGCACGTCGTCGAGCTCGACCTGGGCGGCCTCGATGAGCTCGTCGGTCTTCGCCTCCATGACGAGTGACCCGGCGAACAGGTCGGGGTACTCGAGCAGGTCCGTCTCGAAGGCGAGGACCTGCTGGATGCGCAGCGACCACTGCTGGTCCGCCTGGCGCGGGAGCCCGATCGCCTCGTTCCACGCGGGCAGCTGGACGGCTCTGGCCCGCGCGTCCGCCGAGAGGGTGACGCCGAGCATCTCGAGGACGATGCGCTGCACGTTGTTCTCCGGCTGCTGCTCGGTGAGCCCGAGCGAGTTCACCTGGACGCCGTAGCGGAAGCGACGCTGGATGGGGTCGGCCACGCCGTAGCGGTCACGGCAGATGCGGTCCCACATGGCGGTGAACGCGCGCATCTTCGCGGTCTCCTCGACGAAGCGGATCCCCGCGTTCACGAAGAAGCTGATCCTGGCCACGACGTCGCTGAACGCGTCGTCGTCGACCTTGCCCGAGGCGCGCACCGCGTCGAGGACGTCGATCGCCGTCGCGAGCGCGTAGGCGAGCTCTTGGACGGGCGTCGCACCGGCCTCTTGGAGGTGGTAGCTGCACACGTTGATCGGGTTCCACCTCGGGACGTGCGCGACGGTGTGGGCGATCATGTCGACGGTGAGGCGCTTGGAGGGCTCCGGCCCGAAGATGTAGGTGCCGCGGGACAGGAACTCCTTCACGAGGTCGTTCTGCGTCGTGCCCTGCAGGACCGCGTGGTCGACGCCGCGCCGCGTCGCCATGGCGAGGTAGAGCCCGAGGAGCCACGGCGCGGTCGCGTTGATCGTCATCGAGGTGTTCATCGTCTCGATTGGGATGCCCTCGAACAGCCGCTCCATGTGCCCGAGGTGCACGACGGGGACGCCGACGCGGCCGACCTCGCCGGCGGCCTCGACGGCGTCGGGGTCGTAGCCCGTCTGGGTGGGCAGGTCGAAGGCGATCGACAGGCCCGTCTGGCCTTGGGCAAGGTTCGCCCGGTACAGCGCGTTGCTCTGGGCGGCCGTCGAGTGGCCCGAGTAGGTCCGCATCAGCCACGGGGTGGCGCGCTCGGCCACGGCTCCCTCCGAGTCGGCTCGCTCAGGGACGGTAGTCGTAGAAGCCGTGCCCCGACTTGCGGCCGAGCCGCCCCGCGGCGACGAGGCGGCGGAGCATGGCGGCGGGGGCCGCGCTCGGGTCCCCTGACTCGCGGTGCAGCGCCTCGAGGATGGCGAGCGAGGTGTCGAGCCCGACGAGGTCGAGCAGGGCGAAGGGACCCATCGGGAACCCGCAGCCGCCCGTCATCGCCGCGTCGATCCCCTCCATCGTGGCGACCTGGGCCTCGAGCAGGCGCATGGCGTTGTTGAGGTACGGGAACAGCAGGGCGTTCACGACGAACCCGGCCCGGTCCTGGACCTCGACCGCCTCCTTGCCGCAGGCCTCGACGAAGGCGAGCGCCGCCTTGATGGTGTCGGGCGACGCGGTGATGGGGACGACCACCTCGACGAGGCGCATCGCCGCGGCGGGGTTGAAGAAGTGCAGGCCGCAGACGAGCTCGGGGCGCGAGGTCTCCATCGCGAGCTCGACGACCGGCAACGTCGAGGTGTTGGTGGCGAGGATCGCCTCGCGCTTCACCATCCGGTCGAGCTCCAAGAACAGCGACTTCTTGACCGCGAGGTCCTCGACCACGGACTCGATCACGAGGTCGCAGTCCGCCAGGTCCTCGAGCTCGCCGGTCGCCCGCACGCGCCCGCGGATCTCGGCAGCCTCTGCCTCGGTGCGCTTCTCGCGCTCCACCTGGCGCGCGAGGGTCTTCTCCAGCACCGCGAGCATGCCGTCGGCCGTCGACTGGGACCGGCTCCGGACGACGACGTCGCAGCCCGAGGCCGCGGACACCTCGGCGATGCCGACCCCCATGATCCCGGAGCCCACGATGCCGACGCGCTCGATCACCACCTGCAATGTACCGGCCGGTAACCGTTGTGGCGAATGGGGAGTGCGTCAGGTTGTGCCGACCGACGCCGCGCCGCGGAGCAGGCCTACGAGATGACGAGGAGGGTCGAGGTCGACGTCGCGACCTCGCGACCCGCGCCGTCGAGGATCGTCGCCTCGGCGAAGGCGACGCGTCGGCCGACCTTCCGCGCGACGCCCGTCGCGCGCAGCGTCCCGCTCGCGAGCGTCACGGCGCGCAGGTAGCTGACGGTGAGGTCGACGGACGTGTACGAGGCGCCCGCGGGCAGCGTCGTGTGCACCGCGCAGCCGCAGACCGTGTCGGCGAGGGTGCAGACGAGTCCGCCGTGGACGACGCCAAGGGGGTTGTAGGCCGACTCGTCGGGCTCGCACTCGAAGACGACGTGGCCGCGCTCGACCTCGGCGATCCGGAAGTCGAACACCTTGGCCATCGGAGGGGCCGGGACGACGCCGTCGCGGATCGCGGACAGCACCTCGAGCCCCGTCCACCCGGCGTAGGCATCGAGCGGGACCGGCGGGTGCCACGTGATCGTGCGCGACCTCTGCGCTCGAGGTGCCTCGGGCCCGAGGGCGGGGTCGATGACGGTCATGGCGCGCTCGGGACCTTGGCGCCGGGGGACGACGCCTGGGCGGACGTCGCGGCGGGTGCTTGGGCTCGGTTGGATCGGGCCTGGCGGGGCAGCGCGAGGCAGACGAGCCCCGACAGCACGGCCATCCCGGCGGCGAACCACCAGACGCGATGGAACGCCTCGAGGCCGATGACGCTCGAGGTCCCGAGGATCACGAAGAGCACGGCGACGCCGACCGAGCCGCCCACCTGGCGGGCGGTCTGGTTGACCGCACTCCCGACCGAGAACCGCTCACGGCTGAGGCTCGAGACCGCGGTGGCGCCGAGGACCGGGAACGTGAGGCCGATGCCGAGGCCGACGAGGAGCGTGGAGGGAAGCCACACCCCGACGTAGTCGGGGCGGATGCCCACGCGCAGCGCGTAGAGGACGAGCCCGGTGGCGAGCGTCGCGGAGCCGGCCAGCAGCACGAGTCGGAACCCGACCTTGCTCGCGACGCGACCCGCCGGGCCGGCGACGATCGCGACGACGAGCGGTCCCGGCGTGATGGCGAGCCCGGTGGTGAGGATCGAGTAGTGCCACACCTTGGTGAGGAACAGCACGTTGCTCAGCAGCATGGCGAAGAAGCCCATCGCGTAGAGGACCATCGCGCCGTTGGCGACCGAGAACGTCCTCGACGCGAAGAGGTGCAGGTCGAGGACGGGCTCGGGGTGGTGCGCGCAGCGCAGGACGAAGGCGACCCCGAGGACGACCGAGGCGCTGAGCGCGCCGAGCACCGCCGCGGAGCTCCAGCCCCAGGACTGCCCTTCGGTGAGCCCGAGCACGAGCGACCCGAGGGAGCAGAACAAGAGGAGCGCGCCCAGGTAGTCGGGTGACGCGCGACTCGCGTCCTGCGGCGTCCGCGGGAGGACGATGCGACCACCGAGCCAGGCGACGAGGCCGATCGGGAGGTTCACGTAGAACACCCAGCGCCACCCGCCCGCGGTCACGAGGAGCGCGCCGAGCGTCGGTCCCGTCGCCACGGCGAGCGCACCGATGCCGCTCCAGCGCGCCACGGCGAGGGTCCTGCGGACGTCGGGGACCGACGCGAGCAGCAGGCCGAGGGACGCCGGCAGCATCATCGCGGCGCCGCAGCCCTGCACGATGCGCCCCACGTCGAGGAGCACGAGGGTCGGCGCGAGGCCGCACATCGCCGAGGCGGCGCAGAAGAGGCCGAGCCCCCAGAAGAACACGCGGCGCGCGCCGACGCGGTCCGCGGTGCGGCCCGCCACCACGAGAAGCGCGGCGAAGGCGATCGCGTAGCCCGTGAAGACCCAGGAGAGCGACGAGCGCGAGTCCGCCGAGAACGTGCGCAGCATCGAGGGGAACGCGATGTTGACGATCGAGAGGTCTAACGACGCCATGAACGCGGCGAGGGCGGTGACGACGAAGACCGCGACCGAGTGGTCCCGGCCGGTGGCCCCGGCGGCACCGGCGGTGGGTCCTGTCACGGGACGCACTGTAGCCACGTGCGTTGTGTGATGCAACTGACTAGGCTGGCCCCATGGAGCGAAAGAGCTTTGCCGAGATGGACTGCTCGGTCGCCCAGTGCCTCGAGGTGGTCGGGGAGTGGTGGAGCCTGCTGATCGTCCGGGACTCGTTCTTCGGGGTCCGCCGGTTCGACGACTTCCAGCGGAGCCTCGGGATCTCCCGCAACGTCCTGCACCAGCGGCTCGACCGCCTGATCGCGGCGGGCATCCTCACCAAGGTTCCCTACTCGACGCGCCCGCCGCGCTCGGAGTACCGCCTCACCGACAAGGGCAGGGACCTATGGCCGGTGGTCACCGCGATGCGCCAGTGGGGCGACCGCTACGCCGCGCCAAACGGCGCCCGGCTCGCGCTCGTCCACAAGAGCTGTGGCGCGACCACCGACGTCGAGCTCGTCTGCGCGAGCTGCGGGGAGCGCGTCAGCGCGCGCGACGTCGTCGCCGTCGACGGTCCGGGTCGGGACCAAGAGCGGTCGCAGCTCGGCGCCACGCACACGCCCGCCTGACGCGAGGACGACCTCGCTCAGTCCGCTTCGGTGACCGTGACCGACTCGATGACGACGCGCTCGGAGGGCTTGCCCGAAGGGGTGCCGATCGCCTCGATCGCCGCGACGACGTCGAGGCCGCTCACGACCTTTCCGAACAGCGCGTACTTGGGCGGCAGCGCGACGCCTTGGGGCCCCGAGATGATGAAGAACTGGCTGCCGTTGGTGTCAGGCCCCGCGTTCGCCATCGCGAGGGATCCCAGCTCGTAGCGTCCGGGCTTGGGCAGCTCGTCCTTGAACCGGTAGCCCGGTCCGCCGGTGCCCGTGCCCGTCGGATCGCCGCCCTGCAGGACGAACCCGGGGATCACCCGGTGGAAGACGATGCCGTCGAAGTAGTGCCAGCGAGCGAGGAAGACGAAGTTGTTCGTCGTCACGGGGGCCCCGACGGGGTCGAGGGCGATCGTGATGGTCCCCTTCGACGTCACCATCTCGGCGGTGTAGCGGTGCGCGCCGTCGACGATCGTCGGCGGCTCGCTCGAGAAGGACTGTCGCTTGGGGCTCGATCCGTCTGGGGACGGGACGTCGGTGCTGGGCACGGGGTTCCGATCGGTTGGGCTAGTGGATGAAGATCTTGACGGACAGAAGCTGGTTGAGCACCGCCGGGTGGTTGCCGTTGATTCCACCGGTCTCCGTCGCCACGTTTGGATCGCCCTGCGCGTTGATCTTCTCGAGGGCGGTGTAGCTGCCGACGACCTGGCCGATGATCGTGTACTTCGGCGGCAACTCGGCGGCGGTCAGGGGCTTTGCCACGATGAAGAACTGGCTCGCGTTCGTCGTGGGGCACTTCGCGGGATCGGTGATGGCCGTGGAGCAGCTGTTCGCCATGGCGACCGCGCCCTTCGGGTACTGCACGCCGCTCTTCACCGCTGGGGGGAACTCGTTCTTGTTCACCGAGTAGCCCGGTCCGCCGCTGCCCCCACCGGTCGGGTCGCCGGTCTGGTTCATGAACCCGGGGATCACCCGCCAGATGGGGTTGCAGACGTAGAAGCCATGGTCCGCGAGGAAGACGAAGTTGTTGACGTTGACCGGAGCGCCCTTCACGTTCAGCTTGACCACGATCCCGCCTTGCGTCGTGCTCATCTGGGCGTAGTACAGCGCGCTCTTGTCGAGCCTCATCGGGGGCTGCTTTTTCCACTTCAGCGTGTTCGCCGGCTTGGTGGGCGTGGCCGGCTGCGGGGGGCATCCCACGCTGTGGGCCGCCTCGTTCGCGGACTGCTGCGCCTTCTGTGTTGCAGTGAGCGGCTTCGGGCTGTGCTGGGTGAACAGGATGACCGAGCCGATGATCACACCGGCGACGACGATGACGATCGCGGCGCGCCGGAGCAGCTGGCGGCGCCGGTCCTGCTTGCGCTGGGCCTCGAGACGGACGCGCCGTCCCTCCTTTTGGCGTTGACGCTTGTCCGTCGGCACGGCGCGGATCCTACCCGCGGCGCACGGGTACCCCAATGCGCCCAGGTGATCGTGCGTCGAGTGGATAGGTTGCGGTCGTGGCGCTCGTCGTGCAGAAGTACGGGGGGACGTCCGTCGGCGACACCGACCGGATCCGCGCGGTGGCCGACCACGTCGCACGCACGCGACGCGACGGCGACGACGTCGTGGTCGTCGTGTCCGCGATGGGCAGGACCACCGACGAGCTGCTTCGGCTCGCCGCGGAGGTCTCCTCGGCGCACCCGCCGAGGGAGCTCGACATGCTCGTGACCGTCGGCGAGCGGATCACGACGGCGCTGCTCTGCATGGCGCTCGCGGATCGCGGCGTCGTCGCCTCGTCGTTCACGGGGAGCCAGGCGGGCATCATCACCGACACCGACCACACGAGGGCCAAGATCCTCGACGTGCGGCCCGGGCGGCTGACCGACGCGCTCAAGGACGGCCAGGTCCCCGTGGTCGCGGGCTTCCAGGGCGTGTCGACCGCCCGCGACGTCACGACCCTCGGACGCGGCGGCTCCGACATGACCGCGGTCGCCCTGGCGGCGGCCCTCGGTGCCTGGGCGTGCGAGATCTACACCGACGTCACGGGCGTGTTCAGCGCCGATCCCCGCCTCGTGCCGACCGCCCGACGCCTCTTGAAGGTGAGCTTCGACGAGATGCTCGAGATCTCCGCGTCGGGGGGCCGCGTCCTCATGCTGCGCTCCGTCGAGTACGCCAAGACCCACGGGGTCCCGCTGCACGTGCGCTCGAGCTTCACCTGGGAGCCGGGGACCTGGATCACAGAAGAGGAGCCCCCCATGGAGCAGGCGATCGTGAGCGCCGTGACCGACGACACGAGCGAGGCGAAGGTGACGGTGCACGGCGTGCCCGACGAACCAGGGATCGCCGCCAGCCTGTTCGCGGCGCTCGCGGCGCGGTCCATCAACCTGGACATGATCGTGCAGAACACCGCGGCGGAGGGTCGGGCCGACATCTCGTTCACCGTCGCGCGGGAGGACCTCGCCGCCACGATGGCGGCATGCGAGGAGGTCGGCCCTGCGGTCGGGGCGTCGGGCGTGACGAGCGACGACGGCATCGGACGGGTGTCGCTGGTCGGGGCAGGGATGAAGTCGCATCCCGGGGTCACCGCGAGGATGTTCCGCACGCTGGCCGACGCCGACATCAACATCGAGATGATCTCGACCTCGTCCATCCGCATCTCGTGCGTCATCCGCGCCGAGCGTGTCGAGGACGCGGTGCGCCGACTGCACGATGCCTTCGAGCTCGGGGTCACGCCGTAGGCTTACGCGATGGACGTCGGTGTGGTCGGCGCGACGGGGCAGGCCGGCTCGGCAATGGTGGCGATCCTCGAGGAGCGCCGTTTCCCGCTCGACGGACTCCGACTCTTCGCATCGGCGCGCTCCGCGGGGCGCGAGGTCGCCTTCCGCGGCCAGCGCATCCTCGTCGAGGACGCCAAGACCGCGGACCTTGGTGGTCTCGATCTCGTCCTCATGGCCGCGGGCAAGTCCACCTCGCTCGAGCTCGCCCCGAAGATCGCGGCGCGCGGCGCGATCGTCATCGACAACTCCTCGGCGTGGCGCGATGACCCCGACGTCCCCCTCGTCGTCGTCGAGGTGAACGTCCAGGCGCTCGGCTCCATCCCGAAGGGGATCGTCGCGAACCCGAACTGCACCACGATGGTCGCGATGCCCGTCCTCAAGCCGCTCCACGACGCCGCGGGGCTCGACGCGATCGTGGTGGCGACGTACCAGGCGGTGTCGGGCTCAGGTCGCGACGGCGTGGAGGAGCTCGCGAGCCAGCTCGAGCGCACGTCCGCGGACGCCGCCAGGCTGGCGTTGGACGGCGCCGCCGTGGACCACGGCGGCCACGCGAAGTTCCCCGCGCCGATCGCCCACAACGTCATCCCGCTCGCCGGCACCCTCCTCGACGACGGGTCGCTCGAGACCGACGAGGAGCGCAAGTACCGCGAGGAGTCCCGCAAGATCCTCTCGCTGCCGGCGCTCAGGGTCTCGTGCACCTGCGTGCGCGTCCCGGTGTTCACGGGTCACGGCGCGGCGATCACGGCCTCCTTCGAGCGGCTCCTCGGGGTCGACGAGGCGATCGAGCTGCTCGCGCAGGCTCCCGGCGTCGTCCTGCGCGACGTGCCGACCCCGCTCGAGGCCGCGGGGACGGACCCGAGCCTGGTGGGGAGGGTCCGCAGGGCCGACGCCGTGCCGAACGGGCTGTCGCTCTTCGTCGTCGGCGACAACCTCCGCAAGGGCGCCGCCCTCAACGCGGTCCAGATCGCAGAGGCGCTGGCCGCGGCCTGAGTCAGTCGACGAGCGAGCGGCCTGGCTGGCGGTTCGCGAGGTTCACGGCGTGGTCGCCGAACCGCTCGTAGAACCGTGCGACCATCGCGACCTCGACGGCGACCGGCAGCGGCATCGAGCCGGAGACGAGCTCGCCAGTCAGGCTCACGTGAAGGTCGTCGAGCTCGTCGTCGAGCTCCTCCACGGCGTCGAGGCTCGCCTGCGTGGACGACTCGATGGCGTCGGTGGCGGCGCGCCAGATGGTGGCGGCGACCTCGCCCATCCGCTCGATGAGGCCGCGCGCGCGCGGCGACATCTCCTGGCCCAGTCCGCGCGCCGCACGCCGCGCGATGTGCGCCGCGAGGTCCCCGCTTCGCTCGATCTCGGGCAGCGTGCGCACGAGCGCCACCAAGCGACGGCGGTCCGAGGGCGTCCCGATCCCGAGCTCGAGCGACCGCGAGACCTCGGCGACGAGGGCGTTCACGAGCTCGTCGATCGCCTCGTCGTCGCGCACGATGGTCTTCGCGAGCTCCCGGTCCCCGGCGAGCAGCGCATGCGTGGCGCCGGCGATCGCCTCGCCGACGAGCGCCCAGACCCGGACCACGCGCGCCTCGAAGTCGGCGTCGAAGGTCTGGCGGAGCGCCTGGGGCGCGGCCTCCTCGTGGGGGGCGTGGTCGCGGAGGTGCAGGCGCCGAGGCACGCCATGGACGCTAACCCCCTCCCGACGTCGCAGACCCTGCGTACAGTGGCGAGCGCATGGTTGTAGGACTGGTGCTCGGGGCGGTCGCCGGGCTCGTCGTCGGTGGGGCGGTCGCCTATGGCGTCCTTCAACGGCGGTTCTCGGCGCAGGAGGCGAAGCTCGCCGTTGCCGAGCGCGTGGACTTCGAGCTCGACCGCACCCGCGACGAGCTCGCGATGCTGCAGGTCGAGGCGGGCCAGCTGCGCGAGGAGCGGGCGAAGCTCGCCGAGCAGGTCCACATGGCCGACCAGTCGATCGCGAGGGAGCAGGCTCGGCTCGACGAGGAGCTGACGAGGCTCCGGGAGGCCTTCGCGTCGCAGTCCCAGGCCGTCATGGAGAAGGCAGTCACCCAGCTCGCCGAGATGTCCGGCCGGCAGGGCGAGGAGCGCGACCGCACGCTGCGGGCGACCGTGGCGCCGGTCTCCGAGCTGTTGGCCCGGTTCGAGCAGCACGTCCACGAGGTGGAGAAGGACCGCAGGGAGGCCTACGGGTCGATCACCTCGCAGGTCGACTCGCTGCGGCGCAGCCAAGAGCAGCTGACCGTCGAGACGAAGAACCTCGTGACGGCGCTGCGCCGCCCGCAGACCCGCGGCCGTTGGGGCGAGCTGCAGCTGCGCAAGGTCGTCGAGATGGCCGGCATGGCCGAGCACTGCGACTTCTCCGAGCAGCTGTCGACACGCCGCGCGAGCGACGATCCCCTGCAGCGTCCTGACCTCGTGGTGCACCTCCCTGATGGGGCCGAGGTCGTGGTCGACTCCAAGGTCCCGCTGTCGGCGTACCTGGACGCGATCGAGTCGATCGACGACGAGGCTCGGACCCAGCAGCTCCGCGCGCACGCGAGCCAGGTCCGCACCCACGTCCAGAAGCTCGCCTCGAAGGAGTACTGGCGCCAGTTCGAGCGCTCGCCCGACTTCGTCGTCTGCTTCGTGCCCGGCGACGCGCTGCTCTCCGCCGCCTTCGAGGCAGACCCCACGCTCACCGAGTTCGCCCTCGCCAACCACGTGCTGCTGACCGGCCCGACCGCCCTGATCGCGCTGCTCCAGACGGTGGGCTACGGATGGCGCCAGGAAAACCTCGCCCGACACACCCAGGAGATCCAGGAGCTCGCTGAGCGCCTCTACAACCGTCTCGGCAAGTTCGCGAGCCACCTCTCCAAGCTGCGCAGCTCGCTCGACCACGCCGTGGGCTCCTACAACGACGCGGTGAACTCCTTGGAGCAGCGCCTCCTGCCGACGGCACGCCGCCTTCGCGCGGTCGGCGTCGGTGAGGACGACGGCGACCTGGAGTTGCCCCAGCCCATCACGAAGCGGCCGGTCACCGCTGGTGCCCCGGAGCTTCTCATCCCTGATCTCCTCGATGAACGGGTGACCGAGGAGCTCGACGCCTAGCAAGCGCGAGGGGGACTCGCGCCTCAGGTAATGTTTCCGCCGCAGAAGACCCGACGTCCGGGTCACCCTTCCCAACCAGGAGATCCTCGTGCGCATCCTCGTCCTCGGTGGAGACGGCTACCTCGGGTGGCCCACGGCCCTGTACCTGTCCAACAAGGGCCATGAGGTCGGCGTCGTCGACAACTGCGCGAGGCGAATGTACGACCTCGAGATGGGCGTCGACTCCCTCGTCCCCATCGCCCAGCTGCAGCGGCGCGTCCAGGTCTGGAAGGAAGTCTCCGGCAAGGAGATGCCCTGCTGGGTCGGCGACCTGGTCGACCCGGACTTCACCCACCGGGTGATCAAGGAGTTCCGACCCGAGGCCGTCGTGCACTTCGCCGAGCAGCGCTCCGCCCCCTACTCGATGATCGACCAGAAGCACGCCGTCTACACGCAGCACAACAACGTGATCAACACGCTGAACGTGCTCTACGCGATCATGGACGTCGACCCTTCGATCCACCTCGTGAAGCTCGGCACGATGGGCGAGTACGGCACGCCGAACATCGACATCGAAGAGGGCTTCATCGAGATCACGCACAAGGGTCGCACCGACACGCTGCCCTTCCCGAAGAACCCGCACAGCTTCTACCACCTGTCCAAGGTCCACGACTCGCACAACATCCAGTTCTGCTGCCGTGTGTGGGGCCTGCGCTCGACGGACCTCAACCAGGGCGTCGTCTACGGCCAGGAGACCGAGGAGACGTCGCAGCACCCCGAGCTTTTGACCCGCTTCGACTACGACGGCGTGTTCGGGACCGTCCTCAACCGGTTCGTCGTCCAGGCTGTGTCGGGCTACCCGCTCACGGTCTACGGCAAGGGGGGCCAGACCCGTGGCACGCTCGACATCCGCGACACCCAGGCCTGCATCGAGCTCGCCTGTATGAACCCGCCGGACGCGGGCGAGTACCGCGTCTTCAACCAGTTCACAGAGCAGTTCAGCGTGCTCGACTTCGCGAACATGGTGGCCGAGGCCTACGGCGGTACGGCGAAGATCGAGCACACCGAGCTCGTCAGGGTCGAGAAGGAGGAGCACTACTACAACGCGATCCACACGCGGCTCCTCGACCTCGGGCTCCAGCCCCACCTGCTGACCAAAGAGACGCTGCAGTCCATGCTCTCGATGGTCGAGCGGTTCAAGGACCGGGTCGACCCGAAGGCGTTCACCGCGACGGTCAACTGGCGCCACGCGACGAACTACCTGCCCACGTCCGGATCGCCGCTGCCGAAGTGACCCGCCCGGGCCGTGCCCGGACGTGAGCCCGTGATCCGCGGCCACCCCTGATGGCGAACCGCCGCTCGAGGTCGCGACGCCGGCTCACCGCCCTCGGCGTCCTCGTCGCGGCCCTCGTCGCCTTCGCGCTCCTCGTGGGCGTCATCCAGGCGGCGCACCGTGCGCCGCCCTACCGCCACTCCGTCGACGAGAGCTTCGCCGCGGCGGCCTCGACGCTCATGGTCTCGTCGAACGCGACGGGCACCGAGCTCGCGAGGGTGATGGCTGACCCGGGCGCCCTCGGACGGGTGCTCTTGGAGTCGCGGCTCCAGCAGCTCGCCCAGACCGCCGCGGCCGACAGTCGGTGGGCAAGCTCGCTCACGCCGCCGCCGCCCGACGCGAACGCCGCCTCGCGCGTCATCGACACGCTTCGGCTGCGCGCAGAGGCGACCGCATCGATCCGCTCGACGCTTGAGGGGCTCTTGGGGTTGACGCCGGTCAACCCGGTCGGCACCGTCGGTCCCGAGCCTCCGTCGGCCAACCCCCTCCAGGTGCCCGGGGCGCGCGCGCTCCTCCGCTACGCCGGCGAGCAGCTGGTGCTCTCGGACCACCTCTACCACGGCCTGCCCACGCTCTTTCACCTTGTCGGCGCGGGCGCCACCCTGCCCCTCAGCCAGTGGACGTCGCCCGCGACGGGCAAGCTCATGCCGGCGACGCTCAAGGCCGACGCCGCGACGTTCGCGAACGACCCGCGGCTGCGCGCGACGATCTCCCTCAAGATCGTCGCGGTCCAGACCCAACCCCTGCTGCTCCCGGTCGGGCCGGGCTACCCCGTCCCGCCGACCGCGACGTTCACCGCGGCGGTCTCGGTGCTGAACCGAGGGTCCGCCCCCACCATGGTGATCGCCATCATCCGGTCCACGCCCGTCGGTCGGCTGCGGCTCGGCCACTTCGACTCCGGACGCGTCACCGCGGCCGTGCCGGCCAACGGGGCGGTGGCCCTCCAGCTGCCGCCCATGGACGTCGTGCCGGGTGGTCACTACCTCGTCAGGATCAGCCTGGTCCACCCCCCTCGCCAGACCTCCGTCGCGGGGCTCACGTGGGTCCGGACCGTCGTCGTCGGCACGAGCGGGTGACCGTTCGGTCAGTGCTTCGGGAGTCCTCGTAGTATCAAACCCGAGGCGTTCGAACAGGAGGCACAGGTGGGCGAGAGCATCACGGTCACCGACAACCGCACGGGGGCCTCGACCGAGATCCCGATCGAGTTCGGTGGTGTGAGCGCGGCCGAGTGGGCGAAGCTTTTGCCCGGGATCTGGTTCTACGACCCGGGGTTCACGACGACGGCGGCGTGTGAGAGCGCGATCACCTTCGTCGACGGCGACGTCGGCATCCTGCGCTACCGCGGCTACCCGATCGAGCAGCTCGCGGAGAAGTCCACCTACCTCGAGGTCGCGTACCTGCTGCTCTACGGGGAGCTGCCAAACGCCGAGCAGTTCGACACGTGGACGCGCGAGATCACCTACCACACGTTCATCCACGAGAACGTCCGCAAGCGGTTCCTGGACGGGTTCCACTACGACGCGCACCCGATGGGGATGCTGGTCTCTGCGGTCGCGGCGCTGTCCACCTTCTACGCCGACGCGAAGGACATCTTCGACCCCGAGACGCTGCATCGCCAGGTGGTGCGCCTCATCGCCAAGATGCCAACGCTCGCCGCCGCCGCCCACCGCTTCAGCGTCGGGATGCCCTTCGTCTACCCCGACAACGAGCTCAGCTACACCGAGAACTTCCTCTCGATGATGTGGAAGGTCGCCGAGCCGCACTACCAGGCGGACCCCGCGCTCTCTCGCGCACTCGAGATCCTGTTCATCCTGCACGCCGACCACGAGCAGAACTGCGGCACCACGGCGATGCGCCTCGTGGCCTCCTCGCACGGCGACCCGTACTCGGCGACCGCGGCGGCCACGGCCGCGCTCTACGGCCCACTGCACGGCGGGGCGAACGAGGCGGTCATCAAGATGCTCACCGAGATCGGCTCGGTCGACGCGGTGGCGGCCTTCGTCGAGCAGGTCAAGCGCGACAAGGGCACCATCTGGGGGTTCGGGCACCGCGTCTACAAGAGCTATGACCCGCGCGCGGCGATCGTGAAGCGCATCGCCTACGACGTCTTCGAGGTGACGGGCAAGAACCCCCTCATTGACATCGCCCTCAAGCTCGAGGACGTCGCCCTGTCGGACCCCTACTTCATCGACCGCAAGCTCTACCCCAACGTCGACTTCTACACGGGCCTCATCTATCAGGCGATGGGCTTCCCCCAGGAGATGTTCACGGTCCTGTTCGCCATCCCGAGGACCTCGGGATGGCTCGCGCACTTCAACGAGCTGCTCGACCAGGACCTGAAGATCGCCCGACCGCGCCAGCTCTACGTCGGCAAGGACGCGCGGGACTACGTGGAGATCGCAGCGCGCGAGACCTGACGCCGCGCCGCGGTCGCGGCGGGCAGGGCTAGGGCGCCCGCCGGATGACCCGCGTGAGCCCCTCTTGGACCATCGACACGCAGAGCCGGCCCGACCGGTCGAAGAAGAACCCCCTGGCGAGTCCGCGCGCGCCGTAGGCGACCGGGGAGTCCGTGTCGAAGAGCAGCCAGTCGTCGGCGCGGAAGGGGCGGTGGAACCACATGCAGTGGTCGAGGCTCGCGCCCATGAACGTGCCGTCGTCCCAGTTGAGCCGGTGGGGGAGCAGGATCGTGTCGAATAGGCTCATGTCCGAGGCGTACGTCGCCACGCACGCGTGCAGCAGCGGGTCGTCGGGGAGGGTGCCGTCCGCGCGGATCCACAGCTGCTTGTACGGCGGACGAGGCTCCCTCGTCGCCCACGGCATGCCGCCCACGAAGCGCATGTCGATGGGGTGCCGGCGCATCCAGTACTCGGCCTCGCCCTCGTCGGTCTCGAGCAGGTCGACGAGGCGCGGCAGCTCCTCGGGGTCGGGCACGTGCGGCATGTCGAAGGCGTGCTCGAAGCCCTCCTCGCGGCGGTGGAAGGAGGTCTGCATGTTGAAGATCGCGCGGCCGTGCTGGATCGCGACGACGCGCCGCGTCGTGAAGCTCTTCCCGTCGCGGATGCGGTCGACCTCGTAGAGGATCGGGATCTTCGGGTCGCCGGGCCGCAGGAAGTACGAGTGCAGCGAGTGCACCTCACCGTGCTCGACGGTGCGACCTGCGGCGACGAGCGCCTGGGCTGCGACCTGTCCGCCGAAGACGCGCTGGCGCTGCTCGTCCGGCTGGGTGCCGCGAAAGATGTTGACCTCGATCTGCTCGAGGTCGAGCAGTCCGACCAGCTCGTCGAGGTCCTTTGACATGGCGCCATTATCAGCGGTCCCGGGCCAGGTGCGCCAAGTAGGTTGGCCGGCGATGTCTTCCTGGTTCCCGACTGACTTCCTGTTCGGCGCCGCGACGGCCGCGCACCAGATCGAGGGTGGCAACCTGAACTCGGACTGGTGGGCCTTCGAGCACGAGCCCGGCTCGGGCGTCCGGGACGTGAGCGGCGACGCCTGCGACTCGTGGCACCGCTGGGCCGAGGACCTCGACCTCGCCGCGTCGATCGGCCTCAATTCGTACCGCTTCTCGGTCGAGTGGGCACGCGTCGAGCCTGCGCCCGGCGAGTTCTCATCGGCGGCCCTCGACCACTACCGGCGCGTCGTGGAGGGATGTCGCATCCGCGGCCTCGTCCCGGTCGTCACCCTGCATCACTTCACGCTGCCGCGCTGGATGGCCGACCGAGGCGGGTTCGAGTCGACGGAGATCGCCGAGCGGCTCGGGACCTACGCGTCGAAGGTCGGCGACGCGGTCGGCGACGCCATCGGCCTCGCGTGCACGATCAACGAGCCCAACGTCGTGGCGCTCATGGGGTACCTCCTCGGCGTCTTCCCCCCGAAGGTCGCCGACCGGGGCCGGTTCGAGCAGGTCTCGGCGAACATGCGCGCCTCGCACCACGCGATGGTGGCCGCGCTGCGTGCGGCGAGCGGGTCGTTCCCCGTCGGGCTCACGCTCTCGATGGCCGAGATGGAGGCGGTCGAAGGCGGCGAGCACCAGCTCGCCCGCGCGCTCGAGCACCTCGAGGACGCCTACCTGCGCGACCTCACCGGGGACGACTTCATCGGCGTGCAGTGCTACACCCGACTGCGCTTCGGTCCCGACGGACCCGTCGACATCCCCGAGGGCGCCCGGCGCACGAAGATGGGCTACGAGTACCGACCCGAGGCGGTGGAGCACACCGTCCGCCGCGCCGCGGCGGTGACGGGGCTGCCTGTGGTCGTCACGGAGATGGGCATCTCGACCGACGACGACGCCGAGCGGGTCGCGTTCATCGACGAGGTCGTGGCCGGCGTCACGTCCTGCCTCAGCGACGGGCTCGACGTGCGGGGGCTGTACTACTGGACGCTGCTCGACAACTTCGAGTGGTCGCTTGGTTACTCGCAGCCCTTCGGGCTCATCGCCTGTGATCGGGGCACGTTCCTGCGGCGACCCAAACCGTCGGCCTCGCACTGGGGTCGTATCGCCGCGGCGGCGCGAGGCTCATCGACCTCCCACGGTGCGGATCGGTAGGCTGTCGCGATGCGCGACCGTGTCGGTCAGGTCGTCGAGTGGTCGAAGACGCACCAGGGCAGGAAGCTCATCCGCTTCACGTCGGTGTCGGTGATCTCGACCGCGGTCTCGCTCACGCTCATCGCGGTGTTCTACGGCGTCACGCGCTGGATGGGCGTCGTCGAGGCGACGGTGTCGGCCAACGTGCTCGCCACGATCCCCGCCTACAACCTCAATCGCCGCTGGACGTGGGGCAAGTCCGGCCGCAGCCACCTCATGAAGGAGGTGGTGCCGTTCTGGATCATGTCCGGGCTCGGCATCGCGGCCTCGTTCTTCGGCTCGCTCCTCGCGAGGTACATCGTCCGCACCAACCACTTCCCGCACTCGGTGAACACGCTGATCGTCCTCGGGATGAACTTCTTGAGCTTCGCGATCTTCTGGGTCCTCAAGCTCATCGTCTTCAACCGGATCTTCAACGTCGACGAGCTGCAGGAAGTCGAAGAGCACCTCGTGCACGACGAGGAGGTCGAGCACGAGGTCGAGCTCGCCCACGATGGCGAGGGGCTCAGTCCCTGAAGTTGACGTACTGCAGGGGCACGCCGAGGTCGGCACCCTTGCAGGCTGTGATGACCGCCTGGAGGTCGTCGCGCTTCTTGCCGCTGACGCGTACCTGGTCGCCCTGGACCGAGGACGACACCCCCTTGAGCCCGAGGTCCTTCACCAGGCGGTTGAGCGACTTGCCGACCTCTTGGGAGATGCCCGCCTTCAGCACCACGCGCTGTCGCGCGGTCCCCTTTGACGCCTCCTCGACCTTCTGGGGGTCGAGAGCCTTGAGCGAGACGTCACGCCGGACGAGCTTCTCTTCGAGGACCTGGTAGAGCGCCTTCAGGCGGTCCTCGGTCGACGACGAGAGCACGAGCTCCTTCTCGGTGAACTCGACGTGCGAGTCGGTGTTCTTGAAGTCGAACCTCGTCGACGCCTCGCGGTTGGCCTGGTCGACCGCGTTGCGGACCTCTTGCAGATCGAGCTCGGAGACGATGTCGAAGGTGGGCACGCCGGGATCGTAGACGTGACGTCGAGCTCTGATCCTGGGCAGGCACGCAGTAGACTCCCCGCCGGGTCGGTGCCCGAGTGGCCAAAGGGATCTGGCTGTAAACCAGACGGCTTCGCCTACGGGGGTTCAAATCCCTCTCGACCCACCACGCAGTCTCAAGGATGTGCCTGACGGCCCTGCCGGGCCGTTCCGAGCGCACCGCGGCGACAGCGCTTTGTTACAGTCGAATTGCGCTCCTCGCGCCGCGACACCGCACCGAGACGTGACCGCTCCCGACCACACCGCCGGCCCCACGCCAGCGACGCCACCTGTTGGGATCGCCGCCCACGCCGGCAGGTGGCGCCGCCACGTCGCCGCAGCCCTCGGGAGCCAACCGCGCAACCCGGCGGCGCCGTTCGAGGGATGGGGCTTCCTCTGGAGGCCCGCGGCCCTCGGGCTCCTCGCGCTGATCGCCATCGGCGTCGGCAGCTCGTTCTCCAACTCGCCGTTCAAGCTCGAGAACCCGGGTGCCTGGTTCTTCGGCGTCCCGACCAAGCCGGTCCTGCGGCACGCCCCGGTCAACTCGGCGACGATGCTGCTCGGCATCACGCTCGTCTACGGCGGGCTTGTGCTGCTGCTGCGGGTCTGGATCCAGCTCGCGAACATCGCGCGCCGGCACAGGGGCGCCCCGATCGGGCGGCTCGGCTGGGTCCTCGGGCTGTGGATGCTCCCGATGCTGGCCGTCGCGCCGCTGTTCAGCCGCGACGTCTACAGCTACGCCGCGCAGGGCGAGATGGTCACCCGGCACCTCAACCCCTACCAGAACGGGCCGTTCGAGCTCGGCTCGACCCCATTCGCGAGCGCGGTCGACCCGCTGTGGCACTACGTGCCCGCACCCTACGGACCCCTGTTCATGTCGCTCGACGGCTGGATCGTCCAGCTCACCCACCACAACCTGCTGTGGTCCATCGTCGGGCTGCGGCTGCTCGAGGTCGGCGCCGTCGTGCTGCTGGCCGTCTCGGTCCCCGTCCTCGCCCGCGGCCTCGGCTACGACGCCGGCCACGCCTTCATCCTGTGCGTCCTCAACCCGCTCGTCGTGCTCACCGTCGTCGGGGGGGCGCACAACGACGGCCTCATGGCCGCGCTCCTCGTCGCGGGCCTCGCGCTCGCGGTGAAGAAGCACCCCGTGTGGGGCATCGTGCTGTGCGCGCTCGCGGCCTCCATCAAGGCGCCGGCCGCGCTCGGGATCGTCTACATCGCCTGGGAGTGGCTGGGACCCAAACTGCCCGTCCGGCTCCGGCTGCGCCCGCTCGCGATCGCCGGGCTCCTGACGGCGGGGGTCCTCGGTGCGTGCACCGTCATCTCCGGTCTCGGGGCGGGATGGGTGAAGAACCTGAACACGCCGGGTGCCGTGCGGAGCTGGGCGGCGCCCGCGACGGGGCTCGGCATGGGGCTCGCCGCGCTCGGGCGGGGGCTCGGGCTCGACGTGTCGACGACCGCGGCCATCTCGGTCACCCGTCTGCTCGGGCTCACGATCGCCGGGGTGCTCATGGTGTGGCTGCTCTTCAACGCGGACCGGATCGGCTGGCTGAAGGCGCTCGGCTACTCGCTGCTCGCGCTGGTGCTCCTCGGTCCGGTGGTCCAGCCCTGGTACCTCACCTGGGGGCTGCTCCTGCTCGCGATCGTGGCGACGGAGGGACGGCTGCGCGCCTGGGTGATCGGGCTGTCGGTCGTGTCGCCGTTCGTCGGGCTGCCGGGCGGCCACAAGCTGCTGTTGGCCATCGTCCATGCGCCGATGATCGAGACGGGCGTCGTCCTCTTCTTGCTGTGGTGCGTGCTGTTCGCGCCGCTCGGGGCGTGGACCGCCCACGCCAGCCGGCCGCCCGCGGGTCCCGGTCGCTCACAGCAGGCACTGCAGCTCGACCACGTCGAGCCACCGGCCGTGCTTGCGCCCGGCCTCGCGCTCCACGCCGACGAGCTCGAAGCCGCACGAGGTGTGCAGGCGGATTGACGCCTCATTGCGGTCGACGATCCGCGCGAAGACGGCGTGGAAACCGTTGTCACGCGCCGCGGTGAGCAGGTCCGTCAGCAACCGCCCGCCCACGCCGCGACCCCGGGCCGCCCGGTCCACGTAGACCGAGTCCTCGACCGACGTCGCGTAGGCAGGACGGTCGCGGAAGGCGCTCAGGCTCGCAAAGCCGAGGACCCGCGCGCCGTCGCCCGGTTCGTCATCGACGGCGACCAGGGCCGGGTGCGCGCCGCGATGACGCTCGATCCACGACCGCTGCTCGTCCAAGGACCGCGGCACGAGCTCGAAGGTCACCGCTGGTTCGGCCACCTCGGCGTTGTAGATCGACGCGACCTGCGCCGCGTCGCGAGCCTCGACGAGTCGCGTCCGCACCGCGCGAGCGTAGTGACCGAGTCCCCGCGTCCGCGGTGCGCGGCGCAGGACTGAAGGTTCTTCGTTGACGCAATCGTGTGACGGTCGTAGGGTGCCGACGTCGTGGCGAAGGCGCCCCTCGGGGCGCGGCGCGATGGTCAGCATCGACTTGTAGGGGGTCGCGTCATGCGGGGAGCACGTCTTCGGGGGGTCGGCGCTGCCGTATCTGCCTCGGCCATCGTCCTGGTCGGCGTGCTGGGCACGCCCGCCGTCTCGTCGGCGTCGCCGCCGAACACCTTCTGGGTGAACAACACGGTCACCACGGTCCCCGGGAACGGCACGAGCTGCGCGCAGCCCGGCTTCACCTCCGTCCAAGCGGCCGTCACCGCGGCCGAGGCCCATGCGACCGCGACCGTGCTCATCTGCCCGGGCACCTACTCCGAGCAGGTCCAGGTCACCCAGCCGTCCCACCTCACGATCGAGGCCGCGAACGCCAGACTTGGCGCGACGCTGTCGCTGCCCGCGACGCCGGCCAACTCGACGACGCCGTGCGACGGGAGTGGGCCGACGCCCTGGGGGTACCAGCCCGACCAGGACGGCTTCGCGGTCTGCGGCACCCACGCGACGGTCGTCACGGTGAAGGGCCTGACGTTCGACGAGGCGTGGCCGCCCGGGACGTGCAACGACAGCCTCTACGGCATCCTCGTCGGCGGCGGGGACAACCTCGTCATGTCCAACTCGGCCATCGTCGCCGGCGGCGCGGTCCCGATCAACGGGTGCCAGGGCGGCATCGGCATCCAGGTCGGCATGGCCTGGACGACGCCTGTGGAGCGCGGCCACGCGACGCTCACGAACGTGACGGTGAGCGGGTACCAGAAGAACGGCATCACGGTTGACGGATCCGGGTCCACGGCGAGGATCAAGTACGACACCGTGACCGGCGCGGGCCCAACCACCCAGACCGCCCAGAACGGGATCCAGGTCTCGAACGGCGCCTACGCCACGATCTCGCACAGCTCGATCACGGGCAACGAGTGCAACAACGCGACGTGTGGCTCGAACGGCCTGAGCGACTACCAGGCCGGCGGCGTCCTGTTCTACGGCGCCAAGGCCGGCTCGTCGGTGGTGTCGTCGGTCATCCGGCACAACGACTACGGCGTCTACGTCGCCTCCGCTCGCCCGACCCTCTCGCCGAGCAACGAGGTCTCCGTCAAGTTCTCGACCGTGTCCGATAACCGCTACGAGGACGTCCTGTTGGACCAGGGTCGGACCTTCCTCGGGAGCGACCGCATCGAGGGCGGCGACGTCGGCCTCATGGCCCTGCAGTACCACGGCCAGTCCTACGGGGACTTCGCCACGATCGCAGGCTGCCGCCTGCAGTCCTCGACCGTCGCGGCGGTCCAGATCCTGTCGGACCAGGCCGCGACGGGGGACTTCCACGGGAGCCTCACGTTCAGGTCGACGACGATCCACGGGCCGATCCTGTCCAACAGCTCGTCGTACACCGTGACCTTCGTGCACTGAGGGGGAGCGGCCCGCGGGCCGCGCGACGACCACGCTGGCGGGCGCCCCCGGGCGCCCGCCGCGTGCGTCCGGGAGGCGCCCGCCCGGGGGTCGACTCCCTGCAGGGGCTCCACGAGAGCCCGGCGTGCGGGCCGGCCACTATGCTCGCCGCCCGGCGACCCGACGGTCCCGCCCTCTTAGCTCAGTGGTAGAGCACCTCCATGGTAAGGAGGGGGTCGTCAGTTCAATCCTGACAGAGGGCTCGGCGGCGTAGCTCAGTTGGTCAGAGCACACGGCTCATAATCGTGTTGTCGCGGGTTCGAGTCCCGCCGCCGCTAC